>Ga0247769_1000198_pt1 | contig 13322 bp, 17 predicted proteins | sample UWRJL166409R6_FD_179942 | JGI IMG/M metagenome (GOLD analysis project Ga0247769, IMG submission 179942) | Plant litter microbial communities from Arlington Agricultural Research Station in Wisconsin, United States - UWRJ-L166-409R-6 | ecosystem: Environmental > Terrestrial > Plant litter >... | reverse complement strand
TTCCAGATGCGGCCACTCGTGTACAGGATGTATGTTAACCAAGTCGAGAGGCTCGGCATCGATATCCAGTTTGGCAAGAAGGTGGTCGACTACTACGAGGACGAGTCCCGGGGGAAAGCAGGTGTGGTCACGGACAAAGGTGAACGCATCGAGGCCGACGTGATCATTGCGGCCGACGGAGTGGGCTCCAAGAGCCAGAAGCTCGTGGGCGGGCAGGTCCGGGCCATGGAGTCCGGCAGAGCCATGTGGCGAGCTGCCTTTCCCATCCACCATCTCGACAAGAATCCCGAGGTCAAGGAATTCTTCAAGATGCAAAAGGGGGAGACGGGTGATGAGCCCATCATCCGGACATGGCTTGGGTAAGCCTCCACCGAGACGAAGAGAGTGGAGCTAGCACTGGTGCTAACAACCCCCTCCCTCAGGCCCGGGACCTACGCCATGACTCTCACACGACCCGACACCATTATTTGGATCATGAACCATGACGTAAGGGCACGGACTTGTTGAGCGCGGCGCAGATGCTAATCGTACTCTCCAGGTAACCGGGTCTGAGAGGGAGTCATGGAGCAACACAATAGAGTACGACGAGGTGCTGGAGAACATGGACAATGGCGTGGGCTCGAAGCCGTGGGCACCGATTTTCAAGGAGCTGATAAAGTTGACGCCACCCAAGACCATCGTCAACTTTGAGCTCTTTTGGAGAAACCCGCAGCCCAAGTGGGCATCGCCGGGAGCTCGCGTCGTCAACATAGGTGATGCTGCCCATTCGTTCCTCCCCGCGTCCGGCAACGGCGCCACGCAGGCCATCGAGGACGCCATATCGCTGGCTTCGTGCCTGCAGATAGGCGGCCGCGATAACATCCCAGAGGCAGTCAGGGCACATGTGCGCATCCGCTTTATCCGCAATGCTTGCGCCCAAAAGTTGGGCTTCAGCAATGCCGAGCTGCTGCAGGACACGGACTGGACCAAGGTGAAGGTCAATCCTCGTCTGGCCCAGCCGAAGCTTCCCAGCTGGGTTTGGGGCCACGATCCCGAGGCCTACGCATATGAGGTGTACGACCGTGTTGTCGCCAACATGAAGAAGGGCGTGCCATTCGACAAGGATGACTCGATCCCTCCGAACTATCCTCCGGGATATCGCTATGTGCCATGGAGCATCGAGAAGATTATGGATGACGTGCGGAATGGGAGGGCCGTGGAGCTTGGGCCGGGCAACTGGGACTGATGTATTTGAAGCTCGCTGGCGTACTGCGGTGTTCTTGTTCTCTGAGGTATCCTGAGATGGGTGTTTTGATGTAGGTAGTTGCAGGTGCTGTCTCCATGCTGCCAACTGGATGTCGCCTGCTAGATAGACCGCATCCAGACGTCTTGGGAAGAACTTGAACTTAGATATAGAATACACGGTATGTACCTTGCCCCTTTGCCACCACAAGGGCGCTGTGCGCTCGTCCATGTCCCAATTCCGCGGGCCATCCCTTGACCCACGCTTTCTTGGTGCCAAGGCGCCCCCTCGGAAGAAGCCTGCCGACTAATATTCCCGCTGGCGCTCCCCGCATGATCCTCCCGCCAGCATCGTCGCCCCCAGGGCTACGGACGTACATGACGGGTAAATCACCCAAGTCGGTTCTCGGCCGAGGAGTGCTTATTTGCCCTATAATAAACATGCAGTCGCTTCCCCAAACCCCGCCCACAGCACAGCGACTTGGGATACATCCTTGACGAACCAGGATGGGCGACCCCAGCCCCGCCATGGTCATCCGATTCTACCATGGCGGCTCATTCTTGGAGACTGGGCGTCTTGCGAGGAAGTACCACAAGGCTTGGCAAATGGGCCTGGAGTCAATTTGATCAGGCTATTCAGGGGTCGTTCTCCCCTGATGGCACGCCGGCACTTCGGAAATCTCGCACAAATGGCCACCGGTCAAAAGAACATGGAGCCCAGCCATGAAGTAATGATGCGGCAGCCGGGAGCTGTTGTTCGCGTCACAACCCTCACCGCAGCTGACAGTGACGATGCATAGAACTTTGCTTTCCGCATTGTTCGTTCTGGGGCTCTGCCAGACTCCCCTGGCATCCCCCCGCGGATTAGACTCGGCCACCATCCTCTCCCGTGCAGCGCAAGCGGATAGCGCCTACGACTACATCGTCGTGGGCGGCGGGACAGCCGGGCTCACGGTTGCCGATCGGTTGACAGAGGATGGCAAGACCACTGTCTTGGTGCTCGAATATGGCCCGCTAAGTAGGTGCCGGCCCTCACCGGGTTCTGTCGGCGGGGGGGTTATCAATATGCTAACGCTGGCTGCTGACAGGTAACTCTGCATCGATCACTACGGTGCGGGGAGGATTCGGTGGCATGACGGATGCGACACTGCAGTTCGACATCACCTCCGTCCCGCAAGTCAATCTACGAGGCCGCACTACGCCCGTCCAGGTCGGCAAGGTCGTGGGTGGAAGCTCGGCGGTGAACGCAATGATGACCATCCGGGGCACGGCCGAGGACTACGATCGGTGGGGTCAGCTGTTTGGGAACAAGTCAACTTGGAGCTGGGAAGGTCTTCTGCCTTACTTCCGGAAGGCGCTCAACTTCGTCCCGCCCAACCCGGATGTTGCTCGGTCGGCCAACATCACGTACAACCCCCAATTCTGGGGCAACACGTCTGGTGTATACGCTGCTTGGCCCTCGTTTCAGTTTCCAGCCACCAGCCTCTTGATGGACGCATTCAAGGGATTTCCTGGTGTTGAGTATCCCAGCGACAGCGGAGCTGGCAGGCCGGGAGTGTTGTGGCATCCCACATTCATGCATCCGACCCAAGTCCTAAGATCGTATGCGAGGACCGGCCACTATGACAATCTAAACCGGCCAAACTATCAACTCTTGCCCGGCATCAAGGTGACCAAGATCTTGTTCAACGGCACAACAGCCACAGGCGTCACCTACGTTCCGTCCACGGGAAGGGGTCAGGCGGAGGTGACGACCGTGACCGCCAGGAAGGAAGTCATTCTAGCCGCAGGGGCCATTCACAGCCCACAGATTCTTCAACTGAGCGGCGTGGGACCGAAGAAGCTTCTCGATGCTGCCAAGATCGGCACCGTCGTCGATCTCCCGGGCGTTGGGCAGAACTTTCAGGACCACACTATGATCTCCGCTTCCTTCTCGTGTAAGTCGTGCCAGCTGGGGGAATCGGGACTTGGGTAGAACGCTGATCGTCGTTGCAGTCCGTGGTCTCACGGTTAAACCCTCGAGTGACGACCTGTACAGCAATGTCACGTTTTCCAACTGGGCGTCCAGTGTCTGGGCGGCAAATAAGACAGGCCCGTACTCCATCGCGACCGGAAACGGCGGCGCCTTTCTTCCCTACCCGGTTATATCCTCGCGATGGGATGATATTGCGAAAAACTTGACGGCCCAGGACCACGCAAAGTACCTGGCAGCGGATGCCGATCCAACAGTGGTCGCGGGATATCGCGCGCAGATGCAGCAGTTCACCGCGGCTCTTCGGAGCAACGGCACCGCCTTTTACAACCTGGTTATGAGTGGTGGCGCGTCCAGTGGCGTGCTTGTTGACTTGCACCCCCTGAGTCGGGGCACGGTCAACATCGACGTTTCCAACCCCGCCGGCAAGGAGCCGCTGGTGGACTACCGCGTACTCAGCAACCCGCTGGATCCCGTCATAATGGGAGATATCATTCGATTCACGAGGAAGTATCACATGAACAACCCGCTTACTGCACAACTTCGCCCCACCGAATTCGCTCCGGGAGCGAGCGTCACCACGGACAAGCAGATGGCCGACTACCTCGTGGACTCGCTTAGTCCCAGCTACTTCCACCCCGTGGGCACATGCTCAATGATGCCGCGGGAGTTGGGAGGCGTGGTGGATGAGGAGTTGAAAGTCTACGGCGTGCAGAACCTGCGTGTTGTGGACGCCAGCATCATGCCGACCATCCCCGGCGCAAATACATGCCAGACAACATACGCCATTGCTGAAAAGGTAACCGAACCCCCAGTATGGACCAACGATGAGCTTTGCTTACAAGTAACAGGCCGCGGATCTAATCCGGTTCGGGTTGGTCAAAACATGATGCAGAAATAGTACACAAAAGTTAGCATTATGAGACTGACTCTTTAGGCTGTTGAAGCCGATCAAAGTACGTCTCTACACTACCGAGGCAGTTTATTTACTGGAATAGACGTCGAGGATCGTGACGGTGTTGTTTTCGCTTGGCCTTCCCTTGTGACGCCTCATCAAGACATCGCCGGCCACGCATCCAAGACCACTGGCTCGCCGGTAAGCTCAAACTCTGCCTCGGCTATAGTTGGCTCGTCAATGAGCACCTTGTACTTGCCCGGATAAAGAACCGTGTTGCCCTGCTCATCGTGCCTGGCAATATCACCCAGTGACCACGTCAGCTCCGTCGCCTTCTGCTCCCCCGATGATATGTCACGCAACCTGGTGTAGGCGGCCAGCGTCTTGATGGGGTAAGGCTTCGGTCCATACTCGCCTGTCAAAAAGGCAAGTGCCACGTAGTCTGAAGTGCGTCCGCCCGCATTCTTCACCGAGAGGGGGAGTGATTTGAAGGAGCAAGTGTCCTTGTATGGATTCGAGCACCCGCTGAGCAGCTCCCCGATGGAGTACTTGGCGGCAAAGGTTGAGCCAACCTGGACTGTGAAGTTGGTGTAGTGAAGTCCAAAGCCGAATGGAAGGACAGGCTGAGGATACCATCTGTATGTCCGTCCGGGGCTAGTCTGTGAAGGACGGAGCGACATTTCCGTCATTGGGACCTCCGATGTGTAGTTGGAAGGATACTGCGTCACAGGAAGGCGCCCGGCGGGACTCTTCATCCCTGTAAGGAGCTGCATGACGGCGGTGCCTCCGTCCTGACCAGGCCAGTTTGCCCAAAGGATGGAATTGATCTGTCTGGATTTCAAGAGTTGGGTGTCATCCAGTTGGTCGCCTAGTTGTATCACAACAATTGGCTTCCCGAGCTTCCCCAGCTTGTCAAGCAAAGAAATCTGAGCGGCGGGCCAATCGAGGTTGTATCGGTCCTTGGTCTCACCGGCGGCGGATGTATCAAGGCCGCCAAAGTATAAGATGTAATCGGCTCCCGAGGCTGCGTTGAGGGCCTGTTCGGTCCATTGGTCGCTAGCATTGGCAGCCTGGAGGATAGGCCCTGGAGCGAGGGTGATATTGAGCCCCAGTTTCCGGGCGGCGTACGCTGGAGAGTGAGTGAAGAACGGTGTTCCGCTGTAACCACCGGAAAGCTTGTCACCGGCGTCAGCCCAGAACCCAACCATGGCAATTTTGGTGGCGGCTGTGACTTTCAAGGGCAAGGTTCCGTCGTTCTTCAGCAGCACTATCCCCTCGACAGCAGATTGCAAGGCGACTTCCTGCGCCGCTGGCGTGTTCACGTCCGCCCAGCCGATCGAGGCGTGGGGGGACTTGGGGCCATCGAAGTAGCCCGTGCGGACAAGACCCTCGTAGAGTCGGTTGAGCGCCCGGTCAATCGTGGTTTGGTTCAGGAGGCCTTGCTTCCAGGCGCCAGGGATATCCGACGACGATTCGTACTCGCAACTCGTATCCATTCCAGCCGCGAAGCACATAGCAGTCCCCGCCGCGTTGGACTCGGCATAGCGATGGTTGAGGGATACATCGGCCACCGCCTCGCAGTCGCTGGTGATGTAGTTGTTGTGTGCCGTCCAGTTCCAGTGGTCGCGCAGGACAGTTTGGAGAAGATAGGGGTTAGCGCATGACGGCACGCCATTCACGGCGTTGTAGGCGCACATGATGGACCCAACCTTGGAATCCCGGGCGCACTGCTGGAATGGCATTAAGTAGTACTCGGCGAGGTCTTGCATGGTAATCTTGGCGTTGAAATTGTGCCGGGTTGCACCGTTCCAGTCCTCGAAGTCGTTCCCAGCATAGTGCTTGCACGTCGCTACGACGCGTCTCTCCGCCAAGGGTCCCTCGAGTCCCCGGATCATGGAAGCAGCATATCGCTTCACGCGGAGTATGTCTTCCCCGGGCGTCTCTGACCCTCGACCCCAGCGTGGGTCCTTGAATGGGTTGACATTGGGTGTCCAATAGTCGAAACCGGACCAGCCTCCGTTTCCAAAGGCTCGTCCCTCGATCCCAATAACATTGCCAATCTTCTCAATGAGGCCGTCATCAAATCCTGCCGCCATCAACAGTGGCATGGGAAACGAAGTCGACGAGTTGAATGTTCCCGCGCCTTTGCGGAATTGGGTGCCAGGGGCGTAGGCGACACCGTGAAGGGCCTCGCTCCACCAATTGTACGCCGGTAAACCGATCCGACTCGCGCCTTTCGATTTACTGTCACGAAGAGTCAGGCCAGCATGTCTCAAAGGATCCATCATGCAAACGTACCTGATGATATTTTGCAACTTCTCCTCGTTTGTGAGGGCTGCAACCAAGGCTGCGGCACGCTGAGGGGGAGACAGCGTGGCATCACACACACCATTCTTTGTGAGAAGCCCATTCTCGCAGTCTGGGTAGATCTGAAAAGCCTGGTTCTGAGCAGACACTACTCCAACGGCCGCCAAAATGAGAGCAACATGGGGGACCATCTTGGGAAGTTTCCTGGACTGAAACGAGTGACAGATACCGGGATGACAGTCGCAACCAACCGCAGAGCGCGATTTACCACCTTCCCCGGCCACGGCGGAGGATTTAAGTACTTTTCATTCGGAGGACATACTTACCTCGGCCATGCATCTCAGAAGCCAAAAGGCCATGCATTCTTCGGCCTGGATCGTGATGTCCGTCGTGTTGTTTAGCCGAACGGGAGGCACTCCCGCAGTACCCGGTGATTGGGAAGCTGCCATCCGTGCTCCGTGAAAATCCGAGATCCCATTGGGGCGCATCGAAAGCTGCTAGCCGAACCACTAGTCTGGTCCAAGGAAGATGGATTCTGGTCGAGGGGAATAGCTGATGGCCTTGACCCCGTCCGCTCAAGGTGTAGCTGTATTGCGCCACAACTATCAAGAGCGTCGGCGAGCACTTGGCGGACAGCAATTTTGACAGAACCGGCAGCCTAGATGGAGTAAATGCGTCTGTATCCAACCGAAGGTACCTTACATGTAGGTAAGGGACAGAGTGCTTTTCGGACCGTTCCAACCTGGGAGCAGGCCCCAAGAAGAGTCGGCGTGGCAGCAACACAACATCTTTGAATAGGGCTGAAAATGTCACGGGCAGACCCTCCGTACAATATGAATGCGACGTCTTCGGCACATTGGATCGGCAATCGGCCTTCGCCAAGAGAACATAACCCATTCTGTCAGAGACAGCTGGTCACCAGCAAAACGGTCTGCAATTCTACGCCGACAAGTCGCGTTCTACTTCATGCGTTGCCATAATAACAATGGATTTCAACAACCCCGCTTTGACAAGAATGTAATGTCAGCGACTCTCAAGTCAAGGGACAGGATGGGCCTTTATTCATCAATGAGGAAAACGATGCCTTATTGTACGACATAGGGGGTACCCTGGATTTTCTGACTGTTCACCGGACTGTTGACGCAAGACCCCAGAGAGCTATCGCATTTCCGACTTTTATTTCGTTTTTTGTGGTGACACTTCGTCGCAATTCCAGCTTGATTCCAATGCGAAGCAACCAGTTGTCAACTTCCATGTCAAGGGTTCAATTCCCTTGGCGCGACGCGATGTGCAGGGGCTCAGAGCGCGCAGCATCTCGTGTGCGAGGGTTAGGGTTGTGTCGATCGCACCAGTGACGTCATGGTCTGACGCAGGCCTAGACGACTCTCATTGAACTGTCCAATGCGCGCGGTGCCTGGAATGCTGGACCAACGTCATCAGCTCCTTTCTGAATCTTGGGTATCACCGCCTGCAAATCCCCAGAAACTTCCCCCGAATCCTCAAAAACAGAGGTTCGGAGCCATCCCTTCTTCGTGGAGCAATGTACGAACATCATATCCTCAACATATTTTCACCGAACACACAATCTCGAAACCCTATTTTCGTCCCCACGTCGCGTCCAAATCACTGCACTGTTTGGACCCGGGGCGTGGAAAATTCAACCTTCAGACCTTGAAACACCCGACTCATCGGCCATGAATGACCCGACTGACAACAGGTCAACCTCGTACTCGGAGTCGGCTTCGACCGGACAAGTGAAGGAGGAGGAGCGCAGTCATGGCCCACCACAGGACGTCGAAAGAGGCAGGTCGCGACATGGTCCGCTTTCACTCGCAGAGGGCACAGATGCCGTCATCTCCACCGACGAGGAGGTGCTGCCGGGATTGCCCCGCCTGAACTACAATCTCTGGAACTACAAGACAAAACTGATCATCGTCACCTCATTACTCGTCATCGAATCGAGTATCCTCCCCCTCGCCCTGTTCTATGGGCTATGGTTCTACACCACCCTCCGCCATGGCATCATCTTCGCCATCATCACATCCTTCTTCGGCATCGTGACGGGCATCGAGTTTGGCTTGCGCTCTCTCAAGCTGATCAAGAAGGCGGACACATACAGACCTCTTGGCGGGACAAGATGGCGCTTTGACTTTACCCACATGACACTGTCATTCGGCTACACGGTCATGACGGGCATCCTAGTCGGCGCGTCGATCCCGCACGAGCCGTTGGTCCGACCACTCGCTATCCCCGTGCCCCTGTTTCTGATCCAGATGGGAATTCAGCTCACGTGGGCCGGATGGATGAACGCAAAGAACAAGCCGGCGCCTTTCAAGATCAGCTCCGTCGAGAAGGGCCAACGGGTGCCTCCGCTCGTCCTCACCATCGTCGAGGATATCGTTGCCGTCGATGGCGCAGCTGGAAAGAAGTACCGACAGAACCTGCATGCCCGATATCGAGTGAGTCCGATATTCAGGCGGATGATTGCCGGACTGAATTGGTTCTGGGCCATAGGAGCCCTCATCGACGGGGTTGGCACCATGGTGGTAATATGGACCGTGCCGCAGGAGGTTGCCTACGGTGTTGGTAAGTTCTTTTTGCGTTGCCCGCTCCGCATCGTTGTTTACTGACAGTTGTGGTATGGCAGCTTGGGGTAGTCCATTGGTATTCACCATTATTTGGACGTGGGTCACCGTCGTCTGGGTTCGCCGAAGCCTAAGGAAGGAGAAGGAGATGTGGGTGGCCAAGTCGGGGGCAGCAGTTCCCGAAGCCGCGTTCAGCCATTGATACACCTGAACAATCATTTTGACAAGCAAGAGGGCATCGGCAACACTCATGGTCTTTGCATTGTGGTGACAACCCACATTATTGTGTTCTTGCATCTGGATACGTGGGCAGTTTCGGCGTTTTTCATATTAGACCGTCAGGGAAACAGGGTAGAGTGCGACAAAATGTACACGACAACACGGCGTTCCGAAAGGGGTCTGGGAATTCTGTTTGTATATAAATGACAGGCATGCTACGTATTTGTCGCTCGACTCTAGATGAATCGATGACACCATTTCCGCAACTTTTTTGGGAACCACCAGGCCGACTTCCCAATATCCTGCTACTGGTGAGATACCCGCGAGAGTGTCACTTCAAGGGGCCCCTTAAGCCACAAATTGTAATCAATACAGTTTTCCTTCCATTTCTTCCCCTTGTCGTCTACCGAGAGATCGAAATTCCAGACGAGACGGGCGACGATGAGCCTCATCTCCATGTAAGCTAAGCTGGATTAGGGTGTTAGAAGTGTCAGCGTTCTCAGGAAGGTACAGCAGAAGAACACCAGGTCAAGCGAGCAACCTACTTTCTGCCGATGCAGTTGCGAGGGCCAGCTGAGAAGGGCTGGAAAGCTTGCTGTCGATCACCGGCGAACTCGTTGAATCGGGGGCTGCCGGGGAGCCAGCGATCTGGAATGAACTGGTCGGGCTTTGTAAAGTTTCGAGGGGATCGGAACATCGCCATCTGCCAGATATCCAACCCAGTCTGCAGCCTTTGTAAGCTTGGCACGCTGGTAATGTGCCCCGTAACTTCGAACTTACACCTCCTGGGACATAGCGCCCGCATATTACGTCGCCCCCTTTCTGGCATACTCGAGGCAAGGGAGATGGAACAGGTGGGAACATGCGCATCGACTCATCGAGCACAGCAAGCATATACTCCAGCTTTTGCACCGAATAAACGTCGATCTCTTCCTCTGTCTTGAAGGAGGATCTGACTTCTTTTGCTAATCTCTGCTGGACGTCCAGGTGCGTCGCCAGAAAGAAAGTAGTCGCGGACAGTGCCGTCGCGGTCGTTTCGCTGCCTGCTAGGACGAGGATTCGCGAGTTTTGCACCATCTCGGTGTGTGTGATGGCCTTGGACGGATCGCCTTCCCCCGCGAGCATCGCGTCGATGTAGTCAGGCCGACTGGTCTGTAAGCTGAGCCGTTGGTCGACCTTTCTTCTCGCAAAGGCGACCTGCCCGGCTAAAGCTTTGCCCATACGCTCGGGTGCTAGCGCCTTTGCCAACTTCAGAACAATGGGAGCATGTCGGAGAATCATTACGGCGATGCCGAATTCGATGTTCGAGTCGAAGATGACCTGGACCCATGGGTGGAGTTTCTGCTTCTCAAGGCAACCGAAGGGTTCGCCGAACGCCAAGTCCCCGATGACGTCGAACGTGGTATAGTTGAAGTATGCCACCACGTCCGCAACCGCCGGGACTCCGCTCTCCTGGGCTGCACTGGCGATCTCCTTGAAGCGACGGATCAGGAGGTCGATGTAGGTGTTGATGATGGGCTGTTGCTGCTGCATGACCTTTGCTGAGAAACCGTGGGACAAGACACGCCGGAAGCGTGCATGGTCGTCTCTCGGCGAACCCAAGATATTTTGCTTCGAGCTGACGCTGTAGAAGTGCGGATCTTTTGGATTCTCGTCCGTCCCTGCCTTTCGGTGGCCCCGTATGTCGTTCCATGCGTCCGGGTGCGCATAGCTCAACCTCGAAGGCCCGACCCTGACAATATCGCCATATATTTTGTGGAGCTGGGTAATCTGTGACGACAAGGTCCCATTCACCCACCGGATCGTGTACGGCGCGTCCGTCGCTGCCCACAGTTTGGGTCCGGGATACCCGCTGAGGGGATGGAGGAAGACATTGTAGAATGCTTTGATAGCAGTTGCCACGGCGGCCTGGTGCGCGACATCCTTGTCAGCAGACGAATGGTGCTTCGGGGGTATTTGTATATCCCTCTAGGAGTAGATACTTACGAAGACCACGAGCCAGATAGCCCAAGACAGACCTTGAGAGAAGCCCCAAAATGCCATCTTCTACAATCTGGTAGCCAAGGGCGCAGGGGGATACCACGGACTGTGAGGGTCTCCCGACATAGCAAAGGCTGCTGGAAAACACTGGAAAGCATGGCTTGTAATCAATCCGTGAAGGGTCGAAGCACCACGTGCCACACAGAAGTCTTCTGGGATAATAACCGCCTGTGAACTTGAGGCTGTCCACCGTAATACGGCAAACATAGGTTGGCCAGATTCGTGACGCGTGTGCATATCAGGATTGTTTGCTCCCACTGCAAGGGTCCTCGGAGCTTATCGGTACACACATTCCTTCTACCAGGCCCAAGGAGACCGATGTGCGAGGGCTGCATGTGTGTCTGGGGACGGGGCGGGCATCGGTCAGCTGCAGCAAGTCCTGTCTGTTGGCTGCAGGTCATGGCTTGGCCTCGATAGTTTCCGCGGGCGGCGCATAATTCCGTACTTCTAGAAAGGATGCGAACGAATCAGCTGCTGGTATATCCGACATTCGGGATATCGGGCTCAGCAAATACCGCAATACACTTGCCACCACCTGTGTTGGCCCACGACGGAGCATACTAGTGCGGTTGGTGGGATCCGCTCCTAATATCAGCCACTCGTCACATATCATATTGATTCATACATGTATTGGTTGCCGGGGTTGCACAGCTTCTGTGGACAGCCGCAGATGCAACATGCATTGCGACATTGCTGGTGTGACACACTTTCTGGGTCCGAGCTACTATCCGAAGGTTGTAGTCCGCACCGGAGACCGTGCTGCTCAGTGGTCGCATGTCGACGGACTTCTTTACTGGGTACCTTAGGCACCTCAGGCACGAGAGATCGAGAGACACGTGTTCTGGAGCTATCGCTTGCAATAAGGGGTGTGCTCGCTGCTCAAACATCACCCGAGCACCGATATGTACCTATGAACGGGAAACACAGCGGACAGGCCTAGCCAAGCGACAGGGGAATTCGTCTTGTGCAAGTACGTTGCCTCCCAAACCTAGGACAGGCGGACAGGGGATATTACCTACTTCTCAAGGCAATAGGAGGAACATGGTCAATATGTCAGAGTGGCTAAGGATGACTGCAACCGAAGCGCCGTGTGGGGCAGATGACACGGAGGCCCACACAGCCCATGGCTGATCCTACCTGGAGTTCGGGGTAACATGAGATCCGCTGGTGATGATGAACACACCGAAAGACATTGTGCTTTTAGTACTGAGGTACTCTCGCATTACTTCGCTCAACATGTCGGGGTCTAGAACCCACGTCGGATGGCCATGTAAACCAGGTCCTTCTCATACTTACATTTATAAAGCAATGTATTATGCAACGAACCAAATGGTCACTTCCTTCCCTATTGTTCTAGCGGTAGTTTGAACAGCCGTATCGCATTGCCCCTCCCCACAGCTTCCTTCTGATCGGCCGGCAAATCCACTCCTTCCCACCACTGCTGCGCCTCCTCGATGGTGTCATAGGGATAATCTGGCACAAAAAAAAGTTAGAAGGATATCACAACACCACCAGTTGACCCTACGACCGGCGTCTACTCACCAATAGAATACAGACACCTCTCAACACCTATTTGCTCAATGCAGAATTTAAGTCCTGGTGTCGAGAAGTCCCCAGACGTTGTGATGGAGATGTTATGCGTGAAGTAATAGGTGTAATCCTCCTTGGATGGCCGAGTGGCCTTCTTGACCGGCTTGTTGTACCAGTGGTCTGCCCGCCAGAGGTTGAAAGGGATACTGATGACGTTCAGCATAAATGAGATATTTTGGAGACTCCCGGAAACAACTCACCCCTCGCCAAGATGGCCAGCCACTACCTGCAAGCGTGGGAAGAGGTCAAATATTCCGCTCGAGCAAAGGGCATACAGATGCATGCTCAGGTCGAGATGGAACTGCACAGCGGCGCCTAGGATCTGTTTCCTGTCGCCGTATCGCGTCCGTGGTTGCAGGTCCTTGGGTTGTGGGTACCGAGGATGCATGTAGACGGGCACGTCGAGTTCTTGAACAGCCTCCCAGAACGGGAGATACTCGGCTGCATCGTAGTACTTCTTTCCCTCATTATCACCACCCTCGTTGACAACCTG
>Ga0247769_1000196_pt1 | contig 13373 bp, 17 predicted proteins | sample UWRJL166409R6_FD_179942 | JGI IMG/M metagenome (GOLD analysis project Ga0247769, IMG submission 179942) | Plant litter microbial communities from Arlington Agricultural Research Station in Wisconsin, United States - UWRJ-L166-409R-6 | ecosystem: Environmental > Terrestrial > Plant litter >... | reverse complement strand
GCAGCGGCGTGCACGACGGTTGGTTCGAGCTCCGCGTCGCGGACACTGGCTGTGGCATCCCCAGCGAGATCCGCGAGCGCGTATTCGAGCCATTTTTCACCACGAAGCCGGTCGGTGCGGGTACGGGGCTCGGTCTCTCGATCACGCATTCCATTGCCGAGCGCCACGGGGGAACCATCACGCTCACTCCAAACGCCGAGCGCGGAACGCTCGCGTTACTGCGGTTCCCGTTTGCATGATGCCCCGCGCCTCGGTCCTGTATCGAGTCGTCATAGCGTGCCCTTCGGCAAGAGGAGGTAGAACGGAACCTGGTCCGCAGGCGACGTCTTTTGAAGTACGCCGACCAGCACCCGTTTGTCCGGCGTCCACGCGGTAACGACAAACGACGCCCAGGGGCTCGAGTCTACGCCCGCTTCTGCAAGCAGATCGCGCCGTGGGCGGAGCGGTTCATCGTCTCGCCAAACCATGATCTCATTGTCGAAGTGACGTACGGAGTCTCGGGTTGAGTGAGGCGGGATGAATTTGAAACTTCGGGCTGCTCCGCCGCGGACGACCGGCCACGATTCACGCTGATTCACGACGGCGGCGGGTTCTCGCTGCTGAGGATGCTGGCTTTCCGGGGAAGGCGGAACTCCGGGTGCTACCGTCACGTACTTGAGTGACGTCAGGTCAGGAGTGAGGGCGATGCTCGAGGGTGGGTGCTTTTGCGGTGCAGTTCGCTACGAGATCGATGGATCGCTTGGTCGTGCAAGCGCCTGTCACTGCTCGCGCTGTCGCAAGGCATTCAGCGGCGCATCATCGGCCTACGCTGAGATCCCGGACGATAGCAAGTTCAGCTGGGTCGCTGGCGAGCATGAACTAACTGAGCACATCTCTGCGAATGGTTGGGGCCTCGTGTTCTGTCGTAACTGCGGTTCTACGCTGTGCGGCATTTTCGACGGAAAGGTGCATGGTGTAACGCTCGGCACAGTCGACGATGACCCTGGTGTTCAGATCGAAATGCACACGTTTGTGCGATCAAAGGCGCCCTGGGACAACATTGGTGGAAGCGCTCCTCAGTTCGAAGAGGAGTATCCACATTCAGACGAGTAATGCACGGTGCTCGCGATCAACTCCGGCGACCCATTCCGACGAAGCGCTGGCCGCAAAGTGACTTTGGCGCGAACTGTGCTTAGTGGGGACATGGCTTGCAGTTTCTCGCGCTGGCACGGAAACCGAGCGCGCATCCCGCTTCATGCGTGGCTCGTTGGCATCACTGTGGTGGCCGTCTCACAGGTAGCGTGTGCGCTCCCGGGGCCAGCACCGGCCGCAGCCGAGTCTTCGCGGGCCGTTACGAGCGAACCACTTGCCGAGTCGCACGGATCCGGAGAGCCTGCTACCACTCCAGGCGCTCGCGGGACGCGAACGGATTCTGGCCACGACCAAGCCTTGAACCCGCGCAGCTACGTACTTGCTTTTGGCGGTGCGCTGTTGACGGGCCCCGCTGGGCTAACCGGTGGGTTCGGGACGATCGAGGAGGGCTATGTTCGAGCAAATGCGCTGCCCTGGCTCGGAATCGGAGTTTCTTTCTTCAACTTGTCCGTGTCGAATACCGACAACTACCCGCCGGTTGGCGCGCAGGCGTTCGAGATCAATGCCTCCTGGCACCCGCTGAAGGATTCATCCTTCGATCCGTTCCTTCAGCTCGGTGGACTCAGGCTCTTCAACGTGAGCGGCGATATCTACGGCCCACCGTCGCCCTGGGGCACAGAGGCGCAACTCGGTGTGAACTGTGTCCTTCCGCATCTCGCCGTCGGTCTGCAGGTACGGCGCGCCTTCGCCGATTTCGATTGGCTGATGTTGGGATTTCAGCTTGAGGGCCGCATCTGAGCACTGCCCTCACGCGTTTCACCGCCCCACGGTCCGCTTGAACCGAAGCGCGGCGTGTCCTTCGAGGAAGGCTCGAAGCTCGTCTTGCGATCATGGTTCTATCGATTTTCGATCTTGTGCCGCTCGTCGTTCGATACGGTCAATCAATCTGTGTAGCTCGACCGCATCGTCGAACGACGGGCTCAAGTGGGACGCTGCCGACAAGTCAATGGCCAGACGCTCGTAGGTCAAGGCCACGTTTTCGGCGACGCCCTCGAGCGTAGAAGCGTCGCCATACTCTGCAGGTACTGTGAGGTCCTGCAGAGTATGCTCCTTCGCACCTTGGAGTTTAAATCCGCCGACGCCGACGTAGCCGACGGAGCTCGTGACTATCAGATCGCCCTTGCTCCCATTGACTTCCCACTGAAAGTTGGTGCCCTTGGAGAGCCCACCTCGGAAATGCGTCGCAAGGAAGGCGCCATTCGTGAGAGTTCCGCTGACCACGATCTGGTCGGGTGTTCGCATGGCCACGATATCGCCACTTTCTGCCATTCGCGTGGTCGCTCTGCGGATCGCCAAGTTGGCGCTCAGCTTCTCGAACTTGGCGTCGAGCGCGTAGAGCACCGCGTCAAGCGAATGAGCAAAAGTGACGTGAAGCATGCCCGCGCCGCTCTTCGAGTCCGCGGTGTATCGAAACCGCTCCTCTAGGCTCTCCCCCCAACCGATGCCCGAGCCAATCAGCGTGGTCGATATGACGTCGCCGACGTAACCGGCTCTAATGAGGTCCTTCACGTAGTTGAAGATGGGAGCGGCGCGCGTTTGAAGCCCGATCGTGGTGTGCACGTTCTTCGAGCGAGCGAGCTTGGCCAGGGCCTCGGCCTGCGCGAGATTGACCCCCAATGGCCACTCGCAGAACACCGACTTCCCGGCGGAAATCGCGGCTGCTACCAGCTCGAAATGGTTCGACACCTTCACGGTGACAACGACCAAGTCCACCTCCGGGTGCGCTACCAGCTCGTCGGTACTTGTCAGGGCATGGGGGATGTCGAATTGATGGGCGGCGCGCCGAGCATTCTCGAGGCTGTTGCTCGTGATTGCGACGATCTCGTAATCCGCCGATAGCGCGCGCAGCGCTGGAACATGGGCGAGCGTCGCCCAACCCTTGTCCGGATGCACCCCGAGAATGCCAACCTTGATCCGCTTCGTCGACATGGCTGCCAGTCTCCAACTGTCTTGGGTGGTGGTAGAGCGCGGTGCTCGACGTTCTCCTAGCAGGAGTTGTGCCGAGGCAAGGGTGTGGAGTCTTGCCCATGTGATGCGCGCACGGAGCGGGCCACGTGCTCACCCGTGGCTCCGTGTGGCAAGGTTCGGCCAATCCTGACAGTCGGTGGCCGCGATGGGCCAAGCGTCTGACGAGCGTCTCGAGCGGGCAACGCCTCTGGGAGGCGGGCGCGGCACGAAGCGTGCGGGGCGCCGGGTATGCCTGTCAGCAAACCGCGAGCGATCACCGACTTCCCCGACCGAGTAGAGGGACTTTACAATTGCCCCCGACGAGCAAGCCCTGTTGGGTGCAGTGCTGCGCGCCTTGCAGAAGCTTCAATCTGGGGGCAGCGGACGACCGCTTCCGTTTGCGTGGCTCGCGCCCGTGCCATGGACTCGCTGTGCTCCCGAAGAGCTTTGAGCATCGATCCAACACTCGATAGGTGCGCTCCCCTCAGCGAGTCGTACGGCCCCGTACTCCACCGGTGAGATGTTGTCAGACTGAACGAACTAGTCGGGCAGCGATTGCCACTTTCGAGGTCCTCGCACGATTGCAGGGGAGGCTAACCAGGGCCGCGACTGATCTTCAAGTGGGCACGGTTCGTGCTGCAGGCACGCATTCAACACGGAGATCGGCAATGACTTTCGAGTATCACGAGCAAGCAGATTCACGAGTGGCCGCGAAGGGCTCGAGCGACACGAGCCTTACCTCGCGCCGCGGACTCTTGCTAGCGGCCATGGCCGCTGCAGCGCAAGCCACGGCGTGCTCCCGCACGCTCATTTCCTCAATCTCGTCTTCACCAACCGACTCTTCTTCAACATCCCACATCAAACAAGGAAAGCGACGCATGCCTATCATCAAGACGAAAGATGGAACCGAGATCTATTACAAGGATTGGGGAAACGGTCAGCCGATTGTCTTCAGCCACGGCTGGCCACTTTCCTCCGACGCTTTCGAGGATCAAATGTTTTACCTCGCCACAAAAGGCTACCGCTGCATCGCGCACGACCGACGAGGGCACGGCCGTTCCGGTCAGCCCTGGCAAGGAAACGACCTAGATACGTACGCTGACGACCTCGCCGAGCTGACCGAAGCGCTCGATCTGCGGGCGGCCGTTCACGTTGGTCACTCGACTGGCGGAGGAGAGGTGGCACGTTACATAGGCCGTCACGGCACGAAGCGTGTGGCGAAAGCCGTGCTAATCGGTGCAATTCCGCCGGTCATGGTCAAGTCCGACTCCAACCCGGGGGGCACCCCGATGGCAGAATTCGACAAGCTGCGCGCCTCCGTGCAGGGCGACCGAGCTCAGTTATGGAGGGATCTGAGCCTGCCGTTTTACGGTTACAACAGGCCGGGCGCGCGCCCCTCGGAGGGCGTTCGCGACACTTTCTTCCTCCAAAGCAGCATGGCTGGCTTCCCCGCGTCGTACTTTTGTATCAAGGCGTTCTCCGAAACGAATCTCACTGAAGATCTCAAGCGCTTCGACGTGCCGACGCTGTTCATCCACGGTGAGGACGATCAGATTGTACCAATCGACGACTCTGCACGGCTCGCGGTAAAGCTCGTCAAGCAAGCCAAGCTGAGAGCGGTGCCCGGCGCGCCACATGGTATCTGCACTACGCACAAAGATCTGGTGAACGAGGAGCTTCTGGCCTTCATCAAGAGCTAGCGCGAAGTCCGGCAGTATCCCATACCGACGGCGACGAGGCGGTCAGCTGCGTCGCCGTCGGGTTCTCGTCTCGAGCTCAGAAGTTAGGAATCACGCGATAACAGAGCAGAAACTTTTGGCTTCCGGCTACAGCGGGTCGAGCACGACCAAACGAGGTGCTTTCTCACCATCCGTGCGCTCTCGTCTGCGGTCGGGGGCATCCCTCTAGTGGAAATCGCAAAAATGGACTTGAGCGACCCGCTCTCTCCATAACGCCGTTTCCAACGGTTTCCTGGCGTCCGGGAGGTCAGTTCACGCCCTGTTGAACAACGTTGGCATCATGGCCGTGCCGCTGACTCGAGTGGTGTCCCTCTCTTCGAGAGGTCACGCTCGCGCCGGTGTCGACTTCGACGATCCGCACTTCATCAAGCCTCCGTACGATAAGTGGGTGCTTATGGACAGGCCAAATCTGCCAATGCCTCTTCGCCGCCGGACTGAACGCACGCGGCGTGGCCGGCGGTGTGCGAGCTTTCTCGGTTCACCCTGACGTCGTGACTGAACTGATGCACGCGATGTCGGAGGACGAACGCGCGGCTGCCATCGCGCGCTCGGGCAGCCTCTCCCCATTCGAGACCGCGGAGCAGGGAGCGGCGACGAGCCTCTGGTGCGCCACTGGCCGGCACTCGACGGCGAGGGCGGTGTCTATTGCGAAGACGTCGACATCGCGGTCGCCTCTTCAACGGGCCGTACGGCGCCACGCTGACTACGAGAATCGAAGTCAGACTACTTGACGGCGATCGCGGAGATTTCGATTCGAGCGTTCCGGGCAAGGCCGGCCACTTGGACCACGGCTCGCGCAGGTGCAGGCTCGGCGAAGTAGGTCGCGTACACGGCATTCATGCGCGGCGCGTCGGAGATGTCGGTGACGAAGACTTGCGTAGAGACGACATTGTCCAGTGTCATCTGGTCTGCGCTCAGGACGGCGCGCAAATTTTCAATCGCCCGCCGCGTTTGGGCTTCGATTGAGGGGTTTGCAATCAAAGCTCCAGTGTCGGGATCGAGCGGGAGCTGACCTGAAAGGTAGGTGGTGTTACCGACGCGAATGCCCTGGGAGTAAGCGCCGAGCGCGGCGGGAGCCTGGGGCGAGGTGATGACCTGCCTCACCGGAGGGGGCGGCGCGCAGGCGACGCAGGCGACGACAATGCCGATGCACAGCAGCAGCGCCCGAAGTGCCTCGCTCATCATCGCAGTCGCATGCTTTGCATCTGCGTCCAAAGCGTGACGAGCCGCCAGCCAGCTCGGGTCGTTGTACGCGAGCCAACTGTCGCCGGCCGCGTCCAGCCAAGCCAGAACCTTCAATGGGAGGTCGATACCCGTCGTCTGCTCGGCGAGCATGAGTCTCGTTCCCGCTTGCGGGTTGCCGAAGATCAACAGCTCCGTGGGGCGCAGCTCGAGACCGACGCCCGCCGCCCCTTTGGCATGATCGATACGAGCGAAGATGGTGGTCCTTCTTCGCCGGAGCTCCGCTTCGAGGCGGTCCAACGTTTCTGAAGGAGGATATGCGCTTCTTGTCTTAACCAGTCCGTCCATGTCGAGCTGAGGAGCACGAGTCGTGCCGGTCTCGCGTAGCCGCGCAATCGTCGAGTTTGCATAGCGCTGACCTGTTGTGCACACCTGCTTGCCAGAACTGGCCAACTACGACCATGCAAATGGCGCGATTCGCTGTTTGTGAGGTGTGAGCGCTGCGCGTCGGCTCGGGCACGCATCTTGAAACTGTTGGCCGTCATGTCACACGGCTCCCGACCCAAGCACTCGACCGTAGTGTGGGCGCAGGGCGAAGAGCCTCGCTTCAACGTCGGCTCCGCGGCTACGCCTATACCGATGGGGGCGCCGTGCGAGAGCACTCCATTCTACTGCGAGCTGGGGGAGCCGGTGCCGGATTCTTCGAGCACAGCGCGCTCATGATGAGCCGCGTGACGTGTTCAAAACTGTAACGGAAAGCAAAAGGAAAGAATCGATGCCGTTCGTAAATGTCAAATTGGTCGAGGGTGTTTTCAGCACGGAGGAGAAACATGCGCTCGCCAAGGCCTTGACCGAGGTCATGGTGCGCTTCGAGGGTTCGGAGGCCTTCCGCGAGGTGGTTTGGGTGCTGATCGAGGAGCTGCACCGCGACGGCTGGCACATCGGTGGGCGTCCTTTCGAAGGGCCAGCGTCCCTGATGGAGACGCTCGGAAACTCGAAGGCTCTCTACGAAACGATCGACGGTCACCCAACTACCCGGCCTGAGTTTGCGAAGCAGCTGCCGAGCAAGTAGTGGGTCCGCGGCGGCTCCGGTTCGCCGGAGCCGCTGCGAATCGCCGGCCGCATCGTCGTCTGCCTGGGTGCGCGGGTAGTCTGGCCGCGCGAAATCAGAGTGACTTTCCATGCCTGCTGAAACACCGACCGTCCTGCCGTCCCGCGGCGACTCTTGCAAGACGGTCGCGGTCATCGACGATGACCACGCCGTGCGCGAAGCGCTCACGGAGCTCTTGGCAGCGCTCGGCTTTCTGGCCAGAGGATTTTCGTCGGCGGAGAGCTTCCTGCAATCAGACGCGTTGGGGGATAAGCGCTGCCTGTTACTCGACGTCATGCTCGCAGGCATGAGCGGTCCGGAGTTGTTGAGGAAGCTCGCGCTCCGAGGTCTACGTATCCCTGCGATCTTGATAACCGCGCACGAAAAGACCGCCCTTGCCCCGCTGCCGCTCGAAGCGAGCGCTTGCCTGCTCAAGCCATTCAGCGACGCCGCCCTCGAGCGAGCGCTTCACGAGGCGCTCTCGCGATGACGAGCAAGAGTAACGCGATCGCCGATTCGGCAGGGTCCGCAGGCCCGGTGTTCGTCGTGGACGACAACCCTGCCTTGCGCGAGGCGCTCGAAGGATTGCTGGCAAGTGCGGGGTACGTGGTCAGGGCTTCGTCGGAGCGGATGAGTTTCTGTGCCGGCCCACCACGTCGGAACCCTCCTGCCTAATCCTCGACTTGCATCTACCAGGTCTGAATGGCCTCGATCTGCAACGCAAGCTCCAGGACAGTGACGCGCCATTACCCACGCTCTTCATCACGGGCGCAGGTGACATCCCCGCATCGGTCCAAGCCATGAAGGCAGGCGCGCTCGAGTTTTTCACCAAACCCGTAGAGGGCGAAAAGCTGCTCGACGCGGTAGCGATCGCCATCGCCAAGAGCCGGAAGCTCAATCGTGAGCGCGCGGAGCTGACTGAGCTCCGCGCGCGATTCGAGACGCTCACTCCCCGCGAACGTGGCGTGCTCGAGTTGGTCGTTTCCGGCTTGCTCAACAAGCAAATCGCCGTCGAGATCGGCACCACCGAGATCGCGGTCAAGACCCACCGGGGCAAGGTCATGCGCAAGATGCGGGCGGGCTCGCCGAGTTGGTGCGAATGGCGGCACGTTTGGCCCCGCTCACGCTGATCTCGATTCTCTGCTAGCGCTGGCGCTGGCGCTGCCACGTGGGCTTGCGCCCCACCGCCCAATCCTCAGCAATTCTAGTCTCGAGTGCAGCGCGGTGGTGGTTTCTTTTTCTGGTGTCTCACCCGCGCTGCACTATCTGGCGCCGGGTCAGACTCCGCGGTACACGAGGCGCGTGAAGAACGCGGGATTGATCACGAAGTTGCCCCATTTCTGATCGTAAGCCGCGGAGGGCTTGGCGGCGATGACTTGTTCGACGGACTTGCCGGCGCGCTTGAGCCGCGCGACGTTTTTTCGGACGCCGACGAGCATGTCACGAAATTCGACCAGCTCGGCTCGGCCCGCGACTGGGCCATGTCCGGGCACCACGACGGTCTTTTCCGTGGAGAGCCGGATATTGGTCTCGGCAGCCTTGATCATTCCGTCGATGCTGCCGCCGCAAACCGTGTCGATGAACGGGTAGACCCCGTTCCAAAACGTATCGCCCGTCACCAGCACGTCTGCTTTCTCGAAGTATACCGACAGGTCTCCGTCCGTGTGGGCCGGCCCGTAGTAGCGGATCAGAACACGCTCGCCATCGAACTCGATCGTCTTCTGATCGTTCACGATCGAAGTCGGACGTGCTGCGGCTGGTACGGGGGCGAACGTGTGCTTCCAGTCTTCCACCCGAATCGTCGTCGCTAGATGCGACAGCGTCTTGCCGTGGGCGATCAAGGTGGCTCCCGCACGATTGAGCCACTCGTTGCCGTCCGTGTGGTCCCAATGCCAATGGGTATTGATGACGAACTGAACGCTCCCCGCGCTCAGCCCGGATAGCGCCGTCTTGAGCTTTTCCTGCGACACAGCGATGCCCCCGTCGACCATGAGCTTACGACCACGACCGACCAGGACGACGATGTTTCCCCCGGAGCCGCCAACGAGGCTCACTCCGGCTCTCAGCGGCTCGAGCGTAACTGCAGCTCTCTCCGCCTCGGCGTTGATCTTGTCCACCGGGCTATCCGATTCCGCGAGTGAGTCCGTGGCCAGAAGCCCGATCGCGAGCAGAATGGCGGCGCCGAGATTGCTTGACGGCTTGCTTTGTAAGGTAGTCATGCTGAGCGATTCTCCTGTGAACAATGAGCGAAAGTGCCCGCGTGGCACTCTTCACGTTGCGTGCCACCGAGCTCGCTCGAGAGTCGGTCGTCACGATGGCTCGTGCAGCTCGGGTCTGCTCGATGAATTCGCAGTAGCGACCTCATGGGGGCGGACGCGCGCTGGTGGACTATGACCAATCGCGTTCAGCAGGCGGCCAATGCTGTCCGCGGGTGACCGCTTGGGGTGCTCGCCACCGCAGGATCGCCGAAGCTCGCCCTGCTCATCGGGACACCCGCCCGAAACGAGGGTCGGCTGACGCGCGACAGGAGCAGAGAGCGCTCGTGACCGACAAAGATTCGCGTACAAACCTCGACGTTCGCTTAATCCTCGATAGCCTGCCCGTCCTCGTTTTTAGCCTCGGACCCAATGGCGAGGCCGAGCTCATCAACAAGCCAATCCTCAACTATTTTGGCCGAACGTTCGAAGAGCTCCGTGCCTGGCAAGGGAGCGATCTGTTCATCCCGACGACCTCGAGCCGATGACTCACACGTGGAAAACCCACATCCTGGCCGGCACGCCTTACAGCGCCGAGCATCGCCTGCGTCGGGCTGACGGCGTGTAGCGCTGGTTCCGGCTGCGCGCCGCTGGCTGGCGGCGGCTCCGCCCAATTTCGAACGCGCACGGCTGAGCGTCGAGAGAATCGTGCGCGACAGCAACTCGGCGGTCGATGTCATCAATCGCGCGCGCTCGCTGTTTCGAAATTCGCCACCGGTCACGAGTGACCTGAACCTCAAAGAGGTCATCGAGGACTCTTTGCGACTCATCAAATGACGACGTCGTGGAGCGTGGTGTATCTCTTGAGCTACGGCTACAGCGGGATTTGCCCAAGGTGGCAGCCGATCGGATGCAGATGCAGCAGGTGATCGTCAATCTGGCCAGAAACGGCATCGAGGCGATGGCCGACGTGAGCTCGAAGAAATCGCTGCGCCTGCACTCGCGTAAGCTGAACGGAGAGGTCATCGTGGAGGTCACGGACGTTGGCGCGGGGCTCGCCGACGACAGCACGGTGTTCGAGCCGTCCTACACGACAAAGACCTCGGGCATGGGTATGGCCCTCCCCATCTGCAGGTCCATCGTCGAGGCGCACGGCGGGCGGTTGGAGGCAGCGAGCAATGCCGAGAGAGGCACCACCTTTCGGTTCGCGCTGCCTGTGTCGCGCCGCGAGAGTCTGTGATTGCTGTGGATTACGTTTCGAAACTGCGTCCGGCGCTGCGTGTGCCGTGCTCCTACCAACGTATATCTGGTCCTGATAGGTGCCATCGGCGAACATCGCTTCATGGAGCATGAGCAAAGCGAAGTCATGGATGGGGGGGGTGAGGTCGGCGCGCTACTCGGTAACAGCGAACACTTCCTGAGGGTGGTGGAGCAAGCTCGCACCGTGGCACGCACCCAGAGCACCGTGCTCGTTCTGGGCGAAACGGGCACGGGTAAAGAGGTGCTGGCTCGGGCCATTCACGAGATGAGCCAATGCACGGGCGCTTTCGTGCGCGTCAATTGCGCAGCCATTCCGGCGCCGCTACTCGAAAGCGAGTTGATGGGCCATGAGCGCGGCGCGTTCACCGGCGCGGTCGCCCGCCGTATCGGCCGCTTCGAGCGCGCCCAAGACGGCACCATTTTTCTCGATGAGATTGGCGAACTCACCCTGGAATTGCAGCCAAAGCTGCTGCGGGTTTTGCAAGAGCGCGAGTTCGAACGAGTGGGTGGCGAACGAACGATGCGCACCAATGCGCGCATCGTTGCGGCCACGAACCGGGATCTCCGGGCAATGGTGCTGTCGCGCAAGTTTCGTGAAGATCTGTACTATCGCCTCAACGTATTTCCCGTTTGCCTTCCGCCGCTTCGCGACCGCGAGACAGACGTCGTGGTGCTGGCCAAGCACTTCGTACGAATCCTCTCGAAGCGAATGGGTCGCCCGGCGCCGGGCTTGTCTCCCGCTGTCCTCCAGCGGATTCTCAGCTACGACTGGCCCGGAAACGTGCGTGAGCTTCACAATATGATCGAGCGTGCCCTGATTGTCACACGTGGCGCGGAGCTCGAGCTTCCGGATTTCGAGCCCTTGATTTCCGTGAGCGTCACTGACTCGACGCAGGGCGACCCGCTCGGTGATTGGCAGCGCGGGCCGCCCGCGGCGGACGCTGATGGCCTGGCGGCCGTGAGCCGCGCCCACATTTTGCGCGTTCTCCGTGATACCAATTGGGTCATCGCCGGGCCGAACGGCGCTGCGGCGCGCTTGCAGATGAAGCGCTCAACGTTGAACTTTCGGATGCGCAAGTTGGGCATCGTGCGCCCAAGGCGGAACGCCCCGACCCCGCCACCGCTGGGCCCCGAGCCGTGGGAGCGCTGACCAATGACGCACCTACCCCCCGCTCTGGACGTGAATTGCCGCCCGTTCGTGGCTCACGGCAAGCTTGCCCCTGCTACGCCGGCACACCATATACGAACATATAATATCTCGAAGGCGGCCGGCAGCACATGATGCTCGCGATGGCAGGCGACTGCAAAGTGTGTCTGGTAGACGACGACGAGTCCTTCCGCGAGTCCGTCGCCGGCCTTTTCCGCTCGATTGGCCTCCACGTGCGAGCGTTCGACTCCGCGGAAGCGTTTCTGGCCTCGGAGCTATCGATCTGCGCCGGCTGCTTGGTGCTCGACGTGAACATGCCCGGCATGAGCGGCGTTGAGCTGCAACGCCAATTGATGGACCGCGGGCAACGCATTCAGATCGTGTTCGTCACCGCCCGCACCGAGCCCGAGCTCAGACGCCTGCTACTCGAGCGGGGGGCGATCGCCTGTCTCATCAAGCCGTTTCCGGAGGACGAGCTCCTGGATGCGGTGAGCAACGCCATGACTTCGCAAGCGGAACAACACTCCTCGGGGTGACTTGCTACCGTCGCGTGTTTTATTGTAGATCGTTGATTGGGCGTCACGGCTGCGCCGAGAACAAGCCGTAGCCCGAGGACGTCTCGGTTGGAGTAAACGTATGACGACTTCGTCATTGGAACCGATAAGGCAGCTCGAGCGCGGAGCGTTCATCATCGAGGCCGCGGGCACCTCGCTCGAGCGTTGGCTCGACCGGCGACCCGACATCGAAGCCTGCCTGCGCGTTGCGGTGGACGTGACCGACGCGCTCGATCAACTGCATTCGCAGACCGGCGTTCACGGAGACTTCAAACCATCGAACGTTTGGCTCCACCCGAGCGAGCCGCGAGTTCGGTTCACGGGAGCGTCGACTCGCGCGGGGCGTCAGCTGGGGCCGTCGAGCGAGCTGGAGTTGCTGCCCAGCTCACTGCCTTACGTCGCACCCGAACGCACGGGTCGCGTGGGGCGCCCGATCGACGCGAGGGCGGACCTGTATGCCTGGGGTAGCGTGCTCTACGAGATGTTTTCAGGGCAGACGCCGTTTCAGGCGTCGGATCCCATCGCCTGGATTCACTGCCAAGTGGCGATGAGACCGCTGCCGCTCGAGCGGCGTGCCTCGGAGGTGCCCTCGCCTGTCGCTGCGATCGTGATGAAGCTACTCGAGAAAGCCCCTGAGGACCGTTATCAGACCGCGGCGGGTCTCGGATCGGACTTGCGCCGCTGCCTTGCAGCGTGGGGGGCCTCGGGGACGGTCGGGCCCTTTTCGCTCGGCGTCGATGACCTTCGGCAGTATGGGCTCGGCGCTGTCGCGCTTTACGGTCGCGCATCCGAGATGCAAGCCCTCGGCGACGCGCTGGAGCGCGTCATCGTCGACGACCGACCCGAAGTGCTCTTGCTCTCCGGCTACTCTGGCATAGGCAAATCGTCCCTGGTTCAAGAGTTTCGACGAACCGCGGCGCGTGGCCGGACGCTGTTCGTCGAGGGTAAGGTCGACGTTCAGAACCGCGACGTTCCCTTTGCCACGCTGGTGCAAGCCTTTCACGAGCTCACCCGCTGGCTCCTGGCGCAGACGCCGACCGAGCTCGAACGCTGGACATCCGAGCTGAGCCGAGCTCTGCGACCCAACGGCGCGCTCGTGGCGCGGCTGCTGCCCGACATCGAACTGGT
>Ga0247769_1000195_pt1 | contig 13426 bp, 7 predicted proteins | sample UWRJL166409R6_FD_179942 | JGI IMG/M metagenome (GOLD analysis project Ga0247769, IMG submission 179942) | Plant litter microbial communities from Arlington Agricultural Research Station in Wisconsin, United States - UWRJ-L166-409R-6 | ecosystem: Environmental > Terrestrial > Plant litter >... | reverse complement strand
AACATAAAGAAACTTATCCCCTTATGAGTCTTCGTTACTATCTATAACGTTAACTACGTTTTAACTACTACGATTCGTCTACTATGATTCTTGCTAGTTAGTTGACTCTAAACCTTTCTTTAAAAATGGGACTTATAAATTTTCTGCCGGCAGAAAAGGTACGTACCTAGCAGAATGACTTATTTAATGCTATTCGGTTTTAGTCTCTTCTGCCAGGTACGTACCCTTTCTGCCGGTAGAAAATTTGCGGCTCCGTAGTAGCCTAATTCCCGTCACTGGGCCTAGTTTTAGTCTTGCTAGGTACGTGCTTGGTGCCGGCAGAAAATTCTTGTCCGGTTTTGGTCCTCTACTATTAGGTACGTAATTATTCTGCCGGCAGAAAAAGCGCCATACCCAGTTTTCGACTACGAGCCCCGTGTTGCTGTCTTCAAGAGTTGAGGTGTTGCCCGCCCAGATCGCCAAACCCCGCACATCAGGCAGTTTGCTGGCGTTGGCACCCAAATGGCTGGCGCCAACTGCGCATATTCGAAGCGATGCGTCATTAGCGGTATTTTGCTGGCGTGCATCAACATAATGTCCCGCTAGTACGCGGAACTCCGCTCCGCTTTAAGAGTTCCTCCAGGCAAAATGTACCTTCTTTCTGCAGTGTTCTGCTTTTGTGGATCCGCTCGTCACACCGCCAGCACACCAGTGACTGTCACACTAGGATTGACGTGGGCCACTGGAAGCCCCTAAAGAGCGCGACTCAATGACGCCCAAAGATGGAGGCCAGCCAGTCAATGCATTTTAGCGAAGCGCGCATGCGGGAATGGCCAGCCACGATGGCCTCAGGCCCGCAGGATCCTGTGGGTGAAAGAGGACCTTGGGCCCCAACAGATTGAAGGGTTCAAGGACCTCACTTGATGCTTTTGCTCCAAAGCCGTTCCTTGTTGCAGTGGCACTACCCGTCTTCGTTCCGTACCTATTCATACTTTTCTTGAGGCAAGCGCATTGCAACTTGGCAAGTTAATTACACAGTTGGCTACCTAGGTAGCTACAATACAACCATGGGAGCTTGTGTAAGTCACTTTCTTCGAGCCAAAGCTATATGTCGACTAACAGTTTCTCCAGTGTAGCACAACATCTGATACGGAAGACCTGAAGGAAGTCAACCCACATGAACACTCCCCGATTGATTCTCTTGGAGGAGAAATCAGAGTCATCTCGGTCCTTCCCGGGAAACCACAAGACCAAGTTTCCTGCCAACTGTCTTGTGTCTCTCTAAAGGCACATCCAACATACGAGGCCCTGTCGTACGTCTGGGGCGATCTACGGAACACACGCCCCATTCTCGTCGATGGCCATGAGTTCTTGGTCACTGCAAACCTCCACTCGGCGCTGTTGCATCTTCGCAAGCCCGATCAAGCGCGGGTCATGTGGGTTGACAGTATTTGCATCAACCAGAAAGACACGACTGAGCGAAACCAACAAGTTGAGATCATGGGGTCGATATACTCCGGGGCCAAGGAGGTCTTTTGTTGGTTGAGCACATGCGCCGACGTGGAGAACGAGGGGCGAAGAGAACCCTCCCCAGCCGGCATCCTCGCCATCGAAGAAGCTCTCTCGACCATTTGGGATGGGGATCTTTCGGACCCCGGCCTTTTGCAGGCTTGCCTGGGAGCTCAGAAGTTGCCAGCCAGAAAACAGCATCTCCAGAACGATGGTCGATTGGACGAAATCAACACGACGGCCAGCCAAATGGCAGCCCTTGGCCTGATCCATCTCGTCGCCAAAGCCCAAGGAGAGCGACATTTGCACGAGCTCCCATTCTTCGAGGAACACATGGACTCCAAGTTCAGGGTTGCCAACGAGTTTCTTCCTGCTTTCCAGGTATTGAAGAAGCTGGCAGAAGACCCTTGGTGGAGCCGAGCATGGGTCATTCAGGAGTCGATCCTCCCGGCCAAAGTCAGCATGGTCTATCACGACATCATCATGCCGATCGAACTGCTGGCGAATTTCTCAATCGCCGTCGGGGGACATATCGAGGGATGCTGCCTCGATCTATGGCATTCTCTCCCCGAGGACCAGGTCCAGGCACTCCGGATGCTCGTGGTGAACGTCCACAAGATCGACCGCTTCCGGCGCACACGGGGCCAACTCACTGGCAAGGACCTACTGCGGGTGCTCTGGAGATTCCGAGACCAGAAGGCCACCAACCCGCGAGACAAAGTCTACGCCTTTCTCGGGTTGATCGGGGATCGGTCCGATATCGGTCCTCTGGTTCCCAGTTACACCAGTTCTATCCTGCAGGTGTACTTGGAGGCCACCGTCGCGTTGCTGGAGACCGGTTCGTTACGTGTTCTGGGAGGACATATCAGGCCCCATCCCGATTCGGGTCTGCCATCCTGGGTCCAAGACTGGGCCACACCCCATCAAACCATCGAGGACACCAGTGAACAAACCCGGCTGTTCGAGGCCTGGGAGTGCTACAGGGCCTCGAGGGACGAGTCTGTCGTGTTTCGTCGTTGCGGAGACTCGGCTTTGGCAATAGATGGCATCGGAGTGGATACTGTCAGCGCAGTGAGCAGCACCACCTGGGGCGATGGCGCAAGGAAGTCCGTGGTGGACATGAGAGACACCTTCGTGGAATGGGAGAAGCTCGCTGGCCGCGAACACGGTTCCAACAAGCCCTATTACTTCAATGGCGAACGCTGGCAGGATGCTTTTTGCTTCACATTGAGCACCGACCTGATATGGTTTGACCTTGATATCGATCAGAAAACGTGGCTGGGCCCGCCCTACGAAAGCGGTTTCCAAAGAGCCAGTGTCTGGCGTCCCCAAAGGGTTCGAGACTGGTGGTGCGCTACGAAATATGAGACTGGGCCAATCTCCTGGCAGGATTGGAATCGCCATACACACTCTGTCAGCATGCGGATGACCAAGTCCAAGCGCTTCTTCCTTACCCAAGAGGGCAAGATGGGTCTTGGGCCGCCCACTTTGTCTCCTGGAGATCGTGTCTACATTCTTCGGGGCGGCAATATGCCGTTTCTGCTACGCTCTTCCGAAGCTAGAGAAGGAGGATCGCAGCCACCTCCCGACCCCCGTTATCAACTGCTTGGAGACTGTTACATTCACGGCATAATGAACGGTGAGGCTTTAGGAGGAACCGCCGGGAAATGGGAGACAACTATGTTGTATTGATAGAGCAAGGCTTTTGTAGACAGCCTCCTTTTGCTTCACACAGTATTACACAAAAGTTATTCTAGAGAACGCTTAGCGGTTGGAAATATGTTTTATGTAACATGCTTAAGAAGCTGCTCGATGAGTGTGGTCGGACGGTAACTAAGAAGAATAATAAAAAAGAAAAGGGGGTGCAAAAAACATACAGCACCAGGGATTCGCTGGTCGTCACCGACCCAACTACTAGTCTGGCGATTGGCGGCTTATTTATGGGGGAGCGGACGGGATCCCGAGTTTTCCCATGGGTCGTGGTCGTAGGTGCAAAGTATGCCGAGTTTGGGAGCCCTGGGGTCTAGGAAATAGGACGATGAGTTCCGGAAAATGGGATGTATCTGACGCCGGAAAGACCGGCCACCCGCGGGCCTCAATATGTTGAAAGTGAGGATTTCCAGGGAGCCAATTCGGCTAACCCAGACCTATCTAGCGGTGCGCCACGAGTGGAAACACTTGGCACCGGGGCGCTAGGACCCCCTCTATGGGGGGATAAGTTGGCCCCAGAGAGCGGTTCCACGGCACTGCTCTCTCTTACAGATACACACCCGTTTTGGTACCACATTACTGCATGTGGATTTCTACACAAGACAACATTATTTTGTAATTATAGGGTTAGGGTTAAGTCGCAGCTCTTTTGGTACCGTTCTGGAGACGCTACTCTCAGATATATCTTGCAAACAGACTGGAGTCTAGCGAATAGGGTAGCGTGGAAAATGCGCGCCGGGCTTATACAAGCCCGTCAATATCGCGTGAAACTGCACACCACGACCCCTGGCCGCTCATGTTGAGTTCTGACATCCCGGATCAGCGCGGTCCAGTCGACGGCGAATCGTACAATCGATTCGAAGAGACGGCACCACGTATGAGCCATTGACGAATCCAAAACCGGACATTCCCCAGAGATAGCCCTTTCTTGGACGTCTGCTTCAGCTTCCACTTTCCCATGCATCGTATATCCGCACCGGCTGTTCGACAGGGCTGCGAGAGTAGATGGCCGTACACTGGTAGGCATCTCAGCTTTACATCTCAATACAGATCGAGGAACCAGGAGGCGAACTATTTGACCAATGAGTCCATTCAGAATTGGATCGTGCATGTAGCCACGCAGACGGGTAGATCGTGTCGAAGGGTTTGCTCGAGGCGGCCGGTCTATCGGGCTACAATGCAAGGCCGCAGCGTGACCCGCTACAGAAGCATCCCTGACTGGGATGCCGGTACAACGGAAGTTATCTCTGTTGGGAGGTTTGATCATGCACTCCCGGAAGTCCACGTTGAGCCCAGGCATGTCAAATAGGAGAGAACGACCAAAGGATTTGTCAAGATAGCTCCACGTTTTACGATAGTTACCGGATAGAGAGTTTCCTACGTCAGATCATGACAGGATGCACCTAAATAGACTGGCAAATCTAAATCGATGGAGAACCCTTCTGATCCATGTCTAGTCTTTCACTGTCCCTCTCGGGTTTACTCACCATCGTGCCGCACATTGGTCCTGCCAGCTACTTGATGCCCCGGTCCATGTCCATCGATAGAAACAAGGGCCTAATCCCAGCTGAAGTCGACGAACGGGGAGAGTCATCCCGCGTTGCCAGTGGCAAGTCGTGGATCCTGAGTCGTGCGGTCCGTGATGGCCTAGCCGGTCCGACCCTTACGTTTTCTTCTTCCCTACTTCCCTCCTCAAACCCGACAGAAAACCCCGGAAGGGAAGCCGGTGGCAACTTCCTTGTACCCACTTATGCCGAAAAGAATTGGGGCGGGACGGGGGCAGTAGCTGAATACGGCGAGTAATTGTTTTTCGGGGCATATAACCTTCCCGTCCCGTTAAAAGTGCAGATTTCCCCAAAAACGTGTTGTTCTCATTAAATTGCTGGCCTCTTTCGGTATGCGACCGCTGTCCGATCTGCGGACAAAGCCGTATCTCTCCGTGGTTACCTTATGCTCGAGTCCCTTGAACCGGAGAGAACCCTCAGGGTTGCTCCCGGAGCGGCTTTTGTTCTGAACTAGGTGTTATTTATCGCCAGCTTTGCAACCATTAAGGTCAAACCCGGTGTGGGCGGCTAGATCGTGTCATGCCGCGCGCTATGTCCCCCTTCCGCCTTTTTGGTCTCGGGGAAAGGCAGGTCGGCTATCTGCAAGGTACGCCGGTCGCCCTCTCTAAGAGGGTATCGTCGTTGTCGTTATCGTTCATGCCGCCCTGTGGTAACGTTGCTCGAGGTGGATTGAAGCTAGAACTCCTACCCCGAGTGAACCGGCGATCGCAGGTTCGATATCTTTGCGCCCCCTGGCCTAGGCCTTGAGTCTGTGGCGGCGACGCGGATTTCGGAAATGCTGGAGAGCGGTCCTGATACGGGTGCGATTCGAGGGGTCGAGAAGGTACGAGCCGGAGGTAACAGGCAAAATTGACTTAACTAAAGACCTGTACAACGTTGGAGGGCGATTGACACCGATCGTGCCGAAACATCGCCATCGTAGGCGGTGACCACGACTTTGTCTTCGAATGTAACGGGGTGTTAGTCATTGTCGAAAAGAGGGAGAAGGGATAATATGCTCCAACCAATAGATCTTTCCTCTATCCTCAGCCGTAACCTAGATAGCCGTCCGTCTTCTGGGACCGTCACCCGAGTTTGCCCCGTGCTCTTCATCTGGCTCACCGACCCTGGCGAATACCGTCGTCCTCGTCCACTAACAAGCCCATGTGACTGTCCCGCTACACCGCGACGCTGGCACCGAAGTCCTGACGTCCCGTTCCCGCGCGGTGCCGCCTCATTCCAGCGGGAGCTGACGAAATCTTCCATCTCTTGGCGCTCTGTCTGACTGCCGATTGCTCGGCTCGGCGATAACCTGACGACAGACCTCTACTAAGTATAGATACGGTGTTAGCCATGAATGTCCCTTGGCTCTTCGTCCGGCTCACCCCAAGCTTACCCGGCTCGAACTTACCACATGCCAGGCACACGAAGCGTTCCGCCACGTTCTTCACCTCCGTGTGCTGTATGGGGATTGTGTTAAGGATTTTGTGAAGGGCTGCGCGGGGCCTAGAAGATTGAGGGTTGGCGTAGATTTCCAACGAGCTTGCCCGGGCGAGGAGGCTGACTGTGGTATATTGGGACCCTTTGACGAGCTCCGGAGAGAGCGACCCGATAAGGCAGGCTGTTTTTCTAGGTCTTCTTTTTTTTCTCGTAAGGCTCTAGCTGAAGCCTCGAAAGAGCGGCTCGAGGCTTTAAATGTGCGGCGAGGGACGGCCTGGGTGTCTCTGGCCGGTGAGAGTGGCAACTTTTTTTCTAGCCTGGGTGCTGGATGGTTTTAACGTAGGTTCGGGGACTACAATATCAGATACTATAGTACCTGGAATAAGGCACAGAGATGACTGTACCTAGGGGTTCTGGTGGTACTAGTTGCCTTGCGGTTGACGTTTTATTTCGCTGAGCGGACAGAGTACGTGTCCCTTTGGAATCGCGGCAATTGCTGTAATCACGGGAGACGCAGGGCAGCCGCACTCTCTAAGTTGCGTTCATTAAAGCGTCTCGATCGGGCCGCAGGTTAGCCGCAGCGTCATCGGTTCCATTATGCCGGTTTGCGACTATTCACTTACAACGGCCCATCCTTTCTTTACCAACTGTTAAAGGAGCTCCGCAGCCGCCATCTTCCCATCCTATAGCTTTCTGATCTGAGACTTAGACCCTCTCCCAAACCATTCTAAGCAGTTAATTACGCCGCAAACGTACTCCGAAGGATCATAATAATTACTATATTTAATCTTTAACTCCTGTAATACCGGAATCTCCCTCTTAGAATATATAAAGAACCGTATAGGATTAGACTCTTACTTCTCGACGATACAGTTTAGGTCGCAAGAATAGTTAATAAACTTAGCGTCAGACCCCCCCAGTAAGCTATCGATAATAACGCCGTCGGTATTAAAAGATATTTCTAGTATTATTAGTTAAAGTCTGTATAAAAGGGGGTAATTAGGTAGTTTACTTCTCTTGGTTTACTTTTAACGACCTTACCGGTATATTCTTTAATTATTATATTAGCTGAGATATGCTCTAGTAACCTAAGTCCGTTACTACGTTTACAGTCTAGAGTCTTAAAAACCTCGTATTACGGAAAAGTAGTAACTCGGGGATATCTGCCATAGCGAAGCCATAGTAGTTGCTGTATGCGGATACTGGCTGCGATAGCTAGTACGTGTGGCTAATACGCTATAGCGATAAAAAATGCGATTTTTCGCGCCTCTCGCAGATAGTCTTCCTTTTCTAATCAATCAACTACATTCCTTCGCATCCACGAGAGCCACCGCCATCGCGCGCGCGCCAGCGCACGCGATCATGCCATTCATCTGCGTGTGTTGTGTGTGTTGTGTGTGTTGTGTTTTTGGTGCCACTGCACCTGTTCACTACTTACTCTTCCTATAAGTCTGTTTAGTCTTTGTACTTCCCTCTAGTGAAATCCAAGACGTTACGTAGCACAGGGCTATCGTCGATATCCGTATTATTATTATTAAATCTATTCTCCTCTGCGCGTCTCCTCCTCTCTTCTGCTGTCCGTTTCCTGATTATTTTCGGCAATCTTTTTTTGCAAATGCAAGTATAAGCCAAAAGCGGTTTACAAAATTTCTTATATAATAAACGAGGTGTTGAAGTTAATCCAGCTAGCTAAGAAGTCGGGAGCTAGCGTAAAGATCAACGGGGGATAGATAGAGGAAGCAAAGTGAAGTTTTGAGAAAGCCGGAGGAAGCCAACGCCGAACTAGGCCATGAAGTGGGCTCTATGAGCAGATTCTTAAGCTGGGTGGGTAGGTATTTATGGGTTCCTCAGTGGTCCCAGTTTTGGACCCAGCCATTGCTTAAGCCTCTCGCGAAAAGTTGCTAATTTCTCGGAACTCTAAGCAATCTAAACCTGTTTCAGTTACTTCACTGATATCCTCCTGGCAAGTGCTTGAGTAAAAGCGGGGAGGGGTGGTGTGGTTGGCAGGGATCTACGACGGCAACATTGACGAGAGACAACAGCAGCAGTGTATGGAGCCGGGCGGCGCTGCAACTTTGGCTGACTAATCCCGAAATTTTGCCGGTGGTTGGGCGCGAGCCCAAATGACGCGCACGCGACTTCTCGCAGTCCCTCCTCTCCCCCAAGCGCAATCCGCCCGTCATGACAGACCAGTTCTCGAAGATCATTGAGGAAAACCCTATTGGGAAAGGCCTTGATGCCTTCCGCGCCTCCTTCCATTCGGCCTGCGAAGGCGCCGGCCTCCTTTACTACCAAGACGCGTTGCAGCAGCTTAACCGAGAAGGCAAGAAAACACAGCTTTATTCTAGCTGTCTTCTAACCGTCGTATAGATCTCCAAAACCTTTCCCTCATTCTTCTCTCGACTCTATAGATCCTTCCGGCATCTCGCCTACTCCGTCCCAGCGGTAGTAGCAAGAACCTCTTTAGCGATCTCTTAAGATTCTATTCCGCCGTTAGCTCCGAAGACTTCGATCTCGACCATATTATACCTCTCCTTAAGTTAGCTATTACTAACGCTAACGATACTCTTATCTAGAAAGAAGTTTATAACGCAGTTACTAAACCTACCCCGCCTCCCTAGCCTATAGCCTCCTCTCTTTAGTAAACTCCGTAGCTTTATAATATAGGAAGTTTCGCGAACTCCTCCGAGTACCGTAAAGATATAGATAGAGTCCTTAGAGATAAGTTAGGCGTTATGTACGTTAGGCTCCCTCGATTCTACAAGATATTCTTCGGACGAGTAGTAAATCTCGGGATAGTATCCGAGGCTATCTTCGAGAAATGCAAGGAAGGTAGTAAACTACTTTTTAAAGATAGGTAGAGCGGATAGCTAGAAGATACAAATTAGGACTATATCTTAAGCTAGTTTTCAGGGTTAAGCGAGAAGCTAGCGACGTTTATAGAAGACTATAAGTCTATCCCGATATATCGACGACGGCTACTAGTATAGCTAAATAAGCCGATCCAGGGCTCTACCGCCGACTGTAAGCTTGACGTTAGCTTTATAGATAACCTTAATACTCGAGAAGACTCGAGATACTACTAGTCGTACATCTTTATACTAGGCGAGCTGAAAAGTAACCCTACGGCGGATACCGCGGCTAAGGCCTAGTTAGATATTAGTATATACGCGAGGGAAGTTCTCGCCGCTTAAGATACTCGCTAATTTGTCTTAAGCTTTACTATATACGGATTTTTTATAAGGATATAGGAGTTTAATTAGCTTAGGAGTCTTATATCCGAGCGGTTCGATATTAATATAAATAGGCTACGATTTATATTTATAGTCCTCAGGTTTCTCTAAATAAATAAGGAAGAACTTAGCTTCGACTTGATATTTATAGCAGCTAACGGCTAGCGGTTTATCAAAATTAAGCGGAATAGCTTAAAGGAACGCCTTATAATTAACGAGGTAATATATTAAATACGTTACGTCGCTAGTTAGGCTATAATATACTAGAAAGCTTATCCCGAAAGCCTACTATAGATGCCGCTTATTATTAAAGACTTATAGTAATACCTAGAGCGTAATAAGGAAGGCGAGCTATTATACGAGGTAACTCGTAAAGGCGTAATTAATATAGCTAGATACTATTATTACGAAATAGTTCGGATATATAAAGCGGATAACGACGTCCGAAATATTATCTGTAGAGGACTAGACATAACCTATACTACGAACTATCGGCCGGAACGGTCGGCCCTCTAACTAACTATAGCAGCGTCGGAGGTTTCGCGGAGAGGTCGCAGAGGCGGCGCCGTTATTAGCGAGAAACGATCGTCTAGCTAAACAGGCGCCTCTTTACCATATAGTAAGCGGCCTTATTTAACATCTCTAGTAAAAGCCGGCAGTAATCTATCTAATCGGGTGCATTAGCGTGTAATTCTTCGCGACTATAGAATTCCAATCTATAAGGCCAGCTCCCGAACATCTCTCCTTACTATACTCAGCGGCTATATCGAAGGGCATAAGTCCCTATATAAAGCCGGCATCCTCTATAAAGACATTTCTATTAATAACCTCTTAATTAATAAGGATACGGATAATCCCTCTAGGCCTTAGTTTCTAATTAACCTGGATCTCGCTATTAAAGAGAACCGAGAAGGTACGTCGGAAGCTAAAGGGAAGACTGGTATAAGAGCGTTTATAGCAATTAGGGCGCTTCTAAGCGAATAATACTCTTTTATATACGATTTCGAGTTATTCTTCTAGGTGCTATTCTAGATATATATCTACTATAATAAGCCAGGTATAAACATTAGGTTAACCAAGTTTAATAGCTAGAATTACGAGTACGATAGGAAGCTGGCTAGGTCTAAGAAGAGCGTAATCGATAACGAGGTAGATTTTCTCACTATCGTAGAGGAAAGTTTCACGTCGTACTACCGGCTATTAATCCCCTGGGTTAATAAACTACGGAGGAAGGTATTCCTAAACGGCGGAAGGTAGAAGACGCTAGAGCCGATACTCTATTCCTCGATAAAGGAGATCCTTCGCGAAGCCCGGAAGGACCTAAACGTAGTAGCGGATGGCCGAGAGATAGTAGTATTATAGGCTTACTATAGTAGCGAAGGTAGCCGAGTTGTAATACGCTTTTACCTACCCGAAGCTAGCTAAGCTGTAACGCGGGCTGGTCTATAGACCCTAGAGTACTTTATATCGAAATAAAGCTTCCCACTATACCTCGTTTCTTTAGCTCGCCGCGCGCAAATAGCGAATCTTTGTAACCGAGATGTTGAACGGCAGGATCCTACGCCTAAGAAACTTAGAATTAAATTAGCAAAATACCATGCCATATTGTAACTATAGTTATATACCTTTGGCAGTCGAAGTAGGGGTAAAGTAAACATTAGAACTATTAAGCGGGTGCTAAGACCGCAATAGGCAACACCCCGCACTAAAAATCGGCTACGTTGGTCGCGCTATACTTAAACCTTACGTTTAAGCAGCGGATATACAAGCGCTATCGCAACCGTTTGGAATCTCCCGACTCTATAATAGCATCTAGATTATATAAAAGAGCTCGATATTCTCGTTACCTGTTTATCTAGCTAAGCGTAAGGTCAATCGGGTTATCCTAGCTACTCCCTTACCTCCTATTATACCTATTAGAAGCTATGACCTTTATATACTCACCCTCTCTAGTTAAGTTTATTAAGTCCGTTAGTAAGTAAAGATCCGGCTAGCGGCTAATTAAATCTCGTACCTAGGCGTCGTAGTCCTAGTCAACTTAATAATCGAATACGCCGTCCTAGCTCTTAGCTAGTTCTGTAAGGTTTATAAATACTACTTTTCCAGCCCGTTTATAAATAACCTTCGCAAAGTCCTTCACTAGGCGCTTAACTCCGTATATTCTAAGACTCGTACCTATAATAAGAAGGATATCTAGGCGTAGTAACATATTACGCCGTATAATAGCGGAGACTATATTAGCCTACGGATCCTATTTGTCGTAAAGTACAATATCGGGTTGAAAAGCTCCTATTAAAGTTACCCGTAGCCCTTTTACTATTCTAGCGTCGGATATGTCAATATAGCGGGGACATAGAGGCTCCTATCTAGCCAGAGTTTTCGCTTCTCGGTTACACTTATCCTAGCCATAAGTACCGAGATATTTAGGGTATCGCAAATCGCGGAGAGATTATAAAGGAGAATATAGTTAATACCTCTATTTTAGGGTTACAGCTCGTAGTAAACGCGGTAGTAGTCTTGAATATATCTTAACTAGTACTTCTTAAAACGAGATCAATTCCTAGCCCCCTTACGCAAATTAGTAGAGAGGCCAACCTTCTCTTTAAGATAGTCGATATTCTAGGTATAGTACCGAACTAACTTACTAATATTACGTAAACTAAAAATAAAGCGATATATCCTTATCAGGTCGGCATACTTACTATCCCGGCGCATCTTAGTAATACTATTATAAAAGCGAGGCCTTATTTCCGGATTAAAGAGAACTAAGAAATAAAAGAGATAGCAATAACCGAGGGAATAAACGCCATTCTTTAATCGAAAGTCCTAAGCCTAGTAAGAGGTAGTTAGGAAGAGAGGCGGAAATACGTACAGGAATACCTATATTTATACTAATACCAGCCCCTATAACGGTTACAATCTTAGATACGGCACTAAAGAGGCTCACGATACTTTACAGGTAGAGACCGTCGTCCGGTCGTATATAGGTAATGGCTATTACACTAAGGTAGCGACGAATAGTAATTTTATTAAGCTTACTAGTTAGCTATAGGTTCGTCGGGCTTCTAAGGAAGGAGAAGTCAAGAGATAAGGAGGAGGAGAAAGGGAAAAGGGGTAAAAGGTAGTTTATATACTCTAGAGATCTAGGCATCTATACCTTAACCACTCTCTTCCCGCTCCTTACAAAGCCGGTATCTCAGGTGGGTGCGGAGCATAGCGACGTTAGTAGCCGGCGGAAAAGGCAAACAGGGCCTATCTATTTATAGCGATCTATATAAGTACTAAGTAAGGTAGAGTTTACTTAATAGTACAAGTCACTCCTTAGTAGATAAATAATGTTAGGATACCGTACCGTAAATCTAAAGGGCATAACGTTAGAGATGCCTCTTATAGTCTAGTAGCATATAGCAAGCTCCGCACTCTATATCATCCCCCTTTTAGATATTTTTTAGGTACTTCCGTCAGAAGTACTTACTTAAGTCGCCGGCACTATAAAATTCGTAGGTAAGTTCTTCAATATAAGGATCACCCGGTTCCAAGCGGAGCGCTAGGCCTACGCAAAGGAAGTATCTCCTCGGCCTCTCCTCCTTACTTACTATAAAGATAAACAAAAAAGCCGTACGACGACCGTCTTCTGTATAATAACTATTATCTCGAGGCTCATCCTTAACGGAAGACCGCTATATCGTCCCCGCCCTGGAGTTAGTACGCCGTATAGCCGGCCCTTCTACTACGACGTAATAGGCTATTATTGGGTTTACCACTGTGAACCCTAACCCTCGGGCACCGGGGCGCTGAAACGCCGAAGGTCCGGAGTCTCCGGAGCACCGAAGGTGCCGGAGACGAAGGCCAAGGCGCCAGCCAGGCAGCTGAAGCACTAGCGGTGCCGATCGCAAGCCACGACCCACTATAAACCTCGTATTCACAACGACCTCGTATTCGGCTGAAGAGTGGTCTCCACCACTCAACAGCTATAATAATCAAAGACTTTCGCTCTCTTAGATAGAAAAC
>Ga0247769_1000194_pt1 | contig 13448 bp, 13 predicted proteins | sample UWRJL166409R6_FD_179942 | JGI IMG/M metagenome (GOLD analysis project Ga0247769, IMG submission 179942) | Plant litter microbial communities from Arlington Agricultural Research Station in Wisconsin, United States - UWRJ-L166-409R-6 | ecosystem: Environmental > Terrestrial > Plant litter >... | reverse complement strand
ACCGAGACCGAGTTCGACAACATCGACGACACAACAAAGTGCGGCGGAAGAAGATGCTCGACACCGATAGCATGCACTTCCGGGTGGTGGTGGGCCCGCACTCAACAACTTCGCCATTGACTTTTTTCTTCGACAAAAGTCTTCGACCGATGCCGAGACCCCTCTGGGTCGTGGGTTTTTTCCCTGGGGGATCTATCTCACAACTTTTGCGGCGGAAGATGGCAGTGACGGATGAGACCTGTGGCCTCTTGGCAATGCACAGTCTGCCTGAGCACTTCCGGGTGGTGGCGGGCCCGCAACCGTTCTTTCTTTCCTCTTTCTTTTTCGTTTTCTTTTTTTCTTGCTTCATGTATCTTAGACAGCTCAAACAGCTCAATTGAAATTGTGGCATAACTCTCGCTTGAAATCTCGGACATGCTCTTGTGACATCTGACTTTGAGTTGGACTTGGACATTCGACATGAAGTGACTTGACTGACGCGATGGGACTCCAATCCACACCACACCTGCCTCTCCAATCTGTTGTCTTTTGCTGTAATTCCGTTCCTGCAGCAATGCCTTGAGAAATTACCCATCTTCCTATTTGTTTCGATTCACAATTGAATTTTGCAGGGAAGCACCAGGGCCCTTTCTGTGCCTTTTCCCCCATTTCAGCGATTCGTCCCTGGGACTGGACGAGACGGGAAATTCCCGGGACCCTCCACGATGATGTTAACCTCTCCGCGCTGCGAGCAGGAACCCCCAATCAAAATTCCACAGAGGAAAAGCAATTGGCTGTGTAAATTGGCCGCTCTTTCCCCCGCTTGAAAAGCTGACGTCCAACTCGAAAGGATGATTGATGATTGGCTGTGAAAAACGGCCGACCAGACGGGAAATCGGCCCATGCCAAGGACGGACTTCGACAAGGTAGCAGTGAGCCTTGCCTGTTTCGACGCTGCGCTGCGTCCCAACTTCAAAAGTGCGCGAAAAGTATCGACTATCAGGTTGGGTTGGGCATGTGGTCCTTCAAAGCTTCCAGGTCACTGCCAATTGCGTGAAAATTCGAGCGCTAGCAGCAATAGCCAGCAGGAAAGATGCTAGAACTCGACCTAGATACATCTGCTGAGATGGATCCCTGCTTAAATTAGCCAAACTTTATTTTATGCTTAAATAAGCTACATTTTAGCTTAAAATAAGGTTTTGTTGAGCTTGGGGTTCTGAGACCCTGTAATACAGCACTCTCAAGGGGTGCCTGCAGCGGAAGACTTGCTGGAAGCACGGAAGGCTTCCTTACAACAGCAGAGGTTAGTAACGTGCTGAGGGAAGCAGAAGCACCACTGTAATACAGTGGTTACAGGGCCCGAAGGGCGCTGTAACAAGACTTATAAGGGCAGAGCTTGGTAAGGTGCCAGAGGCTTGATTGTTGCTTAAAGAAAAAACTATTCACAAAGGAGAGGAGAGGTCTACTTATAAGCTCTGGAAGAATTCCAGAGCCTTCCATGCCTAGAAACAACTATACTACAGAGGGTAAAGCTTCCAATCTATTACGTCACCCTCTTTATTCTTAGAATCTTCAGTGGGCCCTTTGGGCCCACAGGCCACTGTGCTCGGGCAGTTGTAGAACATTCTGTGGAGTCCTGAGTCACAGTTGCCTTTCCAGGCTTAGGTGGCTCCAGCCACCACCAGCCACAGCACCGCTGGCTTTGCCAGCGTACCCTGCAGCCGTTGCAGGGTAGTTATAACTATATTTCAACAATAGTTAATTACTATAATAATAAACTATCCTACTTTCTAGAATCTTATACGTTCTAGTTTTCTAAACAAGCTTTTCTACCCTACGGCGCAAAGATAAAGCATCTGAGCTAGCTGGAAAGGGGCCGACGTATGGTGGCAGGAGCAATGGGAAAGGGGCCAATTTTCTCGAGAGCCACCCAAACCCTTGCAAAATTCGGTGAGGAACTTGCGTCCAGAGCCTCGCCAGGAGCCAAGGTAACTGGCCTTGGCTCTCCGCAGCGATCAATTCAAGGCGCAGCAAATTCGGCCCCAATCGACCCTGCTCACCACTTTTGGCCCCGTGTGCCGCCGTCCCGGCCTACCTTAGGCGACAACTGCAATACAACATACCAATAGAACTAGGACACTTCATGGCAGTTTGACACCGTAGAGGGAAGGTATGGCCAGTACTCCGTTTTGTAGTGCGGGACTGTCTTGACCACTTCGAGTTGCATGATCTATCCCAAAACATCACCCTCGGCGATTTTGGGTGGGTAAGGAACGTGGCAAATACTTCGTACAGCGGTACCATTCCGCCGACTTCCAGGTATCCAAGAATCAGTCCCTCAACAACGTGCATATCCCAAACTCTCCAATCATTTTCCCCACCATGACCATTCCCCCAATAACAGGAGCACCAAAGACGACAGAAACCACTATTACAATGAGACACGAAAGCATAAGGTCCCCAAAAAATCCCAACGGTTGGGTATGCTCTTGCGGCTGTGTCCCCTCTTGGTGAGAGGGATTCTTCGACAACCCATCCTCTCTCCCATCCTCGACATCCCAAGCTAGATCTTCAGACGATGATTTCCCCCTCTTCCCCTTCTTTCCCCCCTCTTCCTGCTTATCGTCCTCATCCACATACCCTCCAATCTCCTTCTTCCCGTACAGATCCTCGGTCGCCGAGGACACACCGTAAAAGATGCCTAGAATCAACCAAGACATGGTGAAACCCCTTTGCATCTCGGTGCTGTTCCCCTTCTGAAACCCCGTCAACGCCCCGTTAATCGCAAGCGGGATCAGACTGATCACGAAACTTAGGAGGGTGATAGGCTTAAAGTATCCATTCCCCTGCTTCTTTAACCCCGGCTTTGGGAGGAACTTCTTATCCACCCAGTCCCCGAAACGAGATGATGGCGGCTTCGCATCCTCGTTGGGGTCGACGACCACGTCTAAGGCGCCGTTGAAGAAGGCTTTGCCTTCACTCTCCAGCTGGTTTAGGAGAGGCGTGCGCAGGACGAAAATGGCGGGGTATTCCTTTGTCAGCGTGTTGGCGAAGGTGTTGATAATGGACATGACTGCGTAGGGCGCGACCGTCAGTCCAAAGGCGGCGTAGCCGTATTGCTCGATTTGGTCCCCTCGGGAGCGGTAGACCGTTATGGCAGCCCACACGGATTGGATGAGACTGATACACAGCTTGAGGAGGTTGTTGCTGGAGGCGATGAGGGCCGGGGGTTGCTGCAGATGGGAGTGATTGGTGTCTGCGGGCTTTTGACCGATGTCGAGTTGGAGGTTTGGGAGGGTTGTCGGGGGGACCAGGGCGAGATAGTAGGATTTGTGAAGCCAGTGCTCGCCGTGGATATGCTCGCCTTCGGCTGGGGCGTACGCTTCCACCGGGTTCCACCATGCATGAGGGAATTGGGAGGTTGAGATCGGCTGCTGCTCTGCCTTCTCGGAAGGGATATTCATGTCTTCCATCTCAACTGTTTGGGAGGTGTCGGTCTTCAGAAGGCTTGACGTCGAGCTCCTCCTGTCCATATGGAGACTGTTTCCGTCTCTTTGAACATTGTCCTCACCCTTGGACTTTTTCTTGTCCTTCTTGGATGGTGGCTTTGGCGGTTTCTTCAAAACAATGCAAAGAGCACCTGCTCTGGCCGCACACATCAGGGGGTTCCGCTCGGTCGCAGGCCTCCGGATAATCACAGTGACGGAGCGGACAATAGCGCTCCCTGGTAGAAGTAGGGCCATGAATATGGAAAAGAAGGAGTCAGTCATGCTCTGACCTGGGGTTGGGACGATTGTCGCAGCATGGGCGACGTAGTTGCCGAAAAAGAAGGCGAGATAATCGTGCCATTGTGCCGGCGTGCAGAGGAGACCTGGATCGCCGTGGTTTGTGGTGCCTTCTGGCACAGTAATGGTGAAGTTCATCCTCGACCAATTCCGGGTTGAATAAAGTATTGGGTTGGAACGAAAAGTGAAAACGAAGTTGAGAGATGGAAAGCCTTCCCCCTTTTTGAAAACTTCAAAGCGCTGCGGCTGACGCTGAAACTGATAATGCGGTGACTTTGGCGCATGTTGGTGGAGTCTGGCAAATCACAACAGAGCGTGGCGTCGAAGACGCAATCTTTCAGCTGAGCCAAGCTTGTTATCTCAGGGCCTAGACTCTCGTAATTATTTGCCATGGCGAGCGCGCTGAAACAGGGGTACCGCCATTAAAGAGCTGAAGAATCTACGATAGCAATTGGAACTGCGATGAGGTTGTGTAGACCGTGAGAGCAAAATCATCAGAAGGCCGAATGGCGCCAAATCCCATCTTCTTGCCACAATATGTTTAATGCAGTTTAGGAATTCTGCGTACTACCTCGAAGAAAGCCCTGGCGCCTCGAGGGAACCCTGGGAAGTCTTTGTCACTCTGAGAAAACGCCAAGCATGCCGCTCGTTGGATTGCCTCGCAATAAAGCGATGTAAAGTGAGGCGGGTTGGTCTCTGTCACTGCCCGGGTGCTGGTATCGAATACTGGTATCGAATGCTGCTTTGATGGAGTGGTGCGCCGGCCCGTTGTAGGCCTCGATGCGTTTGATGAAGCGGAAGATGCGAGTAGCCGGGCCACACACGTGAAAAGATTCGCTGATGGCAAACACAAAGCGGAGCTTCCGGCGAATTCGACAGGTGCCTAAATGCTGTGTTTGGGTGAACGCAGGCCATTGAGGTTGCGTAAGGCCTTTGTTTGCCTCCGAGTGGCCATCGGTTGGGTGCAGATGTTGCGCGGCCGAACCCGATTTGCTTTGCTTGCAAAATGTCGTGGGCCTCGATGCATGAAGTTGGGGCGGGATCATAGGACATCGAAAGAAAAAGGCAGAACTGGAAAAGAGTCAAAAGACGCATCTGGTCCCCACCCCCATTGCACTTGCTCGAACAGCCCATGCCTTCCACTTTTGTCTCCTCTCGGCTTGAATCCCCGCCATCACCACCGCGGCTTCCCAGTCCGGCAAGATGTCTTCTTCCTCTCACTGGTCGAACAGGGACCGTCCTCCTATTCGCCAATTTCATCGTCCACAGAAGCACCACTCGAAGCCTGCCTCGGCCTCCACCCCGCCCCCGCTTGGGGATCTGCTGCAGACAATCAAGACAACAGATCTTGCTGCCAGGTCAAAGGCTTTCGCCGGGTCGGCGACAATTCAGGATGCTCAAGTGCTTACATCCTATAACTGGGCCGACACCAAGTCTGGTCCCACAATCTTGATCCCTGGTATGTTGCCAAACTCTGCTGCCGCCCACGACGTGCGTCTCCAGACTCCTCACAGTTTGTATTTATTCCTAGGAAAACCCCCGTTGTGGACTCCCCCAGTGGTCACACCCCAACTCCGTCAAGACAGTGGCTCGTATCTCCGCGACAAGAATGCCGCTCGGTATCCCAAGCACCCCATCGAGCCCGCTGTTGTCGCTTGCCTGAGGGCGGATCCTCAGCTTCCAAACAACGTTGATCTCGTAGCTTGCAGTAGCACACTGGGAAGCCTACTCCGTTTCATCCGTGAGGAGGACAAGCAGTTCCGGATGCTGGTGGAAAAGTTGAAGAACACTGTGTTCTTGATCCGTCGGGAGAACTCGCCCACCGAGCTGATTCCCGACGTTCGTGGCTTCGGCCACACCTTTCCTGAGGCGTACACAACCTGGGAGCCGGATGCCGGGGGCTCTGATACCCACACCCGGCTTCTGCGATACAAGTTTGGTGGGCTCAATCTGGTTGTTCGATATGGAGCCGATGGGTACATCAAAGACAGCACGGCAGAGCCCGCAGTCACGCAAAGCCCAGCGACTGACATCAAGGGAAAGAGCACATCAATCGATGATCTGACGAGCGCTTTATCAGGTATTTCCGTTTCAAGCGCACTCCCCAATCCGGAATCAGCTCTTCGAGTGGAACCTGCCGGTACCATTGTGGTTCAGAAGCACACGTTCGATCTCAAGACCAGAAGTATCTACACCAAGGGCAAAAAGGACCATCTGGCGGACGAGCTTCCTCGTCTTTGGTTGACGCAAACTCCGAATTTCATTCTCGCCTACCACACTCAGGGCTACTTTTCCCCCGGGGATATTCAGATCAGAGATGTTCGCCCGGATGTCGAGCACTGGGAGAAGTCGGAATCGGGGCAGTTGGGCCGCCTCGCAGCGCTGGTCCACCAGATTGTGGAGCTGGTTTCAGACGCTCCCCACAACAAACTCGAACTGCGCTGTCATGAAGCCGGGATGCTTGAAGTAAGAGAGCAGCTCCCGGACGCAGGTGGCGTGCTGTCTGATGAGGTCAGAGTTCGGTGGGAGGCAACTCCTGGTCCTGTCGTCGAGGGACCGTACCTTGTGGAGGACTGGTCCTCGGAGGACGGTAACTACGACGACTACTATCGGGAGTGGGACGAGGAATCAGAGAAAGATTTCACGGCTTGCTCGGCCGACGATTGCGGATACTGTGGGCATTGCGATTACTAGTGCGTTCTTGCTCGCTGATGCACCCTCTGTGCTGTTGATGTTGGGCACTATTTGGGTTCATTTGTTCACCTTGCAGTTCGGACTTCGCGTTTGTATTGGGGCGACTTCGCCTCTCCCCTCAATGTATGTGGGTAAGACGGTGGGTTTCACGAGTCCACCGAATGACGTACCAATTGGGGGCCAGCAGTTGTTGTAGGGTTACTGCTGATTGGTAACGGTAACCGAGCTCGTGTCTGCGGACCGCCTGCGGATGTGGACTATACGGATGTCACGGGGGCTTAGATCAGGCTATATCGGCATGTTCGTATCCGCTCGATCCAACGTTAACATGGCCAAAATGTGGCAAACACGGACCAAGTCCGCTAGCAGACACGAACTAGGCGCTGTCATGGAGCGTTCGCTGTGTAGCGTTACCACCCTGTCTCTGAGAAGGATTAGCTAGGTGGTGAGAATTCTGTGAGTTGGCCGTGCATCACCAAGTTCGGGAAGGACCGGTCACGAGAGCGATGAAATCATCATGTCTGAGTTGCGTCTGGCTATTTTGGTACCATAGGGAGAGGTATAGGGAAAGTATAAAGGGCCGTTGCATTTCCAACGTTTTCATCGATAGCATCCACTCACTACACTCAGCATCATCAGACAGAGAAGCTACTTCACTCAACCACAACATCCCCACATCAAACCAACCACATCATTACATTCATCAACCACACAACTCAAAATGCAGCTCTTCACTATCCTTCTTTTCGCCACCTCCGCCCTTGCGGCTCCCTCCGTCCCCCGCGCCGATGCCAACACGGTCTCGGCTATGGCGGCTGTTCCGGAGTGGACCATCGTCAACTTCACGCGGACCTGCAACAAGGTCGACACCGAGTGTATCGTCTCCTTCGCTGTCGACACCCACGTCAGCCCCGTCACCGTCTGCTCCTACACAGTGACGGGTGCCCCCGCCAGCCGCACCTCCACCAACGGCATCGTCTGCGGGCCCTATACCCTCAGCTCCGGCTGGAGCGGTCAGTTCGGCCCCAACAACGGCTTCACCACCTGGTCGCTCGTCGACTGGAGCAAGAAGCTCATCACCTGGCCCGCGTACTCGGACGCGGAGCTCGTCAACGGGGTTGCGGTTGCGCCTAACAAGAGCTACGCCCCGCAGAACTTGTAAGGTGGGACTTTTTTGATGGATTGGGATTGGGAAAGGAAAAGGGGGGATTTGTTGTGTGACGGGTGATATATCTTTTTTAATCTTTCTACGTTCCTTATGGTAATACCTTGGGTAGTTACTTGATCGAATGATTTGGATATGGATATGAAGTAATAATAATACGCTCCTTACTACTTTGTATTACTAGACCATTTTCTGTAGACTGGTGAAACTTTATCTATAAGGTAGATAACGCTCCTGGTTCCCAACGTCTTCGTTGGGTACTTCTTCGCTTTGACTTTCTCTTCTTCATCTTGCATTTTTGTTCAACATTGATGTTTCTTAAAAACGCTTATGGGAGGAGCTAACGCGGAACCCCACGTGGTGACCATGTCCCAAGTAGATACCTTACCTAAGGTAAAGTACCTACCAATGTAAGGTACGTTGCTAGATACAAATCTTATTTGAGTGCAACGAAGGTGAATAGGTAACGAGTAGCAGTATAGTCCTGGTACCTAGGCATACAATCTTTCCTATGCTAGCAGCACACCCAAAACAGGAAAGCTCGCAGCACCATTATCTTTCTAGATACCTTGAGAGCAAAACGCAACTCTATGGTAATAGGAACACATACGGATACCATCCCACTGCGCTGCCAGCTTAGCTAGACAACCAGACGGCAGAGACGCAGGTCAAGTCCTAAAAATGAGCCGTTAAGAAACCCTTGAAACCCATCTGTAATGTGCTGTTCAGTTGCTGCATCATCGGCCCGAGACGCAATGTTGCACGTCGAGCGGGATGTGTAAGGTAGTACTCACGGTTATGCTGCTCAGCTGCTTCAGCTATTGCTGTCGACTCTCCAGTATCCCTTGCAGCGCTGTTCTCTCATCGCGCCACGCCTGATATTCTCTTCGCTGTTCCCAGGTTTTTATCTCTTTCCTCGGCAGACACTTGGCGTCATGGGCCTCCAAGACTTGCTTGATTTGCTTGATGACCTCCTCCAGCTCCTTGCCGGTCAATCTCTGGTCTGCTCTCTGTAATATGATCAACCTGATGATTCGGTGAGCCGAATCCGGGCTATTGTAGTATTCTTCGATTCTTGCGCCTCGGGATTTCAAGTCATGCCACACCCTACCCGGAGCAGTACGGCTCTGCAGCCATTGCTCAATAGTGTCTGCATTCGTGTCTCCGAGCTCTTCCCACATAGTTGTCGCGATGATTAGCTTCTTGCATGCATGTTGATCGATAATCTTTTCGAGGATTCGCATGCGTTTCTGCTCCGAAACCCCGACCCTGTGCAGGGGCATAGGGTGGAAATAAACGACACCGTCGAATAGCTGCTTCTTCATCAACCCCTTCTTGGCCATCCAAGTGGCAATGTCCTGCAATATCTCCGCGTCGGTGTGGACGTCGTTATCGAAACCCGGCGGGTCGACCAATGTGATTGGATGGCCATCGAGATCGAAGTAGTACATCAACCACAGCACAGAGAGCAACAGGGCACTCACAAGAATGGATGCCATGTCCGATACGCAAGTCCGATCGACCGGATGCAAGGGATGCAAACTGTGTCTTGCTAGCACCTGTCGGGCCGAGTAACGCGATGCTAATACGGTAAACTGGGAGGTGCCCCTGATATTTTCATGGCAAAAACTTACGCTATGGGTGACGACCTTCGGGCGTTATTTTGAATAGCCGCCAGGTACCCTCCCATTCTGGACGGAGAAATTGGTGGCCGGTGCATAGCCAAAGCTGGCTCCGCTGCGATACGAGGGGGTTTCGGGGACGTAGCTGACGGGGTTGTAGTGACTGCGCCGTTTGTTTCTGTTGCAGTGTATTTAGCTCAGATAGCTTGCTCTATTGGTAATGTGCGAAGTGGTACCTGAGGACGCCTGGCCTTGTTTGTCCGGTAATACCACGGTTCCAAGCTTCTCTGTAGCCATTAAAAGCGGCGGCTCGTTCACATGCGCTCGTTTAGTCGATGGTTCCTGGAATGGTACCGGCGAGCTTCTCCCGGATGGCGTCCGCAAGCTGCCCTCATCTGAGCCCCCCTCGACATCGTTGCAGACTGTCTCCGCATACGAGGTAAGGCTGTCAAGATATAGCTGCAGCACGTAGTTTTGCCCGCTCTTGAATGACTGCGTATCCTCCTCTTTTACCATCATAGACCGCAGCAAGTCCAGGTCGGCCATGATACGGGCGGTGTCCCACCGGATGTCGTGGACCTCGGCCCGAACAACTGCCGTATCTTTCTTCACACTCTTTGACAGGGATATGGAAGCAAACTGAAGCACGATGCCCAGGGACGCTCGGTAGGCCCCAATCGTCTTGCGTAGCCCATCGACCTCATCCTTCCCAACCGCTGCCCACTTCGCAGCCCCGGCCTTGCCAGTATATTTCTCGAGCGTGCTGTTGATGCTCTCGAGGATGTCGGAATAGTTATTGACAGCGGAAAGAATTTCGTTCCGAAGAGACTCGTCGAGGATCTGGCCGTCGTCTATGGCGGTGTTGACGTTGAGCTTCTCGAGAGCATAGCGTAGTTGCTCGAGTTCACTGGAGGTGGATCTCAGGTCTTCTTCCACATCGCGATAGCCACGCACAAATTTCGCAATGCTGAGGGACGTGGTGGCTACTGCGCCCAGCATCCCCACGCAGGCCGATGCGATTGATAGCGGATCCATGATGATGCTGTTTGCATGTGAAGAGTCGGCGATGCAAAGCTCGAAGCTGACCGGATCGGGCTCGGTTGGGCTGCATTGCCCTGGGTTGGGTTGACCCTATTTTCCACGGACATAATTACAGCCCGAGCGCGGGATTGTTATTGGGCAAGTGATCAACACCAATCACAAGAACCAAAACGCCGTCGCGCTGGTGGAGAGAGCTGCCAGCCAATGTGAGGATTTATGTTCAGGGCTCGCCTAGATTGATCTGGGAGGAAGACAACGCTCCCGTCAACTTGACGTCACATGAACTTTTTCTTTTGGTCAGGGACAGGCCCGATTGATAGATACAGCAGGTGCGGACCGGAGAGACGGGCTAGCCTAACTCCCACTCTCAATATATCGACCCGTTATTTGTTTGGCCTTTAAAGACGATATCTTGCGAAGTTGAGATCAGTGCAGCATCTCCCCCCTGACAGAGTCTTGGCGCCCGCCTATCAAACACCCCTGAAGAAAACAAGCATTTGCAACCCCTGCCCACCCTTTCACTAGTAGTGTAAGTGCTGACGGGTTGAGGGAGGTAAGTAAGGCCATAAATTCCACGCCGCGAATGGCATCTCGTAAACGTGGCAGTGAAATTACAAAAGCCCCTTGATAGGCACGGACCATTGCAGTTTTTGTTTTCTGTGCTTGATCGCCATTTTCGCAGAGGGTGACGATGCGCGGCCTCCCTCCCCGTGGAGTACCCAGAGGATGGTAGTACTCTGAATGGAGAATCGCAGCGTGTCATCAATCTGAAATAGAAAAGGGAATCGATCGACGGCAGTGTCACTATCCAGCAAGTCTTGGGGAACTAGAACTCACATAATGTCGACATTACCACAACAGCCTTTCGCTTTCCTCCTTCTCCTCCTCGCCGCCATCACAACCCTCTGCGGGACATCTGCAAGCCCCGAACCTTGGCCCGACACACCCTTCCGCACCTCGGGACGATGGATCCTCTCGGCGACGGGCGCAAACGTCACCCTCGTGGGGATCAGCTGGCCTGCGCACGGCGAGCTCATGATCCCCGAAGGCCTGCAGCACCAATCCGTCGCCACGATAGTCGGCAAGATCTACAACAAAACAATTCCGCATCTTGCACCACTTTCATACTACTAGGCCACCATCGGTAAAATTTCATCCATGTACGCGGTGTTTAGAGAGATGACATCCCAGCGCTGACCTTTAGCAGTCAGTCACCGCCCAGCACTCAGATCTTTTCAAACGGAGCTCGTTGCTCAACCGGCGGGCGAGCGGACACGGACATATGTTGACATGCTCCCCGGAACCGCAATCATCCAACGCGGGATAGTACGCAACCTGCTATCGGTCCAGTAGCAAGTGCAACCCTGCGGCGTCGACGTCTCCTTGCGGAAGGTGCTCCGATGGACATCACGACCAACCATCGACTTTGACAACTCGCGTCGCCAGTCGGCCGGCACATCCGAGCTGCCCTTTGGCGGCGAGGACGGAGCAGGCCCGGTCGTGCTGCCTCAGGGATCGTACCTTGTCGAGTTCAACGAGACGGTCCATATCCCGCTAGACTGCATGGGCCAGTTGTTTGTGAGATCGTCGCTGTGGCGCTCGGGCGCTCTCCTCACTGCTGGGGTGATTGATGCTGGATATGAGGGTGCTCTGGGCGCCCTGCTTGACGTCAAGAATCCGCATGGTATTTCCCTCTACAGGGATGCCAAGTTGGGCCAAGTCACCATGCACAGGCTGGAGGAAAAGGTCGCCGGGTACAGCGGCATATACCAGTCTTCAAAGAGCTCAGTTGGACGGGACGGGCCGGCGACATTGATCCAAAACGGGAAGCTCTGATTGCGTCCGGGATGGATATGGTACACTTTGTTGATCCTGAGGTGGGCATGATGGACCAGGCTTCGGTGCGGACCGGCATCCAATTCGGCTATCTACATATCATTGTGGACAACACTGCCGAGAAGTGCGAGGAGGACTTGTCCCACAAGAGCATGCACGCCGTTTTATCCCAAGGCTGAAGCTCTCCGACAGAGTGCAAGACGTGCTGGGGCACCATCTTGCAAGGCCCGCTGAGAAGGATATCAGCCGGTGCCGCGGATGGCTGAGGCCCTCCCCCTTCCTGCTAAATGAAGAACTGTGCCTTAGTAAGAAAGCAACAAGATGGAACTTGTTCGATCCCCGCTCCAATTTTCAACATCTTTCCCTTTCAGATTACTCAGCATCAAAAACCCAGACATACAGCATCTTCTAGAGCAGCTGCGGCGCCCGCGTCTTACTTGGCCGTTGATACTAATAACCCGGTATAGCTACTAGCAACGGCACATCCGAAGACCACGCGGGCAGAACGTCATGGTGATACCTGGGTATTCCAATTGCCGCTCCCGCGAAGATGAACAAATCTTATCTTAGCGCTCTGGATTCGGGAGTTTTGATGCGATGCACACACGATAACGGGCTTCTTGATGTGGGATTCGTCAAGGGAATGGATCTCAGCTTCATGGGCAACATGACAAAAGCCTCATGCCGGATATGACAGGGAGCCTCATGTCGGTTGTGGCAGGGAGCCTCATGTCGGCTGTGGCAAGGAGCCGCAGCGGGGTCGCCCTCGATGGAGATTAATGGGTCTTTAGTTGCTTTCGGCCGGGACTGGACCGGAACTCAAACGACGCGGCGCCCTACTTGGGGAGTCGGCCAGCCAGCGACTCTTCAACGGAAAGCTAAAACCTAAAACTCTCTTCGGGGTTCTCCGGAAAACCTATAAAATCATGGACGAATTTGCAAAGAGAAAAAGGGCACAACAGGCTCTTCTGGAGCCCCCAGCGGCCACCTGGCGCTTCCACGGTTCACAGCAAGGCGAAAAATGGGTTCGATTCTCGGCCTCGTCGATTGACCTAGGCGGTCGTCGGCATGTCACCCGAGGTCGATCAGTCCCGTCCCCGGCGCACCGGAAGAGCAAGACGCCCAGGAAATCAAACCAAACGGCCACGCGCAACGACAAGCGATCCAAGGAAGCACCATCGCCGGCCCGGATCCTGCAAGACCAGAAACTCGCCTGCCTCGCGCGCCGCCTCGCCGAGGAGATAGAAGAGATCCAGCAGTGCGGAAAAGAGGCCAAGGCCATTTTGCCTGCTCGCGTGCAGCTCGATGGGCACAAAGCACAATGTC
>Ga0247769_1000191_pt1 | contig 13518 bp, 12 predicted proteins | sample UWRJL166409R6_FD_179942 | JGI IMG/M metagenome (GOLD analysis project Ga0247769, IMG submission 179942) | Plant litter microbial communities from Arlington Agricultural Research Station in Wisconsin, United States - UWRJ-L166-409R-6 | ecosystem: Environmental > Terrestrial > Plant litter >... | reverse complement strand
CGGGAGCGGGAGCGGGAGCGGGAGCGGGAGCGGTGGTGACGGTGGTGCCGGCCGCCGAGATGGTCACCGTCTGGTGCCAGGGGGTGACGGCCCCGGCAGGGGAAAAGACAGCGGAGGGCATAGCCACGATGGCGGCGGAAAGAAGAAAAGTAAAGGGGGCGAGGGGGCGCATTTGGTCTCGTCTTTCAAAAATTGGGGAGGCTAGTCTTATCCAAAACTTCGAAGCGAGATGCTTCGGTCGGTATCGTCGAAAAGGAGAAGAGGAGAAGAAGAGGAGACTTGCGGCCAAGCGACGCGCAAGCAAATGCTACGCTGGCAGTGAGCATTGCCCGTCGAAGAGTTCCTTCCCCATTAGGATCTTGAGTCCCTCCTGCCCGTCTTGACTCTGACCCCAAGCGATCTGTGTGGAGTCCGACCCAGCTATCTGCGGACCGGGGGAGCGGACTTGCCGTCGTGCAGATAGTCACAACTTGACCGCAGAAAGGACCTTCCACAGCCGATTGACAGAGGGCCCACTCGCGCAGAGACCCGCGGGCGAATTCAGGATTTGGAGCCTTCGTGACCTTCATCGCTCTGTGCCTGGTCTCCATCACCTCACTCGCTCTCCCTCCCGGCGCACTCAACCACAGCAGGCATTCGGCCGCACTACGGATGAGCCGGAGAGTGACATCGATGCACGGTCTTGACTACCCTGGGTAAGCCGTGAACGAAGACCGCATGCGCGATTGGTGGCGACCTCACGATACCTCTGCACTGTGTTCAAGATCGGCCTTCTCAAATAGGCTTTAGCTCCCTCTTGATGATGAGTTAATTAATAAGAAAAAAAACGAGCTCTTCTAGATCAGATGGAGGCCAAGAATGTCACACGGTAGAAATAGTATAACCCGACTGACTTCATACTATGAGCAATTGGTCGGGAGACAGCCCTTGCTATCTAACGGCGATAGCGGGTAAGAATGACGATGGGCTGGAGCCGGTAGATATATTGACGGCCAGAAGTACAGGGGAAAACTGGCGTTGGGCACCAAGAATGAAATGACGGTTGAGAATGAATCATGTCTGAACAAGTCAATGAAAAGCCTGAGTTTGTACACACTGATTGTGGTTCCTGTTAGAAAGAAAGGGGGTTCTGGCCCCAGTCCAGAACACCATGGAAAATGTGGCAATGCCAGGTAAGCTGATGCAGTCAGTTCAGCTGGGCAGAGCCACCTTTGTGCCACCAACATTGCCACCATTCACAGTACAAGAATGAGCTCTCTGGCGAAGCTAGAAAGCAAGGACAAGCAATTCAATCAATCAGTTGCAACCCCAGAGATTCCAAAGTGCACCGTGTTTCTGACAGTTCCCATAAAGGGGCCGCTACCCCTAGGTCAAAATCCTGGGAATGATTTCGGTTCTTGGAGAATATGAGGCCAAAGAAGATTATTGAATTGATCTGACTGACTATTGGGTTTTGGGTTATCTGGCAGATGAAGCATGGTAGTAGCCCAACTGGAAAGCGGGCAAGTTAAGGCCCAAATTTTGGGGGCCGCGGTTGGAAACTGCTAAGAGGTGACAGTGCCCTAATGGCCCGAATCCTGGACCACGATCCCAAATTTTGGCCCAGAATATACCATTACATGCCCTGAGATGGTACACAATACCCCAGCTGGAATTTGGGATAGTACATGATATATTAGCACCGATGGGATGTCCACAGGATACTAGTACATGATGGGATGTCTTGGAATACACTAGTTCACGCCCTGGGATAGTACTTGGAATCACGTAGGGCAACTTGCTTCGATCGTGGTTCGTGTTAGCGGTATTATTACATCGCTTAGTCATCACCAGTATGGCTCACTCCCTGGCAGCTCCTCCAGTGTACCCGGTCGTCATACAGGAGGATCTCGGGCTAGCGTCTCGCGGGAATATAAGAGCATCCTGATCAAAAATGGCACCACTACCTTAGACAGCGCTATGCCTTTGAAAGTGAAGGAAAACCTAGTTTAGAAGAGAATACGTGGGAAGGCGAGGAAGCGTCGGCGGGGAGGTAGGTGGTGTACGAGTGGTGAGACCTGGCAGTGGTGGGGTTGTCTGCGTCTACGCAAGGTTCGGTGACGATGAGAGCGCCGGCTCCTATTTCGTGGGCGTAGGCGAAGGTCGAATCGTGGTTCGCTCTGCCTTCCTGCATTGAAGGAGAGGATGCAGCTTATTGCTAGTTGGTTGGCTTGGGTTCTGGGTCTGGCAGATCCTTGCGAGGGTGTCTTTTGGCCCGCTTGATGGCGCTCCCCGTGGCCGCCAGGGCCTTGATTTTGACCATGTTTTGCCTTCTGGTGCCGGGGAGGGGGCGAGGCTCTGTTAAACGTCTTATCCTAGCAGAAAAGGTAGGAAAGCCTGAGGTAGCAGAAACAAGGTCTAGGCTTAGGGCAAAAACTGGATCGCTCACGCTGGGCAGTAAATTTCTGCCGGTAGAAAAGGTATATAGCACACAGTAACAGGGACTAAATATGGGCTTTTAGTCGAGAACTAGGTCGCTTACGCTGAGCGGTAAATTCCTGCCGCCAGGAAGGTACATAGCCTACGGTAGTAGGGACAAAATATGGGCTTATAGTCAAGAACTGGGCCTTATATTCTACTAGTAAAACTCTCCAACGTCTCTCTAACAAGAATTGTAAATTTAACCAAACAGCTTAACTATATGTTCCTATTACTAGAAAATGACTTATTGACCAGATTAAAGCACAAATAGGTAACGTTGCTATTATTATCAACGACTCCATCCATACCACATCCTTCTATAACATAGAGTAATAATGCTATAGGTTTGGAATTGGTGTAATTAGATCCTTTTGGTTTATTTGAATGGTTTTAGTCAGGCATGGGTTGCTCAGCCTTAACTATAACTTGGGCTTTCAGGACAAATTACATACACATCTAGGACGCGTATACGTCGTAGTTGGAATTGTTAGCTGGGGGCTATCCTTAAAGATTACGCGTCATCTGCTTCCATTGATAGAAAACTTTAGCTGGGGAGGCTGAAAAGGGGCCCCTAAGGCTGTGCGGCGGCGGCAGCAGCGTATAGGATCACCCTAGCTCAGGGAAAAATCACGGGAAGGTCAGGACAAATCAGCCACAGCTGATACAACAGTTCATGTTGGGTTTACCACTGTAAACCCCAACCCTCGGGCACCGGGGCGCTGAAACGCCGAAGGTCCGGAGTCTCCAGGGCACCGAAGGTGCCAGAGACGAAGGCCAAGGCGCTAGCCAGGCAGCTGAAGCACTAGCAGTGCCGATCGCAAGCCACGGAGTCTACTGTACCCACTATAAACCTCGTATTCACAAGAACCTTGTATTCGGCTGATGGTGGTCCCCACCATCCAACAGCTATAATAATCCAAGACTTTCGCTCTCTTAGATAGAAAGAATCAAGCACTTTGAAGTCTTTTCTTCACCTTTTTGAAATCCATCCTCTGTGTGCACGGTGACCCATCAACAGATTCCGACGATTACCGTAGCTACGCGAGCCTTATAAGCGATAGCGAGGATAAAGCTAACAATGAAGCTATTCGCGATATCGCTGACAACGATAGGCACGCCGCCCAGAACCTCCACCCTAATAAAGCCATCGCGCTACTTTTAGCGCCTCCAAAAGGCTATAAGCTCCTGGTATACAAATACGATTCTTTTAAGGAATTAATAGAGGAGCTATAGGCCTTCGCGGCCTCTGCGTAGTTTAGAGTTGTTAAGATAAAAAGTATTAATCGGGTAGAAGGCTTTAGATATATACGGTACGATTTAGGCTATTACAAGGGCAAGATACATAAATCTAAGGCTATCTCTCGTAATATATTAATAAGTAAGATTAGCTATCCCTAGTAAGGAGTCGCTAAGGCGTTGCTAGTCGATGGTATACGCCGTTGGATTTTTAAGATAAAGTAGTATTGCTAGGTATACGTTAGCTATAGCGGTAAGGACTTTCTACCTAGTAGTAAATTTAAGCCGGAATATATCGCCTTTATTATAGATTACCTTAAACGGCCCTCTGTTAGGAATTGTAATCTTGCGATTAATTTAAGGAACCGCTTTCCGGGTACCGTGTTCTTAAAGCGACAGCTTAAGAACCGACGATATAGAGAGAAGAAGAAGCTTAACGATAAATACAGGGTATTCCTAGCGATTATCAAGCTTCTTAATGAATATAAGGTTCCGTATATAGTTAAATAAGTAGATAAGGATAATACGAAGCTAGAGGGTCTATTCTAGTCTACTCTATAAAGCTAGCAATAGTAGAAGCGCCATTATTACATACAGCTTTATGACTATACGTACAAAACGAATAACAAGGGCCTTAAGTTATTCCAAGTCGTGGGGCTCAACTACATAGTTATAGCCTTCTCCTATACTTTTAGGTTAATTAATAATAAAAAATAAGCTAGCTTTAACTAGCTAATAGAATAAGTTAACTATACAAGAGCCTTAATCAACGCCCTTATTCCAGGCGTTACTATCACTAATTATGACACAGCGATAAAAGCGGCAATTACTAAGGTATATCTAACAGCTAAGCTACAGATCTACGTCTTCCACATTAACAAGAATATAACCCTTTACATTAAGCGGAAATGGAATAAGCAAGCAGCGACCTTAGTCGCTAAATCCGTAAGACAGGCCGCCCCTTACAGTTAAGAAGAGCAGGAGGATGAACTAGAATAGGTAGAGGTACAGGCTATTATCGATCGCTCTAATAGAACGATTAACGGTCTTCCGGGTTCTCGCTCGGCCGAGGATATAGTAGAGTACTCTATAGCTAGCCTTTATAAGCTGTAGGAGGCTATAGTATATATTTATACTATCGACGATTATAACGAGGCGTAGAATAAGTTTATATAATATTTCGGCTAACAAACTACGATAATTAACTACCTTCAAAGCACCTGGAAGCCGGTCGAGAAATAATAGGCTGGTTGCTTTATTAACAAGAACCTTAATTTCAGCTAGCGTACTACATTGCTAGTTAAGTCTGTTAATAAATATCTAAAGTCCTTTATCATTACGGGGGCCAGCACTATACTAGCCGTTATTTGCCAGACTCTTAATATACTGCAGCAGATAGAAGCCTTTATTATAGAGGGCTATAAGAAGGAGAAGAACCACTTAAGGTACAACTATATAGATCAAGATTAGCTAGGAAAAGCACTCTTTAACGTCTCAGCTAAAGCGATAGACCTCGTCAGCATCTAATACAGGATAGCGCTCAGCGCTATACCTAGCCGAAGTCGACCAACGCCGCCACCCCTACAGCCCTATACGCACTAATTTATAACTTAGTTCGGTATACCTTATAGTCATATACTCCTTAATAAGTATAAAGCTAAGGAGGGCCTTACGAAGGAAGTGTTACGGCGTGGCGTGCCATTAGTCCTGAGCCCTGCTTGGGACTAACCCAATTGGGCGCAGCCCCACCAGGCAGATGGTCTGTGCGTCCCACAACCATTTCTGCCCCCTCCATGGCTGGCTCTATGGAAGTTCTTTCTCTTTCTTCTTCAGCTTAGAATTTTCGTATCAACAAAGGGTATACTAAAGCATTGTCTCAGTTCCTTGCGTAAGCCGTGACAGGAAGACTTTTCTCCTTACTAGTAACTGGAGAGGAACCTATTTGACGAAAACCCCTATCTCTGTTATTAAAACTTTAACGTCGTCGTTAACCTCCGTAGTAGGTCGAGGGAGTCTATGGCTTTCACCGCTAGCCGTACCGGAGCTCCACAGCTTACATAACCGCCTGTAGTACCCAGGGAGGATACCGTAATACTGACAACCCAGGCCGTTAAGGATAATAACTAGCCGGATCTCCTGCCCTCACAGTCTACCCAAGGTACTATTATCGTCGCTAGTTAACCGGGGCCGGCCCCGGAAGGTAGCTGTAGCTGTAGAGGTTCTCGGGGGGGTACCCGGGCAGGCTGTCAAGCATCGTCGGCACCAAGCCATAGCCGTAGAGGTACTCAGAATGGTAGGGGCGGCCAGTTAACAGGTTGGCAGTCAGGGCCGAACCCTTTTATACGCCATACCCCCTCGCAATAGGAGGGTGTATGTTTCGATGCCAGTAATACTAGGCCTTTAGCGATACCAGATGGCCTTAGTAGCAGTGGAAACACCATTATTTCGTCAAGCTGTACCTGGAATAAACGGACTACGGCGACATAGAGCCCAAAGGGGGGGCGGGCAAAAAAGACTCGAGGGGGTGTATAAGGCCGAAATAGCTACTTAAAGGCTGACTTAGGGGGTTTATTCACGTAATCAGCAATAGAATTGATTAAGCGCAAGCGAGAACACTTCGAAAAACCTCAGATTTAGAAGATTTAGCTTCGTTAGAATTAATTAAATTAATTAACTGTGTCTAGGTGGTGGAAATGCAAGTGTGAGAATGACTAAAATGACTGTGTGGCTGAATGACTGGCAGCTGGCAAGTGCGGGGTGTTATCCAGGGTTAGGGTTGATTGCCTAATTTGGAAGGGGACATAGTGCACAGAGACAAAGGTCATAGTGCACGGAGACAAAGGTCATGTGCACGGAGACCTTCTCTTTTTGAAAGGGGTCGTCGGGGTCTCGCTTCACCATCGGATACATCAACACCATGAAAAACATGTCTCATGCGGTGGTAATCCGTGTCGAAGACTGCAAGAAACCGCCTGATATTCCTACCTCACAACCCAGTGTTTTTCTTTCCAGAGTAAAGTACAAAGCGCACTGCGATGTGATACTAGTTAAAACCTTTACCTGGACAGATGTTTTGCCCAACGGCTCAAAAAGAAGTTGTTTCAAGTCCTTCTACTACCGCTGGCCTTGTTGCCCATCTGCGGACACCGCGAATAACACCGAGCGATGGGTGGAGTGTCGCTACAAGTTCAAAACGGGCAGCTGGATCTATCATGGGTGGTACGCAACAGAGAAGACTGCATTCCTGCCTCCCACTAACTAAGATAGTTACCGATCCCATCTTCCGATCAACGATCCCAAACCCATAGGCCGCACAGCATGCCATGACGCAGCGCTTCAGTTTTCGTCCAGAAGAAACACAACAGTCCCAGGGTAGGGCTAGAGATTCCATCAAGACAAACGGCGGAGCGGAAACGCTCGGCGACAGTGCCATTCAGAGCGCCCGCGCAGATTGTCATCCGTGCGATCCTCCGCCTCGCTCCTCCCCCGAGGACCAGCGTCCCAGCCATCCAAACGACCATGGGTCTAACCAGTCCGAGGACCAGTCGCACAGCGCTAGGCAGCACCCAGATTAACTTCCAGACGTAACGACCTCAGCAGATGTAAACCGGGACGACACGCCACTGCCTTTTACATCCAGCTTCACCATGCCGCAATGGCCAAGAGGACTGCAGCCTGATGATGGGGTCGGAGCAGCGCACTCGGGTGAAGAAGCAGCACCAACGCGACCCCTAAAGCGAAAGAGACATGAAGACAATACTGCCGGTAGCCTCAGACCGCGTTCACTCCCTACACCACCCGCGTCGCAGCCCCAAACTCTTCCAAATAGCCAGACGTACGCGCTCGACGGGACAGTTCATCCGCAGTTTGACCCAAGCCCACCCACGGAGATAGCACTCCATCAGGCGGTCCCTCTAAACGGCCATCTTTCTCCCGACTCACCCGACCGAGAGAGGCGGGGAGACGTCCGTACCGGTCTTCACCCGGACTACCCGATCCACGTCTCTTCGTCACCCACACCGCAAACCGAAGGAGTGGCCGCGGGACTCACTTTACCAGAGCTTTCTAGGACTGTTAGAGAACAACTCGCAACCTTGATTAAATTTGGCAGTGATCACTGGCCTCAGGACGACATCCTTCAGTTTCAACCTGGGAAAAATGATCAAAGGACGTGCTTTAGATGAGCTGTTACGTTTGGAACTAGAGCAGTCCCCGACGTCCCAGGAATACGCCTTGGGAGTCACCCCTCAGCGGGCGGCAAAGCCTACAGCGAAAGCCGTCACCGTCGTACCTCGCCACGTCAACGGTAAACCACTAGGTCGTTACTATTGTTAACAGGATACGAAAGACGTTCACAGCTTACGGTATAACCGAAGATAAGTTGAAAGAGTCCAAGGCAGCTTATCAAGACGCACTTCGAGTCGGCCCCCTTGAGGTAACTTCACATCCTCTTCCGCACCATACCGACAAAACCTCCAACAACACCTGCGCTTTCCGATGTTGTAATGCGTTAGCCACGTACCTTGAGACACGATCGGAAATACTGGGCGACCCGCTCTCTCTTCGGGTCTTCTACCTTCGACGCCTTTTGCAGTCTCGCCTTCATGCTGCCGTTGAGGCCGAGTCGCCGGGCGCTGAGCGGCGGGCAGGTCAGCTCCCAGGTGTAACGCCTCTCGGCACGCCAGCCCAGTCACAGGCCTTTGCCTCACCGGAGAATAACCCGTCACTGGCAGGGTCGGTCAACAGCCCAACAACAGTGGCGGCCATTCTGGAGCTTCAGCTAGCAACAGGCCGAGACCAGAGGGAGGGGAGTCAGTTCCAGGTGGATTTACAGCAGACACGCACATCCGAGCCGCAGTCTCAGAGCCACGCAGACGAGGCATGCCCGTTCGGCGCCGGCATGAGGCCACTTCTAGGGGTCTACCATGCCACGCGGCAGGAGCCAGGAGGGGTGCAACCAGAGGACGGGGCTGGAGCGGCGGATTCGGAGGAGACCGAGCTAGAGGTGGCACGACAGCTCAGTTTGCTCAGTCAGTTGCCAGACGCAGCGATTCCAGCAGATACAAAGCCAGGGCAGCACAGCAGAGGCTCCCACACCCAACAGAGGAACGCAACCCGGTGACGAGGCAGCAAGCCGTGGACCTCCCCCGCACGGCGAACCGCCAACCTCATTGGCTGATAAGAGACTGACCGAGTCAGGCGTGTCGCATCTGATGGATCTTGACTCTCCCCCCACAGTTCAGTTCTGCACTCGATTCATTCGGCGGGGATGGCCAGATGCACTCACGCTACCACGGACGTGACTGTGATTCGCTTCATCTGCTTGCTTCCATGTGCGAAGAGGTAGGCCAGTACGACGAGCCTACCTCACAGCGCAACGAGGCCCAGACCGGACAAGACGTGGAAGAGCTTGGAGACGCACAGATGGTGCAGCTTGGCTGTTCACGGCTCAATTTGTCGACAGGAATCATTACTCGCGGCGCTCGACCTGAAGGCGAGGATTCCTCGATTCGCCCGAGCTATCACGACTATGATGCGCAATGGCATTCCGCGCCTGTGCAGCAGCAATCGGGAGCATCTATCTGCCTTTGGGTCATCTCATCAGCACTTTGACCCAATGCTCTCGATCTTACCTACGGCGAGTGATAGACTTGGGGAACCAAACTCGTCAACATATCGATGTCAACGCATTCTCTGCAACACTTGGCTACGAATGGGAATTCAACTTCTTCCATTTGGGATGATGCTGCCTTTTCTTCTCCCTAACTTCATCTATTGACACTCCACGTCATCTTGGGTTCCCGTCGCCCGACACTCAAAGACAATCATCTGGAACTTCATCTCACCGGCCTCGACGATAAGCGCGCTGTTTCTTGGTAGAATGGTTGGTCCAAGCAAATCGATGGGCCGCTGTGTCGAGGGGTCCTCTTTATTTGGCAAATATTGGACTTTGAGTAAGTCCAGCGGAGGGAACGGAATGAGAAGTGCGAACCGCTCGCTTGAAGTCGCCAACGAACCACTTTTGAGCAGACACGGATCCCGCGGACCGGTTCTGATGACTTCAAGGTTTTGACTGGTAACCCATTTCTGTAATACCAATCCCTACTGTTGTTAGAATCTAACTTTAACTGGAGATGCAAGTACGGACATATTCTTTCTTGAGTTCTTCATAGATCCGCCTGTGCAAATTGGCTGGTAGGCACTCGTAAAGTTCCCCTGGCTGATCTGTTCTTCGCTTCCAGTCCTCCTGCCTCAGTCCAGCTTCCTGAGTCAGCTGCGTGAGGGCACTCTCCGGTTTCTTTCCTTCGGGGGACGTTGGGCAGAGCTGCTTTAAATCCATTGCTGCTTGCGACGTAAGTTGTTGGCGGTGGAAGAAAGTATTGTCAAAGAGGTCCAGGTTGATATTTAAGGCTTTGTGTTGATGGGTCACCGTGCACACTGAGGATGGATTCAAAGAGGTGAAGAAAAGACTTCAAAGTGCTTGATTTTTTACTATCTAAGAGAGCGAAAGTCTTGGATTATTATAGCTGTTGGATGGTGGGGACCACCATCAGCCGAATACGAGGTTCTTGTGAATACGAGGTTTATAGTGGGTACAGTGAATTCTGTGGCTTGCGATCGGCACTGCTAGTGCTTCAGCTGCCTGGCTAGCGCCTTAGCCTTCGCCTAGGGCACCTTCGGTGCCCTGGAGACTCCGGACCTTCGGCGTTTTAGCGCCCCGGTGCCCGAGGGTTGGGGTTTACAGTGGTAAACCCAACACCCCCCTGTAGACTAACGTCGTGTTTTATAGGACTTAGGCTATCTTATGGTTTTGAAGGAAAAAATTAAAACCTTCGTTATTTAAAGGAAAAGTTTATAATTAAAAACCTCTTTATAGAAGGAAAATCCTTATTTTGGATGAAAAACCTTCTGTTATACCCCCCCGGGCTGAAATATTTCTAAGCCGATTTTATCTTTCCAAGTAGTAAGCCCTGGGCCAGTTATAGGTTTTGTAAGGGTGTCTGCTAGTTGATTCTTTGTATTTATATATATTATTCTTATTTTATTCTTTTCAACTAGTTCTCTTATAAAGTGGTATTTTATATCGATATGTTGTGTTCTTTTATGGAATTCTGCGTTATAACTTAGTTTTATAGCTCCTGTATTATCTTCTATTATTACTGGAATATTTATAGGTATTTTTAATTTTAAAGCTTTATTTAAATCTGTTATAGTATTTTGTAAGTATATAGTTTCTTTGCTATAGTCCGTTATAGCTATATATTTAGCTTTAGTACTTAAAAGAGCTACTAATTTTTGTAGTATAATACACTAGCTTCTTATATTATCACCAAGGGTTGTTATATATCCTGTAGTTAACCTACGACTATCTATACAGTTCCCCTAGTCTAAATCACTATAAGCCTTTATAAGTAGGTTTTTATTGTTTATTCCAGTATAAGTTATTCCTAGTTTTAAATATTTATTTAAATATGTAAATATATAGTCTATAGCTTAAAAGTATAGTATGCCTGGATTTAAATAGTGTCTTGAGTAGTATTATACTAGAAAGGCTATATTAGGTCTTGTTTTAAGTACAAGGTATAACAAGGACCCTATATATTTTTAATATAAATTTATTTCTTCTTTAGAGGCTTTATTATTATTATTTCGTTATAGTCTTTCTGTTAGAAGTAGATTATTTTTTAGATATAGATTTGTTTTATTATATTTTTCCAAAATATTTCTTATATAATTATTCCAATCTATATATAGTTTATTATTTTTATAGTCTATTTAGATATTTATTCTTAGAAAGGTGCTTATTTCTCCTAGAAACTAGATTTTTATTTCTTCTTTTACAACTAGAGGAGCAGTTACATACTAAACCCCCCCCAACAGCGAAGCCACGTCCAAAATTAAATTAGACAACGGATCTGAAATCGTCGCAGAAAACTGCCTAGGGCAGAGATAGCGCACCGCGCGCGCATTAGAGGCGCGGTATAGGAGGATAAAAGAAGCGGTAGCGGGGTTTTAAACTATACCTACCCCGACCGAGTAAGAAAAATTTTCAGTAGGGTAAACGATACCCCTATTAGAAATAGAAGAAACTAAGATAGGCGAGATACGACTATAGGGCGCGGACGTAGCGACGAATAAACTAAAGGGATACTCCTAAACGACTTCCACGACTTAGTAATAAAGGGAGCGAACTTTAACGAAGTTTGTAGGGCCGCTAAGGCCTACTTCCGGATTTATCTCCGTAGCGCGCGCGAACCAAAGATAACCTTCGACTAGATTTACGAAAAAGTCTCTCGAATCGAAGAAGTTACCTATAAAGCAGGCTAGAAATCCTACGTAATAATACTCGTAGCGGCTATCTTAAAAGCCCTTGAGACGTAGACCACCCGCGCGTACTACGTTCCCGCAAAACTATTCTACGAACTTACGATCGTAGGACTCGACCCGAAGACTATAACCCCCCCTAATATTATTAAGAACGTTAACGAGGCGACCCCGTACCGTAAGGGAGCTATAGCTGCGAAGGTCCTCCTTAAGAGCGGAGATATAATAATTATATTTAAAGAGGAGGAGTAGGAATAGTACGTAAACGAGACAAATAAAGCTTAGGTACTAAGTACGCTCGGGCCGGATACGAAGATTAAAAGACGCATCTTTACCGTACTAGTAAAGGGTATTAAACCGGAACTCCTAGTAAATTACGAATTAGAATAGCTTTACGAGGAACTAGAGAAAGTAAACTTCGTCTTTATTACTAAGATCACCCCGTATACCCCCTAACTACGTAAAGAAGGCGAGACGATTAGATTAGTCTAGCTCCTTATTGAGATATAAAGGGTCGAAAACGCTATTACCCTTACGGAGAAGGGAGTAATACTAGGATTCGTATACTACCTATACGAACGGTTCAAGAGAGAAGCGAAGGCGATAATATACTATAACTACGGAAAATAAGGATATAAAGTATAATTCTATATAGGTACCGTAAGGTGCTTATTATACGCAGGAGAAGCGTACTCCCTAAGCCGTAACGTAAAGGAAAGAGAGGTACTTTACCCTTCGCGCCTAGATATAGCTAGAAACTACCTTTACTATATTAACTACGATGGGAGATACGCAGTATTTAACCTCGACTACTATATTACGAAAGCGGCAAGATAGCGAGTATACAAGAAATACTTAGAAAGACCTATAATTTTCGTAGCGCTACCGAACTATAGCTAGGGAGGTAATAAGCCAAATATTATCTAAATACCAGACGAGGACGACGATAATATCTTCCTTACGCCTAACTTTAACTAACGGACCCTAACCCCTACCTTACTAATAAAGAAATATAGGCAGGGTAATAGCGCTTCGGTAATACTAATAACCTTTTTATACTAATAAGTTACACCGTCCTAAGCCCCTTTATTAGCTCTCCCGGGAACGAAAGCTAGAATACTAGCGAACTTAACTAGGGTAAAAGCCGCCCGCGATACGAACGCCACGGCATTAGCCGCGGCGAAAGTAGCAAGCGGGGCGAAGGCTAGCCGCTTAAGCGGCCTTTAAAAAGCAGGATAAAACAAAAATTAGTCGACTTTACTATTCGCCCTAGCCTAGGCGTCTAACTTATAAAGCGTATTAAACCGTACGCCTACCCCTAGCCCCTAGGACGTAGGCAACCTATAGAATAATAATATCAAGATTAATATAAGGATAACCTCCGCCTTACCGGAGGAGATAGTACTACCCCTAGATATAGATATAACGGACAATAATAATACGTAAGCGCTCCTCTTAAACACCGCCTAATAAAACTAAAAGTACTATACTAAAATG
>Ga0247769_1000188_pt1 | contig 13547 bp, 9 predicted proteins | sample UWRJL166409R6_FD_179942 | JGI IMG/M metagenome (GOLD analysis project Ga0247769, IMG submission 179942) | Plant litter microbial communities from Arlington Agricultural Research Station in Wisconsin, United States - UWRJ-L166-409R-6 | ecosystem: Environmental > Terrestrial > Plant litter >... | reverse complement strand
CGGCCGTGTCGATCATCCCGCCGTCGCCGGAGCTCGAGCCGCCCGCGCCGCCGTTCTCGACCGGCTTGCCCGCAACCCCGGCGTGGCCGCCGGCGTTCACTTGGCCCGCAACACCCGAGTGGCCCGCCGAACCGTTGCCGCCCGTGCCGGGCGCGGGTCCGCCCCCGATCAGCGACGCATCGTAGACGCTACAGCTTACCGCCGTGAGGATCACCGCTGCAGCCTTCGCTACTCTTGTCGCCCTTGCCGTTCCGTCAGTCACGCCATGTTCCTTAAGCGCGCTCGCGTGCCTGCGCTCGCGGATATAAAACAAAACAATCTAGCAGTACCGCAGGACAGGCGCATTCGTTTCAGGTTTCGCTTTTTGATGCGCTGACGCTCTTCGGTTCTCTTTCCGCGTCTTCCGCGCTCGCGCGCGCGACGAGCGCGTGGTAGCGAGCTAACACCGCGCGTGCAAGCTGCCGCGCGTTGGCCCGGGCGTTCCGCCTGCGCGGTCGAAATTTCCGACGAGCATAGAATGGGTGCTCGCGGCGATCACCCCGGGTGGTCACCGGGGATCCAACGTAGCCAAACATGCCCAAGTCGAACAAAAATGCGGCTATTTGCAGGTTTACTGCCGGAGGCGCGCTCGGCCTCGCGCTCAGTCTCACGCTCGGCGCCGGCGCCGGGTGCTCGAGCGATCCGGCCGCGGGCGCTGTCGCCGGCGCCGGCGGTGCGGTTCCGGGCGCAGCCGGGAGCGCGGCTCCGGGTGGCGCGCCCGCGGGCGGCGCGCCGAGCGCCAGCGCCGGCAAGGCCAATGGCAACGCCGGAAGCGCCACTGGCGGGGGCGGCAGCAGCCCTGGGAGCGCCGGTTCGCCCGGAGCCGGGCAAGCAGGGGCGCCCGCGCTCGGCGGCAGCGGCGCCGGCGGCGGAGCAACGGTCACGGCCGGCGCCGGCGGGAGCGGCGCCAGTGTCGGCTGCACTCGCGAGCTGCTGAAGGCCACGGTCGATAGCTACTTCAAAGCGCTCGCCGCGCACGATCCCACGATGTTGCCGCTTTCGGACACGCTGAAGTTCACCGAGAACGGCAAGGCGAGCAAACCCGCCGATGCCCCGCTGTGGAAGACCGCCGGCACGCTGAAGTACTCACACAGCGCGCTCGACACCGAGGCCTGCATGTCCGCGAGCGAAGCCGTCGTACCGGACGGCACGACCGACATTCCGGTCGCGGTTCGGCTCAAGCTCGTCGACCAGAAGCTCACCGAAATCGAAACCATCGCCGCGCGAGCCGGTGACTATACCGGGGTGACCTCGAACACCACCGCGCTCGCCGCGAGCAAAGACACCATCAAATGGGAAGAGCCGGTGGCGAGCGACAAGCGCAATACGCGCGCCGAGCTCACGGGCTGGATGACCAAGTACTTCAAGCAATTCCCGCAGGGCGTGTGCAACACCACGAGCACCTGCAAGCGCATGGAGAACGGCGGCGGCAACTTCGTCTGTAGCGAAGGCGCGGGCTGCGCCGCGTCGAGCTCGAGCACGGTGCTGAATCCGCGGCTAGTGATCGCCGATGTCGAGACCGGTCTGGGCGTCGGCTTCACGCTGTTCACGGGCGGACACCCGGACATGCACATGTTCAAGATGTACGGCGGCCAGGTTTATGCCGTGAGCGCCATCCTGTCCAAAGGCGACAGCACCGGCTGGGACTGATTTTCGGCCGTTTTGCCACTCTCGGCGAGTGACTACATTTGGCAAAATGTCGGAGTCAAAGACGGCCGCTTGCAGCGCGCGCGTGGTCTTCGACAGCGGGGACATGAACCTGAACTACTTGGCGTTCGCGCGCGTTGCGAGCGATGGCGCACCGGCGCTGTCGAGCCCAGCCGAGTGAACACCCGACCACTGCTCTTTTCGGGCGAATTGGGCTACCCTACGGCGTTACCGAGCCCACTCGCCCCATGGCCATCGACAAGTCCATCCCCAGAGTAGTTGACGAAACAGCGGACGCCGGCCCGAGCCCGACCGAGCAAGAGCCGCACACCACGGGTATCCGAAGTAGGCTCTCAGCCGCCGCCCCCTTTGCTCAGCGCTACCAGCGAAGGGGGCACCTCGACGGAGGCGGCATGGGATACATCGAGTCCGCCTTCGACCCGGTGCTGGGTCGCAGCGTCGCAGTCAAGCTGCTGCAATCATTGGCCGAGAGTGACCAGGAGCTGCGGCGAAAGTTCATCGCCGAGGCCCAAATCACGGGCCAACTGGATCACCCAAACATCGTCCCGGTATACGATTTGGGCCAGCACGACGACAACCCGTTCATCGTCATGAAGTTGGTCCGGGGTCAGACCTTCGCGGAGCTGCTGGCAGAAAAGGCCGGGCCGCGCAGCGCGGACGACTTGCAGCAGTTTTTGGGTGTCGTGCTCCGCGTGTGTGATGCGCTGTCCTTCGCGCACAGCCGCAACGTCATTCATTGCGACTTGAAACCGGAAAACGTGATGGTTGGCGATCACGGCCAGGTGTATTTGATGGACTGGGGCGTCGCCTCGGTGACGCGTCGAACCAGCACGCGAAGTCTTTCCGAGGAGCTGGCCGACGCGGAAGCGTTCAGTGCTCCGGTGCAGCTATCGAGCACAGCGAACGACAGCATGAGCACGGACGTCATCAAGGGCACCCCTGCGTACATGGCCCCAGAACAATTGCGCGGGCAGGATCACTTGCTGGATGAGCGGACCGATGTCTTCGGCCTCGGCGGCTTGCTATACGAGATCTTGACCGGCAGCGCGCCAAACGAACGCCAGCGTCCGCTGAGCACCGGGCCGATCGCGCTGCCGCGCGAAAACGAGCTCTGGGCGCAACTGCCGCCCGAGCTCAACCGCATCACCAGCCAGGCACTTTCCCCAGACCCCGCACAGCGCCAGCAGAGCGTGCTCGAATTGAAGCGCGATCTGGAGCGCTTTCTGAGCGGCGACCGCTGGTTCGAGGCCAAGCTGTTTCGCGCAGGCGAATACATCGTCACGGAGGGCGAGGAGGGCGATGCGGCCTACATCATCGAGCGCGGCGAATGCGAAGTGCGGCGTCAGGCTGGCGCACGAAGCATCACGCTGCGCCGCCTGGGTCCGGGCGCCGTCTTCGGCGAAACCGCCGTCTTTGCCCGTTCTCCGCGCACCGCATCGGTGGTCGCGCTCAGCGACGTGACCGTGAAGCTTATCACCGCAGATTCGCTGAACCGCGAGCTCGATCGAAGTCCCTGGCTGGGAGCGTTCGTGCGCTCGCTAGCTGGCTTATTTCGAGAGGCCGATCAGCGCTTGGCCGAGCCGCGCTTGGCCGAGCCGCAGCCTGCACAGCTCGACGTTCCTCCCAGCGGCACGAAACGCTAGGCTGCGCGCGTGCCCCACCGAACCATTCGCCTATCGATTAGTCCAGATGGCATGCCCGAAGTGCAGCGCGTCATCGACTTCGACGGACGCAATAGCCTGCATGATGTGCACGAAATCATGCTCGAGACGCTGAACATCGGCGACGACGATCACTTGTACGCGTTCTTCCTGTCGGGCCAATATTGGGATCGCGCCACGGAATTCGTCGACCCTCGCACCGACGGCGCGCGCGCGGACCGAGCACTTTTGTTTCGGCTGCAGCTCAAAGTCGGCCAGCGCTTCGTTTACATTTATGACTTTGGCAGCGAACATCGCTACGTCCTCAGCGTACTGTCGCTGACCGAAACGACAGCGCCGCTTCTCTCCCCGGTGTTAGTCGAATCGGTCGGAGACGCGCCAGTCTCCCAGGATGGGCTGGATTTCCACGACAGCGACGAGCACAGCGACGACGAGCGAAAGCCAGCTGCGAAGTTGGAAAAGCCGCTCGCGCTCGCGGCGGCCGTGATCGAGCAGCTCGACGCGCTTTTGGACTTGGGCGACGCTGCGGCGTCCGAGCAGACTCAGCCGCTGCTGCGGAAGCTGGGCGAAGCCACGCTGGCATTCGCGCTCGAGCTCGACGGCAATTTGCTGCTGCTCTCTGAAGTCGATGACGAGCTCGGGATCATCGACTCCGTGCTGAACGTGCCCGGGCGACTCAGCGATGGCCGAGAAACCGAGCTGGCCGTGAGCGTCGCCGAAGCCTTGAAGTTCTGCGCGCCTGACCACATGTTGGGGGAGATCGCCATTGCCTATGCACAGGCCGGTAATCGACAACGCGCGCTCGAGCTCGTGCTCACGAACCTCGAGACAGCGGCAGATCCCTACATTGCGGAATACAAGGCTGGCGACGTGTATCACGCGTTGGGTGAAAGCGACGCGGCGGAAGCGTACTACCGACGTGCGCTCGCCATCGCGGAGCCAACACTACGCAGGGAAGCCACGGTGCGCATCGCGACCCACCTGCTCGATACCGGTCGCGAGAGCGAAGCGGCGGCCTTCCTCGCGCAGCAACGCGCCGCCGCCAGCGCGCCTGCACCGTCGGCGGCGGTCGGAAGAAACGAGCCCTGCCCGTGCGGGAGCGGCAAGAAGTACAAGAAGTGTCACGGGGCGTAAGGCAGCGTTACGGGTGCTCGTGAGGGGGCGCTCGCAAGTGCCACAGCGCAGCTCGCAGCGCAGCAAACGCCCCCTTGATCGACCCGGGCTGCGTTACTTGCAGACGTCGTAGGTCACGGTGGCAGAGATGAAGTCGACATAGGCGCGGTCGTTACCCGCGCTATCCAAATACATGGGCGTGAGCGCGATGCCAAAGCCCGTCGCATTCACGCTGTCGGCGGTCCAAGTGGTGCCCCACAGATCCGCAGCGCCACCGTAGATTTCCGGGTGAAAGGTGGTCGACCAGGCCGTCGTGTGCCCGCGGTCGAGCCCGACCGTGGCGTTGTTGGAGAGCGCGCGCACGCTGAAATCGGAGATCATGTTGTCGGACCCCGCCGCCTCTCGGATCGCGAAGGAAATACCGAGGATCTTGGCGCCGCTCGGGATCTCGAATTGAAAATTGCTGGCCAGCAGCTGATCTCGGTACGGGTTATTGACCATGATCAACCAGACTGAAGATTCTTGTTGGGTCTCCACAGGATCTTGGTTGCTACTTTGCGTCAGCAACTTGTCGAAATCGAACCAATAGGTAGGCGGCAAGCAATAGTCCGGGGAGCTGTCGACACATTCCGAGGCAGCGCAGGAGGTTTGCGTGCCGCCCGCGGTCACACACGCAGCCGCGCAATCAGCGGCCACGCTACAAGCATGGCTGTATAGCGGGTAGTAATCCGACTGGTAGCCGCCGCTGAAGCCGGCGCTCTTGCCCGTGCGCGCGGAACGCGTTTGGCTGAGACCCGAACAACCCGAGGCCCCGCCTGCGGCTGCCCCACCACCGCCGTAGCCGCTCGCACCGCCCGAGGAGGGCGCTCCGCCGGAAGGAGCTCCTGCCGATCCGAAAGCGCCTGCCGTTGGAAGTCCGGCAGACCCAGCGCCTGGCGCTCCAGCCGTTCCTGGAGCGCCGGCCGCAACGTACCCGCCCACGGCGGCTCCGCTCATACCGCCCACGTGAGCCGCCGCCCCGCCAGCGCCGGCGCCAGCGCCGGCGCCGGCCTCGCTGTTACCGCCAGTAGCCGAGATCGGGCCGGCGCCCGCCGACCCGTTCGACTGAGCATCGCCACTACAGGCCACGGAGCACAGCAATGTTGGTAAGGCGCAGGCAAGCACCAGCAGCGCAGATCGAGGCGACGACATCTGTATTTCCATTCTCCAGTAAACCATCGAACCGGAGCAGGCCCACCCGCTCCCCATTCGAAGCGTAGTGCGTCCGCGCGCATCCTGCACGCGCCAACGACGTGGCATCTGCAACCGGTTCCAGCGCCGCCCACTCGGCTGAAGGCTAGGGAGGCGCGCTCGGCCGGTGTGAGCCGGCGGGCCGTCGTCGAAGGACTCCTCCCCGCAAAATACGAAGTCGATCGCGACTGAGCCCGAAAACCCGGGCGCGGCGGCGCCCCCGTAGGCAGCGGGCCCCAATGACGTTCCTTGCAGCTCGGAAATTTCCCAACCCAAAAACCATGCGTGAGGTCACGGACACGAATTGCATGAGCGCGAGCAGCGAATGAAATCGTTGGCTAGCAGCGTGAAAGCGCGCCGCAACCCTCGCAAGTGAGCGAGCCCGAGCTGGCTTGCGCGAGCGAGCGCGCCGCGCTCGTGAAGTGCGCATGCGCGTGTGCGAGCACTCGTGCGCGGAGCCTCGGATCGGGACAGATGACAGACAGGGTACGCGCGGCTCACACATCACGCGCGCAGAAGTAGAGAGTAGACAGCAGAGTGCAGAGTGGACGAGCGACGTGTCGCTATGAGAGAGTCCTAAGACCCAACTCGTTGCTGAGACTTCGAGGCCTCGGAGGAGTCGTTGTATGTCGTCTAGGCTCATTCATAGCTGGGCAGCCTCAGCCCTGGTCGCGGGCGCCGTCGCCAGCGCCTGCACGGGGACGCTCGATGTCCTGCCTTCGCCGTCAGCATCCTCGGCCGGCGCGTCATCGGCGAGCTCGGGTTCGTCCTTGTCGGGCTCGTCTTCATCGAGCGCGGCGGGGGCGCCGGATGATTCGCCCGATGCTGCGGTACAGGTCCCGTTCGAGCCAGTCCCAGCGCGTGTGCACGTCGCCAAGGTGAAAAATCTTCTACTCGGCTTGCCCGCGACCGAAGAAGATATCGCCGAAGTAGAGCAGGATCCTTCGGCCCTGAGGGCCAAGGTCGACGCCTGGTTCGTGAAGCCCGAGGCGCAGGCCAAGCTGGGCACGTTCTTCAGCAAGGCCTTCCAGCAAACACAAATCTCGCAAAATGATTTCTTCGATCAGCTGAGCGTCGACAACCTCGGCAACCTGCCGATGTTCACGCAAGCGCAAGAGTCGATGGCTCGCACGGCGCTGAAGATCATCGCCGACAGCAAGCCGTTCACGGACACCGTGACTACGCACACGTTCATGATGACACCCAGCTTGATGTCGCTCTACCTCGCGCTCGATCAAGCGCAGGTCGACGACGCGGGCAAGCAGACGATCAGCTTGCCCATGCCCGACGGCACGTTGAGCACGACGCAAGCCTTCTGGCTCACCTACCAGCCGCCGCTCGACCCAGCTGCCATGCCGGTGGTGCCCAACAACATCCCGCTCAGCGAGACCATGGACCCGGCGAGCCCGAACTTCATGCACTTCGCCGTCCCGGCCCCCTTCAAGTGCAGCATGCCGCAGCTAGACGAAAATGGTTACGTGCTGGTCGACGCAAGCGGCAACGCCATGAAGGCGGACGTGCTGTACAACCAGCGCAAATACACCAGCATCTCGGCGGCTTTCCTGGGGCTGTTCGGCTACGCGACCCGCAACTACGTGAGCGACCCCACGGACGCAAATGGCCCGCCGACCCTGACCATCCCCGAGGATGTCCCGCCGGAAAAGAAGAACCTCTACCAATACAACTGCAGCGGCGGCAGCAGCTTCACCTCGCCCAACGTCACTGCCCAAGACGTGATCTGGCGTCCGGTCACGGTGCGTGTGGCCAATGCCGGCGAAAAGCTGACGCCGTTCTACGATCTGCCCACGCTACGCAGCACGGATGAGATTGTCGTGCGCACACCTCGCGTTGGCTATTTCAGCACGCCAGCCTTCTTCGCCAACTGGCCCACGAACAACAGCAATCAGCACCGCGACACGCTCAACCAGGCCTTGATCGTGGGCCTGGGTCGCAGCATCAACCCGGTCGACAAGGGCACGTCCACCGTGCTCGACAACGGCAAGGACGGCCAACACTCGGACCCCACCAGCCCTTGCTACAGCTGCCACCAAACGATGGACCCGATGCGGAACATCTTCCGCCAATCGTTCACCTACTCGTACCACACGCAGCACGATCCAGCGCAGGTCTTCTCTTCCGCTTCCTTCGACTACTTAGGCGAGAAGGCGGAGCTTACGTCGTTCGACGATTTTGCCAATGCGCTGACCAACCATCCGCTATACGCCAGCGCCTGGGCACAAAAGCTCTGTTACTACGCCAACTCCAGCGGCTGCGCGGAGGAAGACCCGGAGTTCAAACGCGTCGTCAAAGCGTTCGTCGACTCCAAGTACGATTTTCACACGCTACTCGTGGAGCTGTTTTCGTCGCCGCTGGTGACCGGCCAAACCGAGAGCAAGACTTGGCGTGATTTGGGCGAGACGGTCAGCATTGCTCGCCAAGATCACTTCTGCGCAGCGCTGACCAATCGCCTGCAGTTGGCGACCAGCCTGTGTGTGGGCATCACCGACAACACGACGCGCATCGCGGTGACCAACAACATCCCCTTGGATGGCTACCTGCGCGGCGCAGAAGCCCCTGCGCTGTCCACCGCTCAAACGCCGTTCTACCGCGGCGCCACCGAATCCTTGTGCGCGTACGCCGCCAGCCTCACCGTCGACAAGACCAAGAGCCGCTACGACAGCAGCAAGAAGGACGCGGCGATCACCGATTTCGTGGCCAACATCATGGGCATCACTTCGGCTGACCCGAACAGCAAAAGCGTCACGCAATTGCTCACGGAACACTACGACGCCGCGATCGCGGCAGGCGCGAAGCCTACCGACGCGCTCAAATCCACCTTCATCGTGGCGTGCCTCGCGCCGACCTCTGTCGCCATTGGCTTGTAGGAGTATCCCATGAGCATCCTGAACCGTCGCCAATTACTCGGCGCCTCGCTGGCTGGAGCAGGCTTGGTCGGCCTGCGCGCCATGGCCACCGGGCTGCCCGTCTCCTTCCTGCTCAATCCCAAGTCGGTGCGCGCGGACGACGCGTGCGCCGCAAGCTCGCAGTACTTGATTCTGTCCATGTCGGCCAACGGCGACGCCTTGAACTGCAACGTCCCCGGCACGTACGATTTGCCGGCGGCCTTCGCGGCCGGCACGATCAATCACGCCGATCCGAGCGATATGTCGATGAGCGCGACCCAGCTCACGATCGGCGGGAAGAAGTGGACCGCAGCCAAGCCCTGGTCGACCCTGCCGCAGAATATCCTGGACCGCACTGTGTTCTTCCACCACTCCACGGGCACCGCGAACCACGGCGAGCTCGGGCGCGTGCTGGAGCTATTCGGCGCGCTGCGGCGCGGTCAGTGGCTGCCCTCTTACTTCGCCAAGACCATGCGTTCGTGCTTCAACACCGTGCAAACGCAGCCGGTGACGATCGGCGGTGAGCAGCTCTCGTTCGAAGGCCAATACCTGCCGAAGCTCACGCCCACGGGGCTCAAAGCCGTGCTTTCGGCTCCGAAGGACCTAGCAGCGACCCTGCAAGGCCTGCGCGATGACACACTGAATAAGCTGAATCAGGCGCTGAAGGAGAAGCGCGCGCAAACCACGGCCGAGCGCGCCTATCTCGACAACATGGCCCTTTCGCAGACCGATCTGCGCACGATGATTCAACAAGTGGCCGCCGACCTGGCAACCATCCAGAACGACGATGCCAGCAATCAGGTGACCGCCGCCGCGCTGCTGATCAAGATGAACGTCACGCCCGTCGTGACCATTCATTTGCCATTTTCGGGCGACAATCACAGCGACGCGAATTTCAACAACGAAGCGTCGCAGACCGTAGCCTCCATCAACAACATCAAAGCCTTGATGAGCCGGCTGAAGAGCTACGGCTTGGAGGACAAAGTGACGTTCGCCACGCTGAACGTATTCGGGCGTACCTTCGACTCCTTGAATGGCCGCGGGCACAACGCCTCGCATTCCGTTGCGCTGATGATCGGCAAAGGCTTCAAGGGTGCGGTCGTCGGTGGCCTCTTGCCTGGCGGTCATGCGGCAGACATCGATCCGGCCAGCGGCGCGGCCGCCGACGGCGGGGATCTTCCGGCGAGCGAAAGCTTGGCTTCGGTGGCCAAGACGCTCGGCGCCGGCATCGGGCTCAGCGACACACAGCTCGACGATCAGATCACCAGCGGCACGGCAATCCGCAGCGTTGTCGCCTGACGCTGTGATGCGCCGAAGCCTCTTTTTCGCGCGCAGCCTGACACTGGCCGCGCTGCTATTGAGCACTTTGCCGGCCGCCTCGGCCGCGGCAGCGAAGCGCGCCAAGCCCAAGCATACGGCGCCTGCCGCGAGCGACAGCGCGGCCACGCCAGACGCGGCGGGGCAGGCGTTGGCCAAAGCCGAAGGCGCCGTGCCGCCCACGCCAGAAGCCAGCGCGCTTGCGCCACCAGACCCTGCGCCCACGCCCGAAACGGCGCCGGCCAGCGCGAGCAGCGCAGCCGGCCTCGCGCTCGCCACCGACACAGCGCCGGCAGCAAACGACGAAGGCTCGCGCCAGAGCGATCATGAGGCGTTGGGGCGCCGTGAAGCGGCGCGCCTCGCCGCTGCGCGGACCGAAGTGGGCGTGCTGCTGAGCGTGGATGTCGGCAATCGCCGCTTCGAGTACAGCGACCCGCTGGGCGACCAGCTCAGGCCCTACAAGTTGCCAATCGCCCCGCTGCTCAGCTTCGGGCTCGAGGCATACCCCTTGGCCACGAGCAACGTGCCGCTGCTTCGCGACCTCGGTTTCCGCGGTCGCTTCAGCCGCGCCTTCGCGCTGGACTCGACCACTCCTGAGGGTGATAAAATCGATACCAGCTGGACGCGCTTCGGCGGTGATGTCCGCGAACGGCTGCTGCTCCCCGGGCGCCATCCGCTGGAGCTAGGGGCCTCATTCGGCGCTGACGCGAGCTACTTCGTGATGAGCAGCCAAGCGCAGCTCGAGGCCTTGCTCCCGAGCGCCCGCACCATCTCGCTCCGCATCGGCCTGGACGGGCGGGTGCTGATCGCAGGCCGGTTCTCGGCCATGCTCGACTTTGCCTACCTATTCGTCACTTCGCCGGGCGAAATTTACCAGCGCTTTCGGGATCCGCACGTGGCAGGCATCGACGGCAATCTAGGCTTCGCGCTGGGGCTGATCCCGGGTTTGGAGGCTCGCCTCAGCGGCCGTTATACGCGCTACTTCGCCACCTTCCACCCTCAGGTGGGCGACCCGTACGTCGCGGGCGGCGCGCTCGATGAGCAATTGCAGGTTGGTTTGGGAGTTCGCTATGCGCACTGATTGCTCCGCCTGGTCCGCCTGGTCTGCCGCCAGCATGGCGCTCGCGGCGCTGCTGTTGTCGGGCTGCCCCGGCACGCTCGACGACAAGCAGCGCTTCCTGCTGGACGCGGGCAGCGCGGGCCACACTAGCGCTGGCGCGGACGGCGGCGAGGACGCAGCCGCTCCCGCCGATGCAGGCCTCGACACGGGCGTCGAGGTCGATGCGAGTCCCGATACTGGACCGTGCGGCGACGTAGTCACGCGCATCTTCGTCCCGAGCTGCGGGGGTACGGGCTGCCACGACGCCGTCGGGCCACAACAAGATCTGGACCTCGTGTCTCCGGGCGTCGCGGCGCGGGTGGTCGGCGTCGCCGGCGTCGGCTGCGCCTCGATCCTCGCCGATCCGACCAGCCCCGAAGCCAGCCTGATCTATCGAAAGCTCTCGCCGACCCCGCCCTGCGGATCGCCCATGCCCCTTTCGCGCCCGCCACTCAGCGACGAAGACGAGGCCTGTGTGTTGGCCTGGATTGCCGCGCAATAGTGCAGTGGAGGGCCAGCACAGCCGAGTGGCGCGCGAGAGCCATGACCCTGCGCACCCGCGCTCGATTCCAATTGAGTCCATGACTTGCCAGCGTTGCGGTCGTGCAGTCGCGCCCGAACGCGGGCAGCCGGCGAGTGTGGCGAACTTGCAGGCGTGGCTGTGCGCGAGCCCGCCAAAACAGGTCAAACGGTTGTGCAGCGCGTACGCCAGAATGAATTTGCTGGTGCACGGCTAAAGGCAGGACAATCATGACGCTCCTTCGTGCGTGGCGAAGGATCAGCCAGGAGTAGGGTCATGGGACGAGGGTTTTTGCTGGGGGCTGCGGTGAGCCTCGGTTTGCTGTGTTCAACGGGAGTTGCGAGCGCCAAGGTGTGGCACGTCCGGGGGAAGCTTGCGACGATTCAAGCCGCGCTCGACGCCGCGCGCGACGGCGACGAAATCCGCGTGCATCCGGGCGCGTACTGCGGCGCCACCATCAACAAGCGAGTGGAGCTGGTCGGTATCGGGCATCCGCGCATCATCGGCTGCGCCAGCGGGCCAATCTTGGGCGTCAGCCGGGTGGGTTTCTACATGCCCGGGCCGATCGGGAATAATCCCGCGAGTGGCACGAAAATCCAGGGCTTCATCTTCGATGGCCGCGGCGTCTCCAGTGCCAATCTGGCGCCCCTCGCGTTCGGGATTTTCGCGCGTTTCGCGCACGATATCGTGATCTCCTGCAACGATTTCGAAGGCACCGCTCAAACCATCACCAATACGGGCGGGGATCGCTGGCGGATCGAACACAATCAGATCCACGACTTGACGGTGCTCGACTGTACCGGCCCGTGTACGGGCGGCGACGGCATCGTGATTCAGCTGGCGCGAGACGAGGTCGCAGCTCCCGGAGGCGACGCCGCGCCCATCAATCGGCCGGAGGACAATTTGGTGCTCGGCAATACCATCCAAGGCAGCCCGCCCGACGGCTTCGCCGACTTCTCGATGGTCGGCGTGCTGGTCCTCGCCGCCGACCACACGACCGTCCTCAAGAACGACCTGCGTCTGAGCGACAACCCAGCCGCAGCCGCTATTGGCCAAGGGATCCTGCTCACCAATACCTGCTGCGGCAGCGGCATCTCGTACCTGCCAGGCGTACGGCAGACGATTTTGGCGATGAATGACGGACGCCGAAGCACAGTCGCGATCGTGGTCGAAGGCAGCGGCGGCGCCAACACCCAGGGCTTGTTCATGTTCCGCAATCGCGGCGTGCAGCAAGTCGAAGGCGTGGAGCAGCTGCTCGCGCTTTCGCGCAGCGTGGCAGCTCCAGCACGCGCGCGGCCGCAGCTCTAACCGTCAGTGTGCGACCCCCAGCTCGTTCAGCAGGCCCTGTGCGTGATCCACTTCGGCCAGTAGGTAGAGGATGAAGCGCAGATCGACGTGCACGGTGCGGGTCGAGGGTTGGTAGGCCCAGTCCGAGACCACGGATTCGTAAGTGCCGTCGAAGGCCAAGCCGACGAGCTCACCGCGCGCGTTGAGCGTGGCGGAGCCGGAGTTGCCGTTGGTGATGTGCAGATCGCTCAGGAAGTCGACTGGGACGTCAGCCAGGGTCTTGTCGAGATAGCGCGAGCGCGAGGCGGTCTTGGCCGCCTCGAGCAAGCGCTGCGGCGCATTGAACGGCGCTTTGCCGGTGTTCTTGGCCACCATCTGGGTCAAGCTGGTGAAGGCGCCGATGTTCGAACCGGGTGCGTCGGGCGGAGCTTTCTTCACGGTGCCGTAGGCGAGGCGCAGGGTCGAGTTGGCATCCGGTGCGATCGCGCCTCCTTTGAAGGCCAGCAGCGCGGCGAGGTAACGGGGCTTCAACAGCCGCAGTTGGCCGGCGAATCGCTTCGAGCGGTCCTCCACGGCACGCAACGCCGGATACAATTTGGCGGCCAGGCGCACGATCGGATCCGAATGCTGCGCCAGCGCAGCGAAGCGCCCGTGATCGAATAGCTCGAGCCGGGCCATTTCCTCAGCCAGCTGGGTCGTGTCGTACAACT
>Ga0247769_1000187_pt1 | contig 13557 bp, 15 predicted proteins | sample UWRJL166409R6_FD_179942 | JGI IMG/M metagenome (GOLD analysis project Ga0247769, IMG submission 179942) | Plant litter microbial communities from Arlington Agricultural Research Station in Wisconsin, United States - UWRJ-L166-409R-6 | ecosystem: Environmental > Terrestrial > Plant litter >... | reverse complement strand
CGGTGGACGGGCCAGCTGCTCGCGGCTCGCCCTCGCCCTCACCCCCGAAGCTGCTGTTCTCCAGCAAGCCAGGTTGCGCTCCTCCGATCCGTCCGACTCGAGCATCAGATCCAGAACCAGGACGCACGCTCAATACGGCCACAGTCTACGGCCGCCGCCGTCTCCACCCCACAGGATGTCCAACAGAGTCACCAGTTGGCCGCTTCCCCGTCACTCCGGGACCCAACCGAGCTCCCCTCTCCCTTACCCGAGCGAGCACTACAGTCGGCCAAGCTGGCTGCCCTCCACGCCCGCCTGTCGCTGCCCCAAAAGATCCCCCTTCAGACGCTAGCCAGGACGCTCGTTGATGCCTCGGCCGACCAGAATCCCCAATTCAATAATACCAACCTCGCCTTCGTCGGGCAGACCATCATCAACTACCACGTCACAGAATGGCTTATGTGCCGGTACCCGCGCCTGCCCATGAGCATTGTCTGGGAGGCCATGAAGGGTTTCGCAGGGACGAAGGCTCTGCACCAAATCGCGCGGTCATGGGGTGTAGAGAGCGCCGCGGCACCAGGCGGGGAGGTCGATCCCGGCCTGCTCCAATTTTCCCTCACCCACGACAAGCGAGGGGTCGCCTTGCTGGGACTTGGGTATAAACGTGTCGAGGCAGAGAAAATCGAGAAGTTCAACTGGCGGCGCGGTATCAGCAACCGCGTTGTGTTTGACGACGACTTTGGGAACTCGGTGAAGGTCACACCAGGGTCGGCTGCTGAAAGTGAGGCGAAGGCCAAGAAGGACCCTTCATACATGTCGTATGGTAACACCACCACGCGTAAGATCGCTGAGATAGCTCATGCCGATGCTGTGCGCGCTGTCGTCGGCGCTGTCTACACACACTGTGGCCGCGAGAGTGCCAAGGCGTTCGTCAAGGCCCACGTGCTGTCGCGCACGCTCGATCTCAATCGCCTCTTCAGCTTCTCCAACCCAACGGTGGAGCTAGCCACTCTTTGCGCCCGAGAGGACTTCGAGGCACCCGTTGCTCGCCTGCTCTCCGAGACGGGTCGCCTGTCACGCACCCCCGTCTTTGTTGTCGGTATCTACAGCGGTAAGGACAAGCTTGGCGAGGCGGCCGCCTCCAGCCTTGATGCCGCACGATGGAAGGCCGCCATGAACGCCCTCAAGGCTTGGTATCTCTACAGCCCCGGCGAAAACATCCGCGTACCGAGCGATATGCTTGAACAAGACGCCAAGCCATGGGAACCGGCCTACATCGACATGGGCGAAGTCATATCACGTTAAAACAAAACAAAAGACTTCTAATTCTAAACCATGGTCCGGCGCATTGGGTAGGTATTAAAGAGGGGCACAGACGGGCTAGATTAAAGCGGGCTCCGCGTCTTTTTGTCGAGGCTGTCTATCGTTCCCCATCTACGAACGAAGGTCGAAGGAGAAAGCAGAACCATGTCCAGCGAAGGGAATGGAGTTCTTTGCGGAGGGGACTTGTGGCGCTGGTGGCAGCATGGCAACATCCGGGAGGCAATGCCTGTGTTTTCCCCTCCTTTCTTTTCGGCCCGAACCGTAAACAGTGCTCGGGAAGGGGGAAGTGTGTACATCTGGCATACCAAGGACAAAGAAAAACCATCGCATCCGAGGATGGGGCTTCGGGCTGGTGAGATAGATAGACGGGTGGGATGGGGAAAAGGTCATTGCCTCAGGTTCCGTCACACGTATCTCGACTCGAGATAGACAGCTGCGTGTGAGGAGGAAGACACACCCGAGACATTATGTATACTGTATATATACCATGTATTAAAAATCGCATTTTCTTGTCCACACTAGAAATCTTTGCATCTAGCTGTCTATATCTATGTCACCAAAAGGGTATCAACTCCTCAATCGGAATCCTGTGCACAAACTCTTCCACTGTCTGACGATCTCCGCCTCCCTTCCCTAGCTAAAGTGATCACCCGGTCCCAAGTGTCCGACAAGCCCGAGCCTCATGCGTCGTCGACGCTTTTCCGTCCTCGCTTCTGCCTCTCTCTCCAACCTCTTCTTCCGCTTTCTTTCGTAAACCGCCCGCACTGTGGCACGGATTTGCGCCTGGCCTTCCTGGTAGTTTGCACGCGCTAGGGTTACTGCGCTGTCAACCTGGTCGGGGGCGTAGATAAAGTTCCAAGTGCTCATGTGGTCGCTCGTCACGGGGTCAACGCCGGGAACCTTGTCATTCGCAAGGAAAGGAAGATAAACAACTGCAATGCCCGCGTCAGGTTCCATGAGCCGCCAGGTTGACATGTCATCGACGGGGGGCGGCGGCGGGTCCGACGACCGTTCCTGGGTTCGGCCAACCCATACAGTGCAGTATCCAAGCTCCCTTGCAGCCTTCGTCGCCTTTTCCGCTTCCCCTTTCACGTCATCCGAAGCCAGCCGGGGGTTTGGACCATCAGAAGGCCGGGGAGAAGGAGCTCTTGCATCGTCATCGGCTTCAGCATGGCGAACGGCTTGGTCGACTTGAGCTGTCACTAGCTTTTCCTCCGCGCTCGGCCCCGATACAGCCTGTGCTTGGTCGAGCTCCTTAGCAGTCGCGGATGGCGGGTCAGTGGGCTTTGGCCAGCCGATCCCGACCGGCCACCCTTTGATATCTCTTTGGCGAGCGTAGCCTTCCACTTCTGACAGCCAGTTGTCCGTTTTGATATCGGCTGAGGCGTCGAATGCAATGATTATTTCGACGTCTCGGCCCGGGCGGAGCAGGGGATAGATGGGAAGGTTATTGGACATGCCAGCATCCATTAATTGGATGCGCTCGCTACTGTAGATGGCGTTGGGAACAGTCCTAGGTAGCTTCCCCTGCATGCCGTAAACAAAATTCGGGAGGGCGGCAGGATCGATGGGGTGGACTCTGCAACATATAGCCGTCAGTAACGCGATCTTTGGAAGACAGGAACAAGGATGGAGTGTCTTGGACATTGGGGCATGCCATAAAAACACAGGCTCGGCCGCTGCCGGCGGAGAGAAAATACCGGTTGGTTGGGGATACTGACTTGCTGAGGTCCTCGTTATGGCCCCAAATGAGCTCATCAACGACTTGAAAACCGCCGATGCTTTTTATCAGCGGCCGAATCTCACGGTAATAGTGGCTTAATGTTGCGCAGAACGCACTACCCCATATCCCTAAGAGTGACGGCATACGAATCTCGGGGAGGCGGTAGCCATCATTTGTTGGCTTGTCACGCCCGTCCTCGAATCTCCTCCCCATAGCCCAAGTTGGAATGCCTGCGCCGAACTCCTCGCAAAAGAATTCATACGGGGTCATCTCGAACCACTGGAACCACGCTTCCCTCTTGGCAACTTCCTTGGCCGCTTCAGAAGGGGGTCCGGATGTGGTTCCGTCCGGATCTGTGAGGTCTGGGATTTCGTGACGAACCGCCGTATAGATAGGCAGAGGATTCTGACCATATCGAATGTAGTCCTTTTGGGTGGACAGCTTGAAATCCTTCTCATTCACGCCTAGCTCACCCTTAGGAACAAGCAACCGCGCAGCCAGGAGCATGCCGTAAGCATCTACCAGGCCAAAGTCTGCCCCTGGGTCGCCTTTGAGCTTTTCGACCATACCACCTAGAATGTACTTGTTCGTGGGCGCCGCCGTCAACAGAGAGAAGGCCGCTGGAGGGTACGCGAGGTGGATGCCGACGCGTGCTTTTAAGTGTTCGATGACGCGCCTGAAATCCGTCCCACTTATGGAAGAGAAGTAGAGGGACTGAAGCCAACAAGACCCACTGACCCCAGAGACGTAGGTAGTGCAATCGAATAGCCCGTCCTCGGCCGTTGCCTGAAACGAGCCGGCCCCGGCTACAAGGGCTCTGAGGCCACCACCAGATCCACACATGGCGATGACGGGGACATCGTCGGGATGAATGTCGTCGGGGCTGAGATCGAGATACCTCGCCAAGGCGGCAGAGACGATCTTCTTTCTGCGGGAGAGGAATATCTTCTCTTCATCACAAAGCTGCTCCGACACACGCACCCTTGCTTCGTACTGAATTTCTGGATGGATGGATGGGTTCATCGCTTCCTGCCAGATCTCGTCTGCTAGTGTCCCTGCTCCCATGGTCATCTCACGCTGGAGTTTCCTGATGTAGGCAGGTATATTTTTGGACCATTCTGGCAGTATCAGGTCAAGGACCTTGTCGGAGATTACTGTGACGTCTGCTTGCGGTATGGCCGAGACCCCTTCGAAGCTGCCCGTAAACTTTGACCAGACCGACTGGTCTTCGCTGGATGCCCCTCCTGGGCCGCCGTGCGCAACATCCTCTTGAGGAGCCAGGGCTGTAGGCTTCTGACGGTCATCAGTTGGATATAGCGAATACACAAGCAGAGTGCCGAGGATGATCACCGATAACGAGCCGGAGGCGGGGCTCCTGCTTTTGCTCCTGCTCTTGGACTCGGTTTGACGTCGGGATGAAAAGTAGCCGAAGCGGGCGGCTTGCCGTGGCACCAATCGATTATCGCCGCCGACTACCATTGAAATGCTCGGAGTTGGTCGGCGTGCGAGTGGAAGAAAAGAAGCTGATCGCCATCGCAAAGCCCCGACAGCAAGCCGACCCGGTTGCCCCTGAGCCGAGAGCAAAGGCAGCGGCAGAGGCCTCACGATGGCAACCATGCACGCTTGGCATCCTCGCGGTGTGCGCATTGCTGCAGGGTGTGCGCTTTCATCAATGGCAGTCTGATTGTCATCATCGCAGTTTTGAGGACCCCGACGTCGTCGTGATATGTTTGTCGCGTTGGCGTGTTGTGGAAGGTGGGCAGTTGCAAAGTTGGAAATTCCGCCGGATGCTCGGGTTGAAGCTCCCCTCCATAACCGATAACAATTACATCATCGTTGGGTGGGAAGATTGACAGGCACAGAGCGGAGCACCGGTAGATAGATACAAAGGCTCCGGCCAAAAGAAAAGGTCAACCTTACCAGTGCGAGGGGGTTATGAATGACATTCACACGGCCCAACGTCATTTGTAATAGCCCTCAAAATACATCGCTGCACACCTATAACAATGTATTTCTAGGCCTCTATAGTTGCGCTTCAGGTATTCCGAAATGGATTTCAGGCATTTCCAGACGTAGTCTAGGAGGGATGCCTTAACGTTAACAGTGTTGGGTTCAGGTTTGTAGGGCCTTATTTACACGGTGTAGGCCGTGCGGATAATTTGCGGTGGCATCTGTGCACTGGGGGTGTTGACTTTCATTTGGCCGGAGCCTTCGTACACTACCTGCCTACCTGCCTTGGCCAGCCGCATTTTGACTGGTCAAGATAAATGTTTCGAGCAGGCGAAACACAGTCACTACTGCGTAGAGCTCTCGGTAACCTGCGACTTTCGAGTTTGAGTGTCAATTAAACCGAAATTCTTCTGTTTGATGATCCGCGGAACCATCCATCTGCTGCCCCTTGACAAAGATACCAAGTGTCGGGCGAAATTCAGGTAGTCCTCGCTCAGTCCAGTCCTATCCTTGAGGCTTACAGCCAGCGCCGCCGACTCGTTCAGAGATCAGACTGCTTCCTGCTTCCTGCCTCTCCCTTTCTGGCGTACAGGTGCGCTGTCGCTTCCCCGCTCCTGCTGTTCGGCCAAGTGTGGGAGCTCGGTTTTGATTGCTGCAAACCAAAGAGGCCAATGCGTCGATGCCAGAAATCGTGACACAGATGTGCGATGGAGGCTGCAACGGCTCATGGCGGGCTGGGACATTCCGTCCATGCACATTTCACCGCACTCGATTGGACGACGGCCTTTCACGTGGAGCAGGATTTTCCAGCATCGCTCTTGATTGCAGGTCGACTCTGTATGTACACAGTATCGCGTTACCTGCCAAGGTACCTTAGGACCTTAACCTTTTTTTTTGTGATAGAGGGACCTCCAACCGGGGTCACATATTACGGGCAGCAGGACCCCTGTTGATGAGTCGCTTCGAGCGCAGGGACCTTCCAAGATTGCGTGCCCTGAGGGTTTGAACCTCCCGTTGAAACATTGTTTCCACTCAGTCTCGAATTGGCTGAGTAGATCCTGCAATCCGCAAAGGAGTGTTGGTGTTGGCTATCAAAGACAGGAGCAGCCGATCAACAAGATGCCGGTGCGCTTTTCATCGTCCATATAACGGTACCAAGCATGATCGCTGTAGAGTCGAGTACTTTGTCCGGTAAGGTACATCTCTTCGATCTCCAAGAGTTCGACCAGTCTCAAGCTTGTTTTCCGGCTCGGGGCTGGTGGGTGAGGCGGCGGCGGCACACAGGTGGAGCTCCGGCATCGACTCCAGTCCCTAGCTCATGTCAATCTGAGTCTCCAGATTCATCAGAATCCCCCCAAACGGGATGCCTCGTGTCGCTGCAACCAGAGCACAAGGCCTTCAGGCTCGGCCCAGGCTTGCCGGCTTCCCCCGTGGCTGGGTGTTGTTCGGAATTGTGCTGCGGCGCGGAGGTAAGGTAGGTAGGTACAATACCTAGGTAGCGGGTTCGCCCCAAGCAGAGAAGCAAAGCCTCCGTCCGTCCCAATTCCCGTCGTTTTCTGGCTGGCCGGCGAAGACACTGGACTTGGGAGAAGTAAGAAAAAAGTCATAGCTTCTTGGGCTCCTGTGGCCGAGATTTCTTTCGCTGGCTCGCACGATTGGCGGCCAATGGCAGGCCTTCAACCAATCACAAGCTGCACATCCCGAACCCCTGGCCATTTAAATTCTCTTCTGCCTACCCCTGGTGCTTGTTCTTGTTCTGGAGTGGGCCATCCCCATGTTGGTTTGCCAGAAGCCACCTGCCCCATCCCGTCTTTCCAGCCCAGCACCCAGCACCCAGCACCGAGCAGCCCCTTTTGCTCCCGCGCCTCAGAGACACGGAATTCTTCCCACCCAAAGTCATTCTCCAGGCGCACCTAAATTTTTCCTTTCTGGCTGCGACAGCTCAACACCTTCCAATTCATCACCATCTCTAACTTCGTACACCTTTCGAACACTCTTTACGCATCCCTACGCGAGCCAGCGTTACCCATCAGAGTCACCTGCAGTTTGTCATAGAGTCGAGCGCTTTGCAGCGCCATTGACACGCGACAAGCGCCTGCCCTCGCCGTCGGTTTTTATTTTATTTGGTACGTGTGAGACTGCAGCTACCACCAACCTCCTCGTCTCTTCCCGCTCGTCCCTGTCCCCCGCCCCCGACAGACGGTCGTCTTTCGTGCAAGCTCGGGTCGAGGCCGGTTTTCTACTGGCACTGGGGCGACAAGGAGCTTGCCGTGAGGGTCGTAGGTCGTGGTGGAGTCCGCCTTTCCGTTCGGTTCGTTTGGGCAGGAGCAGCGTTCAAACAACAACACCACCGCTGGGAGTTTAACTGACGCTTGTCCTCTGATTCCAGACTTCGCGCCTTCCTTCCTTCAACCCGTTCAACTAGGTTTCGTCCGTCGCTACGGTTGCTTGTCAAAATGGGTAAGAGCTTGCTTTCTGTTTCCTGCTTGAGGTGTTGGCGCTGGGGAAAGCGGCGTCCGGGCAGCCTCGACGCCGAAGACGCAACGACGTTGCACGCTCGCTCCATTTCGAATCGACAAAAGCATACTCCCGTCTTGACTCGGTCCACTCTCTCTCTCCCTGCCAGACATCGCAGCTCGTTCTCGGGATAACCACTCGCCACATTCGTTCACTGCCATCTACCGTTTCTTGGGAAGCCAACCCCATTTTTGGAAGAGACAAAATCATCTTACAATCGGAATACATGTCCACATTCGTCAAGATGTTCCCTGGCAAGGTCCGCCCCAAGAGTGTTCAATTTGAGAAGAGCGTACTCAACCTCGACGCCGCCGATGAAGCCTTCGCTTCTGAGGGTGCTTCGGTTCCTCCAGTTCCGGGAACTAGGACCAGCAGCCTCCCCATGCTCGGGAACATGAATGTGATGCGGCAGTACCGGAGCATGCTGGATATCGACGGTGCGCCAAAACTCCCCATGGCCAAACCGCTGTCCTACGAGGAGCTCTATCCCAAGCCCACCGAGGCGATGGACTTTCACAGGTTCACGTCGAGGGGAGCACTTGAGAGTCAGGCACCGAGCGCCCCTAGCAGGATTTCCATCATCAATAGAAGTGACTGGCTATCGAGGTTCAATTTGCTAATATGTATCGTATCGCAGCTGCAAACGGTACCCCTACCATTCCTTCTATTCCCTCGAGGAACTCCCCCGTTGTTCCTGTCCCGGGTGGCAAGGCCTATCCATCTCAGGCGGAGGAATCTCAAGATGCTTTTGAGTCTGACCCTGTGGCTGCAGCTCCTCCAGCTCTCAGTGACAACCGAAACATTGTCCGCAGGAAGCTCACTGGTTATGTTGGCTTTGCCAACCTTCCTAACCAGTGGCACCGCAAGAGTGTTCGCAAGGGCTTCAACTTCAATGTCATGGTTGTTGGTACGTTGTCCCGTTCCCTAGCTTGAAGGTTTGTGTACAATCTAACGCGAATGCTTTGCAGGCGAATCCGGGCTTGGAAAGTCCACCCTTGTCAACACCCTGTTCAACACATCCCTTTACCCACCGAAGGAGCGCAAGGGCCCTAGTCTTGACATCATCCCCAAGACAGTGACGATCCAATCCATTAGCGCCGATATCGAGGAGGCTGGTGTGCGTCTGCGCTTGACGGTTGTTGATACCCCCGGCTTTGGTGACTTCGTGAACAACGACGAGTCTTGGCGACCCATTGTCGACAACATCGAGCAGCGTTTCGACGCTTACCTGGATGCCGAAAACAAGGTCAACCGCATGAATATTGTTGACAATCGGATCCATGCATGCGTCTTCTTCATCCAGCCGACGGGTCATTCCCTGAAGCCTCTGGACATCGAGGTCATGAAGCGGCTGCATACAAAGGTCAACCTTATCCCGGTTATTGCCAAGTCCGACACCCTCACGGATGAGGAGATCATGGCTTTTAAGCAGAGGGTATGTTTCCGACTAGTCACCGATATTGTGCTGTATACTGACATGTTTGGCGTGTAGATTTTGGCCGACATCAAGTTCCACAAGGTCCAGATCTTCGAAGGGCCTCGGTACGAGCTCGACGACGAGGAAACGATTGCGGAAAACAATGAAATTATGTCCAAGGTTCCGTTTGCCGTGGTTGGTGCCACGAACGAGATTACCAATGCGGATGGACGTAAGGTCCGTGGCCGTCGGTATCCTTGGGGTGTCATTGAAGTGGACAACGAAGAGCATTGCGACTTCGTCAAGCTCCGTCAGATGCTCATCCGCACCCATATGGAGGAGCTCAAGGAGCACACCAACAACATCCTGTATGAGAATTACCGGACCGACAAGCTGATCCAGATGGGTGTCTCCCAGGATCCCAGCGTCTTTAAGGAGGTGAACCCTGCCGTCAAGCAGGAAGAGGAGCGCGCGCTTCACGAGCAAAAGCTCGCCAAGATGGAGGCCGAGATGAAGATGGTCTTCCAGCAGAAGGTTTCGGAAAAGGAATCCAAGCTCAAGCAGAGTGAAGAAGAGCTGTACGCACGCCACCGAGAGATGAAGGAGCAGCTCGAGCGACAGCGGATCGAGCTGGAAGAAAAGAAACAAAGAGTGGAAAGCGGACGACCGCTGGAGAAGGAGCCGAAGAGGAAGGGGTTCTCGCTCCGATAAGCTTGCAGCCTCCACCTCAGCCGATCCACGACCATGCCCACTGTCACGATGCCTTCGCAATACAAGCCCGCTTCTCTCTTTCGCTTCTTTGTTTTCATTTGTCTCCCTTCTTTTAATCAACAACTTCCTAATCCTGGCGGGAAAGATTGTCTGGAAGGCGGTCAATCAACACTCCGGACTTACCGCTACACAACGGCTTCAGGGTGCCGAAAAGTTCTTTCACTGTCAAACTAAAGGGATTGGGCTTCCGGGTAGCGGTGTTATCATATGGATGGGGATCAGGTCGGTGGTTCTTGAACACTTTACAGATATAATTGGTTTGAGAGGGCTTTCGTCGGTAGCCTCTCTCCGGGCTCATGACTTATTTCACCAGGGCGACAGGAGCTTGCTGACATGGGATGGTGAATGCTGGGAGGGCTAATGAGCGGTGCGCAGTGACAGAAGCGGAATTTGTTTAGAAGCGAAATCTGTCCTGCTCGACGTTCATCTGTTCTTTGGCCTTCTCTTACGGACTTTTTCCTACCCTCGTTATCACAGTCTGTCAGCGAGTGGCAAGGCACCCCATTTGCCCCTTATATGCAATCTTCGCAATGGTGGGCATCATTGGGCAGTGTTTTGGATGGGACTTGGGCTCTGGCAGACTGCTGCAAGGGGCCGGATGGGTGGCGCGGGAGGGTTGACCCGGAGAGAGGTGGTTGCGAAATGCCAGCTGCAAAGGGAAAAGAAAAAAACACGGAACATGGACGAGACGCACGACCAGATATCCACCTGTATTTGTACAGTCGATGGGGCGGAGGTTTCTGGGAACTATCCTCTTTTTTTTTTTGTGGCGGAGAACTTCCCATCATACCCAAGGCTTCTTGTCCCCGACTACTTCACCATCATAACCCGGCCACTCTTCGGCTTGTTGGTTTTTACTCTCCTGCGGTACCTACTTAGTTTCCCCTAACTCGCGTTTTTTCGTCTTTTCTGCCTTCAGCTTAGTTGCTTGTCTGAATTCCAAAAGATTCCATTGAACCAATTGCTTTCCCATGTGACCTGGCTCGTTCGCTACTGAGTGCGCGTAGCTGCGGGTGGTAGCTTTGTGAGGCCGTGAGAACTTGCGAGCTCAGAGGATGATGGGGCTGTTGTGTTTCGGTGAAACAGGTCTCAGGCACTGACAGCAGAAGAGACATTCGCCGGCTCTCATATTCTATCGACATACCCAAATATAGTCTACTCATGAATTATGATATAATGTACATAAAATACATGGAGAGTAGCGGCAAAAGGCCCAATCACCACCGTCGCTACGCAAACCGCTCGCCGTTATGCACCTCACATCGGGGAAGCGCCGGCCATCTCCACCAAGATCATAGATAACCCCCCAGAATGCCCCGGTCCTCCGCAAGCTGTACAGACGAGTGGGCACCTGATTAGCCTCTCCGGAGGTACCAGTTGAATGCCAACTGATTTCTATGAGGAGGGAATGGCGTCGGAACCTCGCCCTGGCCTTTCCGGGCAACGGGATGACGCAAGTAGACGGCGGCGCAGATTTTCGGATTGACCTCGAGGTAGCGAGGGATAAAGGCGAATGGCGCCATGTACATTCGCGGGATCCAAGGCGTTTGATACGGTTTGGCAGCGTCGTAGGGATTCTCCAGCTCTGCCCTAACCTCCCGCCTGACAACAGCGAGATCCGCTCTGCTGAGGGTCGGCTCTGGGTCGGGAGCGCCAGACTCGGACGCTGCTGCGGCCCCTTCTCCTTCCAGTTCCTTCCTCTCTGGCGCGATGAGCTCAAGCTTGGAGAGGGCATCTGTGAGCTTGTCGACAACATCGGCTGTCTCTTGGAGAGGGGTATTGAGGCGTGGCGCTTGAGATATGGATCGAGCCTGCCTTAGCAGCGTACGAACGGCTTTCTTGTTGGTGCGCGGAGTCTCAGACTTCTGAGACTGGACGATTTGCACTGCGGCCAACCTGAGCTTCTTGAACAATGCAACATCGGCAGCCTTCGCGGCCTCTTCGCCTTCGGCAACGGCTTTCTCAGATTCTGTGTCCGCTGCGGCTGGCTCCTCTGCATCTTTCGGTCGGGGAGGATGTGCTCTTCCAGTCGCGATCATTACCTTCTCGACATCAACTTGGAAGAGGTCGCCAGGGTTAAGCAGGTAACTGGGATAAATCATCTACCGTTGCGGAAACTGTGGTCAGGGCTTAGGCGCCACGTGAAAGGAGCAGGGTAAGTGTGCGGTTTTTCTCGTACCTTCTTGCCATTGACCTTCACAGCGCCATGGACCACCATCTGGCGCGCCTGTCTCGCACTGCTAGCGAATAGAGCCCTGAAGACAGCAATATCCAGCCGCCGCTCTTGGGGCGCATATGTCATCTGCATATAGGGAGTCGTGGTCCTCTTGGATGTGTCACCTTTGCCGGCCTGGAATGGCTCAATTTTGTGAGGTTCTCTCCCGGAGCCGCGACCTTTCGACATGGAACTGCCGTCATCACTAGCCATATAACGGGGGTCCATGTTGACAACGGATTGGATACGGCGGCTGAACATGTGTTCCCACTGGCGCTCCTTGATGTGCTCGCCGTGGTAGGCGCGCGTCTCCGCCTTGGCATGCCATTTCTGCTGAAAGAATGTGCCATGCTTCGGGTCCTTGTTGAGTCTGTATAGGTTGAAGAGGTTGTATTTATTCCACGTTTGGCGGACACGCTGAGGGCATGAGAAGAGGTCTTGTCAGTCGAGAATTCGGTACGGGGGCAATCATCACCACCCTCTTTCCGTCCCTCTGGGAAGGACTGCGATGCCAAAACTCACCCCCCGTTTGAGGCCATGATATCTGGCTAACCTCCGGAATCTCATGTTGGCGATAGGGTCCAATTGACTGGGACCGCTGTGCGCTGTGGGTTCGTCGTCGGTCGTACGCCTTTGGCCGCGACAGTGAGTGAGTGAGTGCCAATCTTGCTACGCGGTATCCATCCACCTCCTGCCAAAAATTTCTAGGGAGCTTCCACCAAGTCTTGCAGACCTGCACCTGCAGCACTCACGTGAGCCGCGTTTTGGTGGGGCTGCTAACTGGAGCGCTAAGCTGTGAATGGTATAGCGCGCCAAGTGGGATCGCTGAGAGCCTGGAGCCACCCCCACACCAAAACACAGCAGACTGGCCCCAGCCATCGGGCGGTAAAGCACGGCAGAAAAACCAATTGAGCTTTGAGGCGGAAGGTGGGGTAGGTTCACTTTTTTTTCTTCCCAGGCTGGTCTTCGCCGCGCCCTGTCGCTGTGGAGAGACCCAGTCGACGCCTGTCGAACTGTTAAGAGTGCTCCTGATCAAGAGGCTGGCGGTTCTCACCCTGCAAATAACCATCCCGCTAACACCGCGAGACTGCTGCTCCAAATACAGTCCCAACGCATCCTATAACGAGACTTGTCGATAAGCCCATTCTTCGACCCCAGGTAAGCAAGGTTTGACTCCTCGCCGCATCTGGCGCATGGGGGCTTCTGAGCTGTGACTCCAAGCTCTGAATCTTCCCTCCCCAGTCACTACCCCACCAAGATACATTTTCTAGCAACCGCAACCTTTCTCCCTGCACTCTCTTTTTTCCCACCCTTTCTCTGCAGAACCGCGTTGCGATCCATCCATCCCACAACATTACGTTGATGCGAATTCGCTACTGACAGTAATCGGCAAGAAAAGTTACCGTCTCTCCAATTCACCTCGCACTGCTTTACACCCTTGGGCATCTTGGCTCCCAACCACCTGACAATGAGCGACGCTGCTACCAAAGAGCAGGTCGAGGCCGTCGCGCCGGTGGCCGACACTGCCAACAACGTGACCGAAGCCGATGACAAAATGGCGGAGGACTCTCCTCCTGCTGCGGTCGAGGCGCCCGTCGAGGAGTCGAACGAGGAGAAGCCGGCCAGTGGAGTAGAGTCTGGCAATGCCAACCAAGAGACCCA
>Ga0247769_1000184_pt1 | contig 13631 bp, 10 predicted proteins | sample UWRJL166409R6_FD_179942 | JGI IMG/M metagenome (GOLD analysis project Ga0247769, IMG submission 179942) | Plant litter microbial communities from Arlington Agricultural Research Station in Wisconsin, United States - UWRJ-L166-409R-6 | ecosystem: Environmental > Terrestrial > Plant litter >... | reverse complement strand
CCTCCACGCGCGACGCGTCGTTGCAGCCGGGCCATCCTGATTTTTTCAGAGTGCTCTCTCTTTGTATACATTTAGCCGGCGAGTCCGCTTCCACCTCTGTGGTGGCCCAGCGAATCCCACGGCCGCTCTTTTTCGTCTCTCGCTCTTTTTTCCCCCGTCTTCCATTGATCTAGAGCCGCCTTTCGTTCTTTTGGTGCGTGCATCTGCTGCCCTGAAAAGTGGTCGCCCCTAATTACAGCCCGCCTTCTCGGGTTTTCTCACTTTACGGGAAACTCGACATCGCGACAACCTGAAACCCGCGGCCGGGACCCGTAGCCTTCGTTTTTTATCCCCAGACCCCGTCGTCCTTGTCCTTGTCGTCTTCACGACGCCCTCCAATCATTTTCTGCACTCGCCGGTGCGGTGCCCGGTTTCAGTCGTCCCTCCCTCTTCGACGAGATCCCGATTCTAGGAAATAGGAAGAAAAAAAACCGAACGGCCGGCCAAGAGCGCCACTCTCCCCCAGAACACCCAGAACACGGCTGGTAAACCGCGCCTCACCAACCGGGTTCCGTCACGCTCTTCCTGCTCCAGCTGTCGATCTGGAGAGCGCTGCCTGACCACTCGCCCACTTCGCATTCTGCCGCAGCAACACGAGAGGCCCGCCCAGCTTATGCCGTTGCCGGCCTGCTCCGCCGCTCTCCAGTCTCAGCCAGTCGCCCAACTTTTGCAATTCCCTCGTCGTCGAGAGTGAAGGGGAACGCCTATTCTCCCTCCTCCCTCCTCCCTCCTCCAACCTTCCTCCGGCGCGCCCAGTGCCCCGCGGCCTATCCGACCCCCCGGCGGAAGGCTGCAGTTCGCAAGCTGCAGACTTGCGCCTTACTTGCTCGGGTCTCTGGGAGACTGAAGCCAACCCGCGCTTTCTGAGGCGGCCTTCTTTGGACGACCCGAGAGAGGGGCCACCCCGCAAACCCGGCTTGTCAGTTGGCTACAGTGCGCTTTGGTTGTCTGGTATCGTCGATAAACGATCGGCGGGGACCGATACTATCCCTGTCCCAGAGTTGGGAATCCTCACTCCCCGTTTCGCTCTCTGGTGCATCCTAGGTTCTGGTTGCTTAGCGCGGGATGGCGATCCCGCGGATGCTCCCAGCAGGGCTGGGTACGCTCGCAATTCTTCCGACCACGGCAATCCTGGTGATCCATATCATTCTTGCCCATTCCCTGGCGGAACCCAGTCCGAGCTCGGCCGTCCGGGTGACAGCAATCACCGCCGCCTTACTCGAAGCTGTTGTCCTTGTCGTCTTGTCCGGTCTCGCCTGCTCATACCTCGGAACATGGGCCTGGATCAGCCGCCTCAAGGGCCGCAGCGGAATGTGGTTTGGCATCGGGCTCTTCCTCTGCGCCGTGGCCGCCGCAGTATCCGTGTCGAACCTGGTTTGTCTAAGCAACGCCACCGCCGAGCTTCCGACAACGATTATGGGCTCCAAGGTGACCAACTTCCTCGTGGGATCTTCGGTTACCTTGGGGCTTGCCTTCGCTACCCAGCTGGTCTTCCTGGTTTTCCACTTCGTCGCTAGCCGGTTCCATGACCAGGATGGACGTCTATCCGCCTCAGCCGCGGAGGAGGGCGGGCGGTCGCCCCCGCAGCGCGAGGTCAAGTCCATCCCATACCACCAAACGAGCACGCAAGAGCCCAAGGGGTGGGGAACTGTCTCGCTGGACTCGAGGAGCCCGCCGGGATCCAGCGGCGGACGTTCAGCAACCGAAACCATGAGCTCCATCCGGTCCTCGCTCTCCAGTGTTGTCCGCCCAATCTCGTCCAAGACTCGCCTGCTGTCGGGAAGTCAGCGGTCGTCTCGCCGACCTCCCTCTCTAGATTCGGTCCACCTTCATGATCAGCGGCAGAGTGTGGCTGAGGATGGGTTTGACTCCTGGGATACGTCAGCTGTTGACCCGCAAAACCGACAAACCGTACTGCAAACGTCGCCCCCACCACTTGGGCGCTTCCTTGAAACGATTCCAGCTAGCCCCACAACCAGCAGGAGCCCAAGCCCGGGGACGCCACTGGATCTCGAACCGCCGCGAACAAGGCGGAGGAGTCGAAGCTACAGCCCCGGACCCTCACGTCTGGGTCCCGCGCGTGCTGCCTTCACGCAGCAGACGACACATAGCGAATCGCACATCCACCCGCTCTTTCGATCAGATTCTCCGACGCCACCACCGGCAGCGACGCCGGGGACAGTGGTCATAGCAGCACCCGGTGGTGGCCAGGTGCTTTCCGACAAAGCAAGCATCCGTACCCTCACGCGCATGCGAAGTGGTAGCTTGCCAACAGTACCGAGCCCCCTCAGTCGACAAGGGTCGTTCGACTCGTTCTCCCGCAGGCCGGACAGCAGCTCGCCCGATCTCCGGGAGGAAGACGAAGATGGGCTGCAAACGCCGGATGGGACGGAGAGAAAGATGACACCGCCAATCCCCGAGTGGATCCTCAGTGCCGGCTCCCGAACTAGCCTTTCGGGCTACAATAGCCGGAAGATCAGATCAGCGGATGGGGAGGAAGCACGGGGGAGGGGCCCGTTCTGATGGCATGGTAATGACAGCGGCTTGACCAGCGTCTTGCGTCATCACGCCTCGGGGACGAGTTTATGACCCGACAGGGCACGGGATTCTACTATCACGGCTTAATTTCTATTATGATGATATTTGGTGCTTGGGGTGGAGGGGTAGTCTGGGCTTTTTTGCCGGAACTGATACCATTTTATGATACCTTAGCGCGGCGTTGTCTCGTGGCCTAGGGAATAACGAATTCTCATGATTGGCCATGATGGAATATGGGGCAGGTATGGGCAGGTGTACGTCTGTATTTTTCTTCAAAGAGGAAAGAAGATAGAGTCGGTACACACAAAGTGTACCTGGTAGGAAAACCCTTTGCGGGGCCTGAGTTTCTCGGCTTTGAAAATTCAGATGATATGTTTTGCTCCACATTTGAAGACAGCGTCGTGACAATGTTTGATGAATGTGTACGGATAGGAACAGGTTTGTGTTGTGTTTTTCTTGCAAACTCTGGATCAAGCCAAGACCGGCTTATTAAGCCTGCATTTGTGGGGCTGTATTCAGCATCCGTACACGGGGACCGGAATTTAAGGTGTTTTTCCAACTTGGTATCTCTTCTACTCTTCATTCCTCTTACGATTCGTGGCAGCTCAAAATCGCAGATCTGAGCTCTCTTTGCTACTTTTGAATAGGCGGGGGATTCTTAGGCAACCCAAGGGGCCGAGGCGGCAAACGGGCTCCATTTTTATATGAGGCTGACCACACAAATATGTTCAATAGTGGGGCCTAGCTACCAGGCGACAAGCTTGCCGCGCAGCTCTCCAATTCTCCGCCTCAAGACCTCCCCACGGCTGTTGCCTTTCGCCACAGCAATACCTTACCTTACCTTAACCTTGGAACCCCAAAGCTGCACCCACCACCCACTCACCACCACCCACCATCTACCTTACCCTCCTCGTCCTCTCACCAGCTCGGCTTCGTGCATCTCTCCCATCACCACCCGACACGAAAGGCGACTTTCGCTCGACATCACGAAGCATCCGACAGCTGCGTCAATTTCGCCCACAATGAAGGTCACTTTCAAGGTTGGTCTCATCCCCCCGCAATCGGGCAGCACAGCTGGGCCAATGTTTTACTGCCGCTTTTTTGGCCGACCGCCCGCCCGCCCACCACTACCACCAGCACCTCCCTCCCCCGGCAGCTGCTGGCCATCTTCGCATGCGCGCTGTACCCGGTGGGAGCTGCTCTCATTTCGCCATGCTAACTGCTCTCCTCTACCGTCTAGGATCTCAAGCAGCAAAAGTTCACGCTCGATGTCGAGCCGACCGACCTGGTGAGTTACCCCTCATCACTGCTTGCCCCCAGCAAACCACCCCTCCCCACCGCAACCGCGTATTTTAAACTGTGCTCTGCCGCTGTCATGGACCCCACCACGTTCACCGCCAACTTAATAGATCGCAACTAACGGCACCAACAGATTTCGTCCGTCAAGGCGAAGATCCAGGAAGAGCGTGGCTGGGATACCAAGCTCCAGAAACTCATCTATTCTGGTATGCCACCATGCCAAGCAGGCAAGCACCCTTGGAGTGACCGACCAGCCAGCTGACATGATGCGGAACAGGCAAGATCTTGAAAGATGAAGAAACGGTCGAGTCATACAAGATCGAGGAGAAGGGCTTCGTGGTTTGTGTTGTGAACAAGGTATGGGCAACACCGGGACGTACATGGTGAAGGAGCGAAAAGGGCAACATGGAAGACTGACGAGATATGTGAATAATAGCCCAAGCCAGCCCCGGCGTCAGCAAGCGAAGGCTCCTCGTCTTCCGCGGTTCCCGCCACACCGGCGCCCGCCACTTCCTCAACCCCAGCCCCTCCGGCTGCCCCTGCACAGGCCGCGGCGCCTGCGACTGCCGCACCAGCTACACCGACACCGACCCGGACGGCTCCGGCCGATGCCGCACCCTTGGACGCCAATGCTCTCGCTGTTGGCGAGCAACGCACCGAAGCGATCGCCAACATGGAGGCAATGGGTTTCGAGAGAGCTCAGATCGATGCTGCGATGCGGGCTGCCTTCTACAACCCTGAGCGGGCTGTGGAGTACTTGCTGACCGTATGGCTTCCCACGACCCTGCTGCACTGTGTGTACCAATGAGCTCTAACAAGTGTGTTTGATGTAGGGTATTCCCGAGAACCTTCAGGCTCCTCCCCAGGGGGCTCGCCAAGCCGCTCCCGCCGCTGCCGCCGCGCCGGCTGTTGACGAAGAGGGCGACGTGAACCTTTTCGACCTCGCTGCCCAGCAACGCTCTGGCTCGGGTACGCGGTCCGGCGCAGGTGCTGCGGCTGCTGCGGCCGTAGCTGCTGCTGCCGCAGCCGGTGGCCAGCAGAGCCTCGGGAATCTCGACTTTCTTCGCCACAACGCGCAATTTCAGCAACTGCGCCAGGTGGTACAGCAGCAGCCGCAAATGCTCGAGCCCATTCTCACTCAGCTGAGCGCTGGAAACCCCCAGCTCGCTCAGCTGATCGCACAGCATCCGGACCAATTCCTCACCCTCCTTAGTGAGACGGGTGGTGATGACGACGCACCGCTGCCCCCCGGAGCCCACCAGATCTCCGTTACCGAGGAGGAGCGCGATGCTATTGAGCGTTTGGTTCGCTTGGGGTTCACCCAAGATCAGGCAGTCCAGGCCTACTTTGCCTGCGACAAGAACGAGGAGTTGGCGGCGAATTTCCTCTTCGACCAGCCAGACGATGATGATGCAGGCAACTCCCAGTAGGATGCTTGCGGTTCCTCAATTCTGCTGATTCGATTTTCCTTGAAATTGCTTTTCGGAGTTCCCGTCTTTCAAAACGGCTGGGTTGCGTCAAGGCTTCGCCCCTCTGGGTTCGGTTAGTGACTCCCGTAACGACGATGCATGGGGCAGCATGGAGAATAGGGGCGGAGGATTCTATCTATGGACAATCGATACCGGTTCTTTGTTTCCCTTTTGGGGGTTATGGTCATACTTGATGTAGTCTCACGACGAGGGGATGCAGGCTGTGGCGGGCGTGGGTAGCAAAGAAGAGAGGAGAGATTAGGAACAAACGGAAGTTTACATCTTGAAGTGGCCGGGCAGCGAGAGAAGCGCACCCTCTCTCCTGCATTGTCATGAGGTCGTGGTAACCTGATTTTCATGACAAAGTCTGCTTTGGAGTCTGGTGAAATGGATAGGCTGAGCGGAGAGTGTATGTGGACCTGGCAAGGAGGACCAGGCTTTGAAGTGAGAAGCTGCAATAGTGGCTAGCTTACGAGTGCTTTGCACCCGGCGGGACAAAAATACGGGATTGTGGGTGTATTGTACGAGTTCCCCCAACAGCTTGTCAGATGACACCCGGTTTCCTGAATTATTTTGATATCAGTGGTCATTTCGGATGTAGGCTTCCAGCCGGTGCCTGGCTTGCTTGCCCGGGTCCCTCCTCCCTCAGAGACAGAATTCCATGGATGGCAAGATTGATATCAGATGGACAGGACAAATCCAGACACCCTTACGATGAAAGGTGAAAAATAATAAAAGTTTAACGAATCTGTTGGTTGGTTCCTCTCTATATACCTCATTCCGAATCGAGAAAGGGGGGTATCATATCATAACATGAATGTAGCTACCTACCTACCTTACGTACCAGATATGCCTCCTCCCCAGCCTAGCTGCCTGCCTGCCTGCCCTTCCGATTTTCCGTTTTCCCCTCGCCAGTCACTCACTGCCACGACCTATCTCGTCTCGTCTTCCATTTCCTTTGCTCTACCTCTCACCCTCGAGGCAACGCATTGCCAAGGCAAACGCCTCGCCGCTCTATTACTCTTCCATAGCGAGAGGGAGAGGGAGAGAGAAAGAGAAAATCATCTCCTGTCTTTCTAATAACACAATGTAGCGGACCAATCCACCCCAAAAGGGAAGTGGGAGGTAGATATATAACTCGATGCTGCCGAGCGTTTCCCACCTCTTCCAAACAATAACGAGAGGGAGAAAGGTTTGAGGGGATTGGATTCTACCAAGTAGCCTCGTTTCTCTTGGCCTTTCTTCCCCTACCCTTCTTTTTCTTCGCGCCTTCGTCGACGGCTCCCTGGCCTTCGGCCTCCTTATTGCCGGACCCGAACAGCTCCTCGCGTCTCCTTCTCGTCTCCTCATCCTTGGCATCCTGGATAGCCTTTTGCTTGGCCTCAAACTCTTCCTCGGCCTTCTTCTGCTCGGCGTAAATGGCCTCGGCCGTCTCGTACTCGCTGCCCGTGTGGCGCTTGTACTCTTCCATGTCCATGCCGACGGTTTTCTGCCCAACTAGAGCCGACTGGATGCGGGTAGGATTCGTGCGCTCTTCGCGGTTGAACTTGAGCTTAATGTGCTTCCTCATCTTGCCTGGGAACATACGCGCGATGGTTTCGAAGTCGGTGCCGAACATGGATAGCGCCCAATACAGCTTCTCCGTCTCCTCATCAGACCACTGCCCAGGTCGCATGTTGCGGCGCAGATAGGTAGCCGATGTAGTGTGATGAGTGAAGTCATTCTCCTCATGCTCCTCCATCTCTCCGGCTTCTTGTGCTGCACGAGCTTGCCGATTGACCGTCAGGGAGCTTTGGTCGAGTACGATTTCGCCATTGATAATGCGGTACGTCTCGCCCGCGGGGGCAAGCGTACTCGTCCGCCCCTCGGCCTCGACATCTGCCCCTACAGCACCATCTGCCCCGCCTGGCGCCGGCGTGCCGTTCTTCTCCACGGCCTCATCGGGGTTCTCTGGCTTCTTCTTTTGACGCTTCAGTCGCTCCCTTTCCACCAGCTCATCGTGGAGACTGAACTTCTTGCCAACGCGCATGTCCTTGATAAGATCCGCCATCTTGACCTGCGTAACATCGATCTGAGCGTTTTCGGCGTCTTCTGGCGTTGCTTCCCGGTGGACGCGACTGGGTCGCTTTCGCGGCTGGGCTTCGTCTCCTTCGCCGCTCTGTGCTTCCGCTTCCTCCACGACCTCCCCTGGTGACTTCCGCTTTCGACTTCGCTTGGTAGAATTTGCAGTGGCTCGCCTCTCTGCAGCCGTCTGATAACCCTCTTCACCCGGGAGAGCCGCCGCCCTCCTGGCTGCGCGTGGTCTCTTAGTAGTCGCAGCGGGACTTTCCTCCTGGTTGGCACCATCCTCGGCTACTACGGCAGCTGTTCTGCGTGTCCGGCCTCGGGGCGCTGATGCCCTTGGGGCAGCAGATGGCTCCGCGTTCTCTGACTCTGTGGAAGGGCCAGTCTCCGCGGCGGTTGGCTGAGATTGGTTGGCTGCAGTACTCGATGCGGAGGGCGTCACTGTCTGGGCGGCAACCGTCGGGGCTCCGGTAGTAAGTGATTTGTTAGCACGGGACCTGGCTGGGACACGTCGAGGGCTGATGTTCTGTGGAATCGCAGGGGTGTTGTTGGAAGTCTCCTCGGTAACAGAAGCTGCCGCACTGGTAGATGGCGGGGTAGGAATAGGAGCTGCTGCCGGAGGAGGTCCATCATTAGGGGGAACATGGCGGCTTGTCGGCAGACCCTCGCTCTGGGCCGCCGGATCCGCAGAAGGAGTAGGGTCGTGATCGCTCGGGACGTTGGTTGGTGCCTCTATAGCCGTCGTAGTGACCAATTCGACGGGAGCATCTCTCGCAGGCTTCCCCCGGGGTGTTGACCGTCGTGCCGGCTGTTTTTTCTCGCTTTGTGAAGGGGTCGAAGGAGTCGGTGGTTCGGCAACCTGCGGCGCATTGTCGGCCAGGGAGGGGACCGGGGATGGACGGGGCGCCGGAGCTTGGACTTGGGGCTGTGACGCGGTTAAGGCTGGAGACTGGGAGGCGGGTTCCGAAGACTGTGGGCCTGTAGTTGCGGCATTCCGACGACCGGCGACCTTCGGCTTGAAATTCGACTTGGTCGGCTTCCTTAACATGATGGCCCGCAACAAGTGCCGCAGCGGGGCTGCGGTTTACGATCCGCCGACTTTTGTCTCCTTCGCAAACCAAGCGATCATTCTATGCGGTGCCCCGACGGGCGCTGATGCTCGGGGCTTGAGTCTGTCGATTCCGAAGAGTGGAAGCAGCAAGTGAAGGAGTGGCCGTGGGGAGGTGGGATTTGCGAATGACTCTTGTTTACGAAAAAAGAAGGGAAAGTGTTTTGAGGGGTTCTTCTGCCCGTGAATGTGGGAGGGAAAGCGGTAACTTTGATAAGGTAAAAAGAACCCGGAACCCCACTGCGTCAGGACTGGACCGGGGCCTTCACCCCCTGTCGTGAAACTGCGTTTTTGCTTTTGTCAGAATTCAGAATTCTGCCATTCCAAAGACCTTGAGGATTTTTTTTTTCTCTGAAGCGAAGCCACTTTCTCCGGTGGGAATCCATCAATCTCATCATTTCCTTTCTCTGGCGACAAGCTCCGCCCAACGATCGACAGTCCTTAATCTCTATAAAGGGTCTCCGTATTCAGCATGCCCGCTGCAGGTAGCCCTCGACACGTGCAAGATGCAGCCAAATTACAAGATGATATCGAAGAGCCGGGGGTTTGCCTGTAGGCCATACTAGCACTCAAAGTGGCTTAGCGTCATGCCTCAATCTTCGAAATGGCCCTCCTTGGTCAACTCGCACGCTCTCTCTCTCGACGCAAGACCAGTTCTTCCCTCCTCCATTCTTTCCATCCCCCCCCAAACCCGCACGCTCATTCAACCCTCTCTCCTCGCGTCTGTACCGTCGCCGCCGGACCTGATCGATCGAGCCATTTTAGTCTTCGACTTTTCTTTGTTTTATTTCGCATTCAACTTTTCCCCCGCTCTTTTTCGCTGCCTCGCAGAGGCCTTTTCTGATGCCGATTGCCACTTCGCCATCTTTGCCTCATCCTGCCACCTTCGCCAAGATGGAGGACAGGAAGAGACCCGCGTCCAACGCGGTCGACGATGGCGCTCCACCTAGTAAGCGACAAGCGGTCAACGGTAGCAGCAAGTCCAAGGACGACGCCGGCGACAGCAAGGAAGAGAGCTGGATTGAGGTGAGTCCCACTTGGCGAGAGGGCGCCGTCAGCGTTTCTACTTCCCATCTTCACCTACCCGTCGCCCGTCGCCCTCTGCCCTCTGGGCCTAGTTGAGCGCGTGCAGTCGCCTCGCCGCCTTCGGTTCGCAGATGCGCTGCTGCCGACATGTGTGTGTGTGTGTGTTTTTGGCACCCGTCGGCGACCATCCGCGTGGCGTTTTCGTTGCAGAGGTACTCGCCTTGACCGTCGCTAATGCGCGGCTGCTGGCAACAGCAAGCCCGGCTCCCAGACTATTTTCTCTTTTCAATGCCTCTCTGCTACCCAGAACCACTTCGCTATCTATCCTCCGCGCTGTACACAGCCTCTTTTTCTAGAACAGGTCGTCGAGATGGAGGGACACGTTTGGCTGACTCAGATTTGGAATCGCAGGAGTATCAAAAGGGTGCCATATTTCGGCAAATGCTCGAGTATAAGCGGGAAAAGATCGCCCTCGAGGCTCGCGTGCAAGAACTCGAGAAGAGTTGCGTCGACCACGACGATCACATCCGCATTGTTGACCGCTGGTGGCTGCAGGTATGCCGGCCGACCTACCGTATCTAGATCTGACTGACGCGGCGCAGTTATTAGATGAGATCAAACTCTCCGTTCGGGGCGGCGCGAGATCCACCGGCTACCCAGGTACGGCCCAATCCCCCTCCAATCGTCAAGGAATTGTTACCCTGACCATCCCAGAACCGATATCAAAATCCGCGCTTTTGTTCAAGGACAGCAAGGAGTTTCAGCGCCATCTTCGTGACAAGGGCGAAGCCCTCAAAGCAACGGTAAACGAGCTGTTTGGGCGCCTTGATCAATCCCGAGGAGACGTAAAGCCCGAGTTAGCAGAACTCGAGTCTCAGGTCAAATCACTTCTGGCAAGTCAAAAAGAATTGGCGGTAAAGTTGGACCGGTTAGAGTCCGAAAACTCGTCTTTGTCCGAGCAGCTCGATACGGCGACCCTAAAAGTTGTAAAGGCCGAGCGCAAACTCGACCGTACGCGCAGCGCGCAGGTGCAAAAGCTGGAGCAACAAGCATTAGCCAATGCGACGACTCGCCCATCGTCCAATAACGAGGATAATGGCTCTCACCACGGCTCAGCAAACGGCGATAGCGATCAGATCAAATTGCAATACCAAGAGGCAGTCGCGGCCATGGCGAAGCAGAAGGAGCAGCTTGATGCGGCACTCTCCGAGGTCAAAACATTGCAGGAGGAAAACTCAGCTTTCAAGGCCAAGAAGGAAGGCATTTCGGAGGAGGACTATGCTCGAACCGAGGTCTTCAAGCAGTTCAAACTCCAGAACGAGGATCTCATCAAGCGGATTAACCACCTGCAGGCGACGAACAAGGAGTTACGGGAGGATGCAGAACGCCTGCGAGCTGAGAGAACGGCTTACAAGGTACAACTGGAGAGCGAAGCACAGGCCATGGCATTGGAGCTGGAGGAGCAGATTCAACAGAAGGACCAGGATCTTACCCGAATCCGTTCGGCCCGGGATGAACTTACCGCTGAGCTTGCCATGCGGAAAGCCTCCGAGACGCAGGAAAAGACGGCCATCACCCACATGAAGGAGCTAGTCGATGCCAAGGCTGATCGCATATTGGAGCTGGAGTCCGAGCTGGGGCGACTACGACCGAGCGAGGACGCGACCATGTCGGATCCACGGGAGGACCTGGAGGCTCTCTCGGCGGAGGACCTGCGGCAGAAATACATCAAACTTGAACGGGACTTCGAGGCCATCAACAAGGAGCTTCCGCTGCTTGAGAAATCTTATAAGAAGGCTATGGGCCTTGCGAATAAGAAGGTTATGGATTTCCTGGCGCTGGAACAGCGCGTCAGCATCCTCTCTGCCGAGAAGGTCAAGGCGGACCAGAAATACTTCGCGGCGCGGAAAGACACGGATATTCGGACGCAGGAGATCCAGTCTCTGCGCGGTCAAAATAGAAAGAGCTCCGAGATCATATCCCAGCTGAAAGACGTGGAGCAGCAAAACAGGGTGTTGATTGGCACGTTGGAGAAGCAGATCGCGGACCTCAAGCAGTCCAACTCGTCTGCGATGGCCGAGAGCAAGAAGATGGAGGCGGCGACCACGGAAGCAAGCAGAAGAGCGGAAGCGCTGAGATCGCAGATGCAGGAGCTCACGAACCTGGTGAAGTCAAAGGACTCGGCCAGCGCGACGTGGAAGGAGAAGTTGATGGAGTGCGAGACTGAGCTTGAAAAGTTCAAGGTACGCGTCAAGGGCGTGGCCAAGGAGTGCGAGAAGTGGAAGACAAAGTCCCAGAGCAACTCAACCGAGGAAGAGGAGGTGCTCCGGGTAAGTGAATTCTCCGCGGCGAAAGTGCGGTGGTCGCTAACATTTTGCACAGAATATGGTTGTCTGCTCGATCTGCAGGAGTGGGTTCAAGAACACGATCTTGAAGGGGTGTGGGCATGCGTTCTGTCACGACTGTGTGGATACGAGGCTAGCGAACCGGATGAGGAAGTGTCCGACTTGCAACAAGGCTTTCGACCGCTCTGACGCCATGCAATTCCACCTCTAGCCGGAGACTGAGGGCAGGTTTACGAAATGCCGACCTGAGCTGCTCAGAGAGTCGCCCAATGGCAGCCCGGTCGATCTCAAGGGATGGGAAGCGTCATGCTGGCGCATGAGGACCGGCGGCACGAAGGGCAGGGGTTTGCGGGATCCCACGGATTTGGATTGTCCGCAGTGTAAAACATACTTGTGAGACTAGATTTGGGGGAATTCCTCGATACCAGCGGGCCGGGACTGGGCTTGAGGGCGCACCATCTCGCTTTTTGCTTGCTTGCTAGAATATTTATTGATGCGGAAGGGGAGGGCGGGATAGCGAGGGACGGCTGGTGCCATTTGCCACTGGCCACTGGCCATGCCAACGACCCGAGAGGCAGTGTACAAAACAGACATTGAGTCAATTATCCGCTGTGGGAATGATATATGATGTGGTGTACGAAATAGATCAACGACGGCTGGTGGATCCGAAACCAGTGCTCTCATGGGTGGTGGAGCTGGAACTGGAAGGCTGAGTTCCCGATCCCGAAGCCCAGCTGCTGCCGTAGCCGCGTCGACCGGTCCGATTGTCGTAGTCTTGTCTGCTGCCCCCGCGATTCCCCGCCATGTAGCCGAGTGCAGCAGCCCCAGCAACACTAGTCCAGCCGGGCCGCCACCCATCCGTCGTCGTTCGCTTGGACGGTCGCGAAGGCGTGTCCGTGTAGGGCGGCGGAGGATCATCCCATCCTCCTCCTCCGCCGCCACCACCACCACCACCACCCCATCCCCCTCCTCCCCATCCCCCTCCACCATTCCGTCTCACCGGTCGTGCTGCTCCCCCCGCTCCTCCGGCCTGCGTACAAGCCGAATAGACTATCCAAGCCAGGACGGAAAAGAAGATGACGGAGAAGATATAACCCGCCCAATCCGTCTCCCCTTTCTCCCCCGATGATGATGTCCCGCCGTCGCCGCCGCCCCAAAAGAACGACTTACCACCACTACCACCTCTACCGCCTGAAGCAAGATGGGGATACACCCTCTCCCCTTCCTCGGTGAGAACTAATCGATATTCCACCCCGCAGGAACCCTTGAGGACGTAGTCGTCGTCGGGAGACGAGTACCCTTCGCAGATGACGTCGGTGCTCCCCAGCTTCAGCGTGGAAGGGAGGTCGGTGGCCGTGCACGCCCATTCGATGTCCTGGGAGGAGTAGGACGAGCCTTGGTTCACGCAGCGGATCGTGGGGATCGTGTGCAGGGCGCAGATCCCCTTGGGCGAGGAGACGCAGCGGAGCTGCGGGATGGCGGGGACGCGGCGGTGGGTGGTCTTTTGGGGGTGGCGGAAGGTTAGGGCTTTTACCTGATTTTTTTTTCAAGTGTTAGTAAGTTGTTAAGTGAATGGTGAATGGAGTGAAAAAAGGTGAGATGTAAGGTGGTAAAGGAGGGGGGGGAGCATACATCGGAGAGGAGAATGGCATTCTTGCTGGGCGGTTTCTTGTCTCCTCCCGTTGCCGCGACGTAGATGTTGTTGTCTGCGAGGAGGAGGAAGATGGAGAGGATGAGTTGGGA
>Ga0247769_1000183_pt1 | contig 13653 bp, 16 predicted proteins | sample UWRJL166409R6_FD_179942 | JGI IMG/M metagenome (GOLD analysis project Ga0247769, IMG submission 179942) | Plant litter microbial communities from Arlington Agricultural Research Station in Wisconsin, United States - UWRJ-L166-409R-6 | ecosystem: Environmental > Terrestrial > Plant litter >... | reverse complement strand
TGGAGAGAGAAGAAGCAAGGAGTTCGTCACAAGACTTTGTTCTACCCGGGAAGCTTTTCTAGATGGCACGGCCCGACACGCCCCTGTCACTTTGGAGCCCTTCCCCCGGCGCTCCCCCTTCTCCCCCAAGCAGCCCCGCAATCGGGGACGCATGCCGACGGTGGAACGACAGGGATGAGGGGCGGCAGGTGCGACCCCTGGGATTCCTGGTTTCTCGGCAGGCGCCATCGACGACTTGTGCGACAGATGACGGGTACTTTTTTCTGTACGACGATGGAATATGACGTTGAAAGGAATCCAGTATTTTCCAGGGATGTGAACTAACCAGTCTATTGTTTTTATACAAGCATTGCGGCCGTCATTTGGCGCCTCGCGTTTTCCAATCATTGTGTGAACATGGTCACAGCAACCACTCGCGCCTTCCCCTTCTTTGGCGAGCCTGCTACCCGTAGCCGGCCAGCCAACCACAGGATAGGAAACCGTGCCCAAGATGAATGCGGCCATGCGTCCCACATGGGCACCTGCATCACAGTTCCCCTAGGACTACCATAGACCTCCGTGTTAGCGACATATTGCACTCTTGAAATATAAATGACAGGCCAACGTACCGGCAGCATAACACAGATACCACGTCAAACTAGCGCCGCCATCCAGCCAGCTCGGGTCGAAATCCTTCGAGTTGAAGAAGGCATATGCGCCCCTCGCATCGATGGTCGCAAGATTTCCATACAGGATGCTTTTCCATCCACCCACAACCTCGTCTGCACGTCCGTTGCTGAAGTAGGCATTCCACTCCTCGGCCACAAAGTCCTGGGTCCGAACGTAGGGGGTGTGAGGGAGCAACGGCAACATGTGGATACCTTGGATGTATTCGATATTTGTGCCAAAATAGGTGGTGTGGTCTATCTTGTTCTCGAACATGATGCCCGCCACCTTGTTGCCGATGAACTCAGCCGGCTGAACTTTGTTGCCGGTGGTGTAGAGATAATAGTCTCGGAATGAGCGTGTCTGTATGGCAAGCATCAGATTGCCCCTTTGATGTTGTGTCAGCGCATCTTGGTTGGCGTGGATGTGATGAGCCCATCCACCATTGCTCACCTTGCAGCCATATTATGGTCTTCGATTACCGTGCCCCACATCTTGATGGCATAGGAGTGCATCGAGTCCTCCGAGCTCGACTCTTGGTCCTATACCGAGTTAGCAACAAGTCTCCCGGCAACAATCTCTCGCACTTACCTTTCCATCCAGGCTCTCAAAGAGCCCATGGGCCCAACTGTGCCCGTGGTACCAGTCAAAGCATCTCCACACGGGAAACAGCTTGTCTTTGGAGCTGGGGTTGGAAATGTCGCGGACTAGCGTATTGACAAATGGTTTGTTGATAGGGATCCAAGAGGGATCCAAATGCCCGATAATTGCAGCTGCAAGGATGAAGTAACCATAATGGAAATGATGATCATTATAGTAGGAATTACCAAAGTCAACGCCTGCGTTGCCCGTCTTATACGAGGCTGAGGAGACGACTCCTCCCCAGGCGGCTGCCACAACGTCAGTACCGCGAAAATTGTACCGCTTCGTCCGGTCCACTTACATTCGTATACTAGGGGATACTGCTGCTTGTTCTCAGCGAAGCGAGAAAATGCTGTCTTGAGCTGGGCGAGGCCGGCCTGTGCCAGAGGTTTGTCATCCAATATATCGTGCGCCGCCAAGACAATGGCCGCAAACTTAGCCAGCGCCTAGATGCACCATGTTAGTCCAGAGATGAACACCGAGGGGTGGTAGGACTTTCCCACCTTTCCAGCGAAGTACATGGAATCTTGGTCGCTCTGGACTATCATGTTCTGGGAGAGTTCCTGTATGGTGATGTTGTGGATAAATGCCTTGACCGAGCTCGACACTTTATTCAGACTTCCAGTCTTCGCTAGCCACGGCAGAAAGGCCACCCCCACTGGCAGGTCCGCCTCCACCATTGTCCATGAATCAGCTACTACCAAGTTGGCAGAACCCTTTGTCGGCGTGTCGAGCTGAATGCCTGTCATCTTGGCCCTCGTGATAGCGTCGAACGAGCTCTGGTGATGCGGTAGAGCAAACATTGTGAGCGTTGCGTTGGACATTCCGGATTTCTGGAACTTGAATGTATACGACCCCGTGGTCTCCGCCACGCTGCCCGTAAGCTCAACGCCCAGTGGGTATACACCGCAGGCCAAGTCGTACAGAATCTCCCCATTTCCAGGATCTTTTGCCACCTGAATGGTCCCAAAAAAGGATGCGTTCGACTGGGCCACTCCGTTGTTGACAACCTCGAGACTCAGGGGGTCACCTCTCGTGTGATGCGCGTAAAGTAACCATGTGGTACCGTCTTCTAAGTAAAACTTGAACTTTGTGATTCCTGGTTTCGGCTCCCTATTTGAGCGAGTCACCGTCCTGAAAAAGACGCCAGTTTGGATTAGAGGGCGCGCGCCGTCGAAGATGGCGGTAACAAATGTAGAGCCCTGAACCAGAGGAAAGCGTACCGACGGCGCCGCTCCTGAGCTCGGGTGAAGGTTGATGCGGGCCGAGAAATCTGTCAGTTGATCGCTTGTCAAGGCAGTCTCTGACCCCAGCTCCTTCGCGGATATGACAAGTGAGTGGATTCCAACTGGGTTGATGTAATATTGCGCCGCTCCCGTCGAGGTCTTTGGCCCGAAGACCCTTTGGTCCGCCGTAATGTGAGACACGGCTAATCCCCAGCTTCCCGATGCCCCCTTCCCCTTGGCCCAAGCGACGGAGTAAGGGAGAAGATAAGTCGGGGCGTTCTGTCCTCCTAAGAAGAAGTTGGAGTAGAATTTATTCGTCTGGATTGGTGCCGTGTGCTCGATTCCTAACCGCGGTGCCGGATGGTCACTTCTGGAGCCGATGGCCTCTGGCGGGCTATCTGTCGCGATGGGGTCCGCGAAGATATCCCGGGAGATCATTTTGACTGTTGGTGCTGGGGTTGAAATGACCGAGGTTGTTGAAGGGGTTGATATCAGCGACGTTGGCGACGATATGAAGCTGGTTAGGATGGGCAGCGTGCTGACATGGCCCTCCGTCTCAAGAGTAGACTGAACAGTGCCAGGTGCCGGCTGCTTTTCGTCCACCAGAATCTGAACCAGCGCCGATGGCCCGGCAACGGTAATAACACTGGCTGTGGAGGTCAGAGGATCATACGTCAGGGAGGTGAGCCCCGGCGAGCTTGCCGTGATGACCTGTCCAGAGCGGCCGCTGTCCCGGTCCTCATCGCATTCTGAGCTGGTTATTGTCGTCGTCCTGGTCGTCAAATCATACTCCAGAGATCTCTTCTGAGGGTGGTGGTGCGAATGCCAATGGGTAGTGGCCCAGACGCTTGGGTGAGCTTGGTAATGGGGATGCCGCCGGGCTTCGCTCTCCGAGTCCTCCAGGGAGACCGCGCCCTGAAGCACCGTCAGTAAAAGCAACCAAATCATTGTGGTGACTTTTTCACTAGCAAAGAGAGCTGCCTGTCCAGAAAACAAAAACAGAGTTCAGCTGAGCCGAGCCCGTCTCCCTTTCGCACTCGCACTCGCGGTCGAGGGATCGGGGCTCTCAGCGTTATGAACCATCTTCTCCCTCGACGCTGTCACCTCCCTCGGTCAATCGTAGGCGTTCTCCCATCCTCTCGACAGGGAGGCCGGGAAACGTGGCGTGAGACAGTTACTGGCACGGATGGTTGGGAGCTGAAGAGCGCGTGCTGTGCCTCAGGGGAATTTCGGCTGAGAGGTCTCGAACTTCCTACCTTTATCCCTCGGTCCCGGAATGCCAGAGGTGGAGCAAAGTCTCGACAGGGCTGGGGTCAAGACCCGCAGCCCGAACAATCGGGAACCTATCTAAGGCGTATGTAAACGAATGAGGGTAAGCATTCGGGTACAGGAATAGGGCGGAGAGTGGGCGGTTTCGAGCAACGACCCAGTGATGTTGCAACCACGCCGCTCAAGATGAGTGAGCACGGTCTTGTGGGCAGTTGGGAAGACGGTCCAATTTCGAATCAATTCGCGCTTGCAGACTGGAGCAATGGCATCCCGAACAAAGTGGAGCTTCATGTTGGACATCTCCAACGCTTGTGGAAGGCAGACTCGCTTTCTGACGATCGCGCGAATCCGACAAGCAGGTTGGCGAAAGGAAGGAGCCAACTCTCTTGAATATGGACACCGAAGGAGACTTGACTACCAATTTCATACTGCGGCATAGACGCCAATTTCTGTGTCTATATTTCTGACCTTGCGTCATCCAACCTCGGAGACTGAGGGTGTGAGACGGTTTGGTAAAGGGGCTCATCATGACATCTAGACCATGACGTCCAGAACGTCCCCCCCCTCGCGAATGTGCTCCTTGTCTCGCAGAGCGTTCAATTGGAAGTCGGGTAGCTCACAAGAGACGCTTTCAAGGCCCTTGTGACTCTGACATTGCCTCACGGCTGCTGAAATAATGACGTGCATAGTAGAGTCCAGACTACCTGTGGAATGCGGGCATGCCCAGACCCTCGAGGTGGATGTGCAAATCGAGATTGCCGGCTCTCTGCGTTTTACAACCCAAGCGCGCTATACTTGCCCGTGATTGGAAGAGTTTTTTTGATGGGCTTTGGCTTCTTCTCCAGGCCCGACGCCCGTGGAGGCTTCAAGACGACGGGTTGCCCAGACGCAGCCACATCGTGATTTTTCGTTTGCCTGCTCGGGCCCGTAAATTCGGCCACAGGCGGAACCTTGTTCTCTTTTCCAGTCGATCTCCCTTCTTCGACCCTTTGGCGCTCTCTCCTCGCCCTTCTCGCCTCTTGCGCCTCATACCCCTCTGCTTCTTTCCGACACTTTCGGACCGTTTTCCTGTCCAAAACCCATGGCTGTTGGAGCACTTCCTTGCGTAGTGCGGTCACTTTCTCCCAAAACTGTACTTCTTGTTCCGTTGATCGAAGACGCACAATCTTCTCTGCCATGATTTGTCTCGTCTGGCGGTAGATCTTGATACCACCCTTTACATCGATGATGTCCCCCACACTGATATCGGAATCTATAGGCTTGGGTTGCGGTGGTTGATGCGCCGCGGCTAGGTTACTGCCGACTCCGTCGTTCCCACTCGAGGGTTTGGGGAGGTTCACAAGACATTCGACGGTGGCGCCACTGCTGTCATCAACTCTGTATGCCCTCCATGGGCCAAACTCGTCGACTGCGATGACAACTCCCGATATCCGCACCCATTTCATCGGGTGGTTGATGTAGAAGTAGAGGTTTTGTCCTGTTGGGCCGCTGTGTCAGCGGTCAGAATGAGGGCCTTTGGGGGTTGCATATTATTCTACCCTCGAATCCTGGGTGGGCTGACAGTGCCTCGATGTCGGCGACTCGCAGGTGGCACCATCGACGAATCGTCGGCGAGAGGTGGAAGCAGTACTGTGGGTAAATCTCTGGAGACCCGGTGCTGGTCATGGCACGTTGAATATCTGGAAACTTGGCGATGAGCCCGTGGAGTTTGGTTGCTTATTTGTGCTTAGCCCCATGGCTGCGCCGTGAAGCGGCCATATGGGTGTTTGGTGTTTGCGATGAATGGGAGAGCAGTTCTGGTTCTGCGTGCGCGCACATTGCGACGCGCTGGGTGTTTAGCCCCGCGCCGATACTCTAGTGGATTGGTGCTAAGCCGAGGTAAGCTGCGCACCCTGTTGGCCAGGCATCCACCTCCGCCAAACATCGCGGCGTACAATACAATGTCAACACTCAAGGCGAAGGAAGAGAGTGAGGCACCCGTCCTAGCTGCTACAGAGCAACCTGGCTATTTACAGGTATCGCCAGAGATTTCTAGCGGCTCACTGTGCCGAGAATGCACCTGAGTTCTAGTAAGAGAAGTGCGCTGGTGTACTTCGTACCAGTCCCCCAATATTGTTCTTTCACTCTATCGTGTTGTAAGTCATGCTATTCTCATCTCAACGTGTCTGACCAGCTATCGGTGATGACAAAACCGACTTTTAGCTGGACATAGATAGAAATTGCTTCCTTCTCAATAAATGCATTCCGACCAAACGCCAACGCTGCCCAAAGTACCCCCATGCTCCCGTAGGTAATGTCTGGCCATATCCTTCGTGCCGTGTCGAAACCCCCCTCCAGGCAAACTGAGCCCACAAGACTCACCAACGTCCCTGTGACCAAACTCACTGGGATCGGATCAACGCTTCCTCGCCTTCTTCATCATCTTCGCCTGAATCGCCTCAAACTGGTCATCGGGGATATCGGGCTCGACCTCTTTTGCGGCACGCTTTTTACCCGACTTCGAGGGTTTTCCGGCATACTTCTCGGCGAGTAGGTCGAAAGCATCAGCACGAGTCTGCTGGCGCTGCCGAATCAGTGCTGCGAGGCCCCCCTCTGAGTCCTTCTTGTTCTTCTTTCCACGCAGCTTGTCATAAACACCAAGTTCTTTGGCTAGCTCGTCGGCTTCCCTTGCTTCTTCCTGCGCAGCCTTGACTCGAGCCTTTTTCGTTGTCTCCTTCTCCTTTGTGTATTTTGCGAAGGCATTGACCTCTCCGCTAGCGATGGCATCGTCAATGATCTTGCGTATCCTGTCGTCGTCCTTCAAGACATCGCTCAACATCACTGTTGAGTAGATCTTGTTCATGCTGCCCTTGTACTTCTCGTATGCTGCCAGGATGTCGTCCCTTTCCTCTTCGGAACCCTTGTATTGGGCAGCAAATTTGTTGATAGCGGACTCGGAGATAGCATCTTCGAATTGGGCGCGATAATAGTCGCTCCAGCTGAATCCGTCCGAATCCACAATGGCCTCTGATGTTGAGCCTGTTTCATCGTACCGCTTGCGACGCTTGGGATCCGAGAGGACGGCATAGGCAAATGCGATTTCCTGAAATTTGACCTTGGCTTCGTCCTTCTTGTCCTGCGAAACCTTGTCTGAGTCAATTCATCAGCAAGAGGCTCGTCGATGCCACGCAGCGCATGGTCCGGGCCTACCTGGGTGGTGCTTCAGCGCAGCTTTGCGGTACGCCGATTTGACCTGGTCGGCGGTTGCCTCTTTGTCAATCCCAAGAACCTCATAAGGGTCAACTGAGGGAGGCTCCGAATCGGCGAGGTCATCGTAGGAAGCCATTTTGCAGGATTCGGCGGTTGAAATGGTGGCGCGGCTGTCCACAGTTGGAGCCCCGAGTATTGATTGATTCTGACGCGCGACGCGTCTGCGAAAGTGGTGGGGCCCCGGGGGGATTTGGCTGGTGAGTGGTCAGTGGCGAGTGGTGACTTGGACAAGTGGGGTCGAGAATCTCGATGAACAACGGACGGGCAAGGGTCCAGACCCCACAGACCTTCTCCGCATCCGATAGCCGGGCATAAACTTGCTCTCACAGCTTTCATCACCCAATATCTGTCCCGACTTTTTCCATTTTTTAACCTGCACACCACCATGGATTCCCTTTCAGCTATACAACCGGGCGACCACAGGTCATATATGCAGCTTGCTCTTGATCTCGCGCAGAAATCACCGCCCAAACCCACCAACTACCGCGTCGGCGCTGTCCTTGTGGACGTGGATTCCAATGCGATCCTCGCTACCGGTTACACGCTGGAGCTTCCAGGGAACACACACGCTGAGCAATGTTGCCTCACGAAGTTGGCAGAGAAGTATGGGGTTTGTGAGGAGGAGCTCGCAACGGCCCTTCCACCGCGAACGGCGTTGTACACGACCGTAGAGCCTTGCTCCAAGCGCTTGAGTGGAAACTTGCCCTGTGTTGAGAGGGTTCGGCGGCTGGCAGGCTGTATCCGAACCGTGTACGTGGGCATCGAAGAACCTGAGACCTTCGTCGCTCGAAATACGGGCAAACAGTTGCTCCAGGAGGCCGGCATCGAAGTTGTCCACGTCCCCGGCTTCGAGTCTACTATATTGGGGGTTGCGACAGCGGGCCATCTAAAAGGATAAGACCAATATACCGGCGTAATCCACATTGGAATTCACCCGGTCCATTGCCCGGGTTTCCCGTATCTTGGACAACGGCCGGCCATACCAGACTCCCGATGCGGAATAGAAAAACCCTCCGGCTCTCCGTTCCCGTTTCTTGACGAAGCTAGCGAGCACGAAGCCGTAGATACAAGTACTCTGTTGTCGCTACACTTCCGCGCACCAGAGGACGACGAAAGAAGACATCTCCCAAGTGTCGCTGCTGATTTCAAGATGAAGACAATCAGACTTCAGTCAGTCGTCGTAGGATCTCTCGCCTTCGGCGCAGGCAGTCTCGTGCTGGCCCAGGGGCTACCCGCTTCGCCTTCATGTGCAATTGGTAGGGATCCTCCCCAGAACCAGCCATTTTGTGATCACAGCGCTGAAGTTTCTAGATAATACGTGCGTTCGGAGCCAGAACGTGCCGGCGCGTTTCTTCCCAGATCTAAAATCCCAGCGCGTACTCGCGAAGTATGGCCCGCTCTCCATCCCAACGGTGGGAAAGGACCATTTGATGGGCAATTACTTTCTGAGGATCCCACCGCCATGCACTGGATGTTTGGTGACTGAAGCCGTCGCCGGCGTTGAATACACCGATGGCAAGGTCGCCAACGCGAACACTGGCATGTATCTCCACCATGCCGTCGTCTTCAACAACCAGTCTACGTCCGCGAGTTGTCCTCAGATCCCAGAGCCAGTGTTTGCGTCTGGAAATGAGAGAACGGTATTGAGCATCTCAGTCAACGGGTAAGTTATTCCCTTTCCAGCCGGTTCTTGAGGCTAACAGCTCGCGTCAGAACGGTGAAGGCTGGATACGCAATTGAAAAGGGCACCACTGAGTTTCTCATGGCTGCTGAGCTCATGAATGAACAGGCCACCCGCGACGCCGTGGTAACGATCGAATGGGAATTCATCCCCTCCATCCCGGCTGATTTCAAGCGCGCCGCTCTCATCTGGCTAGACGTTGACGGCGCATGTCTTCCGCGCGGCGGCGAAGTCCCCATCCCCGATGGTGCCAAGGCCTTCACCCTCGAGATGAACCCGCCTTGGACGGCTCAGCTCTCAGGAGACATTCTCCAAATGGCATCACATATGCATGACGGCGGAGATGAGCTACTCGTCCTGCGCAACAACAATGTCGCTTGTACTGGGAAGGCTAGATATGGTGAGAAGCCCGGATATGTCTCATCTGGGGATCATTCGGGTCATATGGGCGGTAGTGAGGGCGGCGGCGGTGGACACCATGAAGGACATGGTGGTTTCTCACTCCCGATCACTAAGCGTCACGAGGATACACCCCATATCTCCTCCATCAGTTCGTGCTTCAGCAACGGCCGAGTCGAGATCGGCGACAAGTGGCATGTCAAGGCAAACTACAATCTGACCAGGTACGGGCCTTTGACATTGGGAGGGCATGCCGAGCCAGTCATGGGGATTACGTTGATGTGTGTGGCTTTGGACCCGAAATAGGGCGCGGGTAGGGTGAGACTGTTGCCTTCTGATTAAGGTTGGAACATGATAATCGTCGATTGTCCGGCAGTTATAGATGAGAGTGCTTCATTTTTCACCAATGCTGTATATGCTAGCTCTCTATCACCTCTCAGATTTTTACGCCCTCCAAAACCGGCTTCGCCTCTTCACTCCTCCACCAGCTGCCCTCGCGTCCTGGAAATTCATACCGATCCATGCTCTCGGGTTTCATCTCAACGCTGTACCCTGGCTCCGTGGGGGTCTGGTAAAAGCCGTCCTTGATTATAGAGGGATGCAAGAAGTGCTCATGTAGGTGGTCGACGTACTCGAGCACCGAAAGCTTACCACTCACGACGACATAGTCGATGGTGCTCAGGTGCTGCGTGTATTCGGGCAGACCGACGCCCCCCGAGTGAGGAACAATGGGAACACCATACTTCTTCGCCATGAGCAGCACCGCTAGGACCTCGTTGACGCCACCCATGCGGCAAGCGTCTATCTGGCACACATCGATAGCTCCAGCCATGAGCAGCTGCTTGAACACCACGCGGTTCTGGCACATCTCGCCCGTCGCGACACCAATTCCGTGCGGCCGCAGCGCATCCCGCACCGCCTTGTGGCCGAGCACGTCGTCAGGGGACGTGGGTTCTTCGATGAACCACGGCCGAAACGTGGCGAGTTGAGTCATGTACTCGATCGCCTCAGGTACAGACCAGATCTGGTTCGCGTCTACCATCAATACGTTGCCCGAGTCATACCCAATCACCTCGCGGGCGATGGTAAGGCGCCGTCTGTCCTGGTCCAGGTCCGCGCCGACTTTGAGCTTGAAGTGCTTGTAGCCCTTGGAGAGCGTCTCCTGCAACAGGCCACGCATCTTGTCTTCGCCGTAGCCGAGCCAGCCGGCGCTCGTCGTATATGCCGGAACGGCTTTAGACGCTTCGGCATCGCGCATCCGGTCAGCCTTACCCGGAAGGGCGTCGCGGAGGAGCGCGACAGCGTCTGCCGGAGTGATGGCGTCCGTGATATATCTGAAGTCAATACAATCGACGAACTCCTCGGGCGTCATCTCAGCCACGATGCGCCAGACAGGCTTGCCCAACACCTTAGCCCAGAGGTCCCACACGGCATTGACGACAGCGCCGAGCGCCAGGTGGATGACACCCTTCTCGGGGCCGATCCAGCGGAGCTGGCTATCGTTGACGAGGTGCCGCCACGTCTCTCCCCAGTGCGCAACTAGACTGGAGAGGGTGCGGCCCTGTATACGCTCGGCAACGTGGTTGATGGCGGTGCAGACAATGTCGTTGCCGCGGCCAATAGTGAACGTCTACGATGCATGGTTAGAAAGAGCTGGAGCAGGGGCAGGAGACTAAGTTGGAGATGTACCATGCCATGGCCGCTGAAGGCAGAATCTGTTTGGAGGATGCAGTACGCGGCCGAGTAATCACCAGCAGCGTTCATGGCATCGGAGCCAGTCTTGTCCAGAGACGTGGGGAAGCGCACATCGCGTGTGGTCCAGCCGGTGATGGTGATATTATCAGCCATGGTGACGGTGTGTTTGTGTTTCTTTCACGCCCTTTTCTGCGGGGAAAGTTTGGCAGCGAGTTGGAGAAACCTGGGTTCCAGACCCGGGCTCAGGAGACATCGGGGACCTGGGAGTTAACTAGGGGAAGTCGTGGGACAGGGCAAGCCATCCTCGCCTCCCCTGGCCCTGAGCTGGCCATTCAGTCTCACTATCCACCTATGGCTAACTGAAGCCATTCCCCATTCTCGGTCCATCGTTCGCCCTGATTTTCGATCGATTTGCTCAGGGGCCCCAAAAGATGGGGCACGAGGCGAGGAGATGAGGGGGATGCGGGGTGATGGTGGGGTCTAGCTCCCTTGCGGCGGGCATGGCGAGTGACTTGTGATTGATGGATAAATCCGAAGGGTGTGGGGAGGCCCCTGACGCAGCCGTTGGAGGTCGTCATCACCTCGAAAGCTATTGGAGATTCGTTCAGAAGAAATCTCGGATTGCTCAGTCGGGCTATTGTACAACGGTTGGAGCGTGGGGTGCTTGATCTCCTTGGTCGATCATCCAGGGACGAAAGGTAATAGAATCTCAAACCAGATCTCGCGGCGAGTGATCCCGCGCCCTGTCCACCCGTTGCGCTTAGGTGAATAGATAGACTTTGTACAACAACACGACGCCGTTTTTTAACGGGTTCAAGACTGGCTAGGCGCCGTACGCGCAGGCTTCCAATGTTGACCAGAGCGCGAACGCCGACTCCAACAACAGTTACCTACCCAGTATACTTGGTACTTACTGTAAGAAGCGTGATTGTCTCATGGTTGAGGAACGTGCTCATCGTCGAAGTGTACGTTAAGATAGTTAGTGGCTGTTCAATCAGACCGAAACGAAGCGTTGTGTTCCCCACTTAGACTGGCGAATACTAGACGACAAACTCCAGAGACAGCTCTCTGCAGGGACAATGCCTGGGGCCCTGCTCTATGGGACCAAAGCCAGATGACCAGCGTCACCGTTGTGAAACACCACACAATGGCGAGAGATTGGGGGACGCTTTGGTGGGATAGACCAGAGAACGGGGGGCCGATGTGGCGGATCAGCATTCCTGTGGGTTCGCTCTTGGGACGTTCGACGTTGAGTGGGGAGAGGACATTGGAGGTGGTAGGTATGGTTCTGGCTTTATTCCAATGCCGGAGGTTTCGTAGCGTTTTATCCCATTATCCCACCCAGATCGGGCCTCGCAAATATGACTTTCTTCACCTATTTCATGGCGCCTCGTGGGATTACCAGTAAATGAGCTTTCGGATCCGCAACTCTAGAAACCGTATCAGCGAGACGGGGTTTAAAGGGAAAGCTATGATCGACTGGAGGATCATGTATTCAGGTTTCACACCATCGGAATGGTAAGTGCTGCGGTTCTTCGTTCCTAGGAATGACGATGTCAATAATCTTCGTTGACTCGGCCAGGCGTGGGTTTTGACTTGGGGTCGCTTCCCTCTTCCCACGTGACCCAGTAATACTCCCGCCTACCTTATCTCGGCTTGGTGTTTGACTTCCACCTCGCCATGTACTGCTCTCATCACACTGCTCCAACGGTGAAAACTTTGAGATGGCGTCTCATTGACCGTCGCCATGCTCAGCAGGTGCCGAAAAATATGGTGATGATGGCTGGGGGCTTGGGAACTGCCGCGCACCAAAGTCCACTCTATCAGTCTGTTTGGTTGCCAACCTCAAAGCCAGCCCCTCCCCAGCCCGACCCCCTTCCCCGCGATCATGTCGAGGGATCGTCGACAACAACCATCTCCTCGATGCACCCCAGTTCTATTTCTGATCTGGATAGTCTCCAATGCGAGATGAGATTTGGTTTTTAACTAAGCCGCCTAGTTTTCTGGAATGGCGCGCGTGCGGACGTCCCCCCTACACCCGTCCCCTCGCCGGGGCCGGATAAAGAGCATAAGCGTGTTTCACCACCATCATCTCGAATCCGCTTTTTCGCTTTCGTCAACTAGGTCGTTGGCTTCGATGCTCAACGATGCGCAGTCCTCTCTCGAGGTCTGAGACGTGTTGCTCGATGCGCGTCGACCATGCCGGAGGCTCAGAAAGGAAACATCACATCGCTCGGGCCTACCCGCTCATCGCAGTCGAGGTTCTAGTTGCAGCGCTGCCGTCGACGCTGCCTTCGACGCTGGACTCGGAGCTGGGATTCCGCCTTTGCCCGCACCAATGGGGGAGGCCCACCACACCCACGGTTGGGCGAATGCGGGGAGGGGAAGCGCCCGTCTGCCGACCACTCGAACCGGACGACGGGTGGTTCCCAGCCTCATGCTTGCCTGCATATTCACGCGCATCTTGCAGATCTAGCGACGACCTAGGCCTTGCCATCGCGACCAGTGTTGGGTCGTTGAGGAGACGGGAGGCTGCTGCATAGGATGTGTCCTTGCGCGAGGAGCGGCATCCGCCATCCCCAGCACGACGAGCTGGAGCTGCCGCGGTAAACAGGTCTGGTACAGATGGATCAAGGTGTGATCTCTCCGAGTCCCTGATTCAAGGGACCGCGATACTTTACAAGCCTATGCTTGCTTGCCCTGCAGGAAAGTCTTCCTCCGGCTGGGCCTTTGCCAGCGCAGATCCCTTGCCTGTTCGCTCGCCCACGTCGTAGCCACACCAGTTGTTTCTTGCTATATCTCGTCTCGAGGCCCCCCCCCCCCCCCCCCCCCTACTTCCTTCCCCCA
>Ga0247769_1000182_pt1 | contig 13662 bp, 7 predicted proteins | sample UWRJL166409R6_FD_179942 | JGI IMG/M metagenome (GOLD analysis project Ga0247769, IMG submission 179942) | Plant litter microbial communities from Arlington Agricultural Research Station in Wisconsin, United States - UWRJ-L166-409R-6 | ecosystem: Environmental > Terrestrial > Plant litter >... | reverse complement strand
ACCTTCAGACCTGCTCCTCCACACATCATCATGTAATCCCTGGCGCAAGGTGTTACTGACCATGGCAACAATGTCGCTCCAAAACCAGGACTCTTGCATGCTCCTTCTCCTTGGCTTTTCCGCCTCTCGGCAAGAGGGCAAATCCTAGACCTGCAGAGCCTTCCTTCGCTCCGGCCACCGACGAGACCAGAGCAGAGTCACGAGAGCTGCATGGCTGCGGCTCCGGTAGCTAGTCTCCCTTCCCGGAATGCGCCTGACGTATGGCAATATCGGCGCGAGCAGAATGGCCAAGTGATGGCTGCCGGAACCTCTCCCGACTGGGAGAAGCATCGCACCCTCTCTCGTCCACCTTCGCAAAAACATAGGCGACGACATGCTGGAATGTTCTCTCCTCCCCCAAGCATGCGGTACTACGGTCCACACTCCGATCGCATCGATGCGTGTGAGCCATCTGATATCGCCTCACACCCCCAACACACAGGAATCCCGAAGCCCAGCGCGGATTTTCCACGAACGGCGCGGCTCGGTAACTGCTCGGGAGGTGTTCGTCCATATAAGAAAATATACAGCTGCCACGGATATTCGACATGCTCTCTGTCCCGACCTATAGCGGAAATCCGGCCTTCCATAGCTGCCGCGCTGCCGGGTAAATCTGACCTCGATATTGCGGACCCCCGCGACTCACCAATCCAGTCCAGCTCCTTCGAACCGTTGGTCGTCTCGTGCCCCGCGTGCCGCATATTGCTTCTATGCCACCGAACGCGCTCAAAATCTGGGGTATAGTGTTTGCTGCAGTCTGGCCGCGTCCCCAGCCTGGGGCCCCGCTGTCCTACCCCGGTCCCGTCTCGCTCGGCCGGTCACAAGGATCGAAGTGAGGCCGAGAAGAATCCACCTCGATGCTCTCTGCCAGGCGTCCCAATAGGGCCGGTAAATGGCTCGAGCGGGAACGGGCCAGCCAAGAGGGGGCGCACACGATGACGCTTGACATGTCGCTCGGGAAGCGGGAGGGCGAGGTATATATCTCGAATGTGTATGGTGGCGCTCCCTCCCTCGGCCGTTGCTTCCGTGCTGTGTCTGTCTGTCTGTCGTACCCCCCTCAGCGCCCTCGTCGATAGCCGTACCCGACACCGTCGCCAGCCATCTCATACCTTGCATCTTGAGGCTCAGCTTCTGATACAAACATGAAGTCGTACCTGCTCGCCCTGACGGCTCTTGCCGCTAACGAGGTGTCTGGACATGCGTTGTTTCAGCAGTTGTGGGTGGACGGCACCGATTATATACGTCAACCCCTTTCCGCGAGACGCAGCCCATGGCAATGATACTGACCGTCGCAGCACGCGTCCACATGCATCCGCATGCCGACATCGAACTCGCCCCTCACGAACGTGGGCAGCAAGGACTTTGTGTGCAACGCTGGCGGAACAAGGGGCGTTGCCGGGAAGTGCCCCGTCAAGGCTGGCGGCACCGTGACCGTCGAGATGCACCAGGTACGAGCAGCCGACTGCGAACAGCAAGGGGCGAAGGGAGAAGCGACTAACACGAAATCGTAGCAACCCGGTGATCGCAAATGCGGTTCCGAGGCCATTGGCGGCGCCCACTGGGGTCCCGTCCAAGTCTACCTGACCAAGGTGCCCGACGCCAGCAAGGCGGACGGCTCGACGGGCTGGTTCAAGATCTTCTCCAACTCCTGGTCCAAGAAGTCGGGCGGACGGGTCGGCGACGACGACAACTGGGGCACGCGCGACCTCAACAACTGCTGCGGAAAGATGGACGTTAAGATCCCCGACGACATCCAGGCCGGCGACTATCTGCTGCGCGCCGAGGCCCTCGCCCTCCACACGGCAGGCCAGGCCGGCGGCGCCCAGTTCTACGTCAGCTGCTACCAGATCACCGTCGCCGGCGGCGGCAACGCCGCCCCCGCCACCGTGAAGTTCCCCGGCGCCTACAGCTCGAGCGATCCGGGCATCCGCATCAACATCCACGCCGCCGTCGACAGCTACATCGCCCCCGGCCCCAAGGTCTACGCCGGCGGCATCGACAAGAAGGCCGGCGCCTCTTCCTGCAGCGGCTGCGAGCAGACCTGCAAGGTCGGCACCTCGCCCAGCGCCGTCGCCCCCTCCGGAAAGGTCCTCGGCGACGGCTCCGAGGCATCGTCCGAGGCGCCGGCCGACACGGCAGCCGAGGCACCCGAGGCCTGCGCCGCCGCCGCCTACGCGCAGTGCGGCGGCAACGGCTTCAGCGGCTGCACCACATGCCAGGTACGTCTGCCAGTTGTTTAACATGCGTCGTAAAGAGTATTTGCTAACAGGATCCTACAGGAGGGCTACACATGCAAGGACGTCTCGCCCCCGTACTACTCGCAGTGCGCTCCCTCGTCATAAAAAAAGAGGACAGTAGGACCCGGCAGGGGAGAACGAGAGAGATGAGACGCTGTAGTAGGCGTTCAGAGAGGATGAGCCGACAACGCCACCAAAGAAAGTCACACAGGAGAGAGCATGACATGCACGTCCGTGGACATGGAAAGGGGCTGCAGAAGACGGCGCTAGGGTAACGACTGAGGGACGGACCATTCTAGACACCACCACCATTCGGTATGTATTGTACCAGGTATGTACCTATGTAAGGTATGCATATTCTCACACGCATTTAGCATTTTTTCTCGTATATATAGTGTCTATGTAGCGTCTATCAAGATTGTCTTGACCTGTGTTTTGTAATCCCCCTGTCGTAAGATTTGGTGCCGGAGCTGTGTTTCTCGGGTCCCGATTGCTCTCCCATATACGGCTCTCCGAAGTAGCAGTCCGGAGCATCGTGCCGTCCCTTGAGTCTCATTTCCACCGCGAGAGTGGTATTCTTATCCGGGTTTCCAAGCCCCGAAGGTAGGCAGCAATAGAACCTAATTTGCCGATGGTGTACAAACACACACCTTAGTAGCAGTAGCTCTGACCTCCAATAGAGACACACTAAGACAAAAGCCAACCAAACCAAGAAAGAGCATCTCTCAGCTAATACCCTAGGAGACGGGGGTGTGTGTATTTCAAGTACCTTACCTAACCTTACCTAAGGTAGGTACCTTACCTACCTGACCTCACCTACCTTACCTACCTTAGCCAAACACATACAGCAACAAAGGGGGAATTAATGAACGAAAGCACCTAAAACACTAACAACTACATACCTACCTTCCCATTCATTCATTCACCCATTCATCCTCATCATCCTCCGACTTCGAACGACGTTGTGCGGTTGGGGGTAGTCTATATATCTAAGGTACCTACAAAAGGAAGAGGAAGACGTATGTACATACCCTACCCTATCCCTATGCAAGAAAAACATCACGCAATGCGAACTTAACGACACATCGCAGATATGTGGGATATCGTCAGCCCCCCCTTTTTTTTTGCTTTCCCTTTTGCTGCCTGATGGGTGATAGGCGACGTGAACATGAGCCCAATCGGCAAACCACATCCCCTTTCCCCTTTCCCCTTCCTCTTCCCCTTCCTCTCCCCCTTTCCCTCCCCCCCCGATCTCTTGGAGAGTTAGTCTGGGGTAGTCTAGGGAGAAGGTTTTTTGTTGTGGGATTCAATTTAATGTTCAATGTTGGTAGGTAAGATACCTAGGTACTAGGTTCCTAGGCTGCGATAGTGGTGGTGGTGGTGGTGATCGCGCTAGTTGGGCATCACGCGGGTTGGGCACTTCTCTTCACTTCTTTTCACATCTCACATCATCACATATCACTTACATACCACATATCACATATCACAACCGTAAGTACGTAGGTATGAGCTAGGTAGGTAAACACTGCCACCACGATCGCATTTAGATGCAACGCAATGAAACGCACTTGAGTCTCAGACGGCAGATGTCACTATCTCTACCTACACACTCTCTCTTGATACCCGGCCCAACACAAGGTAAGATGACTTCATGATGCTCGAGCATCTCATATCTCATAACTCACAACTCACATCTCACGAGTCACATCTCATGACTTTGTCTTTTCCTGATGGGCATAATGGCATGATGGCGCGATAATAGTGCAAAAGTGCCGCTGGTCACTCCCTCTTTCTTTATGATGGCCGTGCCAAAGGCAGGTTACCTCTCCAGGCATCACGCAAGCTAGCGGTGTGCTAGCTGGCTGCGTTTGATGAGATTAGGATCACTGAGGCGATGCCGGGCCGTGACGAGATACTCTAGGGTTGAAACCGCGAGATGTACCGGTGTCTTCGTGCTATGCTTGTCGGCCAACAATCTCAAGAACCCGCCCGAAGCTGAAATGCTGTCACGTCCAGCCACCCCACTTGCAGCCGCTTTTTAGCTTGATGGCAACTCGATTGCAAACGCAAATACCACCGCACTGGAAGCCTCACCATCCACGTCGAGACTGTCGTAGTCGACACAAAGAAATCTTGTTGACCCGACTGTACAGACCGCCGTCTAACTTCGTATGTACACAGGACTGCCGGTCCTTGTCTTGAAAGACTGCGCTCTCCCTGACCCACCATTGCACCACCCTGCCCAACAAACTCACTGAGCCCCCTTGCCCAAACGCTCCGCCTCCAGTTCCCTCTCTGCTTGTTGATAGTACTTGGCTGTGTCGACGCCGTGCTGGTTGTGGTTCACAAAGTTGAACCAGGGCAGAACAGAGCTGAATAGGGCTGCGTATCTTGACTGGCGGGCGGCAACACCCTGCATGGCGGGTGTCAATTGGCTCTCGCCATAGAGCGGCTTTCCAGCCTTGACCCGGTCCACCATCTCCCGCATGTCCATCTGCACCTCCCGAGCATTCTCGCTCATGCCGTAGAACCGCACTGCGAGTTGTTAGCAGGTATCCCCGCACCCACATCCAAGAGACCGCGCCAAATCCTCTCCCCCTCCTCTATTTGGGCGTGCTCTCTCGCTCGCTCCAGGGTGGGAGAGGAGCTGCGGACGGTCGAGCCAAGAGCTGTGACGTACGGATAGATCGCTTGTAGTAGATGATGAAGCCACCGCAAATACCGATGAAGCCTGCCAAACGCATCCCCTGGGCGAGGCCACCCTTCCCCACATTGGTTGGGTGCATCCTCTCCATCGTGTAGAGGAGACCCGGCCCGGCGGCAGCAGCACCCACGCCTACCGCATAGTCGGAGGTTCTGGCGTACGCCAGGACGCGCTTGAAGTGTCTGTATATCAAATTGGGTTAGAATTGAGCGACACAGCTGGGATTCGGGAGCGATATTGTCGGGGAACGAACGGGTCATTGTCGATGAGCTGATTTCATCCATCGTTAGCCATTGTCGCAGCCCTAGAAGAGTCAATTGGCAGCCCAACTCACAGGGTAATCAGTCTTGATCGACTTGCTGGGAAACTGGAATGTCTGAGGACTCGACATCTTGGCGACCGGCAGTCGACAGTGGTGTCGTCAAGCGATTGTGAGGACCTGGAACGATTGGGTGCTTGGATGGAGTTGAAGCTCGACGGGTGAAGCTCGACAAAGTGTGGGTGCCTGAGGCGACAAGATGGAAAGATGGCACCGCCACATGCATAAGCCATATGTCCCGGATGCACCAGCCACATACCATCATCGCTCACGGACCACTTACACCGTGGAATTACACGTTAGTGGTATACGCGTTAGCTGGACGCGTCTTGCAGACCAAAGCGCGTCGTGCATCCCACTTTCTTGAGGTCAAGAATTCATCACTTCAGCACCAGGTTGGGCGACTATTGCCACCACCAATATTCACACCGAAGTTGACTAAGCCTATACACGTCTCCTCACAATGGCCACTTCAAAGAGCAATGAGCCAAACGCAAAGGGGTTTGTGGACGACTACCTTGCCGGCTGGGATGACGATCCCTTTGGAAGCCCCAGCCCGGAGCCCGCCTCCAAGAAGAATGATGGCAACGACAAAAAGCGAAAGGGGGCCGATATCCTTGGCATTGATGAGCAGGTCGATGTCGTGAAAAGGGCTCGAGCACCCAGACCGAAGCTCGACGAGACTCGATTGCTCTCCGAAAAGGGCATCCCAAAGCTGAGAAAGTTGGGCCCGCGACTCAAGTTGAAGGGGAAAGGGCACGAGGTAAATGCCAATTTCTTGCTACAAATGTGACTTTACATGGGATACGTTTCTCATAAATGGGCCCCATAGTTCTCCGATGCCGCACGGCTCCTATCCTTCTATCAGGAGTGGCTTGATGACCTTTTTCCCAAGGCGACCTTCCTGGATGCCCTGGCAATGATTGAGAAAACCGGGCATAAAGTCATAATCCGAAACGAGCGACTCAAATGGATCGAAGAGGGAAAACCCAGGTCCCAGGCTTACGAAGAGGACGAGTTCCGAGAACGGCAAACGGACCCCGACAAACAGCCCACCAGGATTGCGCCCATATTCGAGAGCGCTCGTCAGGCCCGGGAAAAGACTCCGGCAAACGACGATCTCTTTGGGGACGACGATATTTATAATGCGACACCGCGGGCCCGGCCCAAGGCTGTCCAGCCGGCGGATGACACCCCGGACGATGATGAGCTGATGGCGCTGATGGCAGAGCAGGAGGCCGCGGCGGCCCCAACATTCGGCAGCATATTTGGTGGTGGCGCGTCTCAAAAGCCTAGCCAACCATCGAGGATACCTGATGACGACGACCTAGATGCTCTAATGGCCGAGGCAGAAGCTCAAACAGTCTCTCAGCCTCCCGCCCGGATTAGCATCTTTGGAGGTGGAGGACCAACCCCGAAAACAGCCCCACCGGTCAACGAGGAATACGATGATGATTTGGAGGCACTGATGGCCATGGAGGAGGCAGAAGCAGGGCTGCAGGCGGCGAAAGCTAAGCCTCCAAACAAGGCCCTGCCCGCAGTTAAGCCTAGCGTCGGTGACGATAAGACGGCAGAACCCCTAGCGAACGACGCTCAGAACGAGGTCGATGCCTTGGATGCTCTCATGGCTGAAGCAGAAGCCGAGACATCTGCATCCAAAGCAGGGCCTCCATCAGCGGCAAACGAGACGCAGGGGCCAAGTGCTGAAGAGGAGGAAGCCATGGCAGAAATGGAAGGGCTTTGGTGAGGGAGCACGTGTTCGGGGCTCACGCGAAAATGACTTATGTGCTATGACAGGTTTCAGCCACTTAGCGGCTCTGCAGAAAATGGATTGCCTTCCTCGACTCTGACGCGCACCTCGAGAATAGCACCTTGTTTTACTCTAAATGATATTGTATTGACCTTAGGCGCGAAGGCATTCAAAACCCTAACCCTTTTACCATAGGTCCCGGGATTTGAAGCTCCCAACCCCACATCTGAATTTGGCGGGGTCAACTGGTTGTGCTGTTGCTCTCCCCACCACTGCGACCCTCAAGGAGCCAGGAATGACCCATTTCTGCGTTTGGCCTTTCCAGGAAGCTCTTGGTAATCGACGACAAAATGTCGTCCAACCTCAGCGATGCCATGGAGAAACTCCATCTGGCAGACAATGACTCCTTCGAGGCAATCGACGACATCCTCTTCGAGAAGATCTCTCGGCCGCCGAAGAAGCAAGATCCTGACGAGCTGCGAGCCGAGCTCGAGAAGAAATACCTTTCCCCATCTACGACCTTCTCCACCGAGTGGTTGAACCGACTCCAGCAGCGCTGGGAGGCGCCGACCGATTATTCCTTGACCTTTCGCATCGCGCCTACTCAGACTCGCACCGTCACGCGCTTCATCCGCCATGGCCTGGAAGGACGCGTCACCGGCTACCGCAACGTTACTGTGCCTGCATCGCACGCCACGGCGAAGACGAGCACGTCCATGCTCCGGAAGCCGGCCAGTCGTGCCGATTTTGTGCGCGGAGCTGCGGGTTTCTTCCCCTTCGCCCCTGGTGGCCTCGACGGCATCGAGTCGACCGCGTCGCTCGAAGACCAGCTGCGATCCTCTGGTGGGGACGACGGCGATAGCAAGAGGAAGCTGGAGAGGGTCATCACGCTCGGGGCCGAGGGCGGACTCCTCGAGGTCGCCCCCGGGCTCACTCGGGGCATCGACTTCAGTAATAAGAGGAAGCTAGCTGACGCGGAAAGCGAGCAGCAAGCGAGAGAGGTTGAGGAAACACTGGGGCAGGAGCCGGAGGATGCACCCGGAGACGACAAGCAAGGTAGCCCTAGACTCCAGGCTGTCGACGAGGAGAACGAGGAGGTCGACGGCGAAGAGGTCGAAGACATCGACTCGCTACTTCCGGTCGAGTTTCCCGCACTTGAGCCCCGTGGCACGCTTGCAGCAGCCAACGCTAGGAAAGCTGGCCGCGAATGGGCGCACATGGTGGACATCAACAGTGAGATGACCAACTTCCGAGAGCTGGTACCCGATATGGCCAGAGAGTGGCCCTTTGAGCTGGACACGTTCCAAAAGGAGGCTATTTATCACCTCGAGAACGGCGACTCGGTCTTCGTCGCGGCGCACACATCAGCAGGCAAGACGGTCGTTGCAGAATACGCTATCGCCCTGGCCGCCAAGCACATGACCAAGGCGATCTACACTTCTCCCATCAAAGCCCTGAGCAACCAAAAGTTTCGCGATTTTCGGCAGACATTTGACGAGGTTGGCATCTTGACCGGAGATGTCCAGATCAACCCCGAGGCTAGCTGCCTCATCATGACGACCGAAATTCTGCGCAGCATGCTTTACCGCGGTGCCGACCTCATACGAGACGTCGAGTATGTCATATTCGATGAGGTGCACTACGTCAACGACTACGAACGTGGTGTCGTGTGGGAAGAAGTCATCATTATGCTTCCAGAGCACGTCTCCCTGATCTTGCTTTCAGCCACGGTACCGAATACCCACGAGTTTGCTTCATGGGTCGGGCGGACGAAGCAGAAGGACATCTACGTCATCTCGACTCCGAAGCGGCCTGTGCCACTCGAGCACTACCTCTGGGCCGGCAAGAATATACACAAGATTGTCGATTCGGACAAGAAGTTCGTCGAGAAGGGATGGAAGGACGCCAATACGGCCGTCCAGGGCAAAGACAAACCGCCCAAAGCCGCCGAAGTGGCCCCTCCTGCTCGCGGTGGCGGTAATCAGCGAGGCGGCGGAAGGGGTGGTCAGCAACGAGGCGGCAATCAGCAACGTGGAGGCGGTAGAGGCGGTGGCCAGCAGCGTGGTCGCGGTGGGCCGCCGCGTGCCAGCCACGCTCCGGGACACATGGGCCGTACCGGCAGACAGGGAGGCTTCACTTCGGCTGCCCAGGACAAAAACCTTTGGGTTCACTTGGTACAGTTCCTGAAGAAGCAGACCTTGCTTCCGGCCTGCATCTTTGTCTTCTCTAAAAAGCGCTGCGAGGAAAACGCAGATGCTCTGAGCAACCAGGATTTCTCTACGGCGCAGGAGAAGAGTGCAATCCACATGATCATCGAAAAGTCGATCGCGCGTCTGAAGCCCGAAGATCGCGTCCTTCCTCAGATTATCAGACTTCGGGAGTTGCTTTCACGAGGCATTGCGGTCCATCACGGTGGACTTCTCCCCATCGTCAAGGAACTGGTCGAAATTCTCTTCGCCCAAACTCTAGTCAAGGTGCTTTTCGCAACCGAAACTTTTGCCATGGGCCTGAACCTGCCCACCCGGACTGTCGTCTTCTCCGGATACAGGAAGCATGACGGTCACTCGTTCCGCAACCTTCTTCCCGGCGAGTACACGCAAATGGCCGGCAGAGCCGGAAGACGTGGCCTCGACCCTGTAGGATCGGTCATTATCGTTCCGCCTGGTGGCGACGAGGCTCCTCCCGTCACCGACCTCCGCCAGATGATACTGGGCGAGCCTAGCAAGCTTCGATCGCAGTTCCGTCTCACCTACAACATGATCCTCAACCTCATCCGTGTAGAGGCGCTGAAAATCGAAGAAATGATTAAGCGTAGTTTTTCGGAGCATGCCACCCAGCAGCTTCTGCCCGAGCACGAAAAGGCGGTCAAAGTCTCCGAGGCTGATTTGGCCAAGATCAAGAGAGACTCGTGCAAGACGTGCGACGTGCACATGGACGAGTGCCATCAGGCTGGCGAGGACTTCAAGCAGCTCACGGACGAGCTGTATCGCGCATTGTTGACCATTCCCATAGGCCGGAAGATGTTTACGCCCGGCCGCCTGATCGTCTACATGAAGGAAGGAGTTCGGACCCCTGGCGTCTTGCTTTCTGAGGGCGCAAGCGTCAAGAGCAGCGCTACTAATCCCACGCTGCACGTGCTCGAGATCAAGACCCACCGGCACACCCGCAACGATACCGACCTGCTCCCCTTCGTCCCTGCGTTTAGAAAACTCATGTCGTTGCTCCCGCAGGCAAAGAGATTGGTTGCAACCAAGACGTTGCATGTTCCGCTTACCGACCTAGTATGCCTCACCAAGACCATCACCAAGGGCATCTTGCCGGACATCTTCAACGGCGGCGAAGGCTACCCAGCAGCCAAGGAAGTGATACACTCGATTTGCCGCACCTGGAACTCGGATATCTGGGATGAGATAGACCTGGGTCGCATCAAATCTCTCCAGGTGCACGAAATTATTAGCAAACGGAGAGCGGTTGAAGCCAAGATCTTCGAGTCTCCCGCCGCTGAGTGCAAACTGTTCCTTAAGCACTACGCCATGTGCCACGACCAGTGGTTGATCAGGACACATATCGAGCAGCTGCGGCAGTCGCTTTCCGATCAGAACTTGCAGTTGCTGCCAGACTACGAGCAACGAATCCAGGTACTAAAGGACCTGTCCTTCATCGACGAGGGCAGCCGCATCCAGCTCAAGGGCAAGGTGGCATGCGAGATCCACTCGGGTGACGAGCTCGTCCTGACGGAACTCATTCTCGAGAATGTACTGGCCGACTACGAGCCCACAGAAATCGCGGCGCTGCTATCGGCGTTTGTGTTCCAGGAGAAGACCGACGCGGTTCCCGTGCTGACGGGAAATCTCGAGCGCGGCATGAACACCATCATCGAGATTTCGGAAAAGGTCAACAAGGTTCAGGAACTTCACCAGGTCATCCAGTCGTCCGAGGAATCGAACGACTTCGCCAGCCGGCCACGGTTCGGCTTGATGGAGGTCGTGTACGAATGGGCACGAGGCATGAGTTTCAAGAACATCACCGACCTGACCGACGTTCTGGAGGGGACCATCGTGCGGACCATCACGCGCTTGGACGAGACATGCCGCGAGGTGAAAAACGCGGCACGGATCATCGGCGACACCGAGCTGTATCAGAAGATGGCGGCAGCGCAGGAGATGATCCGGAGGGATATCACTGCGGTCGCGAGCTTGTACATGTGAGCATGCCGCTTGCCAGATCTGGGACGGCTATCTGGGCTGCTCGCTATGGCTCACTCCCTTGGCTTTTTGCGTTGCGCTGCGTTACGCCGCGTCGTGTTGGGACAGCATCGCTGGGCGCGGCGCCATCCGGGGTGACCATTTTGTGTTAGATTTGTTGGCGTGCATGGCGTTGGTCACGGAGCTTAAAGATCGAGACGAAGGGACATCTCTATGGATGGGGAAGTCTACAGCTTTGACACAGTTCAGCCATGACATGTTTGGCGTTTTCCCTCCTTGGTGGGAGGCATGTGTTAGGCACCATAGACAGATGGTTACGGTTCGGGAAGACAGATCTGGACGGCGTAGATCGCGGATGGGTTTATGCTTTGCATGACAGGAGTACTAAAAGGAGAGGAACATGGGAATGTCGGCATGCGCCGAGTAACTATCTATCTAGGCCTAGGTAGATTTGCCGTAGGTAAACAGGGGGGTTGAATTTGCGTCGTGCATTCATTCTACAAAGCCATGTCATGAACAATTAGGAGTAAGAGCAATATCTCTATCTTGTTGTTGGTCTCGAACGGGCTAGAGTACGTGAGTACGTGCCTTGTATACAATGGTGAGGTACCTAGGTCATGTCGTCATCGATGAGTGGACAGTATGGCGGGGATTTCGAGAGTTACAACAGACAACATGTGGAGAAAGCGACTCAACAAAACAAATACAAAGCAACAATATCTCAGTGCGTAGGTACTTAAATACGTCTATCTGTCCGTCCGAGACCTATACCGGGCGTCCGAGGCACGAGAAGAAGCCGGGAAAAAAGTCAGCGCTCTAATAATCCATCCATCCATCCATCCTCCAACGATCCTTCGTTCCCCCGCCCATGTCCACCCAACCAAAGCAAAGCCGGTGTCGTAAATTAAAAAAAAAATGAAAGATCATGATGATACTGTTGATACTGCCATATCTCTCTGTTCCAGAACGCCTAGTAATGAGACACCATGCCCCCCTTCTCCTTTCCACTTTCACTTTATGCTCCCATTAGGGAGCAAATAATAAAAAGAAAAGAAGAAGAACCGAGCCGAGTAGAGCTGATGTGGGTTTTCCCTCCTCTTCCTATAGGAACGTACCCCTTGCCGTGTAGGTATGTGAAGAGAGTGCCCCAGGTGAAGAAAGGTCGTCGCCATCATGCCGTTTCGTATCCGTGCGTAACGGTCTCTCTCTCTTTCTCTCTCTGGCTCTCATGTGTACCCCTCTCCTTCATGCCATCCCCATCGTAAGACTACCCCGTCGCGATATCCTCCTAAGCGCGCAACGCCCGCAACCTCTGCTGCAGCGCGTCTTCCTCCTCGGCCGTGGGTTCGCCCGGCTCCTTGACGGGGTCGACCTTGCTGGTCGACGCGGCGGTGAGCTCCTGGTTGAGCTGGACCCCGGCATCGTCGGCCAGCTTGCCGAGCAGCTCGTGGACGGCGTCGTCGCTGACCTGCACGCTGGTGCTCTGCGTCATGGCGTCCTGGTAGATGCCGTTGGACATGGCGTACTCCTCGTTCTGCGTCTTGAACTGCTCGAGCGTGAGCAGCGTCTTCTCAGCGTTGACGCTCTTCTGCGCCCGGTTCATGGTGCGCGACGACTGCGCCATCATGTGCGTCATGCGGTTCATGGCGTTGTTGGCCTGGATCTGCGCGACCGAGAGCTCCGCCATGTCGGCCGCCTGGTCCATCTGCGCCGCGATGGCCTGCTTCGCGAGCAGCATGCGTGCCTTTTGCGCCGCCTGGGCGGTCTCTCCCTTCTTGAGGAGCTGTTTGTTTTCACCCCGTCATCGCCACCGGTCAGCCACTTTTCGCTCGTGTCGTATTCGAACGGGGTATTGGTGTGTTGTGCATCGTAGAAGGAGGGATAGACGTTTACATTCTGGATCTGCTTCTTCAGCTCATTGTCCTGCTTTGCGGCCTTTTGCGCTTCGCGACGGGCTTGCTTGGCGTTGAACTGCCGAACATCAGAGACAAGGTCAGTTATCAATCCATACACGAAACGGGAATAGCCCGCGTGCTATCTGTGGATGGGCGAGGGCGACGAGACCGGGGGTGGGTGGGAAAGGGGAGATGAACGTCGTGGGAAATGAGCAAAGATGAGGGGCAGAAACCAGCAAAAGCAGCCTTACCCGTGCCTGGAACTCGACTTGCATGTCCCGAGCGAGCTGTCGGTTCGCCATGATGGAAGGAAGCGCGCGGGAATTACTCGTCTCCCCGTGGATTTGTCGCTAGAAAAAGAATCGGTGTTGCGAGATCGGGGGGTGGTTTCGGCAGAGTGTCGGGTTGTTGGAGCTCGAACCGTTCAGGGGAGGCAAAATCGGTGGACGGAATGGAATGCAAGAGGCGGCGGCGGCTGACGCATCGCGTTGCACACACAGCGCACTGCCGCTG
>Ga0247769_1000180_pt1 | contig 13673 bp, 14 predicted proteins | sample UWRJL166409R6_FD_179942 | JGI IMG/M metagenome (GOLD analysis project Ga0247769, IMG submission 179942) | Plant litter microbial communities from Arlington Agricultural Research Station in Wisconsin, United States - UWRJ-L166-409R-6 | ecosystem: Environmental > Terrestrial > Plant litter >... | reverse complement strand
ATACAAGATACGAGGTACCTGTTTTACGGATAGTTTACGGAAACCGAAGCATCACCGGCTTCGCAATGGGTTTGTTATAATACATACATACATACATATATACCTTACGAAGAGAGAGAGGGATATACAGAGGTATATATACAGCCGATATATCTTGAGCATCCCACTCCACCAACCACCACCCATAGAAGTGGAGTCGTAAGTACCCATAGAATCACAAGCCAGGAGGCTCTTTGAGACGTACTATAGACGCTATCCTCAAAATATACCGAGTATCGTATGAGCTCCATCTCAAGGTTTGTCAAGAACGGAGGGTATCGATCGAGCGAGCCAGCCATCCGGGGTATTATGCCGCACGGGATACCGTAGCTCACCCTCTTGCACGCCTCGTGACGCCTTCGTTGCCTCTCATTCGTCCATACACTCCATATTCACCCGACTACCACCATTCCAACCAACCCTTCGTGTAGAAGCAAGGGAACCTTGCCAATTGTCTACATTACAAGAAGGCGAGACCTCCTGTCTTACATTTCTGTGCCTATCTGATTCCTACCCAGCATATCTGTCCGCTATAGAGGCCGCTGCAACCGCCAGACTGAGCTGCGATAGCTCTGAGCGAGAAAACAAAGTACACCAAAACCAAACCCGGGGAAGCCAGTGAGTATGGAAACCCGTGGAACACACACGCGCGCGCAAGACAAAATCAAGGGTGAGCCCCCAAAAGAGTGCCAAACGACAGCAACATTGCTGCGCTCTAGGTACGAGCTGAAACACAACCAAGAGAACCCCCAGCCAGGATCCTTATGACCGCCCCGCAAAATGCCCATCCCACCGCGCGCCTTGAGTACGTTCGTCCGTCTGTTTCCTTCTGGGAAGGAGGGATCAAGAGGTGAGATGAAAATTCGAATGTCAGATTACCGCCGGAGCCGAGAACGCCAAATCGATAATGTATGTAGGGCACCGGAGAAAACAAATCTATAGTGGACGAGAAACCACCGAGGGAGGCTCAAACGCCAGCGACCGTTACCGTGAGTGTCTTCGGATCGCTCGCTCGGGCTGCTCAAAGCATCGTTGGTTTAGGTATGTCGTTTATGACGCTCTGCACGGTGACAAAAGCTCCGTCGCCGCCGTCCTGTCGCAGATCCTCCAGGAGCACCACCGTCTGCGCGTAGACGTTCTCCAACGCCGCGCGTGATGATTTGCCCAGAGACACTAAGCACGTCAATAACCTCGTCACTGGAGACGTTGACCAGGGCAACTTACTTAATATGGCCGAGTTGAGTTCCTCGGCTACAGCAACACGACCGGTCCCATCTAGTAAGTGCGCGACCTCCTTCACCTTGAGGGGGTTGGGATATGCCATCAGGGCAAATATCTCGTCTAAATGCTTGGAAACCTCGCGTCGGGGGTCGGCATGGAACTCAGAACGCAGCTCCATGCCATAATCCAGCGCGTCGCGTGACAATTTGCTCAGTGTTGTGGAATCGACGCCGTCTTCCGTATCCATCTGGTCTTCCCATGTGCTATGCCCGTCGGCCTCAAGCATCTCCTCGTCGTCTTCGCCGTGGCGAGCGCGTGACACGCTCTTCTTGTCTATCAAAAGGTTGAGCTCTGCCTCCTTGCGGATCATTTCGATGAACTTGCGACAGCGCAAGCGGAAGTAGACCTGTTCGTTTTCTGTGAGAACGGATGGGTAGTAGCTCTTCGTGTACTTGAGCGCTCGATCTATGTCACCGCTGAGAATAGCCCGCCGAATCCGCTGTCTGTTGTTGGCATCTTCGTCATCCTTGATATTGATGCCCTCGATCTGCTTGTTCGAGTCTAAATTCAGCGCCACTTTTTCGCCATGGATTTCCTCGGCAAAGGCCCGGGCAGTCTCCACGTAACCATCGGTTTGCAGAAACTGTAGGACCTGGGAGTTTGTCAGTAGTCCGCAGAGACACATACAAGGTGTGTGAGACCTACCAGTTGCTGGATGAGTCCCGTCTCGTTCAACGGGGGCGCAAGTCTCGCGGTATCGGCGTTTCTGATGTTCTCGGAAATCATTTTTTGTTGTTTCTTGGGACAGAAGTTAGCCGGCGGCGTTTACAGCCTCTCAACTCGCCAATATCAACTCGGTGATGCCAGTTGCAGGGCTACTGCGGGCTTGGACTGGGATTTCAAGCCAAGGTCCCTATATACCGGGGGCACCACCGCCATCCTTTGAGTTGAAAAAAAGGAGCGTATAAGTTCACTTGAACGTTTACCATGAGCTCTCATATCCTCGGTGAGGCGTCCACCACAAGTTCGAAGCTCCGCGGCAGCCACAGACAACTTACCTTCATGTACCCGTCAATATCGAACTCAAATGGCAGTTGGCCAAAGTTAACAAAGATATGATCCCCGGGCTTCTTGAGGCCGACCGTGGGGTAAAGCTTCCCCTTGACATCCTTGAAATTGACGTCTCGAAATGCAATTCCTAGAGAAATCCGATTAGTGCTGGTCAGGCCGTAGTCGCCACGTATCGCATGAAGGGAGCGTCACACACCGAGGTCGTCGCCATTCTTCGTGAAGAGTGCGTGGCCCAACCGGAAGTTGATCAGACAGCCTACTATGTCCCCGGGGCCAAACTTTGGGCCATACGGCTTTCCTACATTCTGGGCAGCAAAGCAGTGACCATCGTCCCCGTGGTAGCCCCATGACTCTGGCTCCCAGCCAGGAGCGCGCTGGAGCGACACCGATCTACTCGAAAAGCCAATGCCGATGGTGGTGCTGCGATGGGTCTCACGGTTAGCAGCCCGCGGCGGTCCAAGAAGGTGACCTTTCCTTGGAGGAAGCCAAGGGGGATGACTCACTCCTCCCGTTTTCGGTTCAATATCGTTACTTCAAAATAGTAAACCCCGCACAATGCAGGCATGTGATGGTCGGCACGTATTGCGCAGGCCTCGTGGTCCCCAGAGTTTCGACCAATATGCTTCACCTCGTAGCCATCGCCCAGCACGTCCAACGAGGGGTCCTTGTCGTCCTTGCTCCACCGCGACGGGAGCGGGCTCACTGTGTGATCGTCCTCAACCGCCGGCGTCTTCTCAACGACTTCGAACTGCACTCCCCTGTGCGAGCCAGACGGCAGCTTGGACGCCTGAGTGTGAACGCTTCCTCCACCTGCGATCCCGGTTCCCTGTTGTGCCTTGGCCGCGTGGCTCTCCCGCTCCGCCGTGACCTTTGCTTTGTAAGCCTCTTCGACCTTCTGCAGATACACGGATCCCCGAAGATATGACGGTGACAGGAACGCCGTGTTACTGGCACTTGGTACTTGGCCACCAAAGGCATCCTCGGAGCCACATCCGGCCGGAAAGAGCGGATCTTTGCTTAAACAGGGCTCGAAGGCGCGCGAGTACCAGGGCAGGCCGACGCCGAGCCGCGGCTGCCAGACGGCGTTGAGGTTCGTGTCCTCTCCGGCCACTCCGTTCCGCCCTTGACCCATACCCATATCAAAGCGAGAGTTTCGCTGTGTCGAGTATAGATTACTATATGTTTCGCTGTCGGGCGAGGGGTTCAGGAGGTGGAAGAAAGCGCTACCGGGTCGGGACGGTCGGGAAAGGGCCGAGTTGCCGGACACGACAGACGCATACGAGCTCCGACGCTGCGTCGGCAGGCCCGCGGTAGACATCGGGTCTCCTCCGAAGCCCGAAGAGCCGTGTTGGTAGGGATTCGTCATGGTGAGGGGTCGTGAGAAGCCGGGGATGGTGGTGGGGGGGCGGGATGCCGAGGCGTCGCTCGCTCTCGAGCTCTGGATGTCCCGGGACGAGTATGCCGCTGCCCGGGACCTGGTCGTGCGACAGCGGTTGATCAAAGGCACGACGCTGTCACGTAGGTGCTCGGAAGAATATTGAGCTCGGTGGGGCGGTCACCGGTGGTGGATGGTCGAGATAAGCGTCCGAGACAACCAGGTCGGGGGAAACTGCTGGCTAGCTGGCTGGCTGGCTGGCTGCCCCGAGCCGGGTCCTGTTGCGAAGCGGACTGTTGCCGCTCCGCTATGTCATAGAGTCCGCAAATCGGCGTCGTCCAGTTTCCAGTTTCCAAACGATGCCAGCTGGAACGTGGCAGGCTATCCGCTCAGGCCCTCAATTCGTCGAATAGGTGATTTACGCGCAGATGGCGAGATGCCCAGCACGTTGCTTGTCGACCTGGTCGTCCTTCAAATCACGAGGTCCAACGTTGGTGGTCGGGTTGGAACTCCAGGAGATGGGGGCCTGGGCGGGCAGCTATGTTAACGGTTGTCCGCCCCAGTGAAACGGTAAAAGATAGGCGGGACATGGGGGTGGTCAGGCGCTAAGCTCCTCACTGGTCCACAGCTTTTCAGCGTGGCAACTAGGGTGCTCCAGTGCTGTTTGGAGTGGAGGCGATGCGCTGAATGCGGGACCGTGTGCCGCAACTTGGATCACCAAAGAGGTGCAAGACTGCCCGGCCTGACTGGGTGACTGGCCGTTACTGAGGGGTTGGGACTTCCGACTTAGCCCGTGCGTGCCTCAGGTATCCACACGCGCCAGAGCATTGTGTGGATATCAGCAGCTCCACTCGTCTTCATCTCCTCAAAGCTCTCCCAACGCATCCACGTCGCCCCGTCGCGGAAATCATGCAAGTCACAAGTTCAGTTGTACAACTTGCCCTGGAACGAAACATTCCGGGCTATCTCTATATTGTCGGTATAGGTTGTTTGCATGGGTAGGTAGCTATTCAATCCCAGAGGGAGCGTAAACGTCACAGAACCTCGATTACGAGAGCCGCCCGGTTCTCCGGCCATCTTTGGCGTATGTCATCACCGACGGTGTTGACGTTACCGAAGCCCAGTCATGCTTCCCGCATGTGTGTGTCAACCTGAGCAAGCATTGAACGATGGCCATGTCCACATTGTGCAAATGCCAACCTGTCTATTGGACCTTATTGCTGTCAACCGTATGTCCTTCTGTCTGTCCCATATGCAGATGCTTCACGAGAGCAACATGCAGTATTATACAATCGCAAATGTGCAGAATCCTGTCGAGCCCGAACTCCAGCAAGATAGCATGCACTCCTCCGGGCGATGATGCCACACTGTTCCCCCGAACGCCTAGCGAAGTTTGTGGGCTAAGCAACACAGCCAACCAAATAAAAAAGCCACGCTCATGTCCTGTTTTTCACGCCATCCCGAACACCCGTAACTCCGTTCTTGAAATTCCTGTCAGGTATAACTCCAGTCGCCGTAAAGCCATGGGCCAACAGCCCCGAGGCACTACGCGCTCTAAGCGGCCGCGATGGGGAGTGGTGCTGGGGAGTTGGCGGCCATACTGGGAACGCTCTGCATTTCGACATCCACTCCATTATTGCTTGCCTCGCTCTTGAGCTGGCTGTTGTCCTCTTTATTCTCTTTGCTGCTGCCTTCAGCTGAGGCTGGAGTGGAGTCATCGGCCGAGGATTCAGGCAGTAGTTTCGGGGGCGCGGTCCAGCGTGGGATCTCCCAGACAACGCCGGTGAAGCTCTTCAACGTGAAGCCACCTTTTGCCCACTTCCTGCATGGCTTTCCAGAGCGATCTAAAGCCCGGAGGCCGGCGTTAATTGCGCCTTGGTTCGCCTTTGGGCCAAGTTTGTGGGCACTTAGACCGGCGCCGCGTCCGCCTTCGATGGTCCCGTCCTCCCTATGGCGAGTTAGTATATGACGTTGGTAAGAAATGCAATTCCCCTGAGGCATGCCGATTGTCCATGGAGCTCTCTCTGTCTCGGGGGTGCCAACAGGAAGGTCCTAGCAAGAACACTGCTTGACTTACAATCTCGGCTTCTTTTTGGGACCTGGCTTGCCGCGGACCTTGGGCTCGCCATTGCCGTTCGTAGCGGCTGCGGACCGCTTGACCCCTTTCTTCTTCGGGCCATCAGCCGGCGGCGCCATGGCAGCAGCTTGCGGCGCAGGTGTGCCGGCGGCTGGAGTATTGGGGCTCGAGTCTGACGCGTTTTCGGCGGACGAGTTCGGTGCAGCGGGAAGTGTGGTCGACGTAGCAGGCGACTCCTTGGCTTCCTTGATTGGCGAATCTTCCTTGACGAAGTCCGGGTCGATGATGGCTCTGAGATTCTGTGGTGTTGTCCTGAAGGTGACAACGAGCTTGGTCTTGGAAGGGCTGCCGGTGATGGCGGCAGTGGTGGCCGTGGTAGCCGTAGCAGCCGCCGCGGCAGCCGTGTTCGACTTCCGACGATCCTTGGACGCAGCGGTGTGTTTGCTGGCAGGAGGCATGATCAAGGGGCGCTGACAGAAAAAAAAATCGGTGTTGCGATGGGAGACAAATGTCGGTGGTGACAGGAATGCAGACGATGCGGTCGATGGGAGTGCGGTGGATGAGGATGGAGAAGGAATTTTTGCTTTGTCACCGTGATGCTTCTGCTTTGATTTTGCGGATTGTTGGTGCTTGGGGCCGATGGCTCGGTTGAAGGCGATCCACTGAACTTGGTGGGAGCGTAATGGCAGAGGCAATCAGCTGGGGTGAGAATCTGCCATCGACTTTTGGCGTCGCACTTTATTTCGCGTCGGCGACCACTGGCATGGCCTTCTTTGGGGATGAGGCTGTTGCGATGGTGGTGGACATCGGGGTGGGTAGTAAGAAGATGATGGAAAGTGTAAATGGAAGGGTCTGGAGAAGTTCGGTGGCCTCGCAGCCAGGATGAGGCGGCGAGGGTGGGCGTCCACCTGTTTTGCCTTCATGCTGCCAAAGAATAAGGTCGGGCAGGTCGACTTGTTCGCACGAACCGAGGGGACTCCGCGCAGTCCCGTCTGTCTCCAACAAGGGAGTCTCGTTTATTTTTCTGGCTACGCCTTGCATAACCCTAACCCTAAGTATCGTTGTACCTCAGCCCTCCCTTCCGCCAATCAGGGCGTCCGGCGCCAAGGAACAGCTAATTGCACAATCACATCCGCCCTTCTTCCGCTGCTGCGCTCCTGCGCTGCGTGTGTCGACCGACTTGTCGACGTCTCAGTTTGGCATCACCACGGCTCCATGGCAGGGAAAAGATGCGACAAAACTCCCCAGCAGTCCCCGGCTTTCTGAATTCACATCGCAAAACCGACCCCGTGGTATGTCCAAAATTCTTGTCGGTCGGTCTCTGCCTTTCTCTGTGCTGCAACATTCCAATCCCTGGGTTGCACCTCTTCGCACTTTTTCCGTCATTCACTCCATTCCCAACCCGTTTTGGGGATAATTGACAAAGGGCGGTGGCTGGGCACTCGGACATTCTGCAACAGATGGATCCTCATCCAACGGGGAGGGGGAAAGGGGAAGCAACCCACACTCGCTGTCCCACCCGTCTTCCTACCTGAATGGAAAGGAGCGCGCTGAGCGCCTGGAGACTCGGCCAGCCGGGAGCCACCACCACCAGGACAACCTTTTCTTTTCGCTGGGCTTGGAATGGGATCAAGCACTCGTTGGCCACATCTCAACGCTGGGTATCCAGTTCTGCCGTCCGAGCTTGGCATACTGGGTGCAACCTAATCAGCATTCTTCCCCCCCTAGACACATCAGCCACATGAACAATCGTCGCGGCAATGGGGGCGGATGCGAGGTGCCTGGTAAGCAGCTTTCAGAAGTGCGGCGGATTTAGCGAAACCCTCGCTGCCATCCAAATGTTGCGATTCTCGGCGAACCAACGAGCGACTTGACCCAGGGTCAACTTCGCAAGTGAGAGTGAGATGGACCCAAACCGAACATTCGCGCTGCCTTCGCTATGAGATCGAGACGACAGAAATCCCATTTCCAGGCCTTTAGAGGGTGAAGTAGATGAGAACATGGCCCTTGGTACCACCACGAAAGGTCCGATGCTGAGATCATATTCGGTATTGTGCATCGACTCGGCGCCAGTGCTTTTTACAAAACCACTCTGACCGAGGAGGACTTCTTCTTTTGGCCGGGGCCTTCCAACATGCCTATGCTTATTAGCTTCCCGCAATTGATCAGCATCAGCATCCACGTTCTACCCTCCGCTTGAGAAAACTCACCGAGCCCGCTGAAACCACCCGCATTTGCCAGCGGGCAACCAGTGGCGAGGAGAGTGAGGCCCTGCTTCATCAGATCGGCTATTCACCAGGCAGATGCAAGTGGCAGCTGCCTGGAATCGTCTCTCTAGGATGTGTTGCTGCGTCTTTTATACTCGTCTCTATTCAACATTGCCTGCACGAAGAAGGCTTCTAGGTCCCCGGGGTTACGTCCCCTCCGCAAAATATATCGCATGGGACTCTGATTTCCCCATACTACTCACCAGTGTGAGAAAACGACGGGAGCACGGTGCTAGCAGCATCGCTCCGTGCCGCCAGTGTCTTATTCTGCGGGTCTTCGGGCGGGAAATCGGAGCTCATCGGGGTATTCTGCATTCCTGTAGGCCACACCGATGTATCCTCGATGGTGCGGCGAGGATTGCGACATCGACGGCGCTCACCACTGCTCGATACCCTGTGGCAGTGGCCTGTGCCGTATCGTACTCAGGAGAGATCACGCTGGACGGACCGGTAGGACCTGGCGTCGGCATTCCAACAGGGCTGTCTCCTGCATCGTACTGCCGTCGAGAGAATGCGTTGCCAGGGGGCATATCCAGAGCCCGTGGTCGGACAGGCGGCGACAAGGTTGATGGCTATATATTGATGGGTTGTTGTTGGTCTGGGGTGAATGGGAGAGCAGAATCATCGCGCAACGCGGACTATCGCCATGATGAAGCCTCTCGTCCTCTCTGTCCACTTCCTTCTCAAAGCCATAGCAGTCACGGGACTGCCCCTGAGCGCCCCTTCGAGCGCATCAGAGGCTTCCCTCGATGGCGGCCATCGGCATGCACTTCCAACATCACCCCTCGCCTCGTCATGCCGCCTTCCTGTCTCTCCACATCACCACGGTGCTCGTCGGCCGGCGGGAAATTCTGCGGTGGCGGAGAGACGCAACGCCAAGGGCGTCACGGTGGCCCATCTCACCAACGACCAGCTGTACTATCTACTTGCTGAGCTCCTAGCTATCCAAGGTCAAGTGTCTGTGTTACTACCCGCGATCCGAGTGCCCGAGCCTACCAACGGCGGTTTCCTAGGTGACCTCCTCGGCGGGCTCTCTGGGCTCATTCCTTCCCTAGTTCCCTTGCTTGACCAGGTTATTTCGGTCTTGGTGCCGACTTCGTCAGGTGCAAGTAACGGACAGGTCGTAGGGATTCCAATTATTCCCTACGTCGGCGCGCCCGCCCTCACCGTCCCAGCATCTATCATCTCCGATCCTCTAGCGACTGTCGACCCCCTATTGAGCAGCCAGATCTCGCAGCTTGCGCAACTGGCAGATGCAAGCGCCATTGCATCTTCCGTGGCAGCGTTGGTTGAAGGTATCCTGTCTCCTATTGTGAGTCCCCTTCCTGCCCTCTTGCCTGCTGATCTGCCCCTGTCCCTGAGTGTAGCGCCAGTCGCCACTACCTGCGTGACGACTATCATAACCCAAGTCATCGGGGGTGTGCCGACAACGGTGACCGTTACCGTGACGCAGCTCACGCCGGCAGCTCCTTCCATTCCGACCGCTATTACCTCTGTCCTCCCCGTCGGCGGCAATCTGCCCAGCATCGCCATTCCGGCAATCAGCATCCCTAGCCTGTCACTGCCGCTTCCTTTGATATCAGCTAGTCTCTCAGTGCCACTACCACTGTCTCTGCCGCTGTCTGTTCCAAGCATACCGACGATCAAGCTACCTACTCCCAGCGCTGCCCCGTCGGTGCCCATCTCCGGACTGGCACTCCCCACGGTATCGATCCCCGGACTCCCTGTGGTTTCCTTGCCGACACTGTCCATCCCCGTTCTCTCACTGCCAGCAATTTCGGTCCCGGGCATCCCGATCATATCAATACCTGGAATTTTGCTACCCAGCTTGTCCGTACCAATAATTCCGACACCGTCGTTGAGCCTCCCAAGTGTGTTGGTACCTACAAAACCATCACTTTCCCTACCTACGGTCTCCTTACCACCACTGAGCCTACCAAGCGTCTCTATCCCCACCGTGTCTACTCCGGTGATCTCGGTACCTTCCGTGGTAGTCCCAACAGTTCCACTACCGAATCTGTCACTGCCGGGTGTTCCTGTCCCAAGCTTGTCAATCCCGAAGCCATCAGTCAGCATCCCGGTAGTTTCAGTGCTGCCGCTCAGCCTACCGAGCATTTCTATCCCAGGGATATCCATTCCATTAATTTCGATCCCGTCCATTGCGCTTCCAACAGTTCTACTGCCTAGCGCGTCGCTTCCCGGGGTGTCGATACCAAGTTTATCTGTTCCGAGGCCGTCAGTAGCTGTCCCGAATCTCTCAGTACCATCGCTCAATCTGCCCAGTGTCGCGATCCCCGTGATATCTGTACCGGTGATTTCGTTACCTTCCGTCGCGATCCCAACCCTTGCGCTACCGAGTCTGTCAATTCCCGGCATTTCGGTCCCGAGCATCTCAATCCCGACGGTGTCTAACTCACTTATATCGATACCCACTGTGGCACTCCCAACGGTTTCTCTGCCGGGCCTTTCGATCCCGGGTGTCTCCTTTCCAAGCTTGTCTATCCCCACGCCAAGCGTCTTGATACCTTCATTGAGCCTGCCGAGCATTTCGATACCATCTGTGGCGCTCCCGACAATCCCACTGCCGAGTCTGTTGCTTCCGGGTGTTTCTCTTCCAAACTTATCGGTCCCCAAACCGTCGATAACCGTCCCGAGCGTCTCGATACCTTCTGTGGTGCTTCCAACCATTCTAGTGCCGAGTTTGTCACTTCCGGGGGTCTCTGTGCCAAGCTTATCCATCCCGAAACCATCGATAGGTATCCCGAGCATCTCTATACCGCCGTTAAGCCTACCAGGCCTCTCGATACCATCCTTGAGCTTGCCGGGCAATCCGCTACCTACACTGGGTATCCCGAGTGTTTCACTGCCGTCCGTGAGCCTTCCGGGCATCCAAACCCCGTCTTTGAGCATCCCGAGCATCTCAATACCAACACTGAGTATCCCTGCGGTCCCGCTGCCCTCATTGAGCTTGCCGGCTATTTCGCTACCATCTTTGGGCGTTCAAAGCATCTCGGTTCCGTCGCTGGGCCTGCCCACGCTTTCAGCACCAGCAATAAGCCTCCCAGGTGTCTCTGCGTTTCCGTTGAGCTTCCCTAGCGTTCCGATACCATCACTGAGTCTTCCCGGTATCTCTATACCCTCAGTAAGCTTGCCGAACATTCCGGTCCCCTCGCTCGGCCTGCCGCCGGTCGTGCTTCCTTCATTGAGTCTGAGCGTGGGCTTGAGCCTCCCTAGCATTTCGATTCGACCTTTACCCAGTATTTCAGCACCTTTGCTGAGTTTACCCAACAACCCGGTGCCGTCTTTGGGTGTTCCAGGTGTCTCTGCACCGTCACTCGGCTTGCCGGCGATCGTGTTACCTACACTGAGCCTCCCGAGCCTACCTTCTCTGAGCTTGCCGAGCCTGCCGCCGCTGAGCATTCCGGGCATTCCCTCCTTGAGTGTACCAGGCTTGCCGCTACCCTCTTTGAGCTTTCCCGGGCTCTCCATACCGCCAGCCAGCCTACCCAGCGTTCCGGTACCCTCGCTGGGTGCTCCGAGCATACCATCGTTGAGTCTTCCAGGCCTCTCGGCACCCTCATTAGGCATACCAACGGTACCGGTGCCATCGTTGGGACTGCCTAATATTCCAGTGTCGATCCCAGTACCGTCGCTGAGTCTGCCCGGGGGTTCGATACCGCAGCTAAGCCTACCCACGCTTCCGCTTCCCACCCTCCCAGTACCATCTTTGAGTATCCCTTTGATATCGGTCCCGGCGTTACTTCCCTCTCTATCACTACCAGGAATTACCCTACCCACGAGCCTGCCCACTGGACTCCCGTCGATATCGATCCCCGGGATTTTGCTGCCGCCTTTGCCAGTCCCAAGCGTTTCAGTACCGATTCTCTCCATAATTTCCGTCCTGCCAATCACGGGAGCTCCCAGTCTCCCACTCCCATCTGTCCCTTCCTTGCCTATCGGGATACCTTCGGCCCTCCCAACTGGCCTACCTTCTCAACTGCCCTCACTCCCATCTCTTCCCGGGCTACCATCTCTCCCAGGGCTACCCACACTGTCTCTGCCTGGGCTGTCCAGCTTCATCACCAGCATCCTGAGTCCGATCCCTACACCATCCTTATCAGTGGGCGCATCGATCAGTGCCAGTTCGCCGACCGTCATCTGCACTGGACCATCGTCGGCTGCTTGTTCGACACACTCCTTTATCAACATTGGGCAGCTGCCCACCCTCCGAGTACCCACTATCCCCGCCGGCGCTGGGTCACCAACAAGCTCTCCCGCAAGTGTCCCAAGCACGCTGCGTTCATACCTTTTCAATGCCCGTGCAAAAGCCAACATAGCCGTCTACTTTGGCCAGTCGGCCGCTACCACCAGGACCAGCCTCCTGGCACAATGCACTGACCCCAACATCGACATGGTGATCCTAGGCTTTCTGACTGCCATTACATACAACGGCAGTCCTTACCCGCGTCTCGAGCTTAGCCAGTCGTGCCCGAACGCCCAGACTCTGCTAATGGCATCCGCGGCACCAGGACTTGCCCATTACCCCGTGCTGGAGTACGAGATTGCCATGTGTCAGCAAAAGTATGGCAAGAAGGTAACGCTGAGTGTCGGGGGGGCAGGCAGCGTACTACCTTTGACTTCGGACCAGGAGGCGCTACAGTTCGCCGACATGTTGTGGGCGCTGTTCGGGCCGAGGGGGGGGATTGACGATGGACTGCGACCGTTCGGGTCGGCAGTTCTCGACGGATTCGATCTAGGTCCGTGTATTCTAGACTGCGTGTTTCTCTGTTCCCCTGGGGTATGTGCTAACTCCCGACACCAAAACAAACAGACAAATCCGACGGTCTCCCAGGCCACTTTGACGCCTTTGGCTCAGCTTTGCGCGCTCGTTTTGCCTCCGACACGAGCAAGGACTACTTTCTCTCAGCAGCGCCATCCTGTTCCTTCCCCGACACCTCGATCCCGCTTGGCTACCTGCTGCAGTGTAATTTCGTCTGGCCGCGTATGTATCCCATCTCTTTGTCCCTCTCGAAATATACAGGTCATACCACGCCCCACCTTGCACCCAGAGCCCAGAGCCTTATCTGACAACCGTGTTCCTACCACTGGGGGCTCTTCCAACGAACAGAATTCTTTAACAATCCGACCTGCGAAATCGGCACGGACGGTTTCCTTGACTCGATTCGCCTCTGGTCCCGCGCGCTAGAACCGGGCATCTCCTCGCTCCACGACAGCTCAGCGCATAGCACGCGATTCTACATTGGCGCGCCGTCGTGGGCCGACGCAGCTCCGGCGGCCTACAACGGCTTTGGCGGACGGCCCAGAGGTCTCGTCCTCCTCGCCCACCAGATCAAATCGCTCTTATTAGGGGCGGGAAACCTAGGCGGGTTCATGTTCTGGGATGGACCCGAAGGGCAGGAGAACATCCAGGATGGGCTGAGTATCCTAGGGTGGGCCAAGCGTGGTCTTTGGGGGTGACTTTCTTCTGGTCCTTGGCTGCTTTTCTTACTCTCTTTTCCCCTTCCTCCTTCCCCCTTCCCCACTCCCGTCTCCTTGGTGCAGCTTTCTCCCCTCCCCTCCCCTCCCCTCCCCTCAACCAGATAACAACTCTCCAATTGTCCCT
>Ga0247769_1000179_pt1 | contig 13748 bp, 19 predicted proteins | sample UWRJL166409R6_FD_179942 | JGI IMG/M metagenome (GOLD analysis project Ga0247769, IMG submission 179942) | Plant litter microbial communities from Arlington Agricultural Research Station in Wisconsin, United States - UWRJ-L166-409R-6 | ecosystem: Environmental > Terrestrial > Plant litter >... | reverse complement strand
TTCTGCTTGTTCCTCCACTCTACCTGACTCTCGGCAAACGCCCTCGCCTCTTGGGCTGGCGGAGGCGGATCGGTGATCTTGGTAATGAGGTATGCCGTGCTCTAAGACAGACCGTTAATCATGGCAACGAAAACCTCTCTCCACGGATGTCAGGGGAACTCACAGCCTCGGCGATGCCGTAAATAAGGACCCCGAGCAATGGCACTCGCAGCAGCGTCAGAAAGCCGATTGCGAATCCAAAGAGTAGACCCTCTCTGCTGTGGAACCACTTCCTCTTCTCCTCCTTGGTGAAATGCACTCGCGCGAAGTATGGTTCCAGCAGCTCCCGCATCAGGCTCCGCGATGCAAAATAGCTTTGCAGGAATATCACCAGGTACCGCTTTGGGAGCAACACTCCGGTTCCAAAGATGACTGAGGCTGGCCCGAGACCCACCGCCTTGTTGAATGTCCAGAAACTCGCTGCTGGAAGCACGAGCCAGCCAACAACGGGAAGATACGAAGCCCCGAATATGGCGAGCGAAATCAGGCCCTTTCTGGCAAAGCGCACCAGAAACATGGAGAGCCCCTCGGCCGTGCTGGAGGAGTTGGTGCTGCCGTCCCTGATGGGATACTGGCGTAGGTTGGGATAGTACATGGCGCGCAGCTTGCTCGGGTCAGACTCATCCTTGTGCTTTTGAACATATGTAGTGTCGACCCAGCGAAGGGAATCCATGAACAAGTCATCCAGGGTTGGGGTGAGGTAACGCATCAAGGTCATGAGGAACAGTGGCGCTTGGAGAACATGGTTCTCGATGAAGCCGAGCCCGCTGACAATCTTGTCATCCCAGGTGACATGATCGAGAGTAAAGAAGATGGAGGAGAGCCACAGCAGGATCCTGACGCCGTAGATCTAAAGACCGAAGATCGTCAGCACATGGTGTTCGCACCAAGATCGCGGTCCCACGGGTAGGTAACTTCTCCGAGACTGACCGGAATGGATATCAGTATTCGAATCACTATCCCCGAGGCAACTGCAATAGCTGCCTGCTTGTAGTGCTGCGAAGTAAATATTCTGGGGTTTTGCAATGCTCGATGGGCTTGTTGGACTCTTGTCAGTAACCCTTCCGACGCGGCAGCGAAGAGGGGCAATTCGAGATCATACCGCCAACGCCTGTGAGTTGGATCCCTCGAATCACCGCATTGAGATCAAAGTGAGATGTATCAAAATACTTCTTCAGCGTCTCCTTGTCGATCGGGGGTCCATTTCCTGAAGCCATTCTGTCTTTGATGTTTGCTGGAGAGGAGGTGCAACCGCGCTCTGTGTCCTTGTGCGCCGAAGTATCCAGAGATAACAATGATGTCAGAGCCCCCACCGGCTCTGAAATTGGCGGCGGACGTGCCAAGACAGCTAGGGCCCGGGCTAATCCAGAAAGGGCTATATATTTGGGAGCCTTCCCATAACACACGGGATATTGGCGAGGAGACGACGACAGTTGCGATCTCTTCCACCTCCCTTCTTTTCACTTTGGCGTCGGTCAGGCCGACGCGAGTGAGATCAGGACTCACCGTTCTTGGAAATATTAGCACCCGTCACATATGTCTCCTATGCCCCTTGCTGTGGCACCTCAAGGTTTGGACAGGCTGTCGCACCACGCTGTTCGTGCGTATCCGACAGCACGTGATTCTCTGGAAAGTGTCCGACCAGACACCAATTACTGTCGCTCACAAACAGCTGACGATGCCCGAGACTTGGGCATAGGGCTAAGAAGGGATAGTAATAGGCAAGATTGCTATGAGTTACAGCTTTCTGGAATTCTGGAATCTTGAGAAAGCTATTGGTTGCTCCGTGGCTCTGCTGTGTATTTGTGTGTAGAACGCAAGCGCCGAAGCTCCCACTCGAAAGGCGGGGGTTGCCTTTCTCGGCACCCCTGTGCTCGGAATTGTCATCCCGTCGCCGTCGCGCTCAGAGACCTCGCCTTGCAGGGATCCTCCCTTCGCTCACGGCCAAGCTTTCTGAGCTTCCCTCTTCCCGAGCGTTCAGAGAGTTTTTGCCAACACCATTTCATTCCATTGTCAACGCCTTGAATCACTAGCGACATCAGCGTTGCCGCGCAGAGACGTCGTCTGTCGCGAGTGTTTCTATCATCAGCCACCGGTTTGCTGATGGTCTGGGAAAGTGAACCATTCTGAGACGCATCCTCCCCTGCAAGCAGAGTCAGCTCTGGGCAGCTAGCCATCCAGTGATCGAGGACTGACCACGGCGACGACCGAGCCATTGGGTCTTTCGATTCTCAACGGCAGTAGCCCGCGCCATGGTTGCTTCCTCAAGTTCGGCACGATGCTTCACGAGATAGATTGAACGAACAATGGAGTTCTCGAAGCCACCAGGCTCACCCTTCGCCGCGCCGCGCCGCGTCTTCACAGCTCCGGCCGTCTCCGCTAACCAGCAATCCGCTTCCTCGTCAAGGTCTTCCGACGGCTCGGTTGACACTCTCTACGATCATCCTTCGGTCAAAATCGTTTCTTTCACGGCCGGACCAAGGCCGATACCCATCAGCTCCAGAACTGCCATCGCGCACCAAGATGTCGAGCCCGGCACCTTGGCTTGGTCCTCACAGCTCGAAAGGACTATTGCAGCCGGCAAGTCGTCTATGCCGTCGGTGCCATTGTCCAGCGTCTAACTTGCCAATAGGCCCCTTCCGAATATACCGCGCTCCCGGGTCGGTAGCCTTTCTCAGTTGCGGCACGGCCCTCCAGCCCATCCTGCCCAAAAGCCAGGTGTGGTGCGTCGACGAAGGCTCAAGCAAGTTCGTCCTACAAATCCGCCGGCCTCAGTATTGGCGAATAGAGGTCCCCGTTGGAAACAAAGAGGAGGAGCGCCGTGCACAGCTACTACGAGAAGTTTTCGATAAAATCCTACAGTTCGAGAAGACGGAATGTCCATTCAAACGCGCATTCACTGTTGAGCTGCCCGAGCCCCCATCAACCCCGGTCAAGAAGCGGCCATGGACGCCCCCTATCCGGCATTCGAGCATATCTCTCCCTCCTACCCCAGTGACGCCCGTCGAACTCTCCCGACTAAAGAACTCACCGGCACACGAGCGTCCGTTGGACTCGGAAAATTCTCCGCTACAGAGGTCAGATGAGCAAGGCACGCGGAACACGACGGTGTGCTCGGAAGCACATCAGGGCGAATATGCTACCGTTAAGGAGGTGGCTGGCGAAATGGCTTCCGAAGAGGAACTAACGCAGGACCATGGGGCCTCTCCTACATCCGCCCCAACGAAATCCGCCACGCACCCGAACGTTGCGGAACTGAGGGGCTTCTACTCGAGTCGCTCTGTTACCGCCCCTCCACAGCTTCTGCTAGGCTCAGATAGCTCCAGCCGGAGAATTTCGGAAATTTGCGTACCCGAGTTGATTGAAGAGGAACCAACATCGCAGTCTCCCGCCGAGTCACAAGACTCCTTCCACAGCCCTCAGTCATTCCTTTCAACACCACTGCCTCCATCTCCGCCCCAGTCGAACCCTCCTTCACCCATGGGATCTCCGCGTCTTCTCCAAACCCAGGAGACGGAAGAGACAACCGACCACGAGGACCGCTCCGATTTAACAGTAATCTCGAACATCTCGCAAGGGCCCTGGAGTTCAAGTCCTACCGCTTCAGTTCACTCGGGGACCAGCGAGTGCGCGACAGCACCTTCCTCTGTTTGTGATGTGGATTGCCCATCACCATGTGAGGAGCCAACAACGCCGTCCGAGGCTTCGCACAGTCACAGGTTGACAACCTCCATCTCTAATACCTCGCTATCGTCTTCAATCTCCGACGCTTCTTCTACCAGCACTACCCGTCGGTCTCACATCCGCCACCGTGCCACGACAAGCTCCTCCATCTCTCCATCGCGCCGGGCCCTGTCACCACTTCCATCAGCTGTTAACCTGTTCTCGCCTCGCCCCGCTTTAAGCACTTTTGCCCAGAAGAATGCGTTAGCGGCCGTCCGGAGACTGCCTATGGCTGTCATTCAGAAGACATGCGAGATCCTCATGTCGCCACCTTCGCATCTCATTAACTTGATGCTGAATGTTGCGGCCCGTATTGCGGCTGGTGAGTGGCGCGGATTGGTCTTTGGGGTGGATGAGAGAGGCGAGCAAATCCCCGTGCAGTGGGACTGGTCAGAAGAGGAGGATAACTCCGCCGATGATGGAAAGTTCGTGGATGAGGACTGGCCACCAAGGTGGCCGGGAAGAAGGATGGCCGGTACCTTTCCCGAGTCAGATGACGAAGATGACGGGACCTTTCTCGACGACGAGAGGGCCGGACACAGCGACAAGGATGGGGAATCCGATTGGAGCCGCAGCTTGGGTGTGGACTAGATATTCACAGTATTCACGTTGCGAGGATGAGAATTGTTGTATTTTTTCTGTATATGTATCTAACTAACCGTGGGATGTGGGATGGGGTTTCATGGCTGGCTTTCGATCTTTGTTTCATGCACTCGCTTGGCGCCGCTGGACTTTGGGTTGTTCTTGGGTTGATATGGTCTGGTCTGGTTTGGTTCGGTATGGACGATACATGGGTCTGCGGCCCAAGCTAGGTGTTTGTTTTATAGCCCTCGAAATGGTCATTCAGGACTGGGAGAGCGTGGGCGAGGTGCCTGAAGCGATGTGGAGCAGGAGTAGTGTGTCCATGTGGCGACTCTGAAATCGTCCACGTCAATGAAGAAGATGCCTCTCAGTCCCTTTACGCTACGCTACGCTACGTGCCTCTGCGAGACCCGCGACAAGGTGCAAACATCTAGCTGAGGACACGAGCTATTAGCTAGTGAATTACTGGAGAACGAAGAGGCCAAACAGAGGTCGTAACCTGTGGGCGTCATGGCTGAAGTACCTACCCTATCTTGGTCGGTACAAGCTCGGTTCTGGATAAAGTGGCGAGCTGAGGCCTTGCAAGTCCTTGCGCAATAATACCTAGACCTTGGTTCAACAATCCCGGATTTCTCCTTATCGAGGAAATGTAAGTATGAAGTTTCTCCAGAACTAACGTCAAGAAAGCCTCTACTATTAGGTTGAAGCTCTTGATGGGAGAACCCCTTCAGGGCTGCCGATGGCAAGACCTCTGGAGTTTACGCTTTCAGTTAGGGGAAGACCCACTGCCTTGGCATTGTATTGCAAATTCAACTGCTATGACCTGAGTTTGTTTGAGCCATTCGAAATGGTCCCTCCTTTCTGTCTTTGGATACTTGTGGCTGCGTAAGCAGTTCGTCCATCAAAACAGGCGCTATGAAATAGACCGCCAAATGCCTTTACGCCGTACTAAGCTGTGAGATGCGATGCGCTTGTGCATGCCCATTCCCGATGTTCCCTAGCAGATCCTGGTTGACTGCCTGTTCAAATATCTTCCCGCATTACAGCTTCATCTTCTGACATCGAGACTGGCTCTCCCACCCTCCAAGCTGGGTCTGACAGAACTACTCGAGCTCCTCCTCCTACGAGCCCGCTGTTCCGAAGGGTCAGCAGGTCGAAGGCCGCTGGACTTGGCAAATAGATTCAGAATATCTGTGAGCGAGACCACCCCAGTCAGACGGCCGGATATGCGAGCCCCTGGGAGCGCTGAGCTTGGGACCGCAGCAATGGTTTGGCCAGGGAGTGGAGACTGCGGTCCGGTTGCAATACTCGTTGGAGGGATGAGGATGGTCGGCGTCGAAGCGGGGGCATTTCCCGGAGGCGCCGTTGCAGGCGTTGGTGCGGGAAAACTTGGCGTTAGAAGGGGTGTGGCTGGCGCACTAGGTGATGGCGACGCAGATTCAACAACCCACATGCGGTGAGAGTTCGTCGCGACAAGTTTGGCAACCGTGTGAGCAAGAGTCGAGTAAGGGTTGACGTAGAACACGGGGAACGAATCGCGACCACGCTCGACGCCGCGCTCCGATAGAATCACGCTGATGAAGTGCATACACGAGCTCTTCAGTAGCGGCAAGCTCGTAGCGTTTGTCAGATGTCTGACATCCGCGGTTGATATGTTTCCGACCACGTTCAGGCCGTGGTCAACGACGGCAACCGAGGTGAGACCCTCGTTGTTCATCAACAATAAAGCATCCGCTAGAGGGGCGTCGGCACTAGAAAAGAGCGCTGTCAGTTAGTTCTCCTAGTTGACAAGAGCGGTGTGGATTGCATACTTGATAGCGATGATCTGTTGTGTTCCGATCTGGAGATCACGGAGCAGGCTTCCGTACAGGCGGTCGATTACGGGGAAGTTGACTGCTTCGTTCCAGAAAAACTCGAGTAACTGAAGCTGATTCAAGACCCCAACAACATCACCGGCGTTATTCGTCACAAGAATGCGATGAATCCCACCCCCAAAGGCTTCCATTGCCCCATCAAGGGTCGACTCTGCCGGAAGCACAACTAATTGCTCCTTCCTGGACAGCGATTGGATCTCCCGTATCAAGATAGGCGTCTGAGATTGTGCCTTCTTCGCGATCTCATCATACGCCGCAACATTCTCCTCATCAGGGCTTGCAAGGCCTACGACAACCAATAGGTATGCATTCAGATCACGCGCATCAAAGGTCGAGGCTGCGGTCTTGGAATCGGGCGTCTCGCGGATCAATACAACACTGCTGGGGTTGTTCTTGAGCAGGGTCTAACGGCGCAACGTTTACGTCAGTCGCCGCTTGCAACGAGACACGAATTCCAGGAAAAGTACCGTACCATGGTAGCATCCTCGACGCTGGTGTCGAAGCTGGCCCATTTGGTCTCTTCCGGACCTAACTCCCCCAAAGATATGTCACGCCAGTCCCTCCCTGCGTAGCGGGGATTGGCGTGCCTATTGGAAGGCGGGCTTATCAAAAGGTCCTGGAGCGCCTGCTGTGTGAAAGATGGGTGGCGCTGTGCTCGTGGCGATGGCGGGGGATACCTATGGTTCTCGGCGAAGCTCTGTCGGTGAGAAGCAATATGACCGGGCTTATTGGTGCCCGACTGCGAGTTGCTTCGCTCGGGAGGCGATGAGATAGCGGCGCCCAAGGAACTATTGCTCCCTGGCGTCGACTTCGCCGAATGGTCGGCGGGATCCATCGTCATTACTCAGTAGAGCAGTAGAGATACTGGACACGATTTCGACTTATGAAAAGTAAAGTCCGGCTCTGCTGGGTTCTCAAGTTGACGCGCAATGGATGAGTGAATGAATTGGCAAGTTTCGGAGCTTGTATGGCTGGTATTTGTTGCCAGACGACGAGCGATATTGAAGATTGCAAGCTAAGTCTGGTGATGCGGAAAGCTCATGGTCGTTGTACTCATGTAGAGTTGATCTGGTGACCCTTTGCTCGAAGAGCATTGACCAGGGGCTATGACGACGGTGCGGGGTCGAACCTCAAAGTCCGTGCAGCATTCAGACAAAGCATCTCATTCTGTGAGACTCTGCGGTGGCCATGCAGCGTGTATGCCTAGGTAAGAGAAGTATCACCCTTCGAACGGCTCAGAAGATGTCTTGCCTCTCACTTGATTATCGCAAGCACCTGTCGTTTGCGGATGTTTGCGGATGTCTGCGTGTTTGATCACGCCACAATGCCTGGTCGGCGCCCCTCCACGTTCTTATCGATACTGAGTGGGTGGCTGATCCACTGCGGACAGGCAATGATTTTGGATCAGCTCTTGGGTCCCAAATTTCCATTGTTAGGCTTCACCGGACATCTGGACCGAGTCCTTCCGCAGCGTTCACAAGTTAGGGTATCTATTGCTGGCTCTTTCATTTTCTCGCAAGCAATGGATTTACGCCGATGACAGCAGGCTAGACCCGACCCGTTTGGAAGGCCTTTCTTTGTCCAGGGACTCCAGGCAAGAATCTGGGCATGCTGGGTTGACATGGGTAAGGTATGTGAGTAACATTAGTATGCGGCATCATTTAGACCGATGCTCGGTTTAAAGAATGTAGTCTCCTTGGGGAATATAAGGCTGTACTTCGTGCGAAAGATAGGGACACTAGATGGTCGACAGTAAGCAATGACGGCACCGATGCAAGCCATACGTCGATCTGAATCACTGGAAGGAAAGCGGTGCAAAGTTTTAACACCTCGGGGGGTTCTCCCATCCGAGCCATCTTAGTTCTGGCGATAAATACCCTACAAAAGGAATGGCTCTTCAAGAGGTAAGCGCTTTGTTGGGGACAACCCGCTCTCGATGCTGGGAGCCAATGTTCGTTCGGAGGTTGTATTGGGTACCTCTCGACTGTTCTCGGTTCCGTCAAGGGGGAAGGACAAAGCTGTCTTGGTATGACTCTCTACTATATAGAAGTAAAATACGCACCTAACTCATACATGAAGAGCCTGTTTGTTTATTGTTTTTTGTAGAGATATTAGGCTGCTGGCAAACCTAAGTCAAAGGAAGTCCGCATGCATGGTGGTTCACTGTGGACAATGAGTGGACAATAAGCACTGACCCCAGACAGTGATCCACCGAGGCTGTTAAGTGGGTACAAAAATTTCCCCTGCAACCCCTCTATTCATCCCACCTTCACCAGGCCCAATCAAAAAAATATCGGCCGGACAACTTCGCTCCCCTCTTCACGTCTATCCCCTCCCATCCACCACAGACTTCGACACGCCGCCGAGAACGAGTTGCCGCGAGAGCTGAGGCCGCCGCGTTCCACAACAGTGCTCCTGTCGAGGTTGCTCACATCCGATATTCCTGGTCCGTTCCGGATCGCATACCAGCCCTTGCCCAACGCGTTCCGCGCTGTGTTCCCCCACCAGGCTCGGCGCTCAAACCGGGATAGACACAATCCACTCTCTCTCAGCGAAATACGCGACGGGAGGCCCCCGTGCGCGGCTGCCACCGCGTTTTTCCTTTCTTGAGATCTCGGGTCCTCGCCGTCGGTCTCGGCACCTGGCCCACCATGTCGATGCTCGCGCCTGACGTCCATGCAGAGTTGGGCCAGCTTCTGCTGGCCCTGCAGGCAAAGGACAACACCGTCCGCTCCCAAGCCGAGGAGCATTTGCAAAATAACTGGACAAACACACGGCCGGAGGTTCTTCTCATGGGCTTGGCTGAGCAGATCGCGGCCTCAAAAGACTCATCGGTATGTCCCCAGCGATCCATGAGCGGCCATCATAATTCAGCCGACACTGACTATCCATGGAAAGACACGTTCCTTCGCAGCCGTGATTTTCCGCCGTATAGCCACGAAGACGAGAAAGACACCAACAGCAGAGAACATTGACATGTTCATATCGCTGAACAAGGAACACGCCGTGCTTATCCGGACGAAACTCTTAGAGAACCTCCTCCAGGAAGTCGACCGCACTGTGAGAAACAAAATTAGTGATGCGGTCGCCGAGATTGGCAGACAGTATTCCGACAACAGTTCGTCATGATCAAGGTTGCCGACGCGCTTCATGTTGCTGATTGGGATGTTTAGGTGAATCTTGGCCGGAACTTCTCGGGGCGCTCTTCAGCCTCAGTCAGGATCCAGATCCAGGGAGGCGTGAGACGGCTTTCCGCGTCTTCACCACTACTCCGGGGATCATTGAGAAGCAGCATGAGGACACTGTTGCGCAAGCGTTTGCTAATGCATTCAAGGACGAATCTGTTTCCGTATGTGCTCGGCTCTTACATGGCCGACTGACTGGATTTTTGTGTGCTGACGGCGCAACAGGTTCGTCTCGCCGCAATGGAAGCTTTTGCTGCATTCTTCCGCAGCCTCACCAAGAAAAATCAAGCCAAGTACCACGGTCTTCTACCCGAAGTCTTGAGCATTCTCCCTCCAATTAAGGAGTCTAGCGACTCGGAAGACCTCAGCCAGGCACTGCTGGCACTCATTGACCTCGCCGAAGGGGCACCGAAGATGTTCAAGACGGCATTCAACATCCTTGTCCAGTTTTCCATCTCCGTCATTCAAGACAAGGAACTGAGCGATCTCTGCCGCCAAAATGCCTTGGAGCTGATGGCTACTTTTGCGGATTATGCCCCATCTATGTGCAAAAAGGACCCTAACTACACGAATGATATGATCACGCAGTGCCTTAGCCTCATGACAGATTTGGGCGAGGATGATGAAGACGCGGCTGAGTGGCTGGCCGCTGACGATGTGAGTTTGGCCCCCTCGCGTACTAACTCCCATCCAGAGTGCTGACACACTCTCTAGCTGGATCAAGAGGAGAGCGACCTCAATCACGTCGCCGGTGAGCACTGCATGGACAGGCTTGCTAACAAGCTGGGTGGCGCTGTCATTCTTCAACCAACATTTGGCTGGCTTCCTCGTATGATGCAATCCATGGCTTGGAGGGACCGACATGCCGCTCTTATGGCTATATCAGCAATCTCGGAGGGCTGCCGTGAGCAGATGATCGGCGAGCTCAGACAGGTTTTAGAGCTGGTTGTACCAGCTCTCAAAGACCCCCATCCTCGTGTCCGTTGGGCCGGATGCAATGCACTTGGGCAGATGAGCACCGATTTCGCGCCTACCATGCAGAAGGAGTATTACGACGTCGTCCTTAGTGCGATTCTCCCCGTCCTCGAGTCGCCGGAGGCACGCGTCAAATCACACGCAGCTGCGGCCTTGGTCAACTTTTGCGAGGAAGCAGAGAAGAGTGTGTTGGAGCCTTACCTGGACAACCTGTTATCGAGCCTCTTCCGACTTCTCCAGAACGACAAGCGATACGTCCAAGAGCAAGCCCTGTCGACTATTGCGACTATTGCCGATGCCGCGGAGAAGAATTTTGGCAAGTACTATGATTCTCTCATGCCGCTGCTCGTCAATGTTCTGCAAGGGGACCACGGAAAAGAATACCGTCTCTTGCGGGCGAAGGCTATGGAGTGCGCAACTCTGATCGCGCTCGCCGTCGGACGAGAACGTCTTGCAACTGACGCGCAGATGCTTGTGCAATTGCTTGGAACCATCCAGGCGAACATCACAGACGCCGACGATCCGCAATCTCAATACCTGATGCACTGCTGGGGCCGCATGTGCCGGGTTTTGGGCAAGGAGTTCCTCCCATTTCTGCCGACCGTCATGCCGCCCCTCCTCGAGCTCGCCAGCGCTAAAGCGGATGTCCAGATCCTCGAGTCTGACGAGCAGGTTGAGCAGTTCCAGCAGGATGACGGCTGGGAATTGGTTCCCCTTCGCGGTAAGACCATAGGGATCCGAACGAGCTCGATGGACGACAAATTCATGGCGATTGAACTCCTGGTCGTCTATGCTCAGGTTCTTGAGGGCGACTTTGCCCCATTTGCTGCACAGATCATGGAGAAGATCGCAATCCCGGGGCTTGCATTCTTCTTCCACGATCCCGTCCGGATCGTATCGGCGAAGCTTGTCCCTTACCTTCTCAGCTCATATAAGAAGCAGTATGGCCCCGACTCAAACGAACTTGGTGGTTTGTGGAGCGTCACTGTCGAGAAGCTCCTGGAAGTTCTCAGCGCAGAGCCTGCTATCGACACCTTGGCAGAGATGTACCAGTGTTTCTATGAGTCAGTCGAGGTCCTAGGGAGACAGTGCCTCACCGAACACCATATGGAGAAGTTCATCGACTCTGTTTATTCCACCCTTGAGGACTATAAGGACCGCGTTTCTCAGCGTGCCGAGGAGAATGCCGGTGTGGCGGCCGAGGACGCTGAGGACGAGCAAGAGGAGCTTCTCATGGCCATTGAAGACGACCAAACGCTTCTTTCTGACATGAACAAGGCTTTCCATTGTATCTTCAAGTACCACGGCGCGTCCTTCCTACGCCCGTGGGAGCGTCTGATTCAGACTTACGAAGGGTTCCTCAAATCTGGCGACCCGACCCAACGTCAGTGGGGCCTCTGCATCATGGACGACGTTCTTGAGTACTGTGGACCGGAAAGCAGCCACTACGCCAACTATATCTCACAACCGTTGCTGCAGGGCTGTCGTGACTCTTCGCCGGCAATTCGGCAGGCGGCTGCGTATGGAATCGGTATTGCTGCGCACCATGGTGGTGCGGCTTGGGCACAATTCTTGGGGGGTGCAATCCAGGTTCTCTTCGAGGCTCTCCATGTCCCAGACGCTCGCAGCGAGGATAACGTCTATGCTACTGAGAATGCATGCGCTGCTATCGCGAAAGTCTTGCACTTCAACGCCAGTGCCGTACCACAAGCTGACCAGATAATTCCCGAGTGGTTCAAGTCGTTGCCGATCACCAATGATGAGGAAGCCGCGCCGTACGCATATGCCTACCTCACAGAGCTTATTGAAAAGTATGCCGAAACCCCTCCCAGTCCTGTATCCCTCAACTTACTAGTTCATTTGGCGGTCCCGTCGCACGATAACTAACTAGTTTCAGACAACATCCTTCAATCATCAATCAAGCCCCGGCAGTCTTTGTGTACGTTGGGCAGGCGCTCGAGGCAGAGGCTCTCAGTGGCCAGACTGCTCTCCGCGTGATTGCCGCGACGAAACAGCTTCTTGCGGCCACCAACACCAACGCCCAAGCGCTGTTGCAGCAGCACTTTACCCCCGAAGCACAGGAAATTATCAGAGGGCACTTTGGCTAGCTTCCGCGTCGCCGAGTCCGATTCGTACTTACTTCTGTGCTTCCGGGTGAGTCGGGCCCCCCTAGGCCAGAGTCTTCTGGTTGTCCAGGATCCAGAGGCTTCTGTTCAGGGAACCCAAGTTTGGGTTAGAGGGTCTTAGCGAGTAGGAGGGCGCTGGCAGGGAAAGAGAGACCAGTGACGAGGAACGATGCTGATGATACCACGGAATGGGGGTCGAGGCTGAGGTTCTTCACCTCAATGGCTACGACCTCGTGAGACCCCGTTTGATGCACATGTCTATGGCCGGTGGGTTTTGGGAGCCTGTGTTACTTGTGCAGAGTCAGGAGAGCGTCTGAGAAGATAGAGGGGAACCCCATAACATTCGAGAAGAGATTAGGCCATGTAGTGTAGCTGCCAGGAGCTATTGATAAATGTCCAACCGGTCGCCTTTGAGGCAGGGATTGCTCAGCTGCCACAAGGATGCTCGGGTTATATACGGGCGTAACACGCAAAACGTCACATGGCAGGCTCAAAAGGCGCTCCGCCTGTCTCGCTGCTTCGCTAGGAATCATCTCAGAAGACCAGTCGTTGACGTCAGAGCACGAATGAAGAAGTAGGGGTCCGTTGCAAGCTGGTGAATGCGTAGACATTGTTTGGCAGATAGGGGTCCATTCAAAGTTGCATAGAGGGCGACCCGCGAGTGGCGGCGCATTCAGGGGAACCGCTTTCCACCGCCACTGTTTCGGAGTACCTAACGGCTCGCGACTGGGTTACCATAATATGATGGTCCCCGTCGACATCTCCGAGGAGCGAGCTATACTCCACGATACACAATGACGCGTGGAGCCTCGACAGCTCCTCTTTGCCAACTGTTACATTTCCAAATCCAGAAGCGAGGCTGCCATGGGTTCGGACAGGACCCTTAGCCACGAGCATTACCATGAAATGTTTGTATAACATGGAACGTCATTTGATGCTTATCCGGCGGTGCTTTTCGTCAACGTTGGCCGCGGTCTCGAGCAGGAAAAAGCAAGCCCGCAATTCGTTCGTTGCTATCTAATATTGGACGCTCGAGATCCAGCAGTTTGAGTTGGGGGGACAAAACCGACAAACGTTTTCTTTCACGTCAAATGCCTCGCGGCACTGCACCACAGAGCAGCGGTTGTGTGGTTCTGTGCATCAGAGCCAGAAGCCGTCCCGTTCCTCGAGACTCGACAATCTGTGTTTCCTCGCCGAGTCCAAGCGAGGGGCAAAAGATGGCGGAATGGAAATTGGTTGGAATT
>Ga0247769_1000178_pt1 | contig 13770 bp, 15 predicted proteins | sample UWRJL166409R6_FD_179942 | JGI IMG/M metagenome (GOLD analysis project Ga0247769, IMG submission 179942) | Plant litter microbial communities from Arlington Agricultural Research Station in Wisconsin, United States - UWRJ-L166-409R-6 | ecosystem: Environmental > Terrestrial > Plant litter >... | reverse complement strand
TTTGACTTACCCTTTTTTTTCCCCCCCCCCCGGCCTCTCTCTTTTACCAAATACAAAAACTCCCCACCATAGGTATATAGGTATCTTTTTTATCTAACCATCTGATAACAATAGCAGAGAAGCGGCGCACAGCAGATCAAACTCTCAGAGGAAACCAACTTCCAAGGCGATTTCTCCGCATGGCTCACCCTGACCAACAACACCGACAGCACCAGCAGCACCAGCGCCGGCACCGGTGGAGGAGGGGGAAGAGGAGAAGGTTATCTCCCCGGCAGCGAGACTGACTCGATCCAAACGCTCAGTATGCACGCAAAAGGCACCACCACCATCAACGCGGGCAACGCAACTGCGTATCTTGTGCCGTCTAGAGGGAGTACGTTATGCATCCTTTTTCTTTCCTTTCCCTTTCCGATTTTTTTCCCAATCCTGATCCTGTCTACGTACTTACCTACCTTACCCATTGGCTATTTTCACACTTCACACTTGCTCGGACTTTGGTTGGGTACCTACCTAGATATCCCACTTCTGACCTGCTGACATGGCTTGCACAATGCCCCTCCCCCTCGAAAAGTCACCATTGTCTCTGATATCGATGATATCCTACGCGTCGCCCAGCTCTGGGATCCCCGTCACAGCCGGCTCAACTCGTTTACGACACCGTTCAGGCCGTTCCAGAACATGCCCGAGATCTACGCCGAATGGGCCAGACAGGTCCGCGGCGTCCACTTCCATTATCTGACCACCTCGCCGGAGCAGGTGGCGCGCAGCTATATGGAGTTTACCTTCTCCAGCTACCCGCACGGTTCTTTCGACGCGCGGCCGCCTAGCCTCTCGAACATTGAAGCTCGCAAGAGTATGTTGGGCCGCATCCTAGAGAGCTTCCCGGAGCGCAAGTTCTTTCTGATGGCCGACACGAGCAACACCGATGCCATGCAGGTGCTCCCGCAGCTGGCCAAGGACCACCCGGGCGCGGTGCAGTGCATCTGGCTGCGCAACACCACCAGCACCGACGACTCGTACAGGCTTGGCTACGATACGACGGGATTCAAGGGGCTGGAGCAGAGCCGGTACATGTTCTTCAACGTCCCTGACGACCTGCGCGGGCTGAACATCACGCGCGGGGAGTGCTACAACGCGACGGTTCCGCAGAACCTCATGTTTGGGCCGCAGGGCTCCTTGCTGAGCTCGGACTCGGGCGGTGTGGCTGGCGGTCGGCCGAGCGAGTGGGTGGTGATGATGGTTGCGATGGTGCTAGGGGCAATCCTGGCGGTGTGGTGTTGATGCTCCGAACACGAGCGTTAGACTGTCCTAGAAGTGGAAATAAGGGCGACAAAGTTGAAACCCGGACCCTGCCCGTCGCGGCTACCATGTTTTCCCACATGCCAGGTTGTCCCTAGAGCGTACATAATGCTGTGAAGTGAGGCGATTCAAGTGGCAGCATCCATATCCATGCTCGCGATGCTCGTCGGTGAGATAAGAACCGCAACCAACGCGGAACCCGGAAGTGGTACGCAGGAAGGGTATTCGTACCCGATCCCAGTTGTGGAGTTGGCGTGTGCCGTGCCTGGCCGAAAGAGATGTGGTTCCCTGCAGAGGTTCAGACCCGTACGATTCATCGATGCGGCCCCCCCTGCCGCCTTGCGGCACAGAGCGGACGGCCTTTCACAGAGAAAGAGTGAGGCCGAGCAGCAGGTGAGCCACCTGGAAGGGAAACACGATCCGCTCCCCCGGACGCTACCAAGTTGGTGTTGTACAACCCCGCGCTAGACTCTGGACGAACAGGTGCCGTCTGATGGTGCGGTTCTAGCGCATGTTTTGCACGCTCGCACGCTTCGGCCCACGTGGCGGTCGGACCCTCGAATCGTCGCTAGCGCGAGTGTTACTTCGCCTTAGTAAAAGCCAGGTCCGGGCAGCGAAGGCGGCCTTGGCGGGCGAAGACAGCGGATGGTTGATGACCACCTGCAAGTCGAACCACGGAACGAGACCGTGAGTGATGCGTTCCAACTTCATATTGAGGAACTAACGGGAGGTTTGAGCACATATCTCGGGCCATTGGTTCCCTTTTCGAACGGGAAGCGTCCGGAAACGGATAGAGAGAGGACGATCATGTCAGCTTTCAGCGTCGGCTGCCTGTGGCTGGGCTGAGGTGGCTGGCTTCCAGGTTCCTTCGGGTTGCTGGCCCTGTTGGCTTCCAGGTTCGAGCACCTGCTTGCTTGCTGTTTCCAGCAATGGTTCCATGCGGCAGATAGTACGGCAAGACGGGTTGCGGGATGGGGAAGGGGGTATGGGGCAACATGCCCTATTCGTCCCACTTAGGTATCTACCCAAGGAGCTGAGGTAGCTCTAGGTAAGGAACCTGAAGGGTGTTGGACGTACGAGCTACGGGATGCGTAGGTGAGGTCGCCGTGATACAGATCCAGGTACAGATAGTAGAGGGACAATGGAAGTGGAAGGACGTGACGGTGGATTTCGGCCGTTGCGGGACCGGAGCGGGGCGGGCGGGCGAGTTTCAGGGCGCAAGGACAAAACGAGGACCTCGATGGAAAGGTTCGCCGAGGGGACCTTGACGGTTGACGTACGTTCAATGTTTGACGGCCGATGGTCGACGGAATACCAACTTCGTGCCTGAGAAGGATTGCCGACAAGGACAGGGCCACATAATGTCCCCGGCAAAATGATATGGCAGGGGAGGTCCAAACTGCCGATGGGCTTTCTTTTTTAATCCATCTTTCGGGGCTCGGTTCGTTTCAATCTCTTCTGCGACGGATCTTTCTGTTGGGCTAGGTGGTTTGGAGGCTGCTCACCTCATCGCCGATCCCGGCCTGAAGGCGCCTCGGAGGCTGTCTTAGAGTCCCTCGGTGTGGCACAGTGCTGGAAGGGGAGATCACGGGAGTGCCGGCGGTGGAACCTGGAGGTCGAGGAGGAGGAGGAGCCTGGGGATGCAACTTTTGCGTTTTGCTTTTTTCTTCTTTTCTCCACCAGGCGCTGCCAGGCCCTGGCTCGCGCGACTTTCGCTAGCCGTTCCCAACGGTTACAAGGAGCGGACCTAACCGAGCCGTTTTCCTTCCTTTTCTTTCATCCCTCTTTTGAAACAAGGCGTTTTCTTAGCTCCGACGAAGGCGAAAAGAATGTTCCCCCATGGGTTCTAGCGTAAATTGATACGTCAGATTTCCTGCACATTCCGCATCCCCGTATTTTCTCCCTTTCTTTTTTCCTCCGGTCCCGTGACACCCTGATGGCGTTTTAGATGCTGGACATCCATCCATTCGGTCGGAAGCAAGAGCCGGTTCACTATCCGACGGCGGTGACGACAGTTCCAGTCTTGAAGAGTTTTCTCTCTGCGTTCACTCGATCCTCCTCCCCATCGCAGCACGCTAACTCCACAACCCAACTCAATCGAGAATAGCAACGCCGGGGTGTTTCAAACGGCTCTCAGCCATCTCGGAATCCGTCTGCCCCTCATTGGACCTTCGCAAAAATTACACGTCTTCACGCACCAGCGGCAAGTAACGCAGCAGCATGTCGTCCGGAAAGCAACGCGATTGCCCCGTAAAGTGAGACAGTGAGACATGCATCTTCAAAGGCATACATGACCTACCCAATTTACCTGCCTGAGAAAAACATGCCATTCTTCCCCTTTCGTCTCGTCCTGGTGCAACGCATAACACAGATGGGCGGAAGGCTTCAAGGATGTTCCCCGATGACAGACGGGAAGACCCAAATGGTACACCCTACCTCGTAGTATAGGGGTAGATACCAATCCGCTTTCTCCTCGCTCTCCGTCAGGTATTGTATACCCAGTGTCAGCGGCACCAATCCAAAGATGATGACGTGACGCGCAGCAGCCGTCGGGAAACTATGGTTCGCCAATCAGGAAGCCTCAGGGGCAATTTAAAAACTGGAACGAAAAGGGCATCATCAGACGGGTTGTATCTCTTGCTTTTCCCCCTTCCATTCTCAGGAAGGCTAAGGTGGTAATAGGTACAGATTGGTATGCCAACTTGCTCACCTGCGATGTCGGGGCTGCCCCCCACGCATCGGACGGGAGTGGTGAGCAAATGTCTTGCTGCGAGGTACAGCTACCTGTTTGGACTCCCAGGTACATTTAGTACATAAGGAAGGTAGATTATCTACCACCTTAGGCAAAGTCCCTACCTACCTTACCTTCCCCAGCGGTACCATGGCTTGATCTCCAGCGTCAAGGCCAAGATGCTATCTATTTGACAGGTGCTTCCATCTCCTCATGTTCGTGGCGCGGCACAGAGTTGGGAAGAGCTTGAGTCCTGCAGTTCCATACGAGCATGCCGGAATGAATGGCGGGGCACGGGAAGCTTCAGCAAGGTAAATACCTGTCCGCTTGCCTTCCACATGTATTTCTCGCTTGCCCTTGTCTTCCCGTTCCCAAGGCTGTTCACCCATGTTGCGTAGGTACCGACACCGTCTTGTCAACACGTCATTTGGCTCGGACGGAACTGCGCTAGGTCGTCTCATTTCGTTCCAAAAGTCGCTAAAAGGTCCTCATGTGCACAAGTCGTTGCAAGGCATGTCGCTGTACGCCGCGGTACAGTCGTACTCCCGACGTCCGAACCAAACTCGCCAACACCCCGAAGAAAACAAAAACAGGAACCAATACCAAACAAATTGACCCGTGAGTCTGTGCCGCATGGCAGCAGGTAGCAACGCCTTCCCGTGCCGTGTTCGCAGCCTAGACTCCCCCATGTCGTTCCGACTTTCGCATTCACACCCATCACCGAGCAGAAAAAAAAAGATTGGCGATAGCCTTCGCCAGGCCAACTGAAACTGATCCATTGCGACTCCCGTGTCCATTTCGCACCCGCCTGGACCCTCCTTGTCCAATCTGGAGGGCAGGATAAAGCGGAAGCAGCGGTGCGGAAAAGCCAGAAAGCGAAAGACCGAGAAAGGGGACAAACATGAGGGCAATCGCGAACCCGCATGCCTAAAGTACGTTGCGAGCCTGGGCCACGAGCGCGCGATGCCTTGAACTCGACAACGGCCTCACCGCACTCGCAGCAGTCTGTGCCGACGCCACCGCCTGGAGACCCTAGTAACCCATGTGGCCATGGGCGCCGGCAGTTGTCAGAACAGGGCGTGGCGTGTCGGTGGTTGCCATGTTCGTCAGAAAGAGAGGTGGTGGGGCTGCAGCTTTGTATCGAACGGCCCAATAGTTCCCAGTTCCGGACTCAACAAACTCCATCAGCATGTACTCAAGAGTCCCATCGCAGACCCGAGGTACGCAGATCTCTCTCGAGATGTGGCGTGCCGGAGACGTAGTCTCAGTCTCCAAGGACTCGCGCCCTTCAGCCTATACCGAACCTCAGTCAGCCCCTGGGATCCTGCGTTTGCTGGTGGAGGGGTCACTTACGACACACATGGCGCAAGGGGCGCCATTGACGTACACCCAGTTGTTGCAGTTGTGAGAATAGAAATATTTACAGCGGTATTTGTAGAAACCACCGCTGCCACTCATGGTGATGGCTGATGTGCAATACTCCTGGCCCAAAGGGGCTGAGTAGTGGTACTGGCTAGGCGGCGTCTGCGGACGCGTGTTCGGGCTGATATGGGGGGTTGCGGCTGCCCGCTGGCAGTGAAGCGATTTTGAGAGGTGAAGCCGGGGAGTTGCAGTGTGGAAGCGGTATGAGGTCAGCTGGGCACATAGGTCGATGAAGTCCTTTATGTACTTTTCTGACCTGCTCTAATACTGCCGATATTCAGGGTGCGCCGAGTACTACGGGACCAAAAGGCGGCGACTTCTGCATATGGCTCGACATTATATATAATTGTCAGGGATATCAGAGCAGGGTATCGAGGTACCTAGGTATGTAAGGAGGATGGGGTACTTTAACAGTTGCGCTAGTTTGTCGTCCAACAGTTCTCGGTCTTGTGTGAAATACACGTGTGAGAAAAGCCCTTGTCCAAAGCAGCGGGCGCATCTTCCGCACCGTTGTGGACTTGTGGTCAGTCTGGTCCTCTGGCTGACAAGGGGGTCAGGGAAGCTAGCCCAGACGCGCATGCCGCCTTGGTGACCGGGGTGTGCAGCGTGGTGGCCAGGGTTCGGTTGAGGTGTTAGCTTCCATCGACATCCTCGTGTAAGCTAACGGAGAGCTTGTCCAGCGCGCGCGCATGTGCCTGAAGAACGTTAACACGTCCCAATTTTCCCGACGACCGACTCCTCGAGAAGCTAGGGATGGGTCCCTGTTAGCTGGTTCGTAACCGTCTTTCTGTATCCGTGGACCAAGATACTCTTGACAAGGCAGTAGGACACGACCGAAAGGGCTGCCGGGAGGGACGGGAGACGTCCCCAGCCACTTGGTGCTGAGCTGCTCAGATTAGCTAGTTAGTCAAGAAGAAAGGGCAATATTGAGCAGGAAAATCGTAAATGAGGCGACTGGAGCCATTGAAGCCCACGAAAGCTATGAGGTACTGGCGCGCCACTCGCCATGGCATATACGCAGTAGTGCACGTACTTGGTAGTGTCGCACCGGGCATCGAGGAGGGCGGGAGGGACGGCAAAATTAGAGCGACAGGGACGTGGAAGGGTTCCAATGGACGAGACGCGACAACATTTGACGGGCTTGACCGGCCGGACAATGAGAAATGATAACTGATAGAGCTGGCCGCACCGAATCGCCCAGCGCTCGGAGCCTCTGGGTGAGTCCGTATAAAGCACCCTGCTGACCGGTCGTCCGCTCTACCTAGACGGCGTTGAGCCATGACCTTCTGAATCCGCAGCCCGGGCGGAGGATGAACATTGGCCGGGCAGAGTTTAGCTCTGTCTCTTGAGATGTCAGCAATACATTAGAAGGAGACCTTCACCCAGGTGCCACGGCCTCGCTCACCCCCACCTCGCCAAAGGGCAGTTGTGATACACACCCGGCGATAGGCCCAATATTTTCGAGTGAGACGGGCCGCGGGGAGCAGGGGGGATTGAGAAGCCGGCTGCCTGTCACACCCCAAGCCTGTTGAGGCTGAAAACAAAAAGCAAAGTTGGCTGTTGGTCGCCGAGGAAAGTGGCCCAAAATGCCGCCACCTCAGCGGGACTACCAGTTGGGTGGTGAGCAGCCACTGGAACGCACCCGACGGGATTTAGATTCGCTTCACGCTCCACAGTGCCCAGCCCGCAGGTACCTAGCAGAACAGCGGTAGGCCCACTGCGGGTAAGATGGCGCACGCGGGCGCACAGTGCCGAATCGGTCATTTCAGCCTGGCTGAACCCAGACATCTACCTCACCTATTCCGTGAGGTAAGGTGGATACATGGACGGAAGCCGCGATGCCTGGAAAGAACGGGCAACTGTAGCAAGCTTTGGCAGCAGCGTCTCACTTGTGCCCTCTTATGTTCGGGGCGGTTTCGAATGATTTCCCTTCCAAGGGCCCTCCCGGTCCCCTCGGTAAAGTGCGGCAACGCTCTCTCCATTTTACTCAGACCCTAGATTCCTGGGCTCGGGCGCTCAAATCCAAGGCCTGCTGCATGCACTTGTGGTCACGGTCACGTTTCGCCCCTCTCATCAACGGTCCACGTCGAGTAGGTACCTACCTTACCTACTGCACGGAGTACCTTCGGCGGGCGAGTCGGGAGAACAGAAGCGACAACTGTCGGCCGGGAAAGATCCCATTCGCAGTGTCCATATGCAGGCAGTGTCGCAGTGGTGCACCGTGTGAGTGTGGCCGTCAACGTCCAGTGATAGCTTGACAGTATCTTCTTTCCCTTCTCGTTGCTGCAAGCAGCTTCTTCGGGATTTTTGCATGTCACAACTCATATTATGTTCGCGCGATACATTGACGCCTTCTGGACATACGAAGTGTCCGTCGACTTCTCGCATTTACTGGCTACCTCGCCCGCGGCTAGTACCGCGTTGTCGGGCTGCATATATGCTTTTCCCTCTTCTCGAGGTTAGACCTGAGATGGAAGGCCTGCATCACTCATTGCTGCCAATTGGGCTCATTCATGGGCCACCGGCCAGACTGGCCGTCTGCCAACGGTATCCAGTCCCTTCAAAATCTCAGAGGAGTAAAAAGGAGCAGGACACCAGCCGGGCGGCCCGGAATTGCTAACGCAAGCCATACATCAAACGTGTTATATCTTTGCGCCTGGCAGCGAAAAAAGCGAACGTCAGACCAGGCGCCACGAGCCCTCGGGTTGGGTGTTGGCCTAGTTATTTCCCGCCTATCCGGTCCCTAGTCTGAAACCCGAAAGCGCAACTGGCCAGCCGAGGTACGCCTATCCGGGTTCCAGGAACTCGAATGCCGGATCGGTGAAATTCTGCAGCACTAGCATCGCAGCCACCGCCGCCGACCGCCTTTGCCACACGATACTACTTCTTATGGTGGTCTCCTCCCTGTCGTCTACTTGACCAAACGAGCTCTCTGCAGGACTCACTATGCACGGGATCTCTCGCGTCGGCAGAGTCGACTACAACGGTTCTAAGCCCAGCGCTACTCCAAGCCTGAGCTCCGGGCAGCCGTGGGATAGGCGACGCTTATTGTTGACTTTCAGACATCATGAGTCCGTGTGTTCAATATTGGAAGGACTTTGTTTTACAACGCTACTCCCGATGCTGGGTATCATCATTCCGTCTGATCACAGTAAGCCACCGATTCTACCGATTCTTGTATCACGATGCTGTGTGACTTTACAATCTTCTGAGGTGGGCCTCTGTTGGCACCCAATGGGAACGTTGCGAGCCAGCATTCGATGCTCACTCCGCGGATGCGCTTCTAGACGCCAGAGGTAGGTCACTTGGTGCGTCGCCTGTGCATTAGATCCCTCGCTTATGTTTGCTGTATCACCGTTATATGCCGCACGTTGGGGGGACGTTGAAGTGGTGTCTGCTGTGCAACCACTCAGAAGCATCAGCCTTGGGTGGCTCTCCTCGGTGCCACATGCATAGCTCCAAGCTGCGTTGCCGCTCAATGATAGGATGGGGGTTGCTATCATCATCTATCATCCGGTAACCGAGCGCCTGTGCTGGCCATTCTGTGACTCGGAGCACATCTGGAAGGGTCTGAAAACATTATTGTAAGTATATTGCATTACCTCTGAATAGTGGGCCGTACTCTGGCGTTATACACCGGCTGTGACCGTCTCGCACTAGCTGTATGACTATCTCTTTCTTTTGCCCGCAGGTGTCGTGCCTGGCGAGGCCGATTCCAGGAGGTGCAATGTTGCTCCAAACCCTTACTAAATACGCCGACACCATCAATTGGATACCGCATCATGCAAAGCTACTTGTCCCCCGACACTTCGTTCCCTAGTCAGCAATGAGACAGGAAAGCCTTGCCAGGTGGGTACCACAGCTACTCAGTACAAGCAAACCAAGAAGCTATAATACACTAGACATCGGTTAGGTTTCGCCCTTGGCCTCATTGGTTTTGGCGATATCAAGCTTCAAGCTGTGCGCTGCTGTGCTGTGCTATGCTATGCTGATGCGAGATCATTCATTCAGCAGCCAGCTAGCCAGCCAGTCGGGTTCAAATTCTAAATTCCTAAATACCCATACACCACCCGTCTCCGTCCAGCAGAGGTGGTGTCGCCCCCTTCAGCTGTGTGCGTTATGCAGTCTTGGCCCTTGAGCGAGTAACCTTCAATGTCCCCGTATGCCGGCCCGGCACTGCAGCAACCGGCCTTCGGCAGGCAGGGCAGGACAGGGCAGCAGGCACCAGAGTGCTGGATGGGCCAGCCATTTAGTCTCGCCTAGATTCCTATTCCTGGGAGTGCCTGCCTACCCGACCCTCTGTGTTCCCACTGGCGGGTCTCCAAACCCAATATGAATGGGCCTAAGTCGGTGGGATCATGGAACTCCAGTGTACCTATATTCCAGGTGCAAGCCAAGTACCTAGGAAGTCGCACAACCGATTTGAGATAGGATCCCTCACAGCAACGTATCCGTCCGTGACACCGAAAATAGGACAGCCGTTGCGCCACCCGCCGGAATCAAGAGGGTGAGAGACGGCGATAGCCAGCCTCAGGATATAATTCAACAGTACCTCTCCTCTACCTTACAGCCATGATTCCTGTCGCTGCCATCAAACGAGCCCGCTAGACAAAGCGCCCATGGCCACCCATTTTAGAGCCCTTCTCCTGATAATGTGAAGACGCACATCGAATCACCTGGTCTACGTGTCTGGTTGGTCTCACCGGCCACCCTTCATCGCCTGCCGCCGGCGAATCTTTTCTGCTATGCGGGTGAGAGCCGACTTGATCTCGCCCTTCTCGAATGTGTCGAGATCGTAGTATAACGGGGCAATTTCCTGCAAGAATGAGTAAGTGACCGGTCACATCAAGGCGCATGTCGACAACGACACCCAATCAGGGAGATTAACGTACCAATAGCCACTCCGGTCGGATATTCGTCACCGTCCTGACATACTGCTTTGTTGTCAAAACGAACTCGTTGTATACCACCCAGTCGTACGGGCTTTGTACAACGGTGCTGGGGTGGATCATGACGAGCTGGTCGTCCTTGACCGTCTTGTATACTTTGCTGTTGCTGCTCTCACGCATGGCAACCTGCATGAAGAAGCCCGTAAGTAACGCGCGGCGGATATTTGTGTAGTAGTCCTTGTCTTGGAATGGTGTGCTCATGAGCTCGATGTTGTTCGTTTCCATGATGCGCTTGAGTTGGGCGCGCACACTGTCAGCACTCGACAAGTGACGGAAGGACAGGAAGTGCTCGTGGCACCACTGCTTCGGGTCCTTCCCATCCTGTTCGGCGCCCTTGAACGCGTGGTATGCATTGAGCAGAGTCAAGTGGTCACCGTCTGGATGAGCGAACATCTGCTTCATCTCGTCGGCACGCTTGCGCGCATTGTTCGGCCGCACCCAGATTTGGGGCACTGACAGCAGTGATGTGATGGAGAGAATTTCGTTGGAGCAGTAGAACTCGGGCGAGGAGATGAGCATGACGGCGAGCGCAGGATCGAGCGGGAACTCGGATGCCAGACTACCAAGCCGGGTCAGCTCACCGTCGTCGTCGAGGCAGGCGAGATAGTTGAGCTCCTCAAGGGCCCGCATCATCGTTTCTGGTGCTGGTGGGTCCATGAGGTCAAAGTGGACTAGATCCTCGACGCCCAGCTTCTTCAGTTCTAGGACCGTGTTTGCGAGGTTGGACCTCAGGATTTCGGGGTATGTTTGTTCAATGAGCTCTTTCTTGAACGCCTTCTCCGTATAGAGACGGAAACACTTGCCCGGCCGCGTACGACCAGCACGACCGGCTCGCTGCTGGGCGGACGCCTTTGATATGGGGGAGACGAGCAACGACTCGACACGTGATCGGGGGTTATAAATCTTTTGCTTGCTAAACCCAGGATCGACAACGTATACGATGCCGTCAATCGTTAAACTGGTTTCCGCGATGTTTGTGGACACGATGCATTTCCTCCCCGGTCGCCCGCCCTTCCGGAGGGGCTCAGGGGCTTTGTCGAAAATGCGCTGTTGCTGAGCTGGTGGCAAGGTGCCGTAAAGTGGATATACCTTCATTGGCCCAGCATCGGATTCTCTGATCATATCGTCCACCTCTAGGTTGATGCGCCGACAAGCATCCTCAATCTCCTCCTCACCAGTCAGGAAAAGCAGGATATCCCCCTCAGCCTCGGTGGCATGGATTTGCAGTACTGTTCGTACGGCAGCCTCCACATAGTCCCTTTCGGGTTCTGGGGTATAAAATATCTCGACCGGGTGAGTTCGGCCGGGAACCGCGAGAAGCGGTGCGTTGAAGAAATAGGTCTGGAATTTTTGAGCGTCGAGCGTAGCGGACATGACAATGATCTTCAAGTCCTTTCGGCGCTCGGCGATTTGCTTCAGCAGGGCCATCAAAATATCGGTTGCCAGCGTGCGTTCGTGAGCTTCGTCGAGGATGATGCAGCTGTAGCGGGACATTTCGTGGTCGTGCATCGACTCCCGGAGCAACTGGCCATCGGTCATGTACTTCAGCAGCGTCTTTGGGCCCGTCTTGTTCTCAAACCGGATGCTGTAGCCAACCTCTTCGCCCAGCTCCACATCCAGCTCGTTCGCCACGCGCTGCGCAACTGACATGGCTGCCACCCTCCTGGGTTGCGTACAGGCAACGATCTTCCCGGTCTGGTGTGGTAGCTCGTCGTAGAGAACGTACTGCGGAATCTGTGTTGTCTTGCCGGAACCGGTCTCACCAACGAAGACGAGAATCTGCGTGCTGTGGTACATGTCTAGGAAGTCCTGGCGCTGCTTCTGCACCGGAAGGTTGCGACGGGACTCGAGGATACCGAAGTAGCGCTGTGAGTGAGCCCGGCCGGTCCATGGATTCAACTCCGAGTCCTCCACTCTGCTCGCCTGCTGCGCTGTCGTCTTATGTCTCTCGAAATTGTCGAGCGGTGAGCGGAATCCATTTTGATTGCCGGTGTCTTCATACTGATGGGCAAGGTAGGGGTTGTAGCCCTCGGCCTTGTCGTCGACACCGCCCTTGCCCATTTTGACTCGCTTGGAATCCTGGCTGCTGCTGTCGTTCTCCACGCTCGATCGCTTGGTCGCCATCGCAGCCGGCTGGCTGGTTGTGTTTCCCGATGCTATGAGAGGAGGATGTGGATATTCCGGAAAGGGAGCTGCTGCCAGAGATCGGTCGCGGTATTGAGCGGCCTGGTGTTGCTGCGAGTTTTGGCTGGCTGACTGCAATGCCTCAAACTTTTTGTTGGACCGCGTCGCAAACAGCAAAACCACCCGAATTTTTTGGACAAGGTGGGGCGCCAATCGCGCCGATAAGATCCTACTTGGCTCCTATCGCCACAGAGCCTCGCTACACATGCTTTGTTGCTACCATGGTACATGGAATAGGAAGTGACAGGGCCTCCAGGAATTTGCGAAGGCTCTGCGAAAACCACAGACAAGGTTTAAATTTAGAAACTATTCAGGGTGGTAAGTGGCTTATCCCTCTCTCGGTGTGATTGAAAGAAATAGTTGGGTCTCTTGCGAGGCTTGAAGAGCCACGCTAACAGTAGTTCAAGACTGCCCTATGAGTACGCATCACAAACGGGTCGTTTGCCCTTGTATATCAAGGATGAATGATACAAGCAAACGGTAGGAGCCCCAGATTTCTTGAATTTAGGATCGAGGCACGAGGAGAAAGATTCAAGCAGCATCTATTCCTTACACAACTTTGTACATGGATGAATCAAGTGTAGTATCATGGATAACTTAAACCGTATACAGTAGGTACTTCGTACACCGAGAAGTTGCGGCGAAGGAGCCTTACCCCTCCCCCACATTTTAGACCCTTGGTAAGGTCTCAACCTGACCTCCCGCTACTAAATATTTTTTTTTATCGTGGATTGGTGACATTGCAAATCCAAGGGTCGCGCGCGTGTGCTCACGCCGCCCTTCATCTCGTATCCACTATGACTTCCGTCCTTTTTTGACACCCAACTTTGGACCCATTTCCATTTTCTGTCAAAGTTAGGTCGAGATAGCCCCACGAAAGCGACCCTTGCAGTTTTCTTAGCCTCGAATTTGCTTTCAAGTTTCAACCTCTCAGGCGGGTCCTGCGCTCTCCCTCCCTCCCTGCGTCAAACCAAAGAAACCAAGCGCGCACCATCTCTGCTCTGGGAGAAGGGGAACGGGAAACGGCAGCAATGAGTTCAGACGGGTATCTCGATCCCGAGACAGATAATTTTGAGTCGCGGCCGACTTTTTACATCGGCCAGCACGACTCGGATCGTGCCGAGACGCTCACTGATACCCAGCACAATTACGTGCTGAGCTGCGGTGTAAGTCCCGCCCCGCAGC
>Ga0247769_1000175_pt1 | contig 13926 bp, 14 predicted proteins | sample UWRJL166409R6_FD_179942 | JGI IMG/M metagenome (GOLD analysis project Ga0247769, IMG submission 179942) | Plant litter microbial communities from Arlington Agricultural Research Station in Wisconsin, United States - UWRJ-L166-409R-6 | ecosystem: Environmental > Terrestrial > Plant litter >... | reverse complement strand
GATCTAATTCTTCCACGTCCTCACCGCTTTGTCTTTGCCTCCCGAACCCACCACCTTGCCGTCGGCGGACCAAGATACAGTGTAGACCTAGTTTTGTGCGCGCGCGCGCGTTAGCTAACAGATTGACACCACGGCTTGGCTGTGCGACACTAACCTCGTCCTCGTGGCCCGGTAGATCAGTTGTCAGGTTGCCGGTTCGGGCGTTCCAGACCTTCAATGTCGTGTCCTTGCTCCCCGTCACCAATAGTCTGGAGTCTGCGGACCATGCGCATTGGTAGACCTATTCACACCCTAGTCAGCGATGATCGGAACGGGCGGCTACGGGGCCAAACTTGCCGGCGCGACATGCCCCCTCAGGCTCTTGAGGAATTTGCCGTCCCGGGCGTTCCACAGCTTGGTCGCGTTATCCCACCCAGCACTTGCGATCATGGTGCCGTCGGGCGAGAACTGGACGTGGTTCACTTTGTTTTGGTGGCCCAGCTGCGATGGAACCATTAGCAACACGATTTGTTTCCGGCGGGGTTCGCGGGCGACATACCAGTCGAGCAACGGGCTTGTTGGCGTTGTTGGTAAGGTCCCACAGGTACATGGTGAAATCATCGCCTCCCCGACAGTTAGCGGGATGCGGGACAACACAGGCGGCCTCACTTACTCGCGGAGACGAAGCGTTCTGCCACCTTGCCGTTGATCTTGACGGCCTTTTCGAACCGCTCCTTTGCCTTCTGCCTCTTGCCCTCTTCCGTGTCGGGAATATCCTTGGTGTGGTCAAAGTATCCGGTCTGGAGCGCGTGGTCGCTCGACAGAGCAATGTGGTTGATCCAGTGACCGTGTGTTGTCAGTTGGGTCACAAGTGTACCCTTGACGGCGTCCCAGACGCGGATGCTCTTGTCATGAGACCCGGTATACACCAGATCGGTGCCCCCCCACCTTACACAGCTGACAGAGCTTTTATGCCCACTCAAAACATGCTCGGTCCTACCCGTGTTCACCACCCATATCCGCACTGTCCCGTCCTTGGAGGCACTCGCGAGCCGAGGCGTGCTATCCCGCCACACTAGACGTAGCTGTTAGTCCATGCCGATAAGCTTGGAGCATCCGAGACACTTACGGTGATACGGCTGCCACGCAAGGGCCGTCACCCACTTCGCATGCCCCTTCAGGTCCTGGCCAAAGGGCTTCCCGGTCTCCGGGTCCCAGATGCGCACCGTCTTGTCCATACTGCAGCTCGCAAGCTGGTCGCCCCGTGGGGAGAAGAACACGCCCAACACCCACCCCGTATGACCTTTGAGTGTGTGTTTTGGTGTACCCGTGTCGGTGTCCCATATCCTAACCGTGTTGTCTCCGCTCCCGGTTGCCAGCATGGAGGATGATATAGGAGAGAACTGGGACGCGAGGATCGGCTGCCCGTGACCGGGGATGCGATGTGCCATGCGAGACACCGCCTGCACCTTGAACACGGCCTGGGGTTCGGCGCTCAGCGTAATCGTCGTTCTATCCCAGCTGTGTTAGCCTTCCATCTGACCACGCCCGACGTTAACCAAACGTACTCGAAGGGGTTGGCGACGCCATGTTTTTGTAAAAGGCCCAAAAGATCGGTCGGGTACTGGTCTACGATGATGTCCTTGCCCGGGATGTGTATGCGAAAGCGGTAGGGTGTGAAGTCTTCGCGGTCCTGTGTTCGTCGCGGTCAGCGCAAGCTATCCCGACACCGGTCTCGATAGAAATTCCCAGTTGGCAGCATAGACATACCCTCCCCAGCAGGGTATTCAGCAGCACTGAAATGTTCTTCTCGCTCGCATCGCCGAAATTGACCTCGATGACATCCGTCATCTGCTTGCCATCGCTGTCGACGAATTCGGCCTTGAAGGAGCCCAGGTCGGTGGCCAGCAGGGGAGCGACATCCTGCTGGGTCTGGGTCCGCTCGAGGTCCTCCCTCCTCTGCCGCTTGGACGGCGGGGGAAGTACTGTCGACATTTGCGCGGCGATTCGCTTCGTTCGGTATCTCGGGGAGCCAGTAGGGGTTATTGTCGCTGCTGTCTCTGAACACTAGTTCGGTCAGGAGCTGGCGAAGAATGGATCGCGGGACGCCGAAAACTTTAGCGGTGAGCAACGGCAGAACTTGCACCTTGAATGCCAAGTCATCCAAGCCATGTGGGGGAGCTCTCTACCTACCCCGCGATTCTAGGTTTGTGTCTTGGAGAGTCAAAAAGAAAACGGATGCTTTCTTCCCATGAGATGAGGAGTGACTCTTACTGGGACCGTTTTGGATGCGTTCGAATGTGCAGGGAAGTGAGACCCAAATGTATTTGAGCATAGCATACAACCTACTTTCATCTGCGCTTCCACTCTGTTCGGTGTCGAGTTGACGATCCGAATTGAGTTTGAGATGTGGTTGTCGGGTCGCGCCAACCGTCAACAGCTGTCATCCACAGCACTTACACGACTCACGAGCCCCCGGCGCCAACTCCTGATCCTCTTCAGCTGGACTGTTGCAGCAAAACCAAGTATGTTAGTCGAAATCTGGAATTTGAGTCTCAGAACTCTAAGCAAATGCCCTGGCTAGTTGCGGGAGCGGGAGCGATATGTTGTGTCCGCTCCAACAAGGGGGACACGCTTACGAGCAGGCGTCACAGCCTTCATATCACCATGGACTTCAACCTAATGGGAAGTCATGGCAATCCTGAGACTGGAGCGAATGATAGCCAAAGCTAGCGGTTGTCAAAACACTCATGATGCTAGAATAATCACATGGAACAGCCACAAACGACGAATGACGCCAGCACATCCTGCATACCTACGTTGTTCAAGTTCAAGTTCTCATTGAAGTATCTTACAGGGGGTATCTGCAGGCGTTCAAGCCCCGAAACAGCTAAGGCAGGCATGGTTTGTGAGTCCTCCGAGAAAGACTAATCCATGAAAAATGTCCTAAGTCACGAACCAAGGACCACATCAGAAACCAGATGCCTGAGATACAACATCAAATTGTGTGCCATGAACCAAATCATACATCTTCCTTCCTCCTTTCTCCTTCACCAGAAACCATCGTTGCCTGATCCTCCGCGTCAACGCTTAGAAGCCATTGTAGGTGAATTCGGCCGTCACTGTTTTGGCCGGCACCAGACTCCCACTAATTTGGAATGTCGAGTCAATGTCGGCGCCCTACCCGAGCAGGGCATCGCCCCGCCTCGATCCATGGCGAAGGATGGGAGACAGTCCTCATGTAAAAGGAGTCTGTGTGTTCCAAAAAATGTGCGGGTCCTGTCCCGCGGCCGGAGCCGGCCCGGCCTGCCTGCTGCGGGAGGCCAAAGCCTGGAGCCAGCAGGCAGACCGGGCAGTCCAGATGTTAAAGCCGCGGGCGGAGCCCGTCCCGGCCTGCCTGCTCGGGGATGCCCACGCCGAGCGGGAGCAGACAGGCCGGGTGAAAACGCATGTGACAGCGTTGCCGCCAACAGCATATAATCCACATCCAGAATTCAGTCATCGACTTGGGATTCTGGCAATTCCTTTTGGAAGTAGTGACTCAATTGGTGTGGATTCGATTGAAGTGCGACTCCTTTGTTGCCGCGGCGATTCCGTGATCAAGAGAGCCGCCCGGTCGGTCGTGTTGGCCAATGTGTCTGGAGGGCGACCGACCGGGCGGTCGAAAAGACGCTGAATTTAATTTTTTTTGGTTGGGTTGTGAGCGTAGCCAAGTTGCCACGGCGACCCCAGACCTCCACCAAGGGCGAGATCGTGTGTGTGTAAGAGAGAGAGAGAGTCCAAGTGCGTGATGAAGAGACGGAAGAGTTGAAAAGAGGCCGGTTGTGCCCGCTTCGGTGACGATCGTGTTTCACGACCCTAAAATCGACGATCACCCACGCTCATAGTCACATGACTCTTCGTCACGTTTGATCAGCCCCGGCTCAGCTTCGGCTAATATCTGCCCATTAAACAGCACAGCTTTCCGAGAAGGTGCAGTTTTAGCCGAAGGGTCCAAAAATGGTCCCGTGCAAGCAAAGTGCCCAGAATTGGAGGAACTCATCACAAGCTTCGCGGTTGGAACGTTCCAATATGGTCATGGTTATCTGTGCAGGGCATTGTGTCTCACGCAGAACTGGAAGGCGTCAAATCACCTCTGGAAAGCCTCACTGATATCATATACGAGGTTCAGTCAGATAACCCCTTACGGGGCGCCTTTGGATATTCCGACAATTATGGTACGAGGTATGAGCGTCTCAAGGTCAAGATGCGGGACCAAAGGGATGCCATTTTATGGCAGGGAATATACGTTGAGCCATCCGATGTTGGTAAAGATGTGTAACTTGGAAAGTGATGTCTGTTTGTTAGACTTGCCGTTTGAGAAGTCTCAAATCAAGGCGTTGAGGATAACTACCTCCAGGGGAGTCTGATGCCATGAACTGTTTGATCGTTTGCGAGGTAGGGGTTTTGGGACGCTTTGAGCGAATTGGTATTGCGAGTATGCCCGACGAGCTTTAGAGAGATGGGGCTGAGGAGAATATTGCTTTTGCTTGACTTTCGATATAAGATGATGCACAGTCATTATCAAGAGCCAACAGATGACTTCTGTTTGCTGACAGGGAAAATCACCTTGAGAGGTATCTATAATTTTCACCTTTTGTTCTGCTCCCCTTAGGAATTATTGCAACCATGGCGCACTGGCCCTCTCAACAAGCTCCGCCAGAGTCGCAGGAAACCCGCTGATTGGAATGTACTTCTCGGTATCCCTGACCCTCAAAGCAATAACGTGAAGACGATTACTGCCAAACCTATCCTTCAGATTCACACCCACCTTCACAGTCCATTCCCCAGCGTCTAGATCAACGCAACGTGAAAGCTCCGGTGATTCATCCGTCACCCTAAGAGGTTTCCAGATATGATTTGCCACCATCCACTCATCCACCAAAGAACCCTCTGCGACCACAGTATACCACAAGCTATCGACCTTTTCAGTCAAGAGTCTCCGCAGTCCACCGCTATTCCGGTGCAAACGACATCTTATTGACCCAGAGAGGTGGTTTTCCCCGGAGCCAATGCTTCCAACTCTCTCTGCTGCTCTCGCAACGCTGTTGTCATCTGGTTCGAAGAAGAAAAGGTTTGCCAGCATTTTGTGCGCGATGTCCCGAATTTGGTTACGCCCTGGTTCTTTTGCAATCCAGGCCTTTGTCGTTGAAACCAATTCCTCTATCTTAGAAGCGTCATCAAATGCTTGACGTTGGTCGTCGTCCAGTGGGGGGTCGAGTCGATGGAGTTTGGACTTGATAGCTGGGGGCATGCCACTTTGGAATCGAATCCAACACTTTTCAACGTCCATTTGTCTCTGCATCATGCTGGAGATCACGCTGAGACTGCCTGTGAAGCCTGTGAAAGACGATATAGAGGGCGTATGAGGTTGGTAGTCAATCTGGAGTCCCGTCCCCAGGGAGACAAGGAGATCAAGTGCTGGGCTGTTGGCGGGCCAGAGTGCGACGGCCTCTTCGTATGCGATTTGAGCAGGGCAGCACCCAAATATCGACCCGTCAAGGTAGGTAGTTGAAGTCTCGATTTTTTCGAAAGGGGGCAGGTAGTAAGGCGTTGCAGAAGTTGCCATCGCCGCTTCCCAGACTCGCATGTCGTTGGAGTGGTCTTCCTCGCGAGTAATGTTCTGCCCTCGGGGGCGGTTGTAGTTTGATATGACTGCCTTTCCTTCACCACCCTTCGTGGCTGAAACCACGGCAATGCGGGTCTTCAGCCGGCCATCCCCTGCAAGTGCTGGTGCAAAGAGACTTGTGCTTCTTCCAAAGAAATCCTGAACCGCGTTCTTGAGGGGTTCCGGCGTGAATATACTGGTGCGATTTTTCAGCATCATGTTGAGCTTGGAGACCGTCCTCCCAAGCTTTTGGGGGCGAAACAGATTGACGACAGCATTTTTAAAGAATTCTGTAACTGATAGCAAAGACGTTTCCGTCAAACTATTGGCCAAGGCAAGAGTGATTATACCGCCTAGGTAGAATGATCAGGATTTCAGTAGAGGTATCAAGATGCTAGAGAAGTTGAATGGACATACCCGTGCCTGTCCCAACCATCAAGTCGAAGTATTCCCAGATTGGTACTCCCAGTCCGATTTCATCTGTCAACGCTCGAAGCAACTCCAGCTCGACAACCCCACGGATGCCACCACCGTCCAGAGCCAGGACTCTGACACCAGCACATCGAGGTTTCAACTGAATGGAGTGCGGAAGGTGTTCTTCCCGACCACACAAATAGCAGTTGGATAGAAGCCAGGAACATTCGCTGTCGATTGAAGGCGTGCCCAGTTCCTGTATGCACACTGAGCAGTAGGCGTGACCGCAAGACAGAACGTGATTTGGAACCCCATCCAGACATAAGAAGCAAGTCTTGTTGCTTTTGATGTTCGCCCAGATGACTGCGTGGTCGAGATATAGCTGCCGTTTTTGATCTCTTGCAGGGCTCTCCCCGCGTTGTAGGCCCCATCTCCGCGGTAGCTCGGGATTTGTCTCGAGGATGGTCAAGTACTCGTTGGAGAACTTTTCACGGATTTCGCTTAACCACTCACTCCAGCTGTTGTGAGTCCATCGCGCCCTTCCACGAAACGCACCGGAAACGCTCTTGCCGGTTCCTGACATGTGTTCCAAGTGTAACGCCTTGGGGCGCGATACACAACAACTACCGTCGGGAAATTGGTAGGTGCAGGTTTCGTAACTTTCCACATACTCTTCCACTGCAGCGACGCAGATCTGCCTGAGTTCCCTGTCAAATCCGTCGCATGGATTAACTCCTGAGAACACGCAGTTAATAAATGCATTATGAAGGAGGGAAGCCTGGGAATACTGGCCCATACCTTGCGAAAACCTCCGCATCATCCAAGTCAGTAGGGCCGCTACGATGGCGTCAATCAACATGCTGTCCACAGCATGTATGTCAAAGATTGTTTCAGCATGACGATAGCCGTGAGCGAGGAAATTCGCAAGATGGCTGGCCATCGTGAAGGGGTTGGAGTCGTGCTTTCGCGCGGCCAGGTAAAAGTCGAATGGGAGATCTGATGTTGCGAAATGAACAAAGGCCTTAGACAGAATGTCCGACGTTTCGATAACGTTACGCTTCATGTTTGCAACACTCCTGAGGCTTTGCTCATCTCGTACGGCGATCTCAATCCGCTGTCGAAGTCCTGCCCATTGGCGAACCACCGCGGATGGTTCTACTCTTTCCCAGCTCGGCACATACCAACACATGATTCTCCGAAACAGGGTATCATAGAGTCGCCGGTTGGTCGTGATCCGTTTGCGGAAATCTGGTTGATTGGCATTATATTTTCTGACAAAGTCATTGAGGCTTTGGGATACGGTCCAGAGGTTTGAATCATCTTCCAACCACAACTCGGAAAGAAAGTCTTCTTCGTAAAACGCGGGAACGTGTTGCTCAAACGTGTGTTGAACAATAATCAAGGTCTTTCGCGAGGGTTGGTTGATGGTCTGATGAAAGGCTGCAACAGCCCACTCCATTACTTCCATCAGGTGCCAGCGCATTCGGCTATCATCCCGGGCAACAAAGACGATTATGTCGCTAACAGCGTAGAGAAATGTTTTGTTGAATATGTCGATGCTGTGCTTATCACCCCTGTAAAAGCCAGCTGTGACGCGGTACTCATATTCCGGGGTTGATTCCATCCTCCGAGATCGGGGACGACGCAAAGATTGTGTTCGCATCGGAGATTTCCCCTTCGAACTATTTCCTTCGTCATTAGGAAGCGCCTCATTGTTCGTGAAGACGCCTCTATCGCCGAATCCCTCGCAGTCCGCAAATAGGATTGAATACTGGTCTACCTCAGGCAGTCCCAGATTTGGGTTTTCGTCGAGATAGAGGTGCACGCCCTCTGTTGTGGGACTGATGGCAGTCATTGGGGTTCCGGTCCCTACGACCGGCCATCCATGGGCTATCCGCGTCATTGCTGGAACAAGTCGGCCAACGTCGGCGTCTTCCGCCACTTGACCGTCGCATATGAGTCCGACCTCTGAAGCCGATCCCATAGCCATCATTGCTCTTACTAGACTGGACTTCCCGGTACCAGTGTCGCCGATAAACGAGACAATACTGGGGTATTGGTTTGTTGCTCCCATGCTCGCTGTCTGGCTTTTGTTACAAAGCTGTCGGAAGCGATCATATACCTGGAGGACGGGGATGTTCTGCCCATCGCTGGTGCTGGGATACCTGCTGTAGGTTGGGGGATCCTGCTTGATGTTGAACCACTGCGTATTGCCGTCCAGTTCGAGCAGCCCATCTCCACGAACATCGTTTGGACTTTTTACGGCCGCTATGATGATCTTCTCAGCTGGGATGAGCATTTTGTGCCGCTTTGCAAGTCTCGATGACGACGGGAGGTGCAGGTCCCAGCAGGTTTCGTGGCCCCGAACCTTGCAAGGATTCAGTGTGCATTCAGGTACTTCGCAAGTAACGCAGATAAGTCGGACGTCTTCTTCGTTGGCATCGTTTTCGCCTGGGTCCGCATTCCAATTTGGCCCACAAAATGAGCAGAACCGCGCATCCTTCAGTGTGACACTTTTTTCACACATGCCACAAGTATACGTCTTCAACAGGGTTTTCAGGAATGTAGACTGGCTCAGGCCCTCCGAAATACCGGTGTTCTGACGGATCTCGACTGATGTTACAGTTGCAGTTTCATGGAGCGCTCCTGCATCAGGAGTGGAGCAGGCATCAGAGTGAAGAGACTGGTCCCGAAATCCCGGTCGGCGGAACACAGAACTGTAATGATATAACAACCGTATTTGCTCTGAGATATGCGACAAGATGAGAGAAAACCGAGATATGCGAGGATACCGAGGGCTCGCATCATGTTGCTGGTCGCCGGGGTCATCTCCTGAGTACTCGCTGTCCGAGGTCAGGCTGTCGGTTTCATCCTGCGTCTCGGGCGTGAGTCCGCTTGAACCTGAAGACGTGATTGTCATTGCAGACCCTGCTCTTGTGAGTAGATCTTTGAGTTGGTGAAAAGCCCCAGCCACAGATATCCGCAAGGGGGCATCGTTCTGTAATAGGCCAACCAAAGACTTGGCGTCTCGGAGGGTAGCTCCAGTTTGCTCCATCCAGATATTGAGTCTCCCGAACTGATCAATAAGATCTCGGGAGTCTTGAGTACTTCGGCTCTTCAGTTCTGGGCGCAGAAGAAGTTCTTGATAAAGGTCAAACACGCTTTGTGCGAGTTCGGGAATTGAGTCTGCCTCATCCAATGCAACCAAGTCTGCCTTCTTCTGAATAGCGAAGGATTTCGGCTGATCTTCCTTTTTGTCGGGAATTTCCAGTCTACTCGATACCGAGGCGCTCTGGATAACCGGCCGTTTCTTGAAATCTTCGATCTTTTCTGAGTTGCTCATTTCCGTTGAATATTTGGACATGTACGATTTCTCGGCCCCAGAAGGTGGTAATGCCATCAAGGATGACCTTGTTTCGATGAAGCTCGCGGCTAGCTCTCGTTGATCGCATCTTATATGCGCATCCATGACGTCGAACAGATTCTTGATTTCTTCAGTGTATCGATGGCTGGGCTTCCTGAACGCTACAGGAACCTGTTTGAGATGAACGCCGCGGATAGTTTTTGACCTCGTGGATTTGCTCAGGGATGCTGCTTTGCTCCTCAAGCGAGATCGGACGCCTCGAAGCTGAGTCGCAGATTCAGTGTCGATCTGGAATGTTGTTGGAGCCGCGGTTTTCGGACTGATCTCGCGGGATTCCAACTCCAAGTCTGTGCCTTTCAGCAACGCGATGTCCATCTTCAAGGCGAAGCCATATATAGTTTCCGTTTCTAAACTCTGCTTACTTCTCTCCCAAGGGGAAGTGATTGATGTCCCTTCCATGGACCCGGTCAGAAAAAAGCCGAGGTCTTTGGATGCCTGGAGCCGTTTCTGTATCTGAGTGCCCGTATCGCGATGATTGTGGCTGATTACCCTGATGCAGTTGACCACCGCTTCGAATAAACTCTTCATATACTCCATTCTACGCCCTGTATGATTGTTCAATAAGTAGAGTTGTCGAATAATGATCGCGTCAGTTAGAATTCTTGCTTACTCTTGATGTTTTGTGATCGACTCAGGGCAGGCTCAGTGTCACCAAACGTGGAATCCCAGACGACAGAACGGAGCACATCAGACAGCTCGTCGTCTTTGCCGAGTATCCATGCCGCATTGACATAGTCCGGCCACTTTGACTGGGACACATCTGTGCGACGCGGTGTTCTCCAAACCCAGGTGTCGTCTGGCAGTGGCGTTACCTCCCACGGCTGGGAAAGGCGATTCCATAAGCCAAGGAATGGACTAGGGTCGCATCTGTAGTAGTGAAGTGTATTGCAGAATTGAGACAGGTCTACAATAGATAGACTGCCTGGCTCGCGGCGCTGCTCTTCAATCCCTTGCTTGTCGGGGGCGTTCTCTTGCCCAATGTTTTCGAGGAGATACCGTATGGATTCGCCGTTGACGTTGTCTTCCTCGCTGGGAGATAACTTTATCGGTCGCGTTTTGGACTCTTGGACCAGTTCTCGCAGTTGTGGTGAGGCGCGGACAAGGAGTTCGAGGTCCTGCCCGCTGACTTTGACTGTCCCGAGGCCGTCGATCGTAAAAGAAACAGACATGATTGATCGGTCGGTTCATGAAATCTGTTCAGCGCGTCGGCGGTCGCCACACACAACCTAAGGAAAGAGCGAAATACCGACGCTGCAACCCCGCTCGTCCCAAGCTCTCAGCCGCACGCACACCTTCGGAGCTTCCGTGTCTCGATCGTCACGTGATCATCCATTCAAGGGAATGTTTTCTCACTGCCCCTCTTCTTCATCGCTTTCCTGCACTTGAATATTCCATCCGCCCAAGCACGCGACCATGGAGGTGACGGGGGTTGTCCTCGGAGCTCTTCCGATCATTTTGTACGCCATGGACAATTATCACCGTTGCCTTCAAGCGACAGCCGACTACTGGCGTTATGACTCAACCATCAAGCTGATCCGCAGTCATGTATTTCTCCAGCAGCAGCAGCTGAACATCACATTTCGCGCCATTGGTCTCGTCGACCCCACACCCTCCCAACTCGAGGAGCATCTCCGCCGTCATTGCCCTAAAAATCACCAGCAATTTCTTAACGTTGTCACCCAAATGGAGAAGCTACTTGCCAAACTCATGGACAAGCTCGACATTGACGCTCAAGGCCGGCCAAAATGGAGCACTGAGCCCCCAGAGCGCGTAGTATGGGAATGGCGAAGAGTCAAGCGGAGTTTTGGTCGAAGTTCCCGTCAGAAACTGATTGAAGAGCTTCAGTTCTGGAACGATGGGCTCAAGAATTGTCTTGATAACGCTGAGATTCCGTCCGAGACCAGTCGGCCCAACTCACTAGTCAACACGTTACGAGCTCGATTCAGCCCGACCACATGCAACAAAACACGCCAACAAGTTTTGCAGTTACACCAAGCCGTTGCGAGGGCCTGGAGCTGCCAGTCTCATACCCATCGAGGACACTTGAGGATCGCATGGCATGTCGAGAACAACATCGTCTCTGACTCTGACGCACTGAGTCTTCTTTTTCCATCCGAGGAAGCACCGCCTCTATCTTGGGATGAGCTTGTTTGTCATCTGGTCGATCCTAATACTGATCCTCCGAGCGAACCAGCTGTATCAACAAGTTTACCCAGCGAACCGAAGAACAAGAAGCGACACCGTTGGTCACGACTGATGACGCAGCCGCACCCGTCCAGGCTAGAAGGGATTCCATTGGAAATGACACCAAACGGAGCAAGATCAAGTACCGGGCGCATAGGAGGCTCAGGAAAACAGGGGCCTCCGGCGGAAATCGACTGTCTCTGCTCATTTCTGCATGATGACAATACCTCAGGTCGACTGGGTATGAAGGCTCCTGGATATAGCAGCACTGCCCCGCACGTCATAATGGACCGTCGAAAGCATTTGGACGTCATCAACCCCATACCACTGCACAGTGTGTTTGGTCCCTCTCGTTGCCAGTTGTCTCGGGTGGACCGCTTTGCAGTTGCCGCAGCTGCAGCGTGGGCTGTCCTGTATCTCGCAGGGTCTCCTTGGATCGATCCAGACTGGACTGCGCGAGAAGGATTGCTTTTGCTTAGAAAAGCGGATTCGCGTCACGTCACGACTATTCCTTACGCTTTCCAGCCGGATCTCGGTGCTCCACGAGCAGGCAATGCGTCTTATGCCGCGGTCGAAGAAACCGAGGCAGGTATCATGAGACACAAAACACTTTTTGCTCTAGGTGTTCTCCTAATTGAGCTATGCTTGAATGCAACACTGGAGGAACTTCGCCAAGAGATACGCGCAAACAGCTTGTATGCTTCGATGGGTCTCAGTGTGCCCTTCGATGGCTTAGACGATTACAAGGTTGCCAACACTTACATTGAAAAGGTATATCGGGAAGCGGGGGACATCTTTGGGTACGCGGTTCAACGCTGTCTTCGCTGCGAGTTTCCTGGTCGGGATGTCACAAAAACTTTTGAGTTTGAGCAATTCCGAGCAGACTTTTTCCACGGAGTTGTGGCTCCTGTGCAGGCCACTTACAGCCTTTTGCAGACGCTTCACTAGCCCTGGTTCTACAATATAATGAGGGACAGAGTGTCTCCGCCTCCCGAATCGTCCGTTCTTGATTCGAACATCCTGGATCAAAACCCGAGATCTCCTCGAAAGGACACGGGCTTTCAGCAGAACTCTCTAATCAGAAGGCCTCAGAAGATCTCGGATAATGATCAAACCTGGAGTTGGTAAATAGCTTGGTCTGCAAACTGATATTTACCACTTATTTTACTGGGTGGTGGCACAACTCAAGTGGCATATAGCCCCTCAATGAAGCTGTGTTGAGACTGTCAGTATTCCTAACATTACAATTTTCCTCGTCGTGCTAACTATGTAATCATGAAATGGCAACTCTCTTTCTCCCTTGTGGTCCTGCCGCAGGTCAGCCTTTGCATTGGGAAAGCTGATCGACTTGCCACTATCGTGTCTACGCACACCGCGGGAAACAGCAGCTATGAGTTCATTGTTGTGGGCGGTGGCATTTCTAGGCTTACGGTGACCGATCGGTTGACAGAAGACCCATCATCAGGTAACTCTACGTCATTGCCTTCTGAATGTCTCACCGAACAACTTGGTGAAGTCAAAATCTTGGTGATATGGCCGGGCCGTTCAACAGAAATAAAGCAAGCGTCTTCGTGCCTGGAGCCGATTTTCAGTACCATATCTATGGATCCCCCTGCCAAGCACTCCCCAGCCAGCTCCCAATGGCAAAACGTTTAATGTCCCCGCAGGGAGAGTTGTAGGAGATGGCTCAATCGTCAATGCAATAGTATTTGTGTGGCCGGGAAAAGAAGACTTGCAAGCATGAGAAAAGTTAGAAGCAAAGGGTTGGGGCTTGGACTCACTTCTACAGTGTTACAAAAATAGCGAGAATTATGCTACCCCCAACCCAGAATTTACACGACAAGCCAACTTCTCTTACTCGGAGAACGTCTACGGACGTAATGGGCCGGTCCAGGTTTCTTTGCCCAACTTGTACTATCCAGCCAGCCGGAATTGGCTTGAACCCACAGTGTACTTCGGCATCAGCATCTCCGGAGATCCCAACAGCGGCACCGCGCAAAGAGTGAGCTACTTCCCGTCGTCCGAAGCCAGCACCACAACCAGAACTCGCGTCATACCGCCTCAGCATTACAGCTGGGCATAGCCCAGCCCAACTACTCTACCCTCGCCTTCCACACCGTCTTGAAAAGTCCTCTTCAAAGACCAAATCGCCATCAGCATCGAATACCAAGCCTCAACAGGCGGATCACCCCTTACAGCTCTCATAACGAAAGAATTCTTCTCGCCACTGGTACAGTTCATACCCCTCAAATCCTCCAACTCTCGGATATTGGCCCCG
>Ga0247769_1000174_pt1 | contig 14034 bp, 18 predicted proteins | sample UWRJL166409R6_FD_179942 | JGI IMG/M metagenome (GOLD analysis project Ga0247769, IMG submission 179942) | Plant litter microbial communities from Arlington Agricultural Research Station in Wisconsin, United States - UWRJ-L166-409R-6 | ecosystem: Environmental > Terrestrial > Plant litter >... | reverse complement strand
AGAATCCTCTATTTGCGCCCCGATTGATGCCTCATTCCTGACTCTAGCTGCATCCACGTATTATGACACCCGTCGGGCGCCTCTCACATCTTGCGCACCTCAACTTGGCGACCCAGCGGGGCACCTGAGTTGGAAGCTCTTCTATCCGATAGACCGCACACCCCACGGCCTCCTGTACAATGGAGAAGCTGAAAACCAACTCCCTCGGGCTCAAAAAGTTTCGGAGTGTACGTGAGAAAAATGGGAGCCATCGTCGCAGCAAATCTTCCGAGCCTGGCGGGAAGGTCCGTCTGATTTTTTTGCGTCATTGATGTTGAACAAGTATACTTTCAGACCGAGCTACTGACTGATCTTCTACCTACTAGGGCCGCCCAATGACTCTCGATATCATTTCCATCTTCAGACCTGAGTCCGCCAAGCAAGCTCAGAGGGAGAGGGAGGAGGAGGAGAAAGAAGCCGCCAAGGTATGTTGGAGAAGGGCGCTGTTCTTGATTCGCATGCGGAATGGCCCATTGTTGACCTTCGCCACAGGTCGAGGATATCACCAAGCGACTCGTGGAGCTGAATTACAACGGCCTTACCGAGGAGCTCGTTCGCTATGCGCTCAACTCCAAGTTCGCTGGCGGCGATGTTGACAAGGCCATTGAGCTCCTCCGACTTCAACAACGGGCATTTGCTGGAATCGTTGAGCCATACAACCCGAAGATACAAATGCTTGGAGCCGAAAATCGCGGAAATGTCACCTGCTATCTCGACGCCCTGTTGTTCGCTATGTTTGCAAACCTCACCGCTTTCGAGTGTATGTTGAAGAATGACTCAACCGACGAGTCTAAGAGACAGTTGGCTGCTTTGATCAGACTGTGGGTCAATATGTTGAGAAGCGGGAATTTGATCCATACAGATATGGTGAGGAACATCAAAATTTGCGTCTTTTCAAGGCTTTTGACTAACTCCATCCCGTAGACTCAGCATATCCAAGAGTCACTGGCTGCTTGCGGGTGGAAAGACGCTCAACGACTTGAGCAGCAGGACACGTCCGAAGCCTTCGCCTTCATCACCGAGACCCTACAGCTACCGCTTCTCGCACTGCAGGTCGACCTCTTTCACCAGGGCAAAAGGGATGAAGACGACCATAAGGTTGTCCATGAGAGGTTGTTGAATCTCGCCGTACCCCCTGATCCTGAGGGCAAGGGTCTCAAATTAGAAGACTGCCTGGAAGAGTATTTTAACAACAAAGTAGATGTACTACGGGATAGTCTGGAGGAAAAGAAAGGAGGAGACTGGCCAAGTCCGGGTGCTAAAACCACCATTCGGGTTGTCACGGAGGAGGAGGAATTACAAACAGTGGAGCATATCGAAGATTCGGCCACCCCCACGCCGGGGAGGTGGTCGGGACCGGGTGTTCTTGTTCAAACCCCTCTCGAGACGCCAACTTCCAGCTACTCAAATGCCTTTGAGTCTTTCTCGAGTTCTCGGAATAGATCGACAAGCATAATACAACGGATAGTGGTGAATGATGACGGACAATCGACAGATGTAAGCGGCGAGGGGTTCCTCCACCGGGCAAGACGAACAGGGTCGACAGTGGTAAAGGCTGTTACAATTCCCGCCTGGCAATTCTTCCGGCTTATACGTGGGTTTTCCCCCAGGATGACAGGACATAGAATTGGTTGCTAACTTGACCAGCATGGCATGCCGCCTCAAGCAGCGAACCTAGTAGTGATGCAGAAGTTGCGAGGCATTTTAACCAACGCCCCGTGCTAGGGATTTGCTTGAAGAGGTATACGATGACAGAACAAGGTGTGCCGATACGGCAGAATACCCTGATCGACATTCCCGACAAGATGAGGCTCCCGCATTTCATGGTTGTCGACGGCGTCAAAACCGATCAGGAGGCCGATGGGCTAAGCCAAGAGTACAAACTCGTCTTGCAGTCGGTCGTCTGCCATCGGGGCGATTCACTCCACAGCGGTCACTACATCGCGTTCGCACGGGTCGCCCCAAAGTTACTAACTGACAACCGGAGACACGATCACGACCCACCCCCGGATTACGAGGAAGCCCAGTGGGTGAGATTCGACGATCTAGCAGTTGAGGAACGTGTGACATATGTCGACGACATCAAGGAATCTCTACGCGAGGAGATGCCTTATCTTCTGTTCTACCAAATCGTTCCCATGGTAGACGTGACGACCGCATCTACCGACGGCTCCGTCGTAGAACCCCCGTCCTACCTTGAGTCCGCCGTAAATGCAGCTGGCGGATTGTCACCAGGCGACCCAGCTATTGGGGCGATTTCTAGGTCAACTAGTGGTTACTTTGATTCCTCTACGACGCTGGTGCATAGTGGGCCGAGCATTCGCTTTAGTTCCGAGCTTGAGCGGCCACTCCGGCTCAGCTTTGACGAGGGCTTATACTCAACCCAGGCAAAAGCCGACGATTCGAGGCGTGGCAGTACCACGACTTCCGAGCCGGCCGCTACCGACTCGATCACCATTCCCGACTTGCCTTCTCCGGCTGTGACACCTCCGGAGGAAAGCACCGCGGCGAGACTTTCGAGAGCCGCCGCCAAATTCACAAAGACAGGCAGCAAATCCCGCCCCACTAGTCAGGCGGGCGAGGGTAGAATCAGTCTCACAATATCTAGACTCGGCTTTTCTCGGCCAAGCAAAGAGCAGCTTAATGGGGCCACTTCTACAGGGGCGGATTCCCTTGAAGAGACCGTGATCGCTGAGGAAGAGGAAAAGGAGAATAGCGGTGCCAGCAAGGAGAAGGAACATCACCACCACTTGCATCACACTCATCACAAAAAAGAACGGACGAAATCGAAAAGCCGAGAGAAGGAAGACAAAAAGGACAAAGGGAAACAAACGAAAGAGGCAAAGGCCAGCGTCCCCGACCGGGAGTGTGCGGTGATGTGAGTAGTGTTCGCATGGCTGGACATATCCACCTGAGAGGACTGCGTTTGGATTTTCATGGCGGTATCTTTATGAGCATGGCCGCTGCATAGCTGCTGCATGGCGTTGGGTTGGGTTTACATTTCCTTTGAGCATGACACATCCCACTGGCGAAAGAAATGCATTGAGAGGGAAGGAAAAGTGGGAGGCAACAACGGCTGGTGTTTCTGCTAGTGCTAACTGCAGTATTTTTTCTTCCTGTCTGCATCAGTGATACCAAGAGGCCGCAAAAGAACCGGACGGGAACAAATGGCATGGGAATCGAGGGCTGACAAGAGGGATGGAATGGTCCGATGTGTATGAGATACGAGGGATACCCGTGGGTTTGTGGCAAGGCAAGGGAAGACTTGATTGATAACTACCTTTCCCAAATCCCGAGAAGCTATGGCAGCTCTCAAGTAGCCCGTCCACATCCATGAACCCGCTAGAGGACCATTGCGTACCTAGATAATGGAAGATTCACGATATGATCCTGTATTGCAACAACACCATACCGCATCAGGGTCCTGTACCTCCGTATCAACGTTTGCGGTTTTCCGCAGAACTCAAATAGCCTTGCTCAACCCGAAGTCAGGTCACTCGGCATAGCACAAAGGTAACAACTGACATTACCATAACCTGAGCTGACTGCACTCTCTGGCAGTGGCCAAGATGCAAAAGTTCGCTGTTCCTCTACCTTATTATTTTACACGCCTGATATGTACATGCACCCACCACAACCACCGAGTCGAGGCCCAACATCGGAACCCCTTCTCAATAAGTCCTGACCACACCCACAACCTAGGCTACTCACACATGCTTGCCCTCCTGTGAAATCTATAGTACATGCGCTTCTTTCCTTATTCCCCCTTCCGCGACTGGGCTGGTATATGGGAGGCAGATCAACCGTGCGAAGCGGGAGAAAGCACGAAGAACAGAGGAACATCTATGTGGTTCGTCAATGATATGCAAAGACCCGGCCTGACGCGAGGAGCCACAGTATCAATCATGGTCACAACGACGCTAGTGTCACTAAAACAAGTAGGAAAATAGAAGCGATCAAGATCACTGTGGTGAGAGAACAGTGCTCATCTGCAACGGTGAGTTGGCGTTATGCGATCGCTGATTGCCGGCCAAGGATTGACGCATGAGTGGAGTTATCAAGTCCCAAGCTGCCCACGTCTAGGGGGTATTAGAAGGGAATATTCGGGCCAGCCTGAACACCTTGTGCCTCCTGCTGCTCCTGGAAGTCTTCTCCGGCGGCCTCCAGACTGATGCCGAGGCCAATCTTTGCCTGTTGCTGCAGCTGGTGTCAGTAAAGGCAGGGCATTGGGTTAGCTGAGCATTACTTACAGTAGTATGGTCAACCTCAGCCGCAAACGTCATGCTGGCAGGAGCAGCAAGTCGTTTCTCGAGAAGACAGGTGAGTTTGCCCTTGGTATCGATCTGTGCGCGGAAGGTGGACATTCTGAAGTCATACTTCACTCCAACAGTAGTAATACCCTCCTTCTGTATCGGGCCGCCCATGAGGCCGCCGCCAGCAGGGCCGACGGAAAGGGTGGTTTCGACACCGGCCTGTACGCGTTCAGACAGACGCCTCCAATAAGTTGTTTGCAAACCCCCCTGTGCCTGCATTTGGGCAGTTGCAACCCAGTCGCCAGACTTGTACCGCGCATAATACGAGACGGCAGCGTTTGGCGGCTGAGTCAGACTCGGTCGCTGCCAAAAAGCCTCCAGACCCAATGCAAGTTTGGGAGTGACCGATTGAAGATACTGGCCGATTAGGACACCGGTGAGGGCGCCATCGAGGACCGAAGGATTGATAGCCTTGAGTGATCCCGTGAAATCGGCCCCAGTGTATTCGTGCTCCAGTTGTGTCATGTCCTGGCCGGCTTCCGGACTGGCTTGAAAATGCCCCTTGCTGATATGGGTTGAAGAGCCCCATCGGTAGTTGAACCTCGCAGAATAGGAGCCCTCATTATCGATGCTGCCTTGAGCGAAAACCTAAACGTTGAACTTGTCAACAACCATGGCGGCAATGCGCGCACCCCAACGAAGCCTGAGGGCGCCTACCTTACTGCTGCCATACAGGGCGGCGAATGTGTAGGGTTGCAGACGCTCTCCCATAGCAAACTGGTGGGAAACCTGGAATCTGTGACCTCTGTCAGCCACGATCTGTCGGGGTGCAAGCGACGAGGACCACCCACAGGGGATTAAGGCAGAAGACCTTGGATAGTTCCGCACGAAGGCCAGAGAACATGACACCGGAAGCAAGAGCATCGCGTTGAACCTCTGTGAAGCCGATTGTCAGTTACAGCCTGATGCGTGGAGAAGTGGGCACAGAACGACGGCGATGCGCACAACGTACCCTTCGCGATATTCTCTACAGTGCCCGGGTTTGACAGCCCCAGCTTTGCCCTCCTTGCATGAAAGCCCGTATAGAGATTTGAAAGGCCGCCAAAGACAGGATTCTTGGCCAGGAAGGCCACTGGGGATTCGGAGCTGGACGCCATGGTCGCAGCGAGCGCAAACTGAGAGAAACGTGAGTTGTCGGTGGAGGGTAGGAGGCGCGGGGATTTGGCCTGTCAATTGGCGAGAAGAAAGTGCTGCCTCTATTCCTTGGGATGGTCGACTGCCGCAATCTAGAGGGTTCTCGGTGTCGAAGGTGAGAATTATTGCTCCGGGTCTGCGTGTTTGAGGCCGAGCTTGTTCGGCGGAGGGAGCTGACCAAAAATTTCACGGTGCGAAGGTCACACGCATGGCTGTCCAAGGCCCCTGCGCGGTTGGTAGACTCCAAGTTTAGCGCACGGGCCACATGTGGCGCGTCATTTGGGATCAATATCGTTATGTAAGCCGTCCCTCCTTCTCTTTGGCACACTTTGTTGGCGAACGTCAAGAGTATATATAAGGTTTGTACAATACCTCAAATATCTACATAAAGAGGTAGCATAATGCCACACCCCTCGAGATCACGACGACCTGGTCATTGGGAACATACCTAAGGTACCTACATACCTCGGTAGCTTGCCTGGGAACGATAGATGCTGGAAAGCCGGACACCCCCCCCCCCTGGGCACCTTCGGCTTCCTTTACCTTTCACTTTCCTCACCTGCCATAGTCCGGGTACCTGTCTAATCCGATCCATTCGAGGCCGAGTCATTCTGGCGAAGCCCGTCACTCTGCCATTGGCGAGAACGACTACCCTCATGTGAAGGGTGGTCATCAACTAAAGCCTGCAAATGATTGAGGTGAATGATCGAAGTGAGAATTCGCTCCGCTGCCCATTGTACCTACCCGACTTCCCTCGTGCCCGGTACCCGGTACGAATACACGGTACACGGTCCTCGGGACTCCGTAACGCTCCCTACTCTGAACCTTTTATTGTAGTCTTTACGGAAGCCTGTAAGCAAATGTTGCAAGTGTTTTGCAAGGGCAGACGAATGTGCGTCTTGGAAGCTCAGTTATCTTAGCCCGATGACGAGTTTTGTCCAAAGTACCCAAGGCTTATGTGAACGGGTTTCTGAGATGTGCCATCCGCGGCGGTGGGCATGCCGTGATTGACATTTGGGACGGGAGGCGGGTGGGTTTACAGGGGACTGGACTGCTCGGGTTACGCTTCGCTGCATTGGAATGCAGCCCTTGTGTGCACAGACATCTGGTTGGCCTCTTTATCCCGCTGCAACCCGGCTTCTTCCATCCACCAACACTTTTGCTACGGACCATATACCTACATACCTTACATAACCTACCATAAACCTTGGAACCGCTTCGTCAAGTTATTACAGACAGTGAGCATTCTGTGGCCGTTTTCGTTGTACCTATATTTGTTCCCAGGTGTTTTGCTACCTTAGAAGGCCATATTGGATCCGACTCGCCGCTACGGTACGAGAGGTTCTCTTGTCTTCCACCCACCCGTCACCCAGCTGCAAGGCGGAGCCAGGAGAGCCTACCACTCAGACTGAGGCTCATACCAAGGGCCCAAAAAGCATCTGAAGCCTCCAGGCCCGCAGTTTCTGCCCATTGCTGCCACCGCCTACGTCTACCCAACTTTGCCTGTCCGCCCCCGCGCGCGGTTTTCAACTTCGGATCAACAGCCACGAGTCCCGCCCAAAGTAAACCCAACGGCATCCGTTCTTTTTGTCTGCCCAGTAGTAGGATCCTGGTCGACGGAGTACCCATTCCTAATACCACCTGCTCTGGTACCACCATCTTTACTTGCCTTATCCGACGGCCCCAGGAACACTTGACAGCCACCACCGTCCTCATCACATTTTCCCCTTGGGATTTGCGGTCCGTGCCGCCTCTCCCGGATTGTGAGCACGCACCAGCGGCACCATGGACACGCTGCTGTATGTGATGATTTCCATATTTGCTTATTTTTCGCCCCTTTCGACTTTTCCTGCTGTACAGAACCGCAGCAGTGCACCGCCGCGGCCCTTCTCCCAAGGACGGGCGCTACAGAGGCCTGTGTTGATGATGCTACCCGTTCTGTCATAATCCCCTGACCACATACCCCCTTCCTCTTCTCAAAGATCTACTTTACATAAGGGGGGCTTATATGTGTCTTTACAAGGCTACCGCGGATGAGCGTTGCTAACCATAAGCAGAACCGCCGAGATCGCGGCGAATGCCCCTCGATACCGGCGCAAGAGCTCGACATTCATCGATGGCATCCACGATGTCTCCGAGGATGCCAACAACATGGCGCCCGCCCAGCTCTACAGTACTATGTCTGGTCGACTGTTTCACTCGGGCAGGATTGCCATCGTCATGGTCGGGCTTCCAGCTCGTGGAAAGACGTGACCATCACCTCCCCCGCTCTCGCGTTCTCACACAACTGACCGATGCATAGCCACATCTGTGTCTCGATGGCTCGCTATCTGCAGTGGTGAGTTCCAATGTCACCCGCCGACTGCGGTCCCCGTGCTCATCTCTCGCAGGCTCGGTGTGAAGACGCGCATCTTCCACTTGGGGGACTACCGACGTGCCACTGTTGGCGAGGGCGTTGAGGTTCCACAGGATTATTTTTTCCCCAATGCGTCTCCGGCCTCGGTTATGTTACGCCAAAAGATCCTTAAAAAATGTAGAGAGGATATATACAGCTGGTTGAACCACGAGAACGGCCAAGTAGCTATCTACGACGCCGTCAACCCCACCGCCAGTGGCCGACGTTCCTTGGCCAAAGAGTTTGCAAAGCACGATGTTCAAGTACGAGCGGCTCGGTACCTAGAAAGATCCGTTTTATGTTTCTAACATGTCACGTCTAGACACTGTTTATCGAATCCTACGTGGACGACGAGGAGATTCTAAAGGAGAATGCCCGGAATGTCAAGATTTCCTCGCCCGACGTAAGTCCACCTGGTGGGTCAGGGCACACATGCGGACTAACATCGTCAGTTCCATGGCATGGACCCTGATGAGGCGGCCCAGCGATACCTTCAGCGGATACAGACCAAGATACCCGTCTTCGAAACGATGCAGGAGCCTGAGCTGAACTACGTCAAGATGAAGAATGCCGGTCAGCAGTTTTTCTACAACAATGTCAGCTTCAACTACCTTTCTCACCGGATTGTTTTCTATTTGACAAATCTCCACATCAAATCTCGCACCACTTTCTTCGTACGAGCCGGCACTGCCACGGAGGAGGACTCGTACAAGGCAGATGCACCCCTGTCTGAGGAGGGCAGGGCGTACGCTGTGAAAGTGGCCGATACCATTCTGAAAATCCGAGAGCAGGAGCACCAGGCAGCAGTTGAGAAGGGAGGGCCTAACACGCCGTCGCGGGCACTGTCCATTTGGACTTCAACGCGACTCCGCACTATCCAGACCGCAGAACCTCTTCAGAAGTTGGGTTACAAGGTCCGACAACGCTCGCAGATGAGCCAGATCAATCCAGGGGTCTGCGAGAAGATGTCAGAACGCGCAATTCGGAGCCTGTACCCGGAGGAGGTAGAAAAGCACGAACTGGACCCCTATCACCACCGCTATCCTCGCGCAGAGGTGAGTTGCTGTTTTTGGTTTGCCGTGTTCTCCGCTCGCCTCTGACACCCGCCCGCTAGTCCTACCACGACCTGGCTGTCCGACTGGAGCCTATCATTCTAGAGCTGGAGCGTGAGCAGAACGACCTCTTGATCATTGCTCATGAGAGTGTCTTGCGTGTTCTCTATGCCTACCTAATGCACTGCAGCACGCGAGACATCCCCAAGCTCAAATTCCCCAGGGATGAAATCATTGAGATCATTCCCGCTGCGTACCAGAATGAGGCAAAGCAGATTCACATCCCTGGCCTCGACCCCAAGATTATACCGGGCTCGCCCGAGGACATCCGCATCCCGGTTCCGGGCTCACCCAGCGGCCCATCCTCGCCAATCCCCGGCGGTCTTGGGAGTCCAGGGGATACCAGCGAATTTATTGTGGTAACGCGCCCGCAGGAGAAGGTCATCAACAAGACGAAGGAGATGGTAGCGGATAAGGTGGGCGACGAAGACTGATGAGCATCTAGACGAGAACGTGGAGTTGGCGATGAGCGCTGGACATGGATATGGCAGCGATTAGAATGACGATAGAACAGGGGTTGTGGCCCATATTATTATACAACGACATCATGATGCACACGTTTGACTACTTTTGTTCTGGAAGTGGTCGCCGGGGAGAAGACAGGCACTTTTGCTAGACTCCTTTAGCAACACTCATAGACCGAAGTACCAGTATCTTATTCTGGTTCAGCCTTAGACGTTGCGACTGGAAGAAAGGGCGTGTCTGCCGTTTTGAGAAGACTATAATCGCGTATTCACATGGCGTCAATATGAAGACTGATGCACTCACAGCAAGAGTCACGTCTGTCACGTTAGTGCATAGGAATTACCCGAATTACCCCTTCCGCGTTATTCTGCTCTTTCCAAGAGCAATTGTGCACAGCTCCAGCAACCCTAGACCAGGCGTTTAGATCCTCCCTACCGTCATGCAAATATCCCACACTCGTCTGATCTCCTTGCACGAGTCGAGGGCACCCCTTTAGGGCCTTTACAGAATACAGCTGAGTCCTAAAATACCTTAGGTATGAATTAGATTTCCCCCAACCCACCAGGGAGGGGCATTACGTCAACACCGACTCGACGAGTTCTCGGAACCCCTCACCTTCCCCGCATGAACAATTGGAGCATACAATCAATGGGACGCAGGGGAGTTGATAGCTGCCGAAAAAGCGGCCCCGGTCTTCTAGCATCCTCCTGGGAACCAACATCGCAGCGAATGCAAAATGGCCGGAAAGACGGCTCTCGTTACCGGAGCCACCGGGCTGTTGGGAAGACAAGTTGTCAAGGCTTTCGAGGAGAGCGGCTGGACGACCAAGGGGGCGGGCTTCGCACGCGCCAACGGCACTTCGATCCTCAAGATCGACCTTGGCGTTCCCGCCGAGGTTGAAAGGGCACTGGCCGACGTCAAGTAAGCACCATATTTCAACAGCAGAGAACTCAAGGATCCATATAGAGTCTTCTGACATATACATTGCACGTATGCAGGCCGCAAGTTGTGGTGCATTGTATGGCTCCTCTGTTCAGCAACCCGCCGGGTTCAGTTACCTCTTGCCTACCTACCCAGGTAGGTAGGTAGGTTGGTGTATATGGGGCTGACTTCAACGGACGCTAGGCGCCGCAAATCGGTTCCCCGACAAGGTTGATAAAGACCCCGAGGGCACACGTCTCATCAACGTTGAGGCCTCGAGATCGCTAGCCGCCTTGTGCGCTGCGCGTGGCATCCTCTTCATCTACATCTCCACCGATTATGTGTTTGCCGGGCGGCCAGGTGACGCACCGTACGAGGCCGACGCGCAGACAGGGCCGACGAATTTGTATGGACAGACCAAGCTGGATGGCGAGCATGTCGTGCTGGACGAATTCAAGGCCGCTGGAAAGGAGGGCTTAGGCGTGGTCTTGCGGGTGCCGGTGCTGTACGGGCCGGCGCACACTAACGCAGAGAGCGCCGTGAATGTACTAATGGACGCCGTCCAGAAGGTGCAGCAAGAAGGCGTCAAAATCAGTATGGATCACTGGGCCTTGCGGTACCCCACAAACACAGAGGACGTGGCAAGAATATGTCGCGGTAGGTCTCCCTTGCTCTTGCTGTGTGTGAGAGACTTCTGTTGATACCTGAGCACGGCGTAGACATTGCTGTCCGGTACTTGGAGGCGGAAGATGCCGCATCGCTGCCTCGCATTCTGCAGTTCTCTAGCGAGGACAAATTCACAAAGTATGAGATCTGCCAGCTCTTCGCAGATATCATGGGTCTGGCGATCGATCGGCTCGAACCCAATACCGAAGGAAACGACCCAATGGCGAGCGTGCAGCGACCATATGACTGCCACTTGTCCACGAAGGCGCTGAAGGATATTGGAATTGATGTCTCGACGCAGGACTTCACAGGTTGGTGGAGGCGCGAGTGTCGCGCTTTCCGCCATTAAGTGTGGGATTGAGGCATCCAAGGGATGGATACTCGGTAGCTCCGGCGCTTTGATGTACTGTACAATACATGTACACCGCTTCTGCGGCCAGATGCGTGGAAGATGGCGCGGCGGACTGTTATGGATACGCATAGTTGCGACTATGCTGTCTCTCTCTTAGAAGCGGCCGCATTCCAGCTTTGAAGGGGCCCGACCGCTCATTCCCCCTCCCCCCGAGCTCCCCTTTGAGGGGGGCCCGATGGCCAGCTTGCTAGGGAGTCTTCAGCAGTGAGACATGCGATGCAATGTATTGCCTGGCAGTGGTATCATTACGCACCGTGACCTTTCGCGACGAATGCTTCTCGCGCGCATCCACTCCCATCATGGCTGGTCTCCATTCCCGAGAGAGGCTCAGGACGCGCCGCTCCAGAGGCTCTCGGGGTTTCTCTTCAACTCGCGATCCCGTCGTTTATAGAGGAGAGATGAGTAAATCCTTTCCATCCCACCCTCTCTGTCCACGGACGCTTTACGGATATCTAGATGGGCACGCCATGACAGTATTTCTGCCCCTCAGCGGTCGGCCTCAACACGGCAGTCACGAATAGCTTCACAACCACGCCAAAGGGTTTACGTACTAGCGCCAAAGGAGAAAACCCCTCACGGCAACGTGTCTCGTGGCGGACCGACCCTTCGTTGGGTGATGAGCAGGCAACGCCGTCAGCCTCTCAGCTGCGGTTGCTGTCCCCCCTCATCGACGGCTAAAAGCACCTGACGCCAATTGCGTACCAAGGTACCTCCGCGCCCGAGGCCATGTCGCCCAGCGAGACGCTAAACGAAGGGCCCCGCTACCCCGAGTCCAGCCACACCGTAGGAGGCGAAAGTGTATCATTGGCGACTGCAGCGTTCGGTAATGGGGGACTGGCATCTCATGACCAGGCGACCCAAAGGTTGGGAAATGGCGCTCCCACCGGCTCGGTTCTGCTCCAAAACTGGAGTCCCGAGCCATCGGTTACCGTCGCGCAAACACACCCTCTACATATAGTGGCACCAGACACGGAACCGCATCGCAGGACTCGCGCGGCAATCCCTCTTCTACCCCTATCGCAGAAGAACCTCAATGCCCTGAACTCAAGGTCGGCACGCACCACCGGTCATGACATCAACCACGGCCTGAAGCTTGTGGGCCCTGGACCAGCGACTGGGGACCTCCCGATCATCCCGGCTCCGGAGACTGCGCCCGTCCTTCCAGCTGTCGCCGCCCGGGGCACGGGTGTTCCGCTGGCCGCCGTGAGGTCCACTGCGCCCTGCAGCAGATGCTCTCGTCTACCTCCCCGCCGTCAACGTCAGCAGCAAACCCATCGCGGAGTAGCCCCAGGGGGACCAGGAGACCAAGGGGTGGCCGAGAGACAGCGCGGAGCAAAGGAAGAGAATCGAACTGTTCTTTGGGCTGCCGACGTTGCTCAACACAAGGCGGAAGCCGACAGCATCCTTGTCGGGCAGCACAAGGGACACATAGCCCGGCAGCGACTGGACCTGCAGCTATCCGGTCGTCCGCTACCACCCTTGCCTTCACCTTCTTCCTCTCCCTCGCAGAAGACGCGAAGTCCGGTGCTGGAGAAGATTTCTCGTTTCGCCAAGGGTCGCCTCGGCCGAGACGCTGCACTCTCGGCTCCTTCGACCACCTCGCTAAGCTCTCCGGCACCATCCATTTCACCGACATCGTCAACAGGTACCTCTCTAGATCTTCGGTCGCTGAGCAGACCTGAACCGGCCCAAATGTCTCGGAATTGCATCGAGGCGGGAGGGAGAGGTCAAACGGACGCGCCACGGGGGGCGAGCAATGGCGTGGACAGGGTGAGTGTTGCAATCCTGGGCCGTTGAGTAGGTGTGTTTGCTGATTCTTCTTCCAGCGGGTCACCGTCAGATGCCGAGGCGCGACGCTAGACGTTGTGGTTGGAGTTGAGACGAGCACAGCTGATCTGCTCGTTGCCTGCTCGAAACTGGCTGCCCAGCCCATCAATGTCAATACCAGCATCTTGTCGGAGGTGTACACACCGCTCGGTCTTGAACGCCGCCTGCGCCGCTACGAGCGTGTCCGAGATGTTCTCAATTCTTGGGACCATGATACGCAAAACACGCTAGTGGTTGCCCCTGACATGCCGAGGAGTGACGACGATCTTGAGCTCGGAAGCGTCCCGCAGGTTGATATGCCCCCTTCCGGTTTCATTCGACCACTCTACTATTCGCACAAACCCGGGGGGAAATGGAGCAAACGCTTCATTACTTTACTGCAGAATGGCCAGTTGGTCTTGTCCAAGAGTTTCGAGCCAGGCCCTTCGGATAGAGACGTTCTCAGCCTCTGTCACCTGTCCGACTTCGACATCTACACACCAACCGAGTCTCAGAAAAGAAAGCATCTGAAACCGCCAAAGAAGTACTGCTATGCCATAAAAAGTCAGCAGAAGTCGACAGTCTTTCTCAACACGGACAACTACGTCCATTTCTTCTGCACCGAGGATCCCAAGGCGGCTCAGGAGTTCTACACCCGGGTCCATTTCTGGAGGAGCTGGTACATCGCGAACAGGGCGCTCCAGCTGCACTCCAAGAAGAAGGTAGCGCAGGAGGAGGAAAAGCCCCCTCAGATTCTCCCAGACAAGCCAT
>Ga0247769_1000173_pt1 | contig 14044 bp, 13 predicted proteins | sample UWRJL166409R6_FD_179942 | JGI IMG/M metagenome (GOLD analysis project Ga0247769, IMG submission 179942) | Plant litter microbial communities from Arlington Agricultural Research Station in Wisconsin, United States - UWRJ-L166-409R-6 | ecosystem: Environmental > Terrestrial > Plant litter >... | reverse complement strand
CGTTGCTTGACCACCCCTACGCCGAAAAGATAGGTTACCCGTCAGGGACCTCTGCGCTCGCAAACAGCTCGCTCCGTTGACGCGGGAAACGCGACCTCCCTGACGGGTAACCTATCTTTTCGGCTGTGTGGCCATTGAGTAATCGTCAGCCGCTCATTCACACACCTTGCTCACAAAGTCGCTCTGGAACCGGAGATGTCGGGACGGGCATTCCTTGTCCCGAGCATCCCCGCGTGGAGGCTTGGGACTTTTGGAGCAAGGTGTGTGAATGGGACGGTATCGCCAAAATGGGGCAAAGCAAAACCGGCCCTAATGGCCGGTTCTTGCAATTTTGTGTAGGGGAGCCTACTTTGTGAGGACAGCGACGTGGCTGCCGGTGTATGTGCTCTTCTGGAGCTGGTCGGTAACGAAGCGAACGGCCGCGAAAGCCAAGAAGGCAATGATGATACCGATGATAGCGTACAGAATAGTGTTCTTAGCTGAAGTAACAGCGCCCTGGTCACCACCAGATACAACGTAGCGAACACCACCGATGATCAGCATGATCACAGAAATGGCACCGATCAAGAACAGCAAAATGTTCGTAATAGTGTTAAAAATGCTACCGTCACCAAAAAGGTTTTCGGCCGCACCAGTTGGTTTAGCACAGTCAGCGCCACTACTAATGCCGCCAGCTGCGTCAGTACAGTTCTGGGCATGTGCAACCTGAGGGGCGGCAAATGTCAGACCCAGCACCAAAGCTGGAACTACAAGCGTAAACCCAGCAATTTTCTTCATGAAAGACTTCATGTACTTTCTCCTTATATATCTATGCGTTTATTGTACCACGATGGGGCTCGTATGCTAATGGTTTTAGGGGCTTAAGCTTAGACGCTGGAGAGAACAAAGTTCACGATAGCGTATGCCGCAACTGAAACCACGATGCCAATGATGGCGTAGAGGATCGTGTTCTTGGCAGATGTAATTGCGCCCTGATCACCACCCGAGAGAGCATAGCGGACACCACCAAGGATAATCATAAGGACTGAAATCGAACCTGTCAGGAATACCAGAATATTACCGATAGTCCGAATTGTCCCCGTCAGAGTACGCGTCCCTTGGCTACAGGTACTACCAGACCATGTACCACCAGAACCTTGGCAGGCAGACTGCTCAGGTGATGCGGCGCCAGCCGGGGCGGCAACAAGTCCAGCACCAGCAAAGGAAGCCGTCAGAACCACCAGTAAGCTGGTCAGTGCAAGTTTAATTTTGTTCATAGTAAATCTCTCCTTAAATGCTGCTCAAAACGAAGTTAACAATGGCGTATCCCATAAGCGATACAACCAGGCCGATGACAGCATACAGAATCGTGTTCTTGGCCGAACTGATCGCACCTTGATCGCCGCCAGAGATAGTGTAGCGCAAACCACCGATAACAATCATCAGGACTGAAATCGAACCTGTTATAAATATAAGCGTGTTAATAATGTTGGTCCAAATACTGTTCGGGCCAAATAATTTATCCCCCGTAGCCTTACAAACTGCCGTATCCGCGTTGCTGCCGCAGTTCTGAAATACATTAACCGCTGCATGTGCCGTGTCTGGAACAACTGCCGCTACCGCGCCAGCAAGCATCAAGACGCCGAGAACCGAAATAAGTACTTTCTTCGTCATAGTTCTAAAATCTTCCTAACACAAATTGTACACCAGTAAAGGCCAACATCGAAACAACCAAACCGATCACGGCATAGAGAATAGTATCCTTGGCTTTCGTAATAAGGCCTTGATCGCCAGCACTGCCGGCGTAACGAACTGCGCCAATAACAATATAGAGCAATGCCCACGCGCCGGTGAATATAAAGAATCCGCCGACAATACTAGCCCACGTAGAGTCGTTCGCTTGTACCCGTGGCAGTCCAAGGGTGTTCGCGTCGATCGATAGGGCAAATAATTTTTCAATCATACTCATAGTCTACAGCCTCGATGCCGCAAATTGTACAATAGCGACAGCCGAAATACAGATAACCACGCCAATAATTGCATCGCGAATTGTGTCACGAGCAGCTGTAATCTCGCCCGGATTACCTTGGCTCTTGATGAAACGGACACCACCCCACATTACAAATCCAACAGCCACGTAAGCAGACAGCTTAATACCTGTCTCGATCAAGGGGAAGGCAACGAGCCAGGCATCTTCTAGCTTGGTCAGCTTGGGGTGTCCCGATGCATCTTTCGGCAAACAGGCATACCACGGCGGAAAGCCAAAGAGCGTACCGCCACTACAGGCTGCAACTTGCGTAATCGCACCAGGAAGCGGTGCGGCACTGGCGGGTGTCGACGCCATAGCGTTCACGCTCAGTGCGAGAACGAACAGCGTAATAATAGAGGTAATCATTCGCTTCATTATCTAAGCACTCCGCCCGGAACCAGGTAATTAGTAATTGCAAATGTGAGCGCATACAATCCGACACCTATCATGGAGTTAACTATCGTCGCTACACCTTTCTGCGTCTTGCCCGAGTTCCCCTGTGCGGTTAGGTAGAGGAAGCCGCCATAAACCACGCCGCCCGTAGCAGCGAGTCCGACGCCGACAGTGAGAAACTTAATAATAGCGCTCAACCATACAACGATTACATTCGTTTCAACAGTCGTACCCTTGTCGAGACAATTTTTGCCACCGATGGACACGCCGATGGCGACCTGGTCAGTGCCGCACTTGACCGTCTTCTGGTCGGTTTGCGCTGAAGCCGGTGCTACAAAGCCAAAAAGCACAGTCAGTGCTAATACGGAGCCAAATAGTGCAGCGGAAATCTTTTTCATTTTTATTCCTATATTCTTGTACTAGCGTACCCCTAACAAACCATTTTCGCAATATGAAGAACCCTCGGTCCGCACCGCATCGAAAACGCGGGCAGACCGAGGGTGGCAGGCGCCAGTTCTTCACGCTGGCCTCAGTCGTGGTGCCGATCTCGGGTAGGCCGCGCCCACCAGAAGATGAAGACGACGTAGAGGACGAACACGACGATGGCGAGCCACAGAGCCGGGTACCAGTAGCTGCTCCAGTCCGGGGTGACCTCGCGGGCGAGGCCCGGGTCGTCCCGGTAGGTCGCGCTCTGGTTGAGTCCTTCGATGTTCCACTGCTCGATGTCGCGACCGGTGAGGTACACGATGATCGGCAAGATCGGTATCAGCAGCAGGAAAATGACGAAGAAAAGCCAGCGGAAGAACGTGCGGTAGGGGAAACGTCGATATTTCGTCATCATGCCTCCAGGCGAAGAATTGACTATACCTTTATACCATAAAAAACCTTAAAAGTCTATGGCTACAAGAGTCAATCAAAAAATACTAGCATTGATCAATCAGGTTCTATAAAATATGTATAAGTGCACAAAAAGCAGCTTACAGTAAGCCGCCTCGGCAATCAGCCAAACAAAAAATGTGCTACTGGGAAGGCAAAGCCGACGACCGCGCCAACGACGAAAGCTCTGCCGCCCAGCAAGAACACGCAGGGGATCATATCACGGCAAAAGGGGACTGCACAAGTCCAGCCTTCTTGGGTTTTTCTCTGTTAAATTAAAGCATTGCAAAATTTACATCACCACATACTGCCTCGTAATTTTGCTTTTGTAAAGCAGTCGATGCTCCGATATAATAAGCTTCATAGGAAGGTCGCTACTGAAGCGACCATAAGAGAATGATGGGACACTGCAACATGGTCACAAAGCATCTGGGTAAGGGGAAAGCCATCCTGGCAGGTCTGCTGGCCGGCGTCTTTTCGTTGCTCCTGAATACATTTCTCCTCACAGCGCCGGCTCATGCAGCGAGCACCGTACAAATAGAGTGGGTGAACGCTACGACGATCCGCCTCGGTGGTAGTGCACTTCAATCTCCTGTAACCGTAACCGGTAGCTTTGTTGGCAATGTTATTGGCACCCCTGCCGGCTCAGAGACCTTTATGGCCAGCACAACCGGACCTGTCGACATGACATTCGGCTGTAAAGTATCAATGACGCTCGATATCTTCCCGAACGCACAGAGTCAACTCGACTTCAGCAAGGGTGATCTCATCTTCACAACCAGCGCGCCATCCACCTGCTCACAGGATACGTTGAATGCTAACATTGCAGGTCTGATCCATGACCCCGCGACAGGCAACGCTAACATATCGCTCAAAAACACCACTATTACTGGCGTCGACAAGCGTGGCGCCGCCAGTGGCAACGACGCCGCAGACAAGCAAATCGTCAATGTCACGGCCGGCATGGGCCCAGCGAGCGACTACAACGGTATTCCGCAAACCGACGTGTTCATGTTGTGTGAAGCCAAGGGCGCCTACGTCAATAATATTGATGCTCTGTACACTGACTGCCTGGCCCGAAAATCAGGCACACTCTCCGCCAATCCGCTCACCAGCAATAATCTCGAAACACTCCAGAACGGCAACGGCCCGAGTGGTAGTGACGAGAAAGGCTGGAAAGGCCAGTTCAAGAATGTAAAAGCTGGTGTCTACGTCGTCTGTAGCACCAACTTTAAAGCCTGCCAGTTATTCACAAAGAACCCAGGACAAATCGCTAACGTAGCGGTCATGTTCGGCTCGACAGCTGGTTCAGTTATCCCCGGTACGCCCCCCGGACAAGGCCAAGGCGCTGATCAAAAAGTTTGTACAACCGGCGAAGGATTAGCCGGTTCGCTTGCGTGGATCCTCTGTCCAGCAGTGCAGCTCATCGCCAGCGCTACTGCCTTCTTCGAAAATAACATCATCATTCCGTTCATGACTATTTCGCCGTTGACGACGAATGATGATAACCCGATTTATATCCTGTGGCAGAACATCCGTAACTTTATGAACCTTGCCTTCGTTGGTGTATTGCTCGCTATTATCTTCTCGCAAGCGACATCGATCGGCATCAGCAACTACGGCATTAAACAGATGCTACCAAGATTATTTGTAGCATTGATCGCTGCGAACCTGAGTTACTTCATAGTCGCATTCGTCGCCGACGCCTTCAATATCTTCGGTGCTGGTATTTCACAGCTTGTTATGGCGGCGATAGACCAAGCGGGAACTACGCAGCTAAATAGCGGCACGAGTGCCGGAACAGTTCGGAGCATATTCACATTGGGTGGAGCGGCGCTGCTGACGATCGTCTTTAGCGGTGGGGCGGCACTAGGCTGGTTCTTTAGCTTCCTAGGCATCGCTCTGCTTGTTGTCGTAATTACAGTGGTCGTGCTGGTTATTCGTCAAATGGGATTTATCGGACTGACGATAGTAGCGCCAGTGCCAATCATCCTGTCTATACTGCCAAATGGCAAACCAATGCTCAAACTCTGGTGGAACACGCTCCTCAAACTCCTCCTTATGTACCCCCAGATAGTCCTAGCATTCGCCATAGGTAAGATCTTCGGTATTGTGCTACAGCAACCAGACTTTAAGTTAGCTGGGGATGGGGTGAGTGATGATGTAGCACAGGCTATACGGGTTATATTACAGTTCCTTGTGTATGTGTTGCCTTTGACGGTGGTGCCGGCGACGTTTGCGGCATCTGGTGCAATTACAGGTCGTGCATACAACGCCCTGAACAACAGCCGTGCTCGTAATTTTGCCAAAAAGGGAGGCAGCTCCTTCAACGACAACGTCGTCAAACCAAGGCGTCAGGAAATGCAGATGCGAGCCGCCAGACGCGGTGGTGCAGTCGGCTGGGCTGCTGGCTATGGCGCCAGACGAGATTTCAAGCGCGAACAGCGCGAGCGCGAGCTTGGTCGTGCCAAGAACGAGTACATTGCTAATGAGACGCTTCGTGAAGGTAGTAGCCTTGCCGGCAGTGCATCTGGTATCGGTGGTAATGCCGGGGCGACTCGTGTACAGGCTGGTGCAGTGAATCAGCTGGAGAAGACTCGCCATGAGGAACTTGCGAACGAAGGCGCTATTTTGCAAGAGCGACTCCGTCAGGCAGGAATCAGCGAGAAAGAGTTTAACAGAGGCTTTACTGGTTATGTTGATGGTACCGGCGGGCCAATCATCCAAGGCACTACTGGAACTGTAGACCTTTCGGATGGACGACTTACTCGGGCTGGCCTCAATGCTGCTGCAGCAGCAGGTGAAGTTGGAACCGTCGAGGCTGCTCGCCTAAACCCAACAATAAACCAAGAAATGGTTGATGAGATAATTCGTAACAACGACGGCAAGCTTAAGGGCAAAGGTGGCTATCACTTGGCTACCAACTTCAACCTGACGCCTGGTCGCATGATGGCTTCCAATGGAAAGGGCGAGGGCCTCGATACTACAGGAGTGAGATATACTGGCGCTCCAGGCCAAACACCCGCTTTCATTGATCCCGGCGACACGGACGCCCTAGGAGCTGAGATGGCCAAACAACGTGCCATATCAGTTGCAAACACTGCTGCGGCCGACATAGCAGACATGAAATCTAGTCTTCTCGATTCTCTGCAAAAATCTATATTCACCATCGACCCGAACACGGGTGTCGCAACAGGAATTCATACCGAGGGTGCAAATCTCCTGGCGAGTATGGACCCAGCCGTATTTGACCAGCTCAAAGCGCGTCTTAGCGACATCCACGGTAACAATAACTTGATGGGTAAAGCCCAAAACCGCGAAGCTATCGAAAACTTGTACAACCACTTACCGTAGGCTCCTTTCCGTATGCACATCTTAACTATTTGCCAGTATTAGAATTTGCCAACCATAGGCAGACTATGGTATAAAATCATCGTCCTACTTACAGTGGATAGGGGTGGTTAGTCATGGCGAGGCGAAACTGCTACTGCGGTGTAGTGGCTTACGTCAATTGCACGCGATGCAGGGAAGGTGTCTGTCAATCCCATTTCCAGAGGCAAATGCCCACGATCAATATCTTCGGGACTCGCTACGGCCAGGGAAAGACTCTCGGAGATGCGGCCTACTCGAAGGGCTACTGGCACGCTCCGAAGGAGCCCTTCATCTGCAAGAACTGCCGGAAAAACGATGGCGACATGCTGCGCCAGCAAGTCATATCTGAAAGCGCAGGATGGCTGAAGGGCCCCTTCAATCAAGCTCTCACCGCCGCCGCTAGTGGCTACGTCATCACGGAACCACGGCTGACCTACGACCAGACGGTGGCAGAATGGCTGAAGCTCAATCAGCCCCTTGAGGACATCACCATCAAACGGCTGGTAAGTCCTGAAGCATTCAAACAGAGAAGAGGCGGTCGTCGCGGAGAAGGAGCAAAGGTCCCCGCACAATACTCTGCGTCCAGAGACTACGGATGGGAGTTTCCGGGGACGGTATCTGTTTTTTCGGGACACTACCAGTCACACACAGACGCCGCAATCTGGGGTTGGAGCGGCAGCACTCACATCCTCCCGAACGGCAAAGTGTTCCTGAACGGCGACCCAGCCAAAAGACCAATCCAGCTCTCGCCGGCCCGTCTCCTCGTCGAAATGATGAGGAAATTAGTCAGCAGTGACAATAAAGTTACCTGGTTGGGGCCGCCGAGAGGTTGGAGCTAGCGCAATGGACCCAGGCCCGGGCGTCGTCGCAACGCGACCCCGGGCCTGGCACAAAAACATTTGAGCTTATTGCCATACCACCAAGAAAGTGGTACGGTATCTCAGTTGTCTTCACGAGAGGAGGAGTAATGACCGGTTCCATGTCGTCGAGGCGAGGTTTCCGGAGCCGACCTGACCTGCTGCGCTACATCATCACGACAGCCGAACAGTTCGGCCTGGATGCTCGCCGGGGGAACGCGGTATTCGTGCCCCACCATGGCGACACGATGGCGTTCGTCGACCACGGCGTGAACGTCGAGCCTCACCGGCACGGCCCAGGCTGGCTGGTGCGGTACTTCCGGGCGTACGGGGACGATCAGTCGGCCATACTCGCAATCGCAACTGTTGCCGCGCACGATCACCTGCTGGGAATCTGCAGAGGACGCTACCGGCGCTACAGCTGACAGACACACCTCACCATCCAAGGCCCGCTCCCATGTCCGCCCTAAAAAGCAGGGCAGGGGAGCGGGCCACACTTCGTTTCAGGGACAAGCGTTGTCTAATATGCATGCTTGATTCATAATGATGACGTGGCTGTTTACAAAGTTCCTCAAGACGTCGAGGCCGAAGACAAACTCATCGGCCCATTTAGTTTTCGCCAGTTTATTTACTTGATTGTGGTGGCGATTGCTGGGTTTGTGGGCTTTGTACTGGCGCAGATTCTGCTGCCACTCGCCATTATTGTCCTACCTGTTATATTGCTGTTCGGCGCCCTTGCGCTGCCGCTTCGCAAGGACCAGCCAATGGAGACTTATCTTCTGGCAGTTATCCGATTTTATCTGAAACCTAAGCGGCGCATGTGGGATCCAGAGGGCGCTGCAAGCCACATTGACATTACCGCACCGATCGGTGATGAGCGTTCACTCACGAAAGACTTCGACCAGGAAACCGCCCAGGAGCGTTTAGATTACCTTGCTCGAGTTATGGACAGTCGAGGCTGGTCGCTGAAAGGCGTTACGAAAGCCAACGAGAGCATAGCCGAAGGCGTCGCGGCCGAAGCTGCCAATGCCTTTGACATCATGGACGACCACGCTGACCTTGCAAAATCATTCGACACGCTCCTCGCTAAAAAGAATGAGACTAGCCGCCAGGAAGTCGTAGACCGCATGCGCCAAGGCGGAGTACCAGCCGCACCAGCCAGAGCGGCAGCTCCCGCGCCGGCACAACCGGGCAGTGTTACACACCAGGATTACGCCAACAATCCTTACGATGACGTCCTCGCTCGTCAGTTCGACTCGAGCAGCCCCGCGCCTGCTGGCCTGCAGCCCGCACCACCGTCGGACGCCAGCACGCCGCCGCCTCGGTTCAATCCATATCCAAACTCTATGCACCAAAAAGTCGTGTCTCCATACCATGTACCAGAGCAGACCAACTCACCAATGAAGCCCCTCCAAAAAGTCGAAGAACCAAAGCCGGCCAAACCCCTGACACAGACGGTTTCGCCTGATATAATGAGGCTTGCAAGTAATAACGATCTCAGCATTAGTGCGATCGCTCACGAGGCGCATCGGCTCCAGGACGGAGACGAGGGTGAAGTTGTCATTAAGCTCCACTGACGCTTTGGGTGAGGTAATGGGCGGGTAAATCTTATGCAACCTCAGCAAAATATGCAACCACAACAACCACAGCCAACGTCCGGCCAACCGGTCGCTCCTGTGATACCTCAGACTGCCAGCGAGCTGAGCGGCATTGCCACTGCACCTCCGGTCTATCAGCCACCAGTTCAACAGCAAGCACCTGTTGTCGGGGGAGCGGGCATCCAGCGCGGTCTTCCAGCATCACCACCGCGCAATCCAAATAGCTCCCAGAACACGCTGCTCATGGCCGAGCTCCGTGACGGCATGGCCATTATGAACGATGGCAGTATGCGCGCCGTGATTGCTTGTCGCTCAATTAACTTTGACCTCATGAGCGAGCGTGAGCGTGAAGCGGTAGAGTACAGCTACCAGAACTTCCTCAACTCGCTATATTTCCCAATTCAGATTATGATTCGCTCCCAGAAAGTCGACATCGGTCCGTACCTGGACCTGCTGGAGCGCATCCGCCGCGACCAGGACAACATGTTGCTCGGCGTCTTGATGGACGACTATATCAGCTTCATTGGCGCCCTTGCCCAGGAGACGAACATTATGGACAAGAGCTTCTTCATCGTGGTTCCTTACTACCCAGCGGGCGATGTGAACAGCGCCGTGACCCAAAGTAAAAATATGCTCGGCAGTCTCTTCGGCGGCAACCAACAGCAGCGCATTCGCATCGACGAAGCCACTTACAACAAATCCAGAGATGAAATCCGCAACCGCGTCCAGACCGCCATCAACGGCCTGATGCAAATCGGCATTCGAAGCTCCCAGCTCAGCACGAAAGAACTCGGTGAGCTCTATTACAACGTCTACAACCCTGATACCGCGGTTCGTGAGCCGCTTGGTGATTTTAATAACTTGAGCGCACCGATCATTACCAAAGGTCAGGGGCAAGCACCACAGCCACATCTGGATAGGGAGGTCATGTAATGGGATTATTTGGCGATAAGAAAAACGACCCAGTTGCCATCGCCGAGCAGCAGCGTCAGCGGGAACAGCAAGAGATCGAGCAGGAGTTCCTGCGCGGCATCACCACACTCCGCGACATTATCGCGCCGAGCTCACTTGAGATTCAAGCCGGCCATTTCCGCCTCGGCACCCGTTATGCCCGTACGATTTACGTGTATGGCTATCCGCGCCAGATTTACACCGGTTGGTTGAGCCCGATCATCAACATCGACGAAGTTATCGACGTCAGCATGTTCGTCTACCCGGTCGAAAGCCAGGTTATCCTGAACAACCTTCGCAAAAAGGTAGGTCAGCTCGAAGCCAGCATCGCCATCAACCAAGAGCGCGGCAAGGTTCGTGATCCAGGTCTCGAGGCAGCCATCCAAGACGCCGAGGAATTGCGAGACCAGCTGCAGGTGGGGAGCGAGCGATTCTTCCGCTTCGGCCTCTACATTACGGTGTACGGCGACAGCTTGGACGAGATCGCCTTTGTGCAACACAAAATCGAAACAATTCTCGGCCAGCAGCTGGTGTTCAGTAAGGTCGCTTCGTCCCAGATGGAGCAGAGCCTGAACTCACTCGTCCCGCAAATGGTCGACCAATTGCAAATCCGCCACAACATGAATACTGGCGCGCTCAGCACCAGCTTCCCGTTCACCAGCGCCGACCTAACACAAGAAAAGGGCGTGCTGTATGGCATCAATATGCATAACAATGGCCTGGTCATTTTCGATCGTTTCTCTCTGGAAAATGCCAATATGGTCGTCTTCGCCAAGTCTGGTGCCGGTAAGTCATTCACCGTGAAGCTTGAAGCCCTGCGCAGCATGATGATGGGCTCCGAGATTATCATCGTCGACCCTGAAAACGAATATCAACGCCTCTGCGAAGCAGTGGGCGGTAGCTATGTTCACTTGGCGCTTAATTCCGAAACCCGCATCAATCCGTTCGACCTACCACGCGTCATCGAAAACGAAGAAGCCGAAGACGCATTGCGCGCAAACCTTATCACGCTGCACGGCCTGTTGCGCCTGATGATGGGCGGCGCTCAGATGGCGCAGAACGGCATGGCTATGCCAGCGCTCTCGCCAGTCGAGGAGGCAGACCTAGACCAAGCGCTCATCGACACGTACGCTCGAGTTGGCATCACCAGCGACCCGCTGACTCACAACTCAGCTCCGCCAACTATCAATGACCTCTACGAAACGCTCCTGCACATGGCCGGCACCGGTCCGCAGCTAGCGCAACGACTGCGCAAATACACCACAGGTACCTTCGCTGGTATCTTCAGCCAGCAGAGTAACGTCGATATCAATAACTCGATGGTCGTCTTCAACATCCGCGACCTCGAGGACGAGCTTCGTCCAGTCGCGATGTACATTGTCCTGAGCTACATCTGGAACAAGACTCGCGCCGACCAGCGCAAACGCCTCCTGATCGTGGACGAGGCCTGGCAGCTCATGAAATATGACGACTCGGCGAATTTCCTGTTCAGCCTTGCCAAGCGCGCTCGTAAGTATTTCCTGGGATTGACCACTATCACCCAGGACGTCGAGGACTTTATGGGCAGCAAAATGGGCCGTGCTATTGTCGCGAACGCCTCGATGCAGCTATTATTAAAGCAATCGACATCAGCCGTTGACGTGCTGGCCGAGGTGTTTAAGTTAACCGACGAGGAGAAGAAACGCCTAGCTCAGTTCCCAGTAGGGCAGGGCCTCTTCTTTGCTGGTCAGAACCACGTACACATGCAAATCATCGCAAGTCCAACCGAAACATCGCTCATCACGACCAACCCGGCCCAAGTTGCCCAGATGCAAAATCTCTATCAGCAACAAGGCCCCGTAGCCCCCACGCCCGAGCAACAACAAGCGTATGTAAACCCTAACGACCAGGGCACTTCCTTCTAGGTATAACTATGCCGACAACAAAGCCAGACAACCAACTCGATCCAGGGCAAGAGGAATACGAGAAAAACTTCGACTTTGAGCGGCACGAACGCGAGCTTTCTAGGACCAAATCAACCGGACCCGATGCGCCCGCCGAGCAGGCCAACATGGACCGCGCCCAAGCATGGTCTCGAGACAAACGTCCGGTAGCAGAGCGTGAAGCGGCCCCGAGCTGGGATATGAATTTGAGTGGCGGTGGCGCAAAAGGCCAAAGCGGTGGCCCCGGTAAAAAGGGCGGCGGACGATTCAGCCTGCAAGGTATGGCCAAAAAGCGTGTTAAGCAATGGGCTATCGGTGGTATCATCAGCGCGATCCTTGGCGTTTCAGCCGCCGTCCCAGCCGTACTCAGCGGCGCGCTTGCCAACCTCAAGGAACTCAGCAGTGACTGGGCTAACAAGAACAACCACAGCTACTCCAGCAAGCGGAGCGCTAAATACTTCAAGAAGAAATACTTTCAGGCCGATGCCGACTGTAACAGTGGCGTAAAGTGCCGATTCAAGCAAGGTGTCGACGACAAAGCCTTGCAGAAACTGAAAGACGCCGGCCTGAATCCAGAAGTCGAAAAGGTAGGCAACAAGCAATACATCAAAGCGTTCAATACGACTGATGTGGAAGGGAATAAGGTACGCGTCACTGCGGACACCTTCGAAACCCACTACGGCCAGAATGTGAAATTCCGTGCCCAAATGGATACTGTCGCCAAACCGAAATCCATGTTCCTGCGCGGCAAAACGACCCTTAAACTTGTGTTTAATAAATTTGGCGTGCTCCGTAATCGCGAAATCAGCGGGGCTGACGATAAAGAGCGGAACAAAAATTTCCGTGCTGACATCTATGGTGAGGGGAATGACACCGAAAAAGCCATGAATGCACCGCCCGGCGAGAACGCCGACGACGCCAACAAGATTGCCGGCGTCGATGAAAGCATTCAGGAAGCGGCAAAACAAGAACGCCAACTTCTCGAAGGAAGTGGCTTCGAACGTGCGCCGTCTATTGTACCTGACGCCACTAATCTCGACCTCGAACCGTCCGCTCATGCCAGTGACGTTGCAGGTGGCCTACTCAAGGGCGGCGTTAAGGGCGCAGTCATGGGTGTCTTCGGAGCCCTCGACAAAGCATGTAGCGGCTATCAACTCATCCGCACAGCAACGTTTGGTGCAAGGATATACAAAGTACTGGCACTCGTAAAATATGCCGGACTCTTTATGACTATCGCCGACAAGCTCAAGGCAGGGGACTCAGCCGGAGGTGAAATCGGCTACATTATGGGACTTCTGCTCAGGCCCAGTAACAAGAAGGACAGCTACGGCAAGACATTCTTCCAATCAGAAGGCTTCAATCTCATATCGCAAGGTAAAATTGCCGACCAACGCGGCCTCGCACGCTTTACCGCAGGATCATCCTTCCTCAAGTTCCTTCAGGAAGCGCAGAAGATATTTGAAGGCGTTGGCGCCAACAAGAGCAGCTGTAAGCAGGTCAAAAGTTGGTACGGACAGACGGCGCTGACTATCGCCGGTATCGGTATCGGCTTCCTCAGCGGCGGTACATTTAACGTCACCGGTATCTTAGCCTCAACCGCCATGAGCGTTGTGTTCTCGGTTGCAGAATCGTACATCATGCCGATGATCGTCTCGTACGCTGCAGGTACCGCATCGCCAGACCCAACCGACCCAGAGGGCGGCTACGGTATGGGCAACGCCATAGCGGTGGGCATGGGCGCCTTCGGTTTCTTTGCCGGCAAAGCCAATGGCGAACGTGTCCTGAAAAAGTCCGACGCCACCGCAGTCGAAATGGAGTCAAACAAAGAAATGGCCTTCGAGACAAAGGTAGCCAACCACGGAACCAATCCGTTCTCACTCGATAATTCTTCGACCCTGACATCGCAACTAGCCCTAGCGTTGGCACCCGCAGCCTCTGCGCCATTCGGCCAGAACACCATGCAAAGTCTGGCATCAATCATTGCATCGCCAATGAGTCTCTTTGGCTCATCCCTCGGCAACATCCTCACTAACGGCGCCAGCGCTCAAAGTGAAGTTGCTCGCGGCG
>Ga0247769_1000172_pt1 | contig 14065 bp, 18 predicted proteins | sample UWRJL166409R6_FD_179942 | JGI IMG/M metagenome (GOLD analysis project Ga0247769, IMG submission 179942) | Plant litter microbial communities from Arlington Agricultural Research Station in Wisconsin, United States - UWRJ-L166-409R-6 | ecosystem: Environmental > Terrestrial > Plant litter >... | reverse complement strand
ATCGGCACAGCCGGAAATGCCGTCGTCTTCGCCGCGCTGACCGTTGTTATCGCGCTGGCCGCACTCAGCATCGTCAATATTCCGTTCATGACGACCATGGGTCTGGTGGGCGCCGGCAGCATTGCAATCGCAGCACTGGTCGCCATCACCCTCATTCCAGCTCTCCTGGGTCTGGCCGGGCAGCGAATCTTTAGCCGAAAAGCTCGCGCCGTAGTCACCAAAGCGCAAAAGCACGGCCCTGCAGGCACTGACTACGTCAACCATTCCACATTCTGGTACCGTTGGGGAGAAGCTATAGCCAAGCGCCCCATTCCCGTCCTCTTGATTTCGATCCTCGTCCTCGGCATCATCGCACTTCCGGCCAGAAACTTACAGCTGGGACTCCCAACCGATCAATACGCTGCTGCGGATTCGACGCAGCGCAAAGCCTATGACATTCTGACCAAGGGCTTCGGCGTTGGCTTTAACGGCCCGCTCACTGTCGTGGTAGAAGACCTACCAAAGGTCAGCGATGCCGACAAAGACACCGTTCGTCAATCAGCAATGGCTCAGTACAAAGCCCAAGTTGCCGAAGCAACCGCCGTCCAGCAAGCACTTTTCCAACAAAAGATGGCTCAAGCCGTTACGCCCCAGCAACAGCTTGCCTTGCAACAGGAGGTCGCGCAGGCCCAGATCGCCGGACAAAAACAGCAACAGGCCGCGCTCGATCGCATCGAACAGACTGTCGAGCAATACGCCAAATATGTCCAGCTGCAGAAAGTAGCGACCGCGATTGCCAGTCTAGATAACGTGGAAAAGACAATGCCAGCGCTCGTCACCGACGACGGTAGGGCCGGAATTATACAGGTCGTGCCAAAGTCCGCACCCGCAGATCGAGCCACCACCGACCTCATCGCCAAGCTCCGTGCGCCCGCAACGCAGCACGACATCAGTGGCAACAGCATCGTCAGCCTCGCCGTCACGGGTTCGACAGCACTCCAGGAAGACATTAGCGCAAAGCTGGGGGCTGCGCTGCCACAATACCTTGCTATCGTTGTTGGCTTATCGCTCGTGCTGCTGATCATCGCATTCCGCTCAATCATCGTTCCGCTCAAGGCAACACTCGGCTTCCTCCTGTCTGTCGCTGCGATGTTCGGCGCGTTGGTTGCCGTGTTCCAGTGGGGATGGTTCGGCATTACCGACGCCCCAGGCCCGATCGTCAGTTTCATCCCGATCATCGCCATCGGCATTCTGTTCGGCCTGGCTATGGACTATGAGTTCTTCCTTGTTTCTGGCATGCACGAAGCATTTGCTCGCACCCAAGATGCGCGACAAGCAGTTGTGCGAGGCTTCGGCATGGGTAGCAAAGTCGTCACCGCCGCTGGCATCATTATGGTCAGTGTGTTTGCCGGATTCATTAGCAACCACGACGACACTATCCGCGCGATGGGCTTTGGCCTGGCCATCGGAATTCTGATCGACGCCTTTATCGTACGCATGACTATCGTTCCTGCTGTCATGATCTTGATCGACCGCGCCGCCTGGTGGCTGCCAAAATGGCTCGATCGCCGCTTACCGCATGTCTCGATTGAGGGCGAAGAGAGCAAGTAGTTTCTATAATTTCATGGTAGCACCGACAGGACTTGAACCTGTGACCTGAGGCTTATGAGTCCTCCGCTCTAACCAGCTGAGCTACGGTGCCATATCAGGAGTCATTTTACCAGATAGTTGCACGCTTTTCTAGAGGTTGCTTGCCGAAAAGGTCAACAAGTGGTATCTTATGGAGCGTCTACCGATACCGAGGAGCGAAAATGGCACTGGTCAGGCTCACCCCACAGACACAGCGAGCGCTATGCGACCATTTGAGGGAGTTGTCCCGGCACGGACAGATGAGGGTGCGGACCCGAGGGGTGCTCGGAAGCTCGCCGAACCGCCCACTCGTCGGTCAGCTCTCCTGCGTGTACAAGCCGAGGGATCAAGCCATCCGATTCGGCTTCAGGGGCGTTACCTACTCAGTACCGGTCCGACCAGAAGGCTTCGTGCCAAGCAAAGAAGGCGAGGCCATCGCCTGGTACGAACTGAAGCCGGGCCGGGCCGAAATCATGGTCCACGACTACGGCCACCGCGGCGAGAGTTGGCGATGGGTCGAGCTGGTATGACAAAGCGGCTTGCTGTGTGGCGACTTCGCCCGCAGCAAGCCTCTTCTTTGACAGAGTAGTGTGATCAGGTGTATAACCATAAGTAGCTACTAGCAAAAACAAAAAACCACCACCATGACAACATTGCCCTTTTCGGGCCTGCTACACTCGCTCCAAATCGTAGCGGCTACGGACCTCGCCAGGACCATCAGTGATCTGTCAGTTGCAATTACCGGCGCTGCAGTTATATTGCTGATGATTTTTGTTGCGGCAACGGTGGTGACGCATCGGCGCTGGCCGCAATTCAAAGGGCCGCTCTTTACGCTTATTGTCCTTATCACCGTTGTCACGACCCTCACGCTGAGCGGCGCGACATTGGTTCGCAATTTCAATTCTCCGACGGCCGGGCCTGTTCACTGGGGTACGGACTATCAAATTTGGGCCTGTGGAAACCAGCTGGAGCTTCGCGACCCGCGCGGACTCCTGAGTGACCGCGTCGGGACGCCGACACTGTACGAGAAAAACGATGGCCGCATTCATTATGATGGCACGCCCTCGAATCTTCCGGATGATGCCTCGCTTGGCATGTTTATGCAGGCGATCGGCGGCGAGATAAGCGACAGCTCGCTCGTCGTACCGCTCAATGATGGCAACGGATTCGTCGGCACACCTTCCACACCCGAGCAAGTCGAAAGCTACATCACAACCAACCGCGATGGCCTATCAGCACGCTTCGTCAATGACCAACGGTGCGGCGACTCACCAGCAGTGGTGCAAGTTTTCGCCTACAGTTACAACGCCGCTACCCAGACGTACACCCAGACCAAGCTCAATCACCCCGCCCTGTACGAGCTAAGCCACAGTAGCGCATCTCCGCCCGGTGACTGCGTCATCGTCGAATTCGCACCCACCAAGGAGCGCACTGACCACCTCTGCGCCAGCTACGGCGTACGCGACTACGACCGCTGCACAACATTTGGCGTTGCGGCCGACAAAGTCTCCCGCTGCGACATCCGGGAGGTCAACTAATGTTCGACCCCACGATTACGCTCCTCCTCATTACCGCGCTCGTCAGCGCCTTCAACCCGTACACCACTGGTGTGCTCATTCTGTTATGCTCGGTCATTTACGGCCGCGGCCACAAGCCGAGTCGGGTCATCGGACTAGGCATAGCCTATATCGCAACGCTCTTTCTGGCTTCGGTTCTCGGCGGTATTCTCATCCTGTACCTCTGTAGTTTGCTGCCAATGATCGCGATGAATTATCTGGTACTGGGTATCGGCATCCTTGTCGTGTGTGCCGGTCTGCTCGAGGTGAAGGACTTCTTCTGGTACGGACAAGGTCTGAGCATGGGTGTTCCCAGGATTGCAGCCACCAATATCCGCGCGCTCACCAAGACTCGCTCGCACCTGGGCAGCGCCATTGCGCTCGGCCTTTTCGTGGCATTCATTGTCACGCCCAGCAGTAGCGCCCCCTACTTCGCGACCGTTACAGCGCTGCGCGGCGAATTTAATGTCGGGACGATTAGCCTACTTGTGTTCTACACGGCCATCTTCTGCCTCCCGATGATTGCCATGTTGCTCGCGCTGGGCAATGGATTGAAAGTCAGCACGCTGCTTCGCTGGAAGGAAGAAACCAAGCAGGCATTTCGGCTTGGCGTCGGCTTGCTGCTCATTGCGCTGGGGTGGCTGCTGATACTCATCGCTAACGGAGTGGTCAACATTGGATAACCTCATGAATACAGCTATCGTCAAACGCCATAAACACATTGAACCCTACGACCCTATTAAGCTGATGCGCAGCATCTACTCAGCCTGCCTTGCGGTGCGCACACCTGCAGGCGAAGCCGAGATAACCGCTAAACGCATCGAACATGACGTCGCCCTATGGGCACGCAAGAAACCAGAGATAACCAGCCATGACATCCGCATTCGCGCCGCAGAGCTCCTACACACATACAACCCACATGCAGCAATCGTCTACAAACATCACGGAATAATCGACTAAAAAGGAACACAGAAATGGCAAAACAGAAATACGACTTTGATCTTATCGTACTCGGCAGCGGCGGAGGCGGGAGCGTCGCGGCGCTCATCGCAGCCAGCTCGGGTAAACATGTGGCCATGGTAGAGCCAGATGCTTTAGGCGGTGAATGTCCGAACTACGGCTGTGTCCCAACCAAATCCCTCCTGCACGCCGCCGAAATTTACGACGCGGCCAAGCGTGGCCAACAATTCGGCATCCGCTCTGGAACCCTCACCTACAATTACCCTTCGCTCAAGGCATGGAAAGATCTGGCCGTGGAGCGAACCGGCAGCGACGAAGGCCGGCGCCTCTACGAAGCAGAAGGCATCAAGATCATCGAAGGTCTCGCCCACTTCATCAGCCCTCACGAAGTAACTGTCAATCGCCGCCATTACAGCGCCGAAAACTTCCTGATCGCCACCGGCAGCCATAACTTCATCCCGCCGATTGAACGCCTCGACAAAACCGGCTACATCACTTTCAAAGAAGCCGTCAACCTCACTCGCCCACCAAAATCACTCTTCATTGTTGGTGCCGGCGCTATCGGCTGTGAATTTGCCGAGCTATTCTCGATCTTTGGCACCAAAGTCCACCTTGCCGATATCACGCCGCGAATCCTCTCCCGCGAAGACGAAGAAGTGAGCGAATTAGTCCGCGACACCTTCGAGCAGGAACGCGGCATGAACGTCATGACCAACACTAAAGTCCTGCGCGTCACTAAGGAAGGCCTTGCCAAGCGCGTCCATTTTCAGCAAGGCCATAGCGAAAAGTCCGTGAAGGTCGACGAAGTCCTGATCACCACCGGTAAACTTGCCAACGTCGATATCGGCCTTGAAAACGCCGGCGTCGACTACACCCCGCGCGGCATTAGCACCAACGAATTCATGCAAACCAGCGCCCGTCACATCTACGCCGCCGGTGACGTGGTCGGACCGTACAACTACACCCATACCGCCATCTACCAAAGTCGGCTCGCCGCCAACAACTTGCTCCATAAACAGAAAATTGCCGCAGACTACCGCGCGATTCCACGCGTCATATTCCTGAATCCTGAAGTCGCTTCAGTCGGTCTCAGCGAAGATGAATGCATAAAGCACGACATGCGCATCAGGAAAGCCGTCGCCCCAATCGCCATCATCGGACGCGCAAATGCCAGCAATGTTGAACGCGGTTTCGTTAAGGTCATTACCGATAATAAAGGCATCCTGATCGGCGCCAGCATCGTCAGTCCCCATGCCGGCGAGGTCATCCATGAGCTCACCCTTGCGATTCAGATGCGCATGAGCGCTCAAGATGTTGCGACCACCATCCACGCCTTTCCCACTTGGTCGGAAGCGGTTCGCATTGCGTGCAGCAAAGTTGCACGAATGTAGAAATGTGATATAGTAATTTAGTCAACCTGACCACTTACAACCAAGGAGCCTCAATGGCTGCCAGGATCAAGGTTACGAGCGTCCTCATGAGCCGTGACAACGACGGAGTGGTGATCGTCAGCTTCGAGGACGGACACCGCATGACCTTCGTCGAACATCACGAGCACCTGAGGGCGGCGACCGACACACTCCAATCCGTCTTCCTGGAAACGAGGGGCAAGACACTCGTCGTCTTCAACTCCAGGCACCAGTACCCGGTCCACCGGAGTCCTCTGGGCTTCGCGCTGGCCAGCGAAGGCTGGACGCCGCAACGCTTCGCCAGCTACTGGAAGGCGGTACTGGACTACGTCGATGCAGCCCAGCGCGACGGTCAGCTCCGGCGCGCGGCGCGGGTCATGAACATGGGCCGCACCGATCTCAAGGAGATCCAGAACGGCGAGTGGCAGATGCCGCCCGTTCAGCGCCCACGCCTGGCCACGCGCGGCGCGGTGATCCTGCCGCCAGGACTGCGCCGGCGGCCTCCAGGCTGACACACAACGCGGGCGGTTCGGGAGTAATCTCCTGGGCCGCCCGCATTTTCGTATAATCTGAGATTATTTGCAAAAATATAAAATTATATTATTATACTCATGTCAGAGCATCCACGATTGGAGTGAATCCTCATGGGTAAAAGACAATTCGGGGTCAACATCTCCGAGATGACGTATACGGTTCGTTATCCCTACCGGACCGTATATCCTGGCCTCCTCGCCAGACAGCTCGGCGGAAAAGCGTACTGCACGGCCCACCTCAGGTTGCCGAAGGGCACAACCGTCAGCGACGAGGATCTGGGCGAGCTCGTGCGTCGTGCACCCGGTTTCACCAGCCTCATCGCTCGCGCCGAAATCACGCTGATGCGGGCAAGTCCGCTGTGCATCTACTCCCGCAAGGGTATGGTGACGAACGGCGAACGAAAGCAGTTCGCTCGGGACGTCGTGAATCTGCTCGACACCGAGCTCATCAATGCGGCGTTCACCATCACCTACAACTCCCACTAGGGGCAAGTTGCGGCAGCGTTGGCGGCCCTGATACTCGGGGCCGCCAACAAAAACATAATGATCTTATATAGAAAAAACGACCACAGATGTGATCGTCTTATCATGGTAGCGGGGGTTGGATTTGAACCAACGACCTGATGGTTATGAGCCACCCGAGCTACCGGACTGCTCTACCCCGCGTTATCAGCAAAAATGCCGTTTCGGTCACTGACTATCATACAGCTGGGAAGTACCTTTGTCAACCTAGGTCTTTGCCCCAAACAGGAAATACAGCCATTGCTCAAAATTACTGCGTTTCGCGATCGGTGTGACAGGGGCAGTCTGTGCGCCACCGCTATCTGCTACGGTATTTGGCGGGAGAATGAGTACCTTCTCGCCAGGATTCGCCTTGTTCAAATGCGCTCGCGCGCTTAACTCCAAATATTCCTTGCTGCCATAATATTGATTCTCAAACTGCAATGTCTGATTCTCGAGCTCCTGGAATGCAATCTGCTGATCCAACCCGTCTACTTCTTGCTGAAGCAGGAAGTTCTGCTGAATTGCCCCGACAGTACCCCAAACCCAGCTCGCCGTAATCAACAGCGCCACGAGCAGGACGCCATTATTAAGAGTCAGATGTGAGCGAAGTTTTTTGAGCATGTTTGTTTGGGATTTATACCTCTATAGTGTATATCGCTGCGCCCCGCGGCGCAACTGAGGTACTACGACCGAGGCTGTTCATCTTCGTGCAGAAGCGCCAGCAGCACGCCGTTCGTCCATCCAAACCCATCCTGTAATGGATACTCACCGCCGCCGCCAGCACCGCTACCTGGATCCACAACATTATATTTTTCGACCAGTTTACCCTGGCGACGATAGGCATCGATGTTTATCTTGATCCAGCGGCGTTTCGTTTCGTTGGCAAGTTCATGGAAATCGTACTTTCGCAAACCCTGGATCGTAACCCAGTGCATCGGTGCCCAGCCATTCGGCGCATCCCATTGCTCACCAGTGTAATCCAATGTATTGAGTAGGCCGCCTTCTTTCAGAAACTGGTTGCTCAACATCTTAGCAACGCCAGCAGCCTGCTGAGCCGATGCGACTTGCGAGTACAGGGCAAAAGCTGCCGTAATATTCTTACAACGAGTCGTCTGGCCAAGCATGAAATCGTAGTCGTAATAGAAGTTATCACGCGAGTTCCAACAATACGCATTAATGGCATCGCTGCGGCTCTGCGCTAATTCGTCATAACGGGTCGCAAGCTTGTTCTGCTTCAGAATGCGGTACGCCTCTGCGATAGTGCGCTCCAGATCCACCAGCAAACAGTTCAGATCAACCGGCACGATGTCCGTCGTATGAATCGTACTCAAATGCTTGCCATCGCGAAGCCATCGAGATGAAAAGTCCCATCCCGACTCCGCCCCAGCCCGCAAATCCAGATAAACTTGACTAGCCACCCGATCGGAAGCTTCACGCGCCGTCTCGACATCTTCCTTGTACGACTCGGGTCGTGGCGTGCGCTTATTGTCGTAATAACGATTCAGAATCGCACCATCCGGCATCAACACGACACGGCGATTCGCCGTCTGATCAGGGCCTAACGACTTGGCGCCCTTCATCCAAAAGCGGTACTCCGTGAGCATATACGGCAGGTAACGAACCAGTGTCAGCTTGCCCTGCTCCGACGCCAACAATTTGACCATGTGCGAAAAGAATGGCGGTTGCGAGCGACTCAGGAAATACGTACGATTCGCCGTTGGAATATAACCAATCTTGCGGATCATGAAGGCATAATTCTTCACCATCCCCTCGATAAGATCCCAGCGTCCACTGGCCGCCAACCCCTGCATCGTAAAGTAAGTGTCCCAGTAAAACATCGCGCCAAATCGCCCGCCCGGCACAATATACGGATACGGCATGGCGATCAGCGAACCGCTATTCTTATACGCCGTGCGCGTCAGGACATTCCATAGTTCCGTGATGTGCTGCTCGACGCTGTTCTCTGGGTTACTGTGGTAGTCAACTTGCTCGGCCGAAATATAATCTTTGAAATACTCCGCCACGAAAGCCGAAAGATTGAACTTCGGATTCTCGCGCTGCCGTTCGTAGGCCTTCAAAATTTTGCGGAGCCGCTCGGCCGGAACTTGATCCACGAAGGTCATGCCATCAGCGTGAATCCGCTTCAGCTGGACATCCTGAAAAAGCTCACCCAACATTTCGTCAGGAGATTGCTTTGGACGAGCGAGACCGGGACCAAGATTGGTCATCTGGGCCTTCAGCCGCTTGTTGCTATGAAATCGGTAGGTTGGCCACTGCATAATATTTATTATCCGCTGTGTTGCAATTATAGCTAATGCCGGCAAGCCATGATAGACCGCATTCTGACATAAACAGATATGACTCTGTGGATGACGATATATAATTTTGCTATACTTACACCTGTAAAGCAAGACTGCACCTGGGGCCATAGCTCAGTGGTCAGAGCAGGCGGCTCATAACCGCTTGGTCGCTGGTTCAAGTCCAGCTGGCCCCACCATGAAAAATAGACGACGTAGTGTCGTCTATTTTTCTATTCTAGATCAAAAATTTATAAATCAGTCCTGGGACAATGACGAGCGCTGCTGCCACGATCAATCTATAGCGAAAAGTCATTTTTTTAGTCAAATAGTCGATAATTACACCGATCAATATAAGAATGAACTGCGTAAGTTCCAGAAATGAGAAAAGTCCTGCCGTAAAAGAGAAATAATGCGCCAAATCAAACAAGACACACATCAAATAAATATAGATTGTAGAGATGATTGCTGCAGAAATAACAAGCGAAACTAGTGCTTTATATTTTTCTGAGTAGCTCATGGACTTGTCACTACTGGCCTATTTGCCGATCATAAAGACCACCCTATTAAGGGTCGCGCTCATCGCGAGCAGCATCAGCACAAGGGCGGCAATTGTAGCCAAAATGACAGCTACGGCCAAAATCTTGTGAACAATATTCATCTTGCTTCGCGCAAGGCCGAAGGCCATCAAATAGACAGCGCCCGCCGCTGGCAGAATAGCTACAAAGTCAGATAGCCAAAAGTTAAATACCAATCTAAAAAATAAATATAGAAAGAAAAAGGACGCCAAGCTGAATGCCGCTATAAGCGCATACTTACCGATGCTTTTTGAATCCACGACAACACTCTTCATCTCTTTGCCTGACGCTAGAAGCGGTTTATTAACCCAACAGAATCCTTGCCGCCAAAATTGGGATCGTAACCAGCCCAACAAAAGTTAAGCCTTTAACGAGCAGGCTCGCCTTCCAGCGACCGATAGTTAACTCGACAAGCAAGTAGGCCACAACAACAGCAGTTAACTCAGTCACAAGACTGAATGGCATCCGGAAATACAATTGGCCCAGTACAAAGGCGCCCATAAACTTAATGTATAGAAAAAATGGAACCATATAGATGGCCGACATAAGACGCGAAACAATTTGTGTTTTATCCATTCCAAACTCCTTGGTTAGTTTTATTGTACCCCGATGGGCAGGCAATCGCCTACCGCCCATCGGGGCAATGACCCTCAATAACAAGGGCCCCACTGCCACACCTTGTCGTCCCAGCCAGTTGGTGGGTCAGAGCGATGTACGCCCGTAACCCAGCCCTCGCCAGAGTAGCGCAACCAAGTACCGGTGCATGCTTTCTTGGTACCGTCGACCATCTGAGACCAGCTCGACCCAAATTGGTGCCAGGTGTCATCAGTATGAGCTGAGCCGTAGCTCGAACCGCCAGGATTCCAGACACTAACCGTAGGATGCAAGATGATGTTCATGGCCGTGTAGCCCCAAGCCGTGTTCCAGTAGGGCGTGTAACGCCCCCAGTTCGCCTTGCATGACCGCGAGTACCGCAGTTCCAACAGGCCATCGGTTACGTTTTGCGAGGCCACGGTAATCCCATCATCGCAGAGCCCCGACGGGTTCCTGCCGTTGCAGCCAGCACCGCTGCAGCCATTCGTGACCGCAACGAGCTTGATCTGCTCGCTTGTGGGTGCTGTGTCCGGAGTTTGGCTACCGAAGTGCCAATAGCCTCCGCCGCCCAACAGCGCGGCCACAAGGACGAACACCAGCAGCTTACCCTTCATCGACATCGACCTTCCATGCGCAGGGATAAACCTAGGTCATGACAGTTTTATGAGCGCGGCAGCCGTTCTAAATCAGCGTGCTCAGTTCGCACAGACTATCAACGTTTGGGGTCAAAAGTCAAACAGTATCTTCATCTTGCTATACTAAACATATGCACCCCTCCCTCACCCGCACCGCGGCCTCTGCTACGCTTCACTGCCTGACTGGCTGTGCCATTGGCGAAGTTCTCGGTATGGTGCTTTCGACCGCGCTAGGCTGGCACGATATTGCAAGCATTGCACTTTCGATTGCGCTGGCATTTGTATTCGGATATGGGCTGAGTATGCTACCGCTGCTCCGGCATGGCCTGAATATTCGGCGGGCGTTGCAGTTAGCATTGATTGCCGACACGGCCTCGATTGCAACGATGGAAATCGCTGACAATGCCTTCATGCTGGCCGTCCCGGGTGCTATGTCTGCGACACTCGATTCAACGCTTTTTTGGATCAGCTTACTGACGTCGCTGGTTATCGCCTACGCCGTCGCCTTCCCGCTAAATCGTTGGCTGATCGGACGCGGCAAAGGGCATGCGGTCGTGGCAGAATATCATCACGGACACTGAGCAAACAAAAAACCGCCAATACAGGCGGTGTTTTTGCGGTGGTATCGCTACCAACCAAAGGCTTGTGCTAGGATCCACACTGTGACCGCGCAGCTGATAAAGAACAGCCCGAGACCAACAGGAGAACCCCATGAGAACCAAGAGCCCCATGCGCGCCAGTTTGTCATCGGCCAGTAATCCTGGCGATGCTGGTCGTGGACTTCTTTGATCGACTTTTTCTTGTCGTCCATGTCGTTTTTTCCGATTAGTTGCCTTCAGTGCTAACGCATCGACCGCGCTAACAGCTCGGAATACGAATACCACTTCGTTCCTGGGCGTGTCGAGCAAGACAGCGGAACTTGATCTCGGTGGATTTATATCTAGACAATTTATATCACAAATTGTGAATATTGACTAGCCTACGCGTCGGGATGTCGAGACTTCTGGCGGACCAGATTTGTTTCTTCGCGCAGTAGCTCTGCCGTCTTGGAGGCAAAGTCGGCGATTGCGGCAATCTCCTTCTTATCGTACTGCATAAGAAGTTCGGCGATGCGGTCGTTAATCGGCTCGAAAATGTTGCGCACTTCCTCGTAACGGCCACGGGCAATTGGCTTGATAATCACGCGGCGGCGATCGCTTTTGTCGTGCTCGCGCTTCACATATCCATTGCGCTCTAAGCGGTCAACCAGGCCAGTGACAGCGCCAGTCGTGAGGCCGGTCTGCTCGGCCAATTCACCAGCGGTCATAGGGCCAAAACGACGGAGGATGTCCGCCGCTTTATGCTCTGTTGCGCTCAGCCCCATGCGCTCACCAACTGCGTGGTGGAACATGATGAGGCGCGAATTCAACTCGCGACCCCAGTTCTCAATTTCTTTTTTTGGGTCTACTAAATGTTCTGTTGCCATACTGCCTTTCCAGTCTAATTGTCGGCGGGTGTCGGTGTTCGTCGATAAGTATTTTCGCTTTACATATTATATCATTAAACAAGGCTCTCCCCTAGGACCAGGAAAGGCTACAGTTACGTCCACATCTCTGACCACCCCAACGGCCAGACGTAGTCAGACTATCACATCGAGCCCACCTATCACAGCTAATTTTCTTTGTTTCCTAAATAATACAGCGCCTAAGCGAACTTCGTTAAGAAACCTATGACTTGCCTAGGTACGTTTAAGATGTTTAAATACATTCTGTTCTACCCACCTCAAATGCAGGAGGAACACCGTGGTACTGGAGCTCAGAACCATCATCAACCTCTGGGAGCAAGCACTGAAGCGCAAGGATCTGGTCGGCGGCGAGCTCGAGCACCAGGAAATGCCCGAGGGCGTTTTCCGCGGACCAATCAAGAGCATCAAGCTCGTGCGCGACAAGGGCAAGGTTGTGGTCGTCGTCGAGACCGAGTGGACCGCCCACGCGCCCATGCGGGGACCGCTCCCGAGTGGCGGCTGGAAGCGTTACACCGGCAAGAATTCCACAACCTTCGCCTACGAGCTGACCGAGCTCGAAGGCTTCGGGATCCAGACGTCCGCTCCGCGCGACATCGGCAGCGGCCGACTGCACTTCGGGTCCCTGTTCGGCATCGCCAACGTGACGATCTTCCCGAAGGGCGGCAGCAAGCTCGACAAGAAGAAGGTCGCCGGCTTCTGAGCACCCCCGGCCCGCTGGCCGAGCCACCCTATCCAGGTGTGGCTCGCGCCGGCGGGCCACACCCAAAACTTATATAATTTCAGACAGTCGCCCGCCACTCATCACGAGCAGCGGGCGTTTTGTCCTGTGCATTTACCGACGGCGAGGGACGGGCGGCGCAATCACCCGATAGTCGAAGCCGACGGCGCCGACCATTGTCTTGGCACGCTCCAGCAGCTGAGTTGGGGTGAAGCCGCCGTTCGGACTAACGACCGCCATGCGGTTGTTGCCAGAGAAGCCGATAATCAATGCCGGCTTTTTGCCACGACCGACCGCAGGGTTGCTCTTGCCGATCCTGGCGCTCACCTGCGCCTGCACGATCGGGCACGGAAATGTGATGACCGCAGTCAGCCCCTTGGCGCTTGGGGTGACGTAAATCGTTGCCTTCTGCGACGACTGTGCTTGGGGCATAGTTACCTCTCATGCGAGATTACGGACAGGACTGACAGAATATACAATACAAAATGAGTATCGTCAATCAGAATAGAGTCGCTTGCCGGCGCTTTTGCTCGCGTTTCTGGAGCTTCTTCTGCAGTTGCGGCAACGCCGGATCATCCTGCCGAGGCAATACGCTCTGGTCGAGTTCGGCCACGAACCTCGACATAGCTCGGTCTTCACCCCCACGCTTTTGAGCATACACAATATCAAGCTGCTGCTGGGCACGAGTAGCCGCCACGTAAAAGAGTCGTTTCTCCTCCTCGAAATCCGTCTCCTTCGTCTTGCGTATATTCGGCAGAATGCCCTCCTCAGCGGCAATAAGTATAACGTGCGGAAACTCCAAACCTTTCGACGCGTGGATGGTCATAAGCGTCACTGCCTCGGCATCGTGATCATAGAAATCCTCTTCCGCGATTTGATCAAAATACTCCAGACAACGAATCAGCCCATCCTCCTGCGCATCAAATCGCACCAGGCCGCCAATTAATTGCTGCACCGAAACGCGCGCTTTCGGATCAGTCATACAACCCAGTGCCTCAGCGACCGCAGCCGCAAGCACGCTCACCGCGAGCGAACGATCAACGGCCGCCAGCCGCGTCGCGAGCTGTGCGTGGCTCCACTTCTTCGCGCGAGGCACCTCACCACCAGCAAACCACCGCAGCACGTCCACGATCAACTGAATATGTGGCTCCTCGTACGGTGAGCCCTCG
>Ga0247769_1000171_pt1 | contig 14084 bp, 9 predicted proteins | sample UWRJL166409R6_FD_179942 | JGI IMG/M metagenome (GOLD analysis project Ga0247769, IMG submission 179942) | Plant litter microbial communities from Arlington Agricultural Research Station in Wisconsin, United States - UWRJ-L166-409R-6 | ecosystem: Environmental > Terrestrial > Plant litter >... | reverse complement strand
TTATCGACGACACCCCGTCCTTGTTTGATCTCGTTGGCAGCCAGAACCGTGCGCAGAAGCTTTTGGCATACCTCGGAGACGTCGCAGTCAATGGAAGCAGCATCAAGGGTCAAATTGGCGAGCCCAAGTTCAAGGGCGATATCATTGTCCCCGATCTCTTGGACGCCTCTGGGAAGAAGATCGACGTCTCCCAGCCCTGCACCAAGGGATGGCGGAACATTATCTTGGAAGAGGGCCCCAAGGCCTTTGCCAAAGCTGTCCGTAACTACAAGGGCTGTCTTCTCATGGACACCACATGGCGCGATGCCCACCAATCGCTCCTCGCGACCCGTGTTCGAACAGTCGACCTGCTCAACATTGCCAAGGAGACAAGCCACGCGCTTAGCAACCTTTACAGCCTTGAGTGTTGGGGAGGTGCCACCTTCGATGTCGCCATGCGTTTCCTCTACGAGGACCCTTGGGATCGCCTCCGCAAGATGCGCAAGCTGATTCCTAACATTCCTTTCCAAATGCTCCTGCGCGGTGCCAACGGTGTCGCCTACTCCTCCCTACCCGACAACGCCATTGACCACTTCGTTGACCAGGCCAAGAAGAATGGAGTGGACATCTTCCGTGTCTTCGATGCCTTGAACGATATTGACCAGCTTGAAGTCGGCATCAAGGCTGTGCAGAAGGCTGGCGGTGTTTGCGAAGGCACCGTATGCTACAGCGGCGACATGCTCAACCCAAAGAAGAAGTACAACCTGGAGTACTATCTGAACCTTGTCGATAAGCTGGTGGCTCTCGGCATTGATGTCCTCGGCATCAAGGACATGGCGGGTGTTCTCAAGCCACATGCTGCTACTCTCCTTATCGGGTCCATCCGCAAGAAGTACCCCGACCTTCCTATCCACGTCCACACCCACGACTCGGCTGGTACCGGTGTTGCTTCGATGGTTGCCTGCGCCATGGCTGGCGCTGATGCGGTGGATGCTGCCACCGACAGCATGTCCGGCATGACCTCTCAGCCGAGCTTAAACGCCATTCTTGCCTCTCTGGACGGTACCGACAAGGATCCTGGCCTGGACGTTCACCATGTTCGCGCTCTTGATACGTACTGGGCACAACTCCGGCTGCTCTACTCGCCGTTCGAGGCGCACCTTCTGGGCACTGATCCCGAAGTTTACGAGCACGAGATTCCAGGCGGCCAGCTGACAAACATGATGTTCCAAGCGGCCCAGCTCGGTCTCGGATCGCAGTGGCTCGAAACCAAGAAGGCTTACGAGCAAGCTAACGATCTTCTTGGCGACATCGTCAAGGTTACCCCCACGTCCAAAGTTGTTGGTGATCTGGCTCAGTTCATGGTTTCCAATAAACTCTCGCCTGAGGATGTGAAGGCTCGTGCTTCAGAGCTCGACTTCCCTGGCTCGGTCCTCGAGTTCTTGGAGGGAATGATGGGCCAGCCATATGGCGGATTCCCGGAGCCGCTTCGTACCGACGCGCTGCGGGGGCGTCGCAAGCTAGACAAGCGCCCAGGCTTGTTCCTTGACCCTGTTGACTTTGTTAAGGCCAAGAAGGAGCTTCAGCGCAAGTTTGGTGGAAACATCACCGAGTGCGATATTGCCAGCTACGTCATGTACCCAAAGGTTTTTGAGGATTACAAGAACTTCGTTTCGAAGTTTGGGGACTTGTCTGTTTTGCCGACCAAGTACTTCCTGTCGAAGCCCGAGATCGGGGAAGAGTTCCATGTCGAACTTGAGAAGGGCAAGGTGCTGATTCTGAAGCTGCTGGCTGTTGGCCCTCTTTCCGAGAACACTGGTCAGCGCGAGGTGTTCTACGAAATGAACGGCGAAGTACGCCAGGTTACAGTTGACGACAAGCAGGCGTCTGTCGAGAACGTGAGCAGGCCCAAGGCCGATCCCGGCGACTCAAGCCAGGTCGGTGCCCCGATGGCTGGTGTGCTTGTTGAGCTCCGTGTCCACGATGGCTCCGAGGTCAAGAAGGGCGACCCGCTAGCTGTCCTTAGCGCCATGAAGATGGTTAGTTATTTCCCCCTCGAGACGTTCTCCCAAAGCTTGGGTTTGTTCTATTTGCTGATCAACAATAGGAAATGGTGATATCCGCTTCTCACAACGGTGTTGTCTCTTCTCTCATGGTACGGGAGGGCGACTCTGTTGACGGTTCAGACTTGGTGTGTCGTATTGTAAAAGGTGGCGATAAGAAGTGAGATGGCGTGGTTTTGAAACATGTTTCCCGCCAGTCTTGAGATATTTTGATGGAGGAAGCGCGCCGCGGCGCCGCGTCAGGCTGTCGTGTAGTGGCCGTCTGGTGTTGTGGATCAGCATCGCCACTGTTATATTCCTACTAGGCAATACGTCTCTAGCAAGGAAAGTTTAGCTCCGTATACGTACACCTCACCAAGTTGACTTGCTCTTTCCTGGTTCGGGATTGTTAAATGTGCAAGGAGCAGACTGATGCGGCGAACCATTGTAGATATTCAAGACCCTATTATGACTTTCCTGGTGGACCATATTTTGAACCCAGAAGTTACGGTTGGCACCCGTCATGAGCCATATTGGCCGCCAATACGCACTCCGATGTTGCCTCCGTGTTGAGCATATTTTGGCAGGGATCCGGGTTGACTTCGCTTTGCTGGACCTCAAGATGGCAATGGCAACGCGCATACCGGAGAAGGCAAAGCATCAGTTGTAGTCTACCAGGTTTAGTTACAGCATTCATCCCATGGAAATGGTAAACTGGGACTCGCTGGGCAGAGCGGCTTGTGTGCATAGATAAAGATACTTTTAAAAAGGCGCAAAGCTCGATTAGAAAGCGAAAACAATTTATCATACAGGTATTGTGGCACATAAAATATCCCTGTGTTCTGAATCACTCGAGGCAATTCAGAGCCGCCACAACCGATACCCCCTTTTTGACAGAAATCGCGTTCCTCCGTTCCGTATTCATAGAAGTTGCAGTGGGGCAAGGCTGACCACCCCGACGGCATCGCCTGGAAATCTAGGATTTCGGGTAGGATAATACCACCGATGGCGCACGGGATCATAAAGACAATTCGTTTCAAACACCACCGGGGCAACCTTCTAGAAGCCATAACCGGTTGGCTGCGGCGCAAACCCATTCGTCTGTGCAAAGGGAGCGGGTGACGTGCGACCGGCACCACCGGCAGGGCCGGCAGTTATCATGAGCCTGTTGCCACCGAGAATAGGTGTGTTATCCTCAACCGTCTCTTGCTCCTTCTCTCTGGCCTTGCGGGCCTCGTTGTCAGCCTTGAGTGAGGCTAGCTCCTTCGTTTGCTGGCAGAGGAGGTTGATCATGTACGGCATCGTGAAGTCGTTGAGGCCATTGCGCCAAGACAACTCCAGGACGACGTCGGGGCGAATGAGGTCGTAGCAGGCATAGAGCATACCCACATAGCACTCACGGTTTCCAATGTCAACAAACTAGATGCAAAGCGTTAGCAACCGGTACCGTACAATTTGAATCAAAGATGACGGATCTCTTACGTATCGGAGCAGCTCCTCAACAACTTCGGGTTTCCCCGAGATAGCCGCAGTCTCGATGGCATCCTTCCAGAGCTTATCCTGCTTGGACAAGTTGATGGACTTCTCCCACCGCTTGTTCTTGCGGTAGATGTTGGCAGCAATCTGCCGGAAAAAGACCAAGTCATGCTTCTCGAGACGACCGGCAAGGTCGACAGCGTCGTAGTTGTCATAGTTCTCCACGGAGTCGCGAAGCGTCTTGTAATCCTCCTCCTCGATGAGCAAGTCGTTGATCGCGTCGTTGACAGTACGCTTATTTTGGGACTGGACGTTGAGGAGGAAAGGCTTGATCAGTGGCAGGTTGTCCGACTTCTGGAACATGCGGACGACTCGGTTGACGTCAATGCGCGGCGTAAATGCTTGAAGCAAATCAGTCAGGAGGGAAGGATGTTGTTCCAGGTAGAAATTGATGGCCTTGTAGTAGATCTCAAGGTTGGCGACCTTGATGGTGATCTCCTTGAACTGCTGGTGCTCCCAAGAGTTTTCGGGCCTCTCCATGACTGCGAGGGCGGCGTTGTCAAACTCATCGTAGTTGTAGTAGCAGAAGACCAGCTCAGGCCACAAGTTGGCCTCTTCACAAGCCCGGATCATCTTGGGCAGGTTCATTCTGCTCCAGAAGAGCTTCAGGTGCTCCATCACACGGTCAGGGTGGTACTTGGAGAGGGCGATGCCGAGTTCCGTGAACATCCCCATATGGGCGCGCTCTAAACCAAGACCTTGCTCGAGAAGGCTGATGAGCTCGTCAAAGTAGCCGCTGTACTCGTATTGCTTGACCAGGGCCTGAAGCTGCTCGGCGTCGACGATCAGATTCAGACCGCAGATCTGCGCGAGGCGGAATTCCTTCTTGTTCACGCATGCCTCATGCACCTCTTTCCAGACCTTGATGTTGTTGGCCTTCCGGGCGCAGTCTACGGCTGCTTGATAGTCGGAGAGGTGAACAAGAGTCGTGGCAAGCTTAGCCCAGTTCGAGATACTGGTGAAGAAGATCTTGGCAGCCTCGAAGAGACCCTCACCGTAGGCCTTGTCTCCTGATTCCTCGACGTCGGCAACGTTCGTAGCTCTCAGGAAGTCCTCGAGCTCGTTCAGCTGATCAAGACGGGCAAAGCAGAAGGCGAGCGCAGTGTCGATAGCGCGCTCGCGAAGAGTCTTGCGTGCCATGCGGAGGTACTTGATAAGTTCTTCGTTCTTCCCTGCGGCAACGGCGATCTCGATGACTTCTTCGTAGTTTCTCGGGTCCTCGGCTTTGATGTAGGACTCGATCGAGTCACTAACCCGAAGGCCGTCCAATTGTGCCTTCGCAACCTTGCTCCAGACTGCAGGAATGTCAACCTCCTCAGCATATGCTTGAGCGCGGTCGATGCTGACAACATGCTCCACAAGCACGTTGACAGCAGCCTCCTTATTGTCAACTTTCTTGTAGACCTCGAAAGCTTCTTCATGGAGGCCAAGATCTACGCAGAACTGAGCGATATCATCTGCGGAGAAATTATCCAGGCGGTGGACGTAGTCCATGACGCGAGTCTTGTCAGCCTTAGCAGCAGTCAACATGAGAAGATTCTGCAAGTCTTTGTTATCGCTGAAAGGCGAGGGCTCTAGGACGATCTTCTCGAGAAGCTCAATGAGCTCCGTTGGAAGGTCAGCGGCCAAAAAGGCAGCCACAGCCTCCGAGACCTTGGCCGGATCGGTTGATTCTGGAACGGCGGTCGAGATGACTTGATCGACAACAGAACGACGATGGAGGTTGTTCTCGCTTAGCACAAACATCCATAGCTCGCGGTCGGCGCGCTCTAGGAGATACCTCGCTTGGAGCCTGTACATCGAGTTCTCGTTTGTGATGTTGACCAACTCAAGATCGTTCTGGCCCTTGCGGTATGCAATGTATGCCAAGTTGGGGTCTCGCTTTTCGCAGTATTTTCCGACTGTCAATGTGTCGTACTGGTCGTTCTCTTTGAGAAACTTTTCCGGGTTGTTGTTCGAGTCGATATAGATCTTTGCCAGTGCATTGTACACAGCCTGTTGCTGGTTACCAGCGGCAAGCATCGACTCGAGGAACGGAAGAAGGAGCTTGAGACGATTTCGCGACTCGACCTCTTGTACCAGCTCCTCGATAGGGATGGACACCGGGTTGACCGTGGTCAGCAGGTTCTTGATGATGTTCTCATCGCAGTCCACGTCAAGGAGGCCGCCGATAACCCCGGGGGTTCTCGAGGGGTTCACCTGCTGCACGTACACCTCGATAGACTTGAACTGCTGATGCTGGTAGAGGTACAACACCAAATCGTGGACGAAGTTGAACCGATCGCAGACAACCATAAGTGGAAGCATCTCGTTTAGCTTGGCCTCCTTGAGGAAATTCTTCACCTTCTCCGGGTTGTACACATTGTTCTCCCGGCAAATGCGCTCGACCTCACGAATTTGTTGCATCTTTGTAGCGGCCTCGATGTACTTGAAAACCACTTCGGGATCGTCAGACACATTGACGATGCTCCCCAGAAAGTAGAAGAGGCCCTCGGCGGTCTTGTATTTCTCGAACAAATCAACCAGTCGCTGGGGACCGAGCAGATCAGCGTATTTGGTAGCAATCTGCACTACTGATTGCAGATTTTGGCGAATGTTGTGCTTCATCATTGCATCAAGGCAGTCGATCGATTGCTCAACCGATAGGCGACCGAAGTAACTGACCAACCACTCGGCATTGAAGTTGGGCGTCCCAGCAATGTTGATGACAACCCTCTTGACGGCCGCTGGATCCTCGTAGAGTTCAAGAGCCTTTTGGGAAAGCCCAGCTTGCTCACAGAGATTTGCAATGCGCGCCTTGTCGAAATGGGAGAACATCTCGTTGCCGAGAATGGCGTCAGCGACCTGCGGCGCATTAAGGAGGTTCATCTCCAGGAGCCGGGTCTGGAGATGGCCTTGCTCGGGTTTGTTATCCTTCAGCGCGTCGAGCAGGAATGCGGTTGCCTGTTGTACCATGTTCTGAGACTGGAAGATATCCACGACGCGCTCGAGATCGACCAATGATCCGCCCTCGTGGTTGGCCAGGGCAGTGGCAAACTCTGCACCCTTTTCTGGGTTGACTCGGACGATATGATGAAGAAGTTGGACGAAATCCGGTTGGTAGCTGGTCTGGGCGCAGTATGGAAGGATCTTCTCGAACTGGCCCGTCTCGGCAAATCCAGCAACTACCTTGTGTGGAATATTGGCCTTAAGGTAAACCGCAAGCGCCAGGGGCACATCGTGCGGTCGGATCATGTCACCAAGCTGCTCAGAGCATTCCAGTTTATTCTCCCCAAGCCACTTCTGCAGGAGTTGCTTCCGATTCTGAGCGAGAACGGGCTGAGCGAGCTCGATCGTCTCGTGCTGGTTGAGGGAGCCCTTATCAAGCAACATTCCGAAGTACTGAAGGATATGGGACATCTGGCCCTGCTGCTGGGGGAGACGCTTAAAGCGTTCGATGGTTTGCGGAGTTCGCAGAAAGCCGCGGGGCGAGTCGGCCGCAACCTTGGCTGCTTCTTGATAGTTCCCATTGCTAAAAAGCTGCTCAAACCGCTGTTGGTAGAGGTTATCAGCACCAGGAAGACCAGCTCGCGAGGCGAGCTTGATCGCAAGTTCAGCTCCGTGGCTCTCGAGCACATATGGGACAATGGTGTTCTCGTCGGCACTAACGAAGAGTACCTGGCCCTTCCTGTTGATGCCGACGACACCGGTCGAATCCTTATCGCCACAGGCAGTGAAAATTGTTTCGCCAGATATTCTGTTCATGAAAATGCAGGTGGCGGTTTCCAAATCGTAGAGGTGGATAAACCCGTACTTTGTGATGAGGTAAATAATGCCGTATTTTTGCGAAACCTGTAGAGCGACGGGGAAATCATTCGCAGCTTCCGGTGGGAAAAAGATGTCGACTGCCTTCTTAGCGAAGACCGGGTTCGTCTCCGGGTGGTCGACTTCGACGATGTGCAGCTTGGCGCCAGTGGCGGAACGGACAGCAAAGGTGAACAGCTTTGTGTCTTGTGGCGCGCCATCTAACCGAACGGTTCCGAATGCGGCAGCGTGTCCCTCGATGGCCTGGCTGATACCACGATCCTTGGAATAGAGCTGCATGGCACCAACAACACGCCCTTGCTGTGACGAGATACCCACAACTACCATCCATTTCCCATCCGCGCTAGTTCGGTAGTTGATGATTTGGTTCCCCTGCGAATGGTTAGCATGTCTGAGTCGCGCAAATCCATCCAATTCTAGAGCATACGGTCAAGTTTGCGTGGCGGTCGAACACCTTCGTGGGCGCCGCTTGGGCTGGGTCAAAGACGTCCCAGTGATAGATGGAACTCTCTGTGACCAATCCCAGCGTCGTCTCGCTGATCCACTTCCAGAAGGCCACGTCCTCGCTCATCGTCGTTGACTTGAGTTTCTGCTTCTGCTCGAGGTCGAAAATCTGCAAGGTACGCGATTGTGCCTTCAAGGCGATGACTTGACGCGTCCAGTGCATGATGGCACTGTCTGCCTTGATAGGCCGGCGAATGACATTGTTGTTGTTCTTGAGGTCGACGATCAGAACCTCTGGGGACGCTGCTTCGTCCTTCTTGTCCCGGATGCAGATGAACGAGTCTGATTCTAGGGTCTGTTGAGGAGCCTGGTTAGCAGGGCGAGCGTCGAGCGGGATAATTGGGGAAGGGCGTCGTCATACGCAGGTGTTGAATGTGATGGATGGCTGGTTGACGCCCAGGCTGCTGAGCTGGAGCAGCTCCTGGAACTTGATGGGCAAGGCAGGCGCCATGGCGACGTTGATGCGCTGGAGTGCGCGCGATCAGCCAAGAGTAGCAGCCAACTTGTCAAAAGTTGCTGGACGAGAGTAAGTGCTTGTGGCCCGAAACGAGTGTCGGGAAAGGAGGCGGAACCTCTGGGCTGGAGGGATGGAGCTCGGGTAATGAGGAGATGGGCGTAAAGGTAATTGGTAATTAGTTGGCCCTAACCCGTAATTGCAGAGACGCTGGATTACCAAGGAAAGTCGTCAGAAAAAGAGGCAGCAGTCTTGCGGGCGCGGGAGAGATGCAAGAAGCAAGAGATCGTGGGTGAAAGGGCTGACGGAATGGAAGGAGATAGATTGTTTGTTGCAAGAGCCAGCAACAGTTCTTACCCGACTTTTTGAGTGATCTGTTAAGTCCTTGCGCAGCTCGCGACTCCTGCTTTCTCAACCAGGGGAGCGTCAGCTGCGGGAACAGGGATCACAAATCAGGCCTAGCGTGGTCATTCGCTTGCCCTCCAATCAACGGCTCGGAAAGGCTTGCCAAACGGACCCACGTTAGATGGTTCCCGCTGTCGAACTTGCGACTTATCGATAAGGTCGCAGAAAAGAAAACCTCCCAAAAATAATTTACAGTGCGTGGTCCAAGCCGACCAAAACCAACATCGACAAGCGTTGATTGCTCAGTAGATTGCCAATATGGGTGTCGGACGCCGCATGAAGAGGCAAGGGCCTCCAGAACCCCTTTCTGAAGAGCATTTCGCAAACTTGAAACGCAAGAAAGGTTTGCCCGTCGACGATGTCCCCGCCGACGTGCCATCGACGAAGAAACGAAGGACAGCCAAGAAGCCGACGAAGCCCTCGAAGGGCAGGAGTTCATCTGGTGCGGATGTAGCAGCTAAGAAGACGTCCCTAAAACCCGCCAGCGATAAGGGGAAAGTGCAGGCAACGGTGGTCAAGAAACCCAAGAAAGCGGCCCCTCCCACGTCCAATTCGGATGATGAGATGGACGACGAGTTCGGCGCTTCCGACCTCGACGATGCCGAAGGACTGGATAGCGCCGACGATTCTGACGCCCCAAAGCTGGGTGACGATTTCATGGACTCGGGCAGCTCCGTTTACGACTCGGATCAGGAGGATGCCAAAAGAGAAAAGTTCGTTTTCTCTGACGACGAAGACGAAGACGAGGAAGATAGGGAGGAGAAGCTCACAGCCGCCAACATTGAGGGGCTCTCAAAAAAATTGGATCAGGAGCGGGAAGAGGAGGCCGCGGGGAATGAGGCCGAACTTCGCCAGGGAGCGTTACATACCAACATTGAGGGTGACAAGCCGCATATCTTGGATGACGAGGACGTGGATGAGCTGTCCTCAAAGACGACGGCCCTCCTAGCTCCCGACCTTCAGATGCTGAGGACCAGGATAACGGAAACCATTCGGGTGCTTGAGGACTTCTCAAATCTTGCGGAAGAGGGGCGAAGTCGGGCTGAGTACACCAACCAGATGTTGAAGGACTTCTGCGCCTGTAAGTCCTTCCAAGTTTGTAGCGGTGTTCTTTTCGGAGAACATACTAACAGTGAGATATCCAGATTACGGCTACAACGAATACTTGGCCGAGAAACTTATGTACGTCTGCCAGTCTACCACAGCATTGATGCTTGAGATCCTGACTGACTTTCCACAGCAATCTTTTCCCGGCTCGGGAGGCGTTCGCTTTTTTCGAGGCAAACGAAGTGAGTGCTTTCCACGACGGACAGTATCGAGAGAAAGTGGGGATGGCTGACCTGCAATCAGAGTGCCCGGCCTGTTGTTATCCGCACAAACACTTTACGCACACATCGTCGAGATCTTGCGCAAGCCCTCAGTAAGTACCTATCAGGCCAGCCGTGGTTAGTAAATACTGACGTATCGTAACTCAAAGTCAACCGTGGTGTCACTCTGGAGCCGGTAGGAAAATGGTCAAAGGTTGGCCTCCAAGTATTTGAGTCCAAGTACGCATATCCCGCCATCTATTCTTTGCGATATTTGTATGTTTGACTCTAACATCGCTGTAGTGTACCATTGGGGGCTACACCAGAGTACCTGGCCGGTCACTACATCCTACAGGCAGCCTCGTCATTCTTACCCGTCATGGCGCTGTGTCCTCAAGAGAATGAGCGCGTGCTTGATGTGAGTTTCCGCTAACTGCCTATATATTTTGAGCTTTTGCTAAGTGCAACGATATGTAGATGGCCGCCGCCCCAGGTGGCAAGACAACGCACATGGCTGCCCTTATGAAGAACACTGGCGTCATCTTTGCCAACGATCCTAGCAAACAACGTGCCAAGGGTCTGATAGGCAACATCCACCGTCTTGGTGCGAGGGTAAGCCTTTCATGCCCAATTGATCGCTGCTTTGACTCACATACAGGTTAGAATACCGTTGTGTGCAACTATGACGCTCGCGAATTTCCACGGGTGCTTGGGGGTTTCGACAGGGTATTGCTAGATGCTCCTTGCTCAGGTTTGTAATTTTCCCTCCTATTCTTGAATACCCAGTCCTAACCAGGTATATAGGCACTGGTGTCATTGCGAAAGACCCATCTGTCAAGACCAACAGAGATGAGAAGGATTTCATGACGTTGCCACACACACAAAAACAACTTCTTCTCGCCGCCATTGATTCAGTCAACCACCTCAGTAAGACGGGAGGGTATATTGTCTATTCGACATGCAGTGTTGCTGTTGAAGAAAAGTATGCCAATTCCTCTTTCTCGAGCTGTTGCTTCGTTTGTGGCTAACAGATGACTCCCCACAGCGAACAAGTCGTTGCCTATGCGCTCAGCAGGCGTCCAAACGTCAAACTTGTCGAGGTAAGCAACAAATATCTCTACATATGCCAATGTGGCTGACATTGAGTGTTAGACTGGTCTCCCTTTCGGAAAAGAAGGATTCACTCATTTCATGGGCAAGGATTTCCACCCATCGATGAAGTTGACACGACGGTACTATCCACACCTTTACAACGTTGATGGTTTCTTCGTCGCAAAATTCAAGAAGATTGGCACCACACCCGCCAATGCTGTGCTGGCCAATGGATACAAGGACAAGAATGGCAGGACCGCTGCTGGCCCGCCCAGCGACAAGGATGAGGCTGCCGACAAGACACCTATCGGTGCCGAATGTGAAAAGGAAGACGACTTTGGCGGTTTTGACGACGAGGATGATAAGAACTACATTGATCGCGCGAAGCGTAACGCCATGAGAAGAAGGGGCTTGGACCCTCGAGCTCTGGATCGCGGGAAAAAGTTATGATGTATGAGATAAATCAGAATAGATGGGTTGGAGTGTATGCCAGCCATGATATCTCTATACTTCCTGGACTGTGCTCGATACGAAAGTGACAATATCCAACACCGCCTATCTACATGGCTGTATGAAGGTGAAATTGGTATCTCGTATTTTGTCCTGATGATTCCGTATTTACGGCTAGCGGCAATTCGTGGATGCTTGAGGTGGGCATGTTGCTTGTATTCCGAGTCACTCCTCTTCCCCCGATAAAACAAACCGAGCAGTTGGAACCCTTTCCGGCATTTCGCAGGTCAAATCTGCAATCCGCGTATCGACGAGCCCCCAAATCCGACAGGATGTCATGAAATCTTGGTATTGGTCGACAAGAATCTTCCCACGTGCCAAGGTTTCCAAACGTTCTCGGAAACAGCGATGTGGCATGGTGGCATTTGAACACCTTCACGGGAGATACCTCCGGAGAAATTGCGCCCAGGGAGCACATGTACGAATATCACCAACCCCCCAAAGCCTCGCTCACGGGCAGGATAGAACCCATCCATCCCGAGCACGTCATTCGGCGGTGTCAAAAATCTCACGAAATGAAAACACAAAGATTCGAAATTGGAATGTGCGATCAATCATTGCGGCCATCCCCATGGAGCATAAGGGGGACAACCGCACCCAAGATTGTGCGCTTCAAAAAAAGACTCGTTCTCCATTCTGACCGAAAACTTTCGAGTAGGTCTTGGGCCCAACCAAGAAATGGGGACCTCACCGTCGAAAAAGGATGCTAGTTTCGTATGAATGTGATTATTTGCGTTGTTCAATATGGAGAAGAAAAGGAGAGAAAAGAGAAGAGCAAAAATTTTGGAGGTTGGAATTTTATGCTGTGGAAATTTCTCAGCCACACACACAGTGGTGAGTGGGGGCTCTGGGTGGCTGAGTTGCTGGGAGAGTGGGGTCAAGCCACATCACTTCTATTTCCTTGGCCTTGGCGCTTGCTGTGACCTCACCGATCATGCGGGCGGGCCGGGGCTTGCCAGTTGTGGGTTTCGGAGATGGGAATGGAGACTTGGTCTTTCTCTCTGTTTCCCTACAAACGAATTCCAAACTCCGACGCATTCATACGAGGTTGAAGGATATACAGCGCGATGAATCCATCGTGTACCGTCCCACGGTTTTTGCTCCCTGGACTGAGCTGGAAGACTGGCATCCCCCTTCGAGTAGCGGGTGCATCGCAGGCCTCCGCTCTTTTGTTTCAACAACAGCAGCAAGGCAGAGAGCAACAGGGCCGGCAAGTACGGCAGGCTTCCAGGAGGTCGTTCCACACAGCTGGCGCGAATCGATTGCTGGAATCCCAACGCTCGATCACATACAGCGGCTACACAACGATGCCCCCCCGCGGGGTCGCCCACGACCTCACGCTCCGGCGTTCGTTCCATGCCTCGGCTGCGCGAAGGCGCGATCACCACTTCGACACTCTCAAGTTCGTGCAGCGACTGCAGGAGGAAGGGTTCACAGAGGAGCAGTCGGCCGCCATGATGAAGGTGCTGAACGACGTGATCGAGGAGAGGTGAGTCAAACGCCCTAGCCGCTACAGACCGAAGACATGGATTGACCGGCGCCCGGCAGCATACAAAACCTCACACGAACCATGGTCCTCCGTGAGGACGCCGCAAAAACCACATATACACAGAAAGTAGACTTTGCCAAGCTCCGCAGCGAGTTGCTGTCGGCCGACAGCACCGAATCCAACTCGACGCGGACGGCGCACGAGCGACTGACCAACGATATCGCCAAGCTCAGCAGTCGGCTGCGCGATGAAATCGGGCGCACCCAGGCAAGCGTGCGGCTGGACCTCAACCTCGAGAAGGGCCGGATTCGCGAGGAGGCCGTGTCTCAGGAGCTCAAGATCAAGGAGACGGAGACCAAGATCGAACAGGAGGTAGCTGTGCTACGCCAGCAGCTGGAGCAGGTCAAGTTCCAGACACTGCAATGGCTGATGGGTGTATGCACAGGTTTTGCTGCCCTGCTGCTGGGTGCCTGGAGGTTGTTGATGTGATGAGGAGGGGGGCAGAAGTTTTACATCAACGAGTCAGAGAGCATGCCAAGCCACGGCCAATAAGTTTCATCTGTTCTTTAGAGATACCAATTCGCCCAAGATGCAATTCCCGCTTGTCGCACACAGTGCCCTTAGTATGGTGATACACGTTCGTAGGGCGGTGGGAAGTTCCCATGCAACGTCTACCGTTAGGCGGGGAGGAGTTGGTAGACTTTGACCAAGTCACCCTTCGGGTAGATAATGGAGGACGCGAAGAAGCGTACATGTGTGTGCGCGTCCGACTCTGTGAAGGAAGAGAATAAGCCAGCAAGAAGAGGCTTCCCATTTATTTGATCGACAGATCAAGTGACGACGGCCCCCTCCATTTGTTGGGAGCAAGAATAACTCCAGTCTCCAGGCGACCCGGGGAAACGAAACTGCCACTTTGATCGGCCACGGAATCGTTCAATTCTACCCTCGATACTTACCTACCA
>Ga0247769_1000170_pt1 | contig 14119 bp, 6 predicted proteins | sample UWRJL166409R6_FD_179942 | JGI IMG/M metagenome (GOLD analysis project Ga0247769, IMG submission 179942) | Plant litter microbial communities from Arlington Agricultural Research Station in Wisconsin, United States - UWRJ-L166-409R-6 | ecosystem: Environmental > Terrestrial > Plant litter >... | reverse complement strand
GAGATTGAGTACAGACCCGCGCCTAAGATTAGAGCCCGCGACCCGTAGTACCTCGATGGCGGTGTAATAGTTACCGATATTAGCACTAAATTGCTAAAAGGAGTTTAAGTCTTTATTAGCAACGTCCCTAAAGCCGAATAGATAAGGTAAAGACTTGGAATCTTCCGTAATAGGGAGGATTAGTATATCGACTAGGACCGTAGAGACCCTAAAGTCTAACCTAAGGACTCGTTTACGGATAATAACCGCGTGGAGGACCCCGAGTACTAGTACAGCCCCTTCCTATAGCAGCCCGAGACCCCTCCCTATAAGAAGAAGGCTAAGAAGAAGGCTAAGAAGAAGGCTAAGAAGGGCAAAAACAGGACCCCGCGTAGCGCCACCGCTAACTAAGGTACCGGTAACCTGACCAAGAACGGTGGGATTAAAGGATTGTTCGGATAGGCGAGAGCATTGTATACAGGAGTTGTTTGCTTGCGCAAGTTAAGGAAGTACTTATACAATTAAATAGAGAACGGTAATTAGTTAGTCTAACGACTATTATGGGAGAAGGGAGTAAGGATAGAGTAATGGAAAACAAGATTAGAGGACGCAAGTCTAAAGGTAGGTAGAGCTCGTTCATATATATTATTCACGCGACCGAGGATGGCCGCTAGCATTGCGAGGGTATTGCTGGGAAGCGGTGCCAGGTACCCGCTATACGTGTAGAGCATATAGCTGTACACGCACAGCCCATGCCTGTACACGTACAAGGTACCTACGCACAAGCTCCTGGTCATACATAGCCTGGTTAAAGGACGGAGCTTGTCTTTAAGAATGAATCATCATTCACTACACTTCAGGCATTAGGACTACTATTAAGATGCCGGTGCGTTTGTATTAATAAGTGTTGAAGTTTAGGGTCTGAAGGCCTGTAATACAGTGCCTCAGAGGTGCCTATAGCGAAGCTGTAGGCGGCAGCGGAAGCTGTGGGAGTGGAAATACGGAAGGTCTCCTTACAATAGTAGAAGTGCTGAGGGAAGCAGAAGCACTACTGTAATACAGTGGTTGCAGGGCCAAAGGCGCTGTAATAAGACTTATAGGAGCAGAGCTTGGTAAGGTGCTGAATGCTTAATTATTGCTTACTTGCTTAAAAGAACTATTTACAAAGGAGAGAGGAGAGGTCTACTTATAGGCTTTGGAAGAACTCTAGAGCCTTCCATGCCTAGAAACAACTATACTACAGAAGGTAAAGCTTCCAATCTATTACGTCACCTTCTGCAGTTCTAGAATCTTCAGTGAGCCTAGAGGGCCTACAGGCCACTGTGCTTAGGCAGTTGTAGAACATTCTGTAGTGTTCTGAGTTACAGTTGCTAATCTTGGTATAGGTGGCTCCAGCTACCTTCAGCTACGGTATGGCTGGCAAAGCCAGCCTGCAGCGCAGGACACCCTGCAACGCAGCTGTTACAGGGTACTCACAGCTATATTTTAATAATAAAGAAGGTACGAAAGTTTATAAGTATTACGGCCCGTACTTAAAAGGGGGTTAAGATAAGTTGTAAAGCAGGACGCTTTTAAGTAATAAGTAGTTTAGAAGTTAAAGATTGAAGTACTTTGTTATATTTTTACACTATTATTATAAGCTGTTTATTACGGCGTAGCATTCCATTAGTCCTAAGCCTTGCTTAGGACTAACTTAATTAGGCGTAGCCCCTACTATATAAATAATTTATACGCTTTATAACTATATTTACCCCTTTATAAATAGCTTTATAGAAATTCCTTCTTTCTTTCTTCTTTAGCTTAAAATTTTCCTATTAATAAAGAGTTTTCTAAAGTTGTTGAGCTTGAGGTTCTGAGAACCTGTAATACAGCACTTTCAGGGGGTACCTACAGCGAAGCTGTAGGTGGCAGCGGAAGACTTGCAGGAAGTACGGAAGGCTTCCTTACAACAGCAGAGGTTAATAACGTGCTGAGGGAAGCAGAAGCACTATTGTAATACAGTAATTTCAGGGCTCGAAGGGCACTGAAACAAGACTTACAAAGGCAGAGCTTGGTAAGTTGCCAGAGGCTTGATTATTGCTTGCTTGCTTGAATTATTTACAAAAGAGAGGGGAGAGCTCTACTTATAGGCTCTGGAAGAATTCCAGAGCCTTCTATGCCTAGAAATAACTATACTACAGAGGGTAAAGCTTCCAATCTATTAGCTCACCCTCTGTAGTTCTAGAACCTTCAATGGCCCTTTCGGCCCACAGGCCACTGTGCTCAGGCAGTTGTAGAACATTCTGTAAAGTCCTGAGTCACAGTTGCCTTTCCAGGCTTAGGTAGCTCCAGCCACTACTAGCTACAGCACCGCTAGCAAAGCCAGCGTACTCTGCAACGCAGGTGTCACGGCCCGAACCCGCGACCAAAGAGAGGGCCGCGCTCCAACAGCCACCCGAGGATTAACCGAGGACCAAGAACCAATCAGGATGTGCTCAGTCTTGGCGAAGGTGCTCAGTCACTGAGCACTCGGTGGACCACTGAGCAAAGGTGCTCAGTGGGAAGATGCTCAGTCGGCCACTGAGCAAAACACCACTGAGCAAAGTACAAACTACAAGCTATTCAGCAATAGATAGTTTCTATATAGCTCCCACCGTGGCAGGCCACGATGGAGGGAAGGACTTGGTTCTTCACGCAAGCAATTACATTGTTCAAGTGTATCCTACTGTACGAAGAATACGTCTCGTGCTTATAGTGATAACGGCCTACAGTGACAGTGTAAGACACCGAGAGAGTGCTTGCCTCAACTTCAGTCTTTGAACTACCCCAGCCTCAAGGCGTCCTGCCTTGCGACCTGTCTTAGCCCCTCTCAGGGTGCAGGCCGTAACACGTTGCTTGCGTCTTTGATCAAACGCTGTTGTTGAACTCTCTCAAGAACCCTCCTCCTCCCTACCGCCAACATGTCAACCGTTGCCACCTCCTCGGGCAAGAAGGGCAAGGAGTCCTCCGAGACCGTGGAACCAGCGGAGTCCCCTACCATCGAAGCACTTGCCGAACAACTCGAGAAACTCAAGCTCGACCAAGAGTCCCTCAGAGGAACTGTCGAAGACGACGGCAGCTTCAGGGACTCTCTGCGCAAAATCGTCAAGTTGCCTATGCCGGTGCGCTATGCAGGCTCGCCTGCAAAGCTCGACGCTTGGGTCGTGCAGCTGAGCAACTATATCTCCTACAACGAGAGCCGCTTCGAGGACGAACAGTCCAAGACCATCTTCGGAGGGTCGCTGTTGGACGATGTAGCCGCCAAGTGGTACGAACCACACGCCAAGCGACATATCGAGTTCGAAGGGTTGCGAGCCACGGAGGAAAAGACGCTGAACCAGTGCCGGAAAGAGTGGAGAGACAAGTACCCCGAGACTGTGGCCATGTTCGCCGCCTTCGAAAACTTCACCCAATCCATCACGGAGGAGTTCGGCGAACTAGACGCGGAAAGACGGGCAGAGACACGACTGATGAACCTGGTCCAAAAGACATCAGTAATCGAGTATGCCGCACAGTTCCGGGTCGAGGCAGCAAAAACCCACCTAGGACAGGAAGCCCTCGTCATGCTGTTCTGGAAGGGCCTGAAGAAGCATGTCACGGACGAGCTGTACAAGCAAGACCGCCCCGGGGAACTTCGACAACTGATAATGCTCGCCGTCAGAACGGACAATCGATATTTCGACTACCAACGGGAAGTCGGGAGGACCCGAGAGTACGTCCCGGCAAAAGGGAAGAAGCCCCGTGCAAACGGCAACCGTGATCCCGAGAAAAAGACTCCTGAGCCAACCCCCAGCACAGCCTTCGGTCACCACCCTGGACCCATGGACATAGGTGTCCTTCAAAAAAAACGAGGCAAACCCCAGAAGGACGTATCCAAGGTCAAATGCTTCAACTGCGACAAAATGGGCCACTACTCCAGGGACTGCAAGGAGAAAAAGAGGGTCGGGTGGAAACCCCTCCCCGAGCCCAAAACGGTACGGTTCCTGGAAGGCCAGGCAGTCATCAGGATGGTGGTAGTGGACGAGGACGAACCCGACGAGGACGACGAGGTGGACGAGGTGGACGACCTGGCTCAGCAACTGCAACACCTCGACCTCGGAACCCTCGACAAGGAAAAAGGGATCCTCAGGTCGAAGCCCTCAGGATCCTTCGAGGTGGAAGTAGTACCCGGAATGGTCATCCAGGGAAGGGAACACCTCTCGAACGAACCCCAGCGCACTCTAAGCGACAGAGAGTTGGGAGAACAGAGCCGCCGAACCTTGCACAGGCTGATGGAAAAAGCTCCTCGCGCCGCGGAATTGATGGAACACGCCCACTGGTTGCGACAAAATGAGGAAACCGAGCCTGGTACTCTGGGGCACCTGCCCAAGTACAAGGAAGGTACAACAGATCCTGAAGAAGAAGGCTCACTCGAGAATCGAATTCACAGAGTAGGGGCGGCCAAGGTGCCCCACAGCAAATGGGGACCAACGCAGAAGGAACTCGAAAAGATGAAGGACCGGTATGACGCCCTTGTCCGGTTAGTTTGGAAGAAGCGACAAATCAAGGATGATGCGCGAGAAGACGAACTAGTAAAAACCGGAGTCGCGATAAGAGAAATGCTGAAGGAAGCCAACATCCTAGCTCGTGGTCTAGAGGAAGCCGACATCGAACTCGAACCTATCTCGCGGAGGTACCCTGAAGATTGGGAGGAAATCCGCGACAACCGCAGACAAATGGACGCTAGGACGGCACTTATGGACCAAGACGCCTACTCCCACAAGGCAGACGCCGCCGGAATCTGCCTCAACCATCCCCAACACGACGAAATCGCCTGGTTCTCGTGCCTGTACGACCAGTGCCTGCTCCCACACCATTTGAGCCCTAAGATCCAACACAACCACTGGCCGACCCGGGAACAGAGGATTCCCCGGACGATCGCCTACGAGCATCTCGACCCCGAGGACTACAAGGTCACCTTGTGGGGATCAACGGTACACATCGCACCACGCACCCCGGCAGAGTGCTGGTGGGGAATGGGTATCCTCCATTGCGCCAGCGTCACTTGCGCGCTGCACCGATACCCAAAGCTAGTCGACTGGCATGCAAAGAAGGAAGCACAAGAGGCGAAACGACTCCGCAACGAGAAGGAACAACGCGAGAGGATGGTGAGAGCAAGGTACCAACGCTCAGAGTTCAGAAGCATGGCGAAGATCGAACCCTTTGACGTCAGTTGGACCCTGTCGCGCGACGCGCAAGGAACACGACATGGTACTCTCCGCCTACACAGCGAACACCCCGCCAAGCGATTGGGAAAAGGCTCGCGGCCCTCGTCAAGGGCCGGAAGCCAGTAATTCGCTGGTTGGCAAAAGCCGCGAGACGACGGAGAGGCACTCGCAGGCTAGGCCAGAAAAGACCTCTCGAGGAATCGACAATTCGAATGACCCATCTAGAGGAACAAAAGGGCCACTGGATTGTCGAAGTCGACGCAACGGACGGCTACGGAAAACCATTCCGAGCCAAGGCCGTGATCGACAGCGGGAGCGCAGGCGACGTTATCGACCCTCGACTCGTCAACAAAAAACGACTCCCACATCAAGAGAGAAAACACCCCGTAACGGTACGAACGGGCGAAGGAACCCCCTATGAATACAACAACGGAATGATCACACACGAAGCCACACTCCTGATCAAAGTGGACGGCGACGAACAAGAAGTGACCTTCGACGTTGTCCCAGTTTATGGTTACGATATAATCCTAGGCAAGCCATGGCTGAAGAAGTACAACCCGACGATTGACTGGGAAAGAAACCAACTCAGTTTCGGAAGGGAACAGTCTACGCAGACGGCACAGACTGCACAACAAGATGACCTCCTGTCTTCTAGCAACGAAGAGGAAGAGTCAGGCCCGCTATGGATACGGTTCCATGAGACGGAAGACCCTAACGACTCAGGGTACGAAACGGGTGACGACCCGGAGGCGGTAGTCCGTCGTGACTCGCCACAAAAGACTACGTCCACGCAAGACCAAGATGGCCAGGACGATAGCATAGGTGACCTAACGAAGGTCCCGAAGGAGTACCACCGGTACTCGCTTTTTCGAAAAAAGATTCCACGGCTGCCGGATCACGGACCCTACGACCATGAGATCAAGCTCAAAGAGGGAGCCCAACTCAGATTCTTCAAACCATACCACCTTACCCCAGCGCAAGACGAAGCGTTGCAGGAGTACATCGCGGAAAATTTGAAGAATGGGTTCATACGAGATTCACAGTCGCCTGCAGGCTACCCAGTCCTGTTTGTCCCAAGGAAAGGGGATGGAAAATTACGCATGGTTGTCGACTATCGAACCCTCAACGACGATACGATCAAGAATCGCTACCCTCTCCCACTCATTGCGGAAATGCGAGAAAGGATCGCCAAAGCGCAATGGTATACCTCTCTCGATTTCCCTATGGGGTTCAACCACATCCGCATCAAGGAAGGCGACGAACACAAAACTGCCTTTCGAACTCGCCATGGACATTACGAGTATCAGGTCATGCCCTTTGGCCTTACCAATGCCCCTGCGACGTTCCAAAGCATGATTGACCACGTGCTGCGCCCCTTCCTCGACCGCTTCGTGTTTGTCTATCTGGACGATGTCTTGATCTATTCCCAGTCCTTGAAGGAACACAAACGACACGTACACCAAGTTCTGACAGCCCTCGAGAAGGCAAAACTGTCAGTAAACCCAGAAAAGAGCCAGTTCCACGTTCAGGAACTGAACTACCTAGGGTTCAAGATAACCCCAGGATGGCTCGAGATGGAAGAATCCAAGGTGTCGGCAGTACGAGACTGGCCGGTACCTAAGACCCAGAAGGAGTTGCAAGCCTTCATAGGTTTTGCTAACTTCTATCGATGCTTCATCCGCCATTTCGCCAAAATCGCCAAACCGCTACACGAGCTGACCGGCGAAGGGAAACCATTCCTATGGACGGACCGGCAACAAAAAGCCTTCGAAGACTTGAAACACGCGTTCGCGACGGCGCCTGTGCTCGCCCTGCCTGACTTCTCAAAACCCTTCAGGGTCGAGACAGACTCGTCGGAGTTCGCGTGCGGAGGAGTCCTCAGCCAGGAAGGGAAGGACGGCAAGTATCACCCCGTCGCCTTCCTTTCGAAAGGAATCCACGGTCCAGCGTTGCGGTACCCAATCCACGACAAGGAACTCATGGCGATAATCTGGTGCTTTGAAGAATGGGCACCGTACCTCAGCGGAACAGAAGAACCAGTGAACGTCTATTCGGACCACAACAATCTCCGGTACTTCCTAACAAAAAAGCTGAGCCCTAGACAAGCACGGTGGGCGGAAGCGATGGCCCCGTTCCACTTCCAGATCCACCATGTCAAGGGAAAGGAAAACGGCAGAGCAGACGCACTCAGCCGACGGGCCGACCATAAAGAAAAGGCAAAAGACCCCGAGCCGATATCAATGTTCACGGAAACGATAGACGGCACCCTGAAACACGACTCTCAGATTTCCGAAGAATGGCTCCAGGAAATCGAAGTCTTCATGAACCGTTACCCCGACTGGACGAGCGACGACAGCATCCAGATCTTCATGAACGAACACCTGGAGTACCGAGTCCAGTGGGAACAAGACGACCTCCAAGGCAGAAGGAGAGACGTAAAGTGGGTTCCGTGTCCTAACGAAGGACAACCCGACCAATGCAAACTGTGCATTAAGTGGACATGGTGCAGAGACTGCCTCTCCAACGCAGGACAGGAAGCCAAGGAATTTGGACCTGACGAACCCTGTGGCCACCACGGCCTCGTCTGCAACGCGAACAAATGGATAAGGGCAGGACCCAAACCAGAAGACCTTTTGTGGTACGAAGGGAAGCCCTACATCCACGACCCAGAGAAACAACGGAAGTATATCCAGCAAGTCCACGAATCCAAGACAGGAGGACACATGGGCAGAGCTAAGACGATAGGCCAAGCCCGACAAGGATATTCCTTCCCAGGGATGAAAAAGCTGGTACAAGAAGTGATCGACGGTTGCGACATCTGCAACAGGAAGCAGACACGGCGACATAAACCCTATGGCAACCTCGAACCGCTCCCAGTCCCGAAAGCAGCATGGAGCTCAATCTCGCTCGACTTCATCACCGGGATCCCCGAGTCTAGAGACCCAGTCACTGGGGTCCCCTACGACCAGATCCTCGTGGTAGTCGACAGATTAACGAAATGGGCCTACTTCATTCCTACGCAAAAAACTATGACGGCAGAACAACTCGCGTACGTCTTCGAAAGAGAGATCGTGTCGAGACACCTATGGCCAGATGACATCGTCACGGACCGAGACAAGCTCATCGTGTCAAAGTTCTGGCAAGGTCTCACGCAAAGAATGGGTGTTAAAAGCAAACTGTCAACAGCCTTTCACCCCCAAACAGATGGACAGACTGAACGACTCAACCAGATCCTCGAAACCTACCTGCGAGCTTATGTCAACTTCGAACAAGACAACTGGCTAGAACTGTTGCCAACAGCACAAATAGCCTATAACACCACGTTTGTCGAGTCAACCAAAACCTCTCCATTCTTCGCGAACTACGGAAAAGAGCCAGAGCTGCGTCGGGGACCACCAACAGATACACCACGAGCAGCACTACGAGCGGACCAGATTCAAGAGCTACACGAGCACCTGAGGACTGAACTCGAGTTCACCCGCGAACGAATGAAGACCTACTACGACAAACATCACTCCCCAGGACCAGTCCTGAAGAAAGGAGTACACTTCGACGACGACAGAGTCGAGGGACCGACTCTCCGAGAGGGGGACCACGTCTACCTTTTTTCACGAAATTTGCACTCCAAACGACCCAGCACCAAGCTCGATTTCAAAAAGTACGGGCCGTTTCGCATCACAAGGAAGGTGGCAACCTCCAACTTCGAACTCGACCTACCCGCAACAATGAAAGTGCGCACCAAGGTGTTCCACGTCTCCCTGCTGGAGCCAGCCCCAAAGAAGGTGCCACTCGAAAAGAAGATCGAGATCGAAGCAGATGAAGAGGAATTCGACGTCGAAGAGATCCTGGATTCACGCTACAAAGGAAGAACACTACACTACCTCGTCAAATGGCTCGACTGCGGCCCCGAGAGCAACTCTTGGGAACCAGCAAAAAACCTATCGTGCCCAGAAAAAGTCGCAGAGTTCCATCGAAAGAATCCAGACAAACCCAAACCAACAAGAAGGCGTTAGACGAACGCCATGGCCACCGGTGTAAGGACCATAAGCCGGACAGGAGGTGCGCGCGGCAGTAAGGGTGGAACAGCTAAGGCTGCACAAGCCGGTGACTGGCAGTTGGGGAACCCTCTGGAGACTCGCCGCCCCAGCAAGGACGACGAAAAGCGAAGGACCAGACCCAACGGGAACACCCGACCATTCCCTGAACCAGTTGTATAGCGGCACCAGCCTTAGCCTGCCAAGCTCCGCAGTCTAAGGAAAAAAACAACCAGGACCTAAACACGAGAGGAGCGTTAACGACTGTCCCGCCCAAACACAACCAAAGCACAAAGACAGAAGGAAGTCACGACGAGCACACCTGGGGGAGACACATAAGACCAGAAGCGTGCAACCAGCAAAAGAAGGGCCAGAGCAGCTTGGAAACTGCTCTAAACCCAAGTGGCCCACGTGGGAGTCGAACCCACGACCTCCTTGTCACGAACGTCCGGCGAAGGATCACGCGAACGTTACGACCTACCGGGGGTGTTCATTAGAGCAAGACACGCTACCACTGCGCCAGAAGGCCAACTGTTGAAATCGGGGTCGACTAACCTTCAAGAAGGACCCCCGGCGGGGGGAGAAGCCAAGGGATCCGCAGTCAACTGGGCCGCGGAAAAGGACCCAGGAGGCGAGTCCAAGAAGGAGCCCCAGTCAAGTCCGGCGGAGGCGTTCGAGTCAACACCCCGCGACTCCTCGGCTTCTTGGAACTGTAACACTTCCGCCTCCCTGCCGAAAGCCGAGAAGGCCCTGTCCTCCACGCGACGCCTTTGTTTGTCGATCCGATCGAGACGAGCAGTCGCCTGGCGGAGCTCCTGGACCTTCTGCTCGAAGTGTTTCGATGCCTCATCATGTTGAGAGTCGAGACGCCGTTTCTCAGCGAGGAGGGACCGGAGGAAGGCGTCGGAGTGACCGAAGGCGTCGCAGGCGGACGAAACCCCAGCCGACAAACACTCGGAGCAACCGTCCGATCGGGCAGTGACCCGACAAGACAAAGATTTGGCAGAACACCGAGAACAAGGGGACATCTGGACACCGAAAGTCGCTACGAAGTCGGCTAGATTGCGACGGCGCGAAGTACTGTTCCTAGAACTTTTCTGAACACGGTTAGCAGGCATCGTGAGGTGTTGGAGGAAAAAAGGAGAACCCACCGTGTGCAATCGAGGACGATTGCTAGGAAGGAGGGGGATCGTGTCACGGCCCGAACCCGCGACCAAAGAGAGGGCCGCGCTCCAACAGCCACCCGAGGATTAACCGAGGACCAAGAACCAATCAGGATGTGCTCAGTCTTGGCGAAGGTGCTCAGTCACTGAGCACTCGGTGGACCACTGAGCAAAGGTGCTCAGTGGGAAGATGCTCAGTCGGCCACTGAGCAAAACACCACTGAGCAAAGTACAAACTACAAGCTATTCAGCAATAGATAGTTTCTATATAGCTCCCACCGTGGCAGGCCACGATGGAGGGAAGGACTTGGTTCTTCACGCAAGCAATTACATTGTTCAAGTGTATCCTACTGTACGAAGAATACGTCTCGTGCTTATAGTGATAACGGCCTACAGTGACAGTGTAAGACACCGAGAGAGTGCTTGCCTCAACTTCAGTCTTTGAACTACCCCAGCCTCAAGGCGTCCTGCCTTGCGACCTGTCTTAGCCCCTCTCAGGGTGCAGGCCGTAACAGCAGGGTACTTTGTAGCCATTACAGGGTAGTCATAGCTATATTTTAATAAAATGAAGCGATGCTAGTAATTTTATATAGTAGGGTTAAGCTCAGTTGAATTAGTGCTAAGTAAAGCTTAGAGGTAGTAGCATGCTATACTATAATACTACTTACGTTAGTATCTGATGGGCTGCTTGAAAGTTTTCAGTTCATATAGGGATTTTTAAAAATTGTACTTTGCTATACTAACTAAAGCCATCGAAATATCTCTTTTTATGTGCCGACATATATACTTTGTACTTTGCAATGCTGTATATAAAATTGCTAGGAGCAAAGAAACGACCGCACTATGCGACGGAGCGTACCTGACAAACGGGACAATGTTAACGACATCCATGTGTTTGCAAATACATCCTATCTGCCTCACATAGTTATCAGCTGCCTCCAACAATTCTGCCTCACTGCACACATAGAGATAACTAGTTATTCACCAATGCAGTGTGTTTCTGTAAAGTATCTAATTCATTTCTCATTGTCTAACTGAGGTGGGTGCGTAAACTATCTTGCAACACCAAGGTAGGTTGCTGTTCTTCCTGACATCTCACTTACTGACAACGGGTACTTCTGCCTTGAGAAAAGTGTGCTAATGTGCTAATCCCCTGATGTACCAGTAGTGTCATGTAATCGTCATTCCCAATCCACGCCACCCAACGAGTACAGCTTCCCCGCTCATCTTAAACAGGTTCGTAAACCAATGTCTAGTTGTGAGTCGGTTGCTTGTTATCCAATTCCAATCCCCTGAACGCCCATTTGATATCGCCATCCGCAGAATAAAGAAAGTAATGTTGGGTCATATACACAAAGAAGATTAGTCTTTCATCCCGTCCGCTCTACCACGTATCCTATAACCCCGCTGTCAGCATCTCTAATCTCGCCATCATGCAATCAAGGTTTGCGCTAATGCGTTGCACTCTCGCCATAGCAAGTGTAGCACTCGCATCCTCCTCAGATTGATTAACCAGCTCGTACCGCTCCAGCATCTTTTCCGGCTCGATGCCACCGAATATATCGATGCTGGAGAGACCATTGGTGTCGAGCTCGATAGGTAGTGTTGTGTTCGCTGTGGGTATGTCGTGATAGAGTGCGAAACCGGGATCGTTTTCGAACTCTTCGTTCACAGGTACAATTGTCGCCGCCGTCTCCTCAATGGTAGCAGGTCGCTCAATGACGGGCATCTCGACCTTGTCGGATTCGGAATCGAACTGTTCCTCGACAAGTTGAGACCCTTTGCCACACAGGACGGCGGCGTCGAGGCCGGGCTCTGGAGTCTCGAGAACAGTGAAAACCTGAGGCTGATAGCTGAAAGTATCGGTCGAGTCCATGTTAAGCAGAGGGAAGTCCATTGTCTGCTCTGGGATCATCGCCAGACCAATTTGCTGGTGCTGAAGCTGTTGCTGCGCAGCATAAGGGTTGACGTCCTTGGGGACCTGGCGTGCATTCTCCTGGCGCTGTTGCTGTTGCTGAGCTGGCTGAGGCTGCGGGAGTTGCTCTGGGTTGGCGCTTAGGCGGTCAAGGAAGCTGGAGAAGGACGGAGAAGAGAGCAGCATGCGGGTGAGATCAGACAGCCGCTTATTCTCATCGACAAGGGCGCGGTTTTCTGCGCGGAGAGTTCCGTTCTCGGTTACCTTGTTGGCAATCTCAGCCTCGAGTTGAGTGATGTACTCTGCACTAGGTTAGCATTGCAGTCTCAAGGTGACGTTAGGAATTGTGGTGGGAATTTGCCTTTTCTCCGTGACCGAAATGCGCGTGCTGAAACCTTGTTCCTGAGCTGGCGGCGCTCTTTGCTGCTGAGCTTCTTCCCCTCCTCACTAGCCAGCAGTCTCTCATCCTCATCCATATCTTCTTCGTCCTTCTTCGGACGTGGGATGTTCATGTGATGCATCCCCTGCGAGCCGTCCTCGCTGGGCGGATTGGCTCGCATCGAGTTCAGGAGCTGCGTGATCTTTTGCTCAACAATCGGATCGCTCGGCTGCGTCGACTTGGGCCTTTGGGCCTGCTTGGCTTGCTGGTTCTGGGCTCTTTGCCTCTGCTGCTGAGCCTGGGCCTTTGCCAAAGCGGCCTGCTGGTGCATGCCGGGCCACAGACGACCGACGTTGCTAGTGTGTGTTGGGAGTCCTTGCGGTGAGGGCAAGCTGCTCGGCTCCTGGCCTCCGATCGAGCTGGGATTGACCGTCGATTCAAAGAAGAAGGTAGGATCCCCAGATGGCGAGTCAAACTCCATGTCCATGTCCGGTGTGCTCATGGAAGCCTGCGATGGCGCAGTGTTGAAGTCAAAGACATCGTCTGTGGTCCCCAGCGACATGTAATCGAAGTCGGTGTATCCTTGAATCAGGGAGTTATTCTGATTCACGGCGAGGGTGCTTGCCAGGGCACCAGGTACCATTCCCGTCTGTTGCTTATATAAATCGTACTGATGGCTTGGACCGCTGAGCGGCTGGCTTGTCGACAGAAGCGACGTTGCGGCTGTAGGTTCGGTCTTGACCGGTCGTGCAAACGATGTCTTGCTCGATGCGGCGGGTGAGAGGGACGGTGATTGAAACGGGACGTTGTCGTAGTCGGAGAAGTCGATGAGCGAGTCGATCAGAGGATCGATGAGGCCTGGCTGCGATGCAGCCGGGCTTGTCGACATTGGTCGCGACATCGTTCCTTCCCCAAGCCGATTCCTTCTGACCTTTTTCCTTCAGGAACGGTTGCGAGACTGGCGCGTATGTTCGACACTTTGTTGACAGTTCGGATTGTCGTCGTGGTATGGATGTGTGTGTAGATTCGTCGGTCGGTGAGCTTCAAACGAAGGACGGGAGCAGGTGGTAGAGTAGCAGAGAGAAAGAGTGTTGGGGTTTTCAGTCTATTGGGTGCCTGGAGCGGTTTGGCTTGGGCAGTCGGGGTTCTTGGCAGACCGATGGATCGAGGGGCCCTGGTTGGGCAGGCGGATGCAGGCTACAAGGGTGGTGGTGCTTGGAGAGGGGGAGGCCGCGTAATCCAATGCAAGGACAACCGATCGCCTTCTGGCTCCTCCTGCTGGCAATCAGAACGAATGCGAGGGAAGCGAGATGGCCCGAGCCAATCAGCAGTGCCCGCGCGGGAAATAGCCTGTTCGCAGCGGAACGGCGCAATGGTTGCACCACGGCGCAAGGCTTTGGGGGCAGGTACTCGGCTGGTTG
>Ga0247769_1000169_pt1 | contig 14158 bp, 26 predicted proteins | sample UWRJL166409R6_FD_179942 | JGI IMG/M metagenome (GOLD analysis project Ga0247769, IMG submission 179942) | Plant litter microbial communities from Arlington Agricultural Research Station in Wisconsin, United States - UWRJ-L166-409R-6 | ecosystem: Environmental > Terrestrial > Plant litter >... | reverse complement strand
AGGCAAAGCAATCGAGAATCCAGGTCAGTTCTGAATGTGCTGGGACGTGACTCTGGCGGTAGATATACGTGCCTGGTGCCCAGAAGTCCATGCCTGCCGCTACAAAATATTTGAGGTTGCGGATGCTGTGGTCATAGAGCGTGCTATGATCGATCGGCGTCGTAAATGAATGAAGATCCGGCACAAAAAAGAAGATGTCTCTTGTGTCACCATGCGCTTTCTGGATCTCAACCATCGGCAGGATTGCGCCGAGATAATTTCCAATGTGCGGCTCGCCATTACTACGAATGCCTGTGAGGACTCGTTCTCTGTTCATACTGTAGTAAATTGTAGCATAATTGGGCGGTAAATCGTGGGCCCGTCGCGTGGTTGCGACGGGCCCACCGTGTTGTCCGAGTAGTTACATCCGGGTGTAGGGCCGAAGGTACTCGCCCGTTTGCCGGACAAGCTCTCGCCACGGCTCACCCTTGAACTCGAGGTACATACCCCAGTGTGACCCGTTGGCGTACGTGCCCATGGAGTGAGCAGCGAGAACGCCTTGGTATCCCTCGATGGTTTTGGCGACGGGACCGAAGATCTTTGGCTCCATTTCACGTCTGAACGGCCAGTCGACCCGCCAGATGACGAATGTCTCAGCGGTCGCTTGGATGCCGACGCGTTCAAGCGTTTTGACGGCTTGACCCCACAGCTGGCGTGCCCTTCGGTCGGTGTGGATATAGCGGAGCGCACCGCCCTTCGAGCCGAGCAGGCTTGTTTTCCAGCCTGGCAGCTTCTGGAGCCGCACAGTGGCTGCGTTCAGCTGGTCTGGCGTCAGGGCTTTGAATCTGACACCCAACCAGATCTCTGCTGGGCGCGGAATACCCGGTACTGATTTTGTCATCGTGCACCTCTCATCATGTGCGGACTTTTTTATCATAAAATGACGGCTCACGTGAGTCAAATGTGCCGTTGCAAACCTCATACTACTATGTCATTATCGCAGTAAGCCCAACTTTAGGGAGGCATGAATATGTTTCAGAGAAGTGTCTCGGACGTGAAGCGCATCAGGTCGGCACTACTCCGCGCGGGCTACCGGGAGGCCAAGTTCGTTGGCAAAAGCAACGTCGTACGGAAGGCCGGGTTCCGGATCGCCGTCTGGGAGCCCCCGGCGGTCAAGGAACTTTGCTTCTCTGTTTTGTACCGCAGGCCAGCTGGCGAACAGCGTCGAGCTGACGAGCTCATTGCCATCAACGAGCAGTACCGGGCTGCGCTGCGCGGAAATGTGCCAGGTTGGTTCCCTGCCCTGCATATCGGTTTCCCCTGCTCAGTCCTGAGTGATTGGCCGGGCGTCCATGTTTGCCTGACGCGGCATGACTAGCATCTGGGCCGCCTGCTTAATCGGGCGGCCCAGAGATTAATTTTGAACACAAAAATACCCGCTGAGTAGCGGGTATTTTCGATTTTGCACAAACGGTTAACGCTTCGAGAACTGTTCGCGCTTACGTGCAGAGCGAAGACCGTACTTCTTAGACTCTTTCTCGCGTGGATCACGCTTGAGGAGGCCTGCCTTCTTGAGTGTTGAGCGAAGCTCGTCGTTCGTGACGCTCAGCGCCTTGCTGATAGCAAGCTTGCTGGCGTCGACTTGACCGCCGAGACCGCCGCCGCTCACGACAATAGTGATGTCGTATGCCTTTTCCTTACCGATCAGGGTAAGCGGAGCAACCAACTCTTCGAGCATTTGCTCGTTGTTGTCAAAGTAGTCATTTGCCTTCTTGTCATTGATGGTGATGCTGCCCTTGCCGGTATATAGGCGAGCACGAGCGGTTGCTGCCTTGCGGCGGCCAAGACCGTAGAGATATTCATTCTTTGTCATTATTTGACTCCCATCTTCACTGGTTTCTGTGCCTCATGGTTGTGAGACTCACCAGCATATACCTTCAGACGCTTAATGCGCTCTGCAGATAGCTTGTTCTTAGGTAGCATGCCAGCGATAGCTGCTTGGATAACTCGTGTCGGGTCCTTCACCATGACTTCGCTCAAGGTTTCTTCCTTGAGGCCGCCGGGGAATCCAGAGTAGTTGTAGTACATCTTTGCAGTTGCTTTGTCGCCAGTAACAACCAACTTGGCAGCGTTTACGATAATGACGTAGTCACCACCGTCGACGTGTGCCGTGTAGGTTGGCTTGTATTTACCGATGAGGTACTTTGCAGCAGTTGTTGCGAGACGTCCGAGTGGTGCCTCGGTAGCGTCCAGAACGATCCATTTGCGCTGAACTTCAGTCGGCTTCTGGCTATATGTTTTCTTGGCTATGTTCATGATTATTTCTCCGCCTTTTCTGTAGCTACAGGAGCTGCTTCCGAGGCTGTGATGTCATCGACGAACTCAACGCGTGCCAGCTGAGTGTTGTCGCCAACGCGGACGGTTGTGCGGACAACGCGCAAGTGACCGCTGTTGCGACCACCAAGCTTAGGGGCGATTTCGTCAACCAGTTTGTGCGCAGTCTCGACAGTGCTGAGGGCGGCGACAATCTGGCGGCGATTGTGTAGATCACCGATTTTAGCCTTTGTAATAAGTGGCTCAACGTAGGGCACAAGTTCCTTGGCCTTCATGAGTGTTGTTTCAATCTTACCGTGCTCAACAAGTGAGGTGGCAAGACCCTTCAGCAGAGCACGACGCTGGTCGCGCTTAAGGCCGAATTTTCTTCCTTGATATCCGTGACGATGCATGATCTAAAGCTCCATCTCCGCCAGCTTCTCTTTGACTTCGTCGAGAGCCTTACTGCCAAAGCCTTTCAGCTCACGCAGTTCGATGTCGCTCAGGGTGACGAGGTCATTGATAGTGCGAATGTCGTTGTTAATCAGCGCGTTGGTTGTGCGTGCGCTCAGGTTAAGGTCTTCGATTGGAGTCATCAATTCGCTTCCGCCGTCAGCGTCAAGGTGCTTGGCGCCAACGCTTGGTGCAGATTCTACGCGAGTAGAGCCGGCAAGCGCGGTGTACTGGTTGATGAGGATAGCGGCTGCTTCTTCGAAGGCGTCCTTAGGGCTGATTGAGCCGTCAGTGTCGACGGTCAGGATCAGCTTGTCGAGGTCAGTTGTTTGGCCAACGCGGGTGTTCTCGACTTTGTAGCGTACGCGGACAACTGGGCTGAAGAGAGCGTCGACAGCAATCATGTCACTGTGGATGCGCTTCTCGGATGATTCTTCAACAGTGCGGTAACCGCGGCCACTGTCTACGACGATGTCGATAATGAGTGTGGCTTTTGGATCGTCAAGAGTCGCGATAACGGCGTCAGGAGTAACAACTTCGACGTCGGCAGTTGTCTTGATGTCGGCAGCAGTAACGACACCGGCACCCTTCTTCTCTAGGCGAACCTGTACTGGCTCTTCGACGGCGCTGCTGAAGCGAACTTGCTTGAGGTTCAGCATGATGTCAACGACGTCTTCTTTGATGCCAGGAACAGTGGTGAACTCGTGAGTTACACCTTCAATTTTGAAGGCAACAATGGCGCTACCAGCAATGCTACTCAGCAAAACACGGCGCAAACTGTTACCAAGTGTCATACCGTAACCGGTGTGCAGTGGTTCAATAACGAAAGTGGCGCTGGTTGCTGAGTGCTCCTCAATGTTAGCGAGGGTGGGGTTGTGAATGACTTTGCTCATAGTGCGTTTCTCCCTTAGCGTGAGTAGTACTCAACGATTAATTGTTCGTTAATTTCTGGTTCTGCTTCTTCGCGAGTCGGCAGGCCAGTGATTTCAATACTTACCTTTTTAGGATCAAACTTCAGCCAGCTCAGGCTTGGTTGATTGGTTTCCTTCAGTACGTCGTCGAGTTTGGTAAAGTACTGAGTCTTTGTGCTACGTGGACGAACGGTGATGATGTCACCGGCCTTGAGGCGAATTGAAGGAATGTCAACGCGGCGACCGTTCAGCATAAAGTGACCATGTGACACGAGCTGACGTGATGCGCGGCGGCTTGTGGCCAGACCGGCGCGGTAGACAGCGTTGTCGAGGCGACGCTCGAGCAATTGCAGAAGAACCTCACCTGATTGACCTTGGGTGCGGCCTGCTTCCTTCATAAGGTTCGCAAACTGCTTCTCCAAGAGGCCATACAGACGACGGACTTTTTGCTTCTCGCGGAGCTGTATAGAGTACAGACTTGGCTTGCTCTGACGCGAGCGACTGTGCATGCCAGGGATGCCACTCTTTTTTGCCATGATCTTGTGCGCTTTAGGGTGGAGCGCATAGCCTTCACGGCGACTTTGCTTAACAATAGGATCTCGATCTCGGGCCATTACGCTCTCCTTGCCTTGCGTGGACGTACGCCACCATGTGGCACGCCTGTCACGTCTTTAATGCTGTCAACGGTAATGTCGAGGTTCTGAAGTGCGCGGATAGCAGCGTCACGGCCGAGGCCGACGCCTTTAACAAATACGTCAACACTGCTGATGCCGTAGCTCTGCTTGGCAATAGTGCCTGCCTTTTCGCTCGCAACCTGTGCGGCGTAGGCAGTGCCCTTCTTGGAGCCGCGGAAACCGCAGGCGCCAGCGCTGGACGCAGCCAGAACATTACCTTTTTTATCACTGAATGTAACAATTGTGTTGTTGAAGGTTGCCTGAACGTGCATTGCACCGGCTGGTACTGATCGCTTGGTCTTCTTCTTTGCTGTCTTATTCTCTGCCATATATCATTATCCCTTAGGTCTTTGAAGCGACTTTCTTCTTAGTACCACCGACGGTCACCTTCTTGCCACGACGAGTGCGGGCGTTGGTGCGAGTGCGCTGACCGCGAGAAGGAAGGCTAGCTTTGTGGCGCAGGCCACGATAGCTGTTGATGTCCTTCAGGCGCTTAATGTTAGCGGATACAACACGCTGTAACTCACCTTCGACGGTGTAGTTTGCGTTGATCTCGTCGCGGATTTTTGTAAGTTCAGCTTCGGTCAAATCTTTGACTCGAGTGGTTGGGTCAATCTTGCAAACTTCCAGAATTCGTTTTGCATATGTTGGGCCAATGCCGTAGACATACGTCAGTGAGATCTGAACTTGCTTTTCGGTCGGTACGGTTACTCCTGCAATACGAGCCATAGTTAACCTTGCCTCTGCTTGTGCTTAGGTTTCTTCTTGTTGATGACATACAGTCGACCCTTGCGTCGCACGATCTGGTCATCGGAGGTGATAATCTTTACGCTTGGTTTAACCTTCACGCAGCTTTCTCCCGTGTTAGTGGTTGGTCTTTCAGACGGAAGATGATTCTTCCCTTCGTAAGGTCGTAAGGGGTCAACTCAACTTCCACTGTGTCTCCTGGTACTAGTCGGATATAATGCTTTCGCATCTTGCCCGAAATAATACATTGGATTTTATGGCCATTTTCGAGTACAACTATAAACCTGGCGCTGGGAAGGGCCTCCACAACGCGCCCGATTAGTTTAATTACTTCTTTATTACTGGCCATAAGCTACAAGAGAAGATTATACCTGTAAAACCAGTGCTTGTAAAGCACGTTTTAAGAGAAACTCGGCATCTGCCTACCGCATAATGCCTGGGACGTTTTTATTGTAGCGCAGTGGGTGTCTGTGTCAAGTTTTAGGCCGTAACGCCGGAGGTAGGCCCTCCTGCGCTCCAGCGACGATCTAAAGCGCTACTCGAGGAGCTATTTTTGTTAGTAAACGATGGATAACAAGGAAGCGCAGTGCGTGTTGGGGATCTGATCAATAATCTTGGTCGTAAGTGACCATCAGGGCGCGAGAGTTGATTTGGCGTAGTGTCTCAAGCGTGACAGATACGACGATCAAAAGTCCGGTACCGCCGATAGCGAGGCTCTGCGCCTGTACGCCGAATTGTGCCAAGATGTACTCCGTAACGAATGGGAGAATGGCAATGATGCCGAGCGCAAGCGATCCGAAGAGCGTCAGGCGTGTCACGATGCGATTGAGATACTTCTCTGTCTGTTGGCCTGGACGAATATTGGCGACGAAGCCGCCTTGCTTCTGAAGGTTTTCAGCTATTTCGTTACTGTTGAATACGATACTGGTGTAGAAATAGGTAAAACCGACGACAAGCAGGAAGTACATTCCTGGGTAAATTAAGGTTGTCCAGTCGCCATTCAGGTATGTGTTCATGTCAGGTGTTTTGAACCAGGCGCTGAGATTTGCGCCTACTGTAGCCCAGTATGGATCATGCATGCCCTTAAGGAGCTGGCCGATGAAAGCTGGCAGCGCCAGAAAAGCGACTGCGAAAATCACTGGAATAACGCCTGCCGTAATGAGCTTAACCGGAAGGATACTCGTCACGCCACCGTAGGCACGGTTGCCTTGGACGCGTTTGGCGTAGCTAATATCGATAATGCGCTGCGCCTCGTTGATTTTGACGATGACATAGAGCGTTATGAGCGAGGCGACTAAAATGACACTGACAACGGCAAGCGCGAACCAGTTTACTGGCAGTGTAAACCAGTTAAAGACGTGGAGCTTGTCCGCATCGCTCGTGATACTGAAGAGTGAGTTGCCGATGGTGCTGAGCATGCTCGGCATGCCAGCGATAATGCCGGCGAAGATCAGCAGCGACATACCATTGCCGACGCCCTGCTCTGTCATAAGTTCGCCGAGCCACATTAGTAACATTGAGCCGGCGGTCATAGCCGTGATCATCGTTGCCCACTGCAGCGGGTCGGTACTGGCAACGATATCGACGCCGGTGTTCCCAGCCAGAACGGTTTGTCGCAGGATAAAAATGAATGCGATAGATTGCAAAATAGCCAACGGTAAGGTGATGAGACGCGTCCATTGCTGGATCTTGCGGCGACCTGATTCGCCATCTTTGTGAAGTTCTTCGAGCTTCGGAATAGCTTTGGTGAGTAGCTGCGTGATGACTGAGGCGGTAATGTACGGACTGAGTCCAACAAGCACGATCGACAGGCTGGCAAGCGCGCCACCTGACAAAAGGTTAATGAATCCACCAAGGTCGGTGCTTTGGAGGAGGTTGTCGAGAACTGCTTTCAGTTCTGTTGGCCGCGCCAGTGGTACGGGAACATGGGCGAGGAAACGGTAGGCTATGATCAGTCCGACGACGATCAATAGTCGTTTTTGCATGTCTCTGCTTTTAAGCGATTTGAAGATGTTTTTCCAATTCACGGATGTTGGCCCCTAGTGGTCATTAGTACTCCTCTAACGATATCATATCGAGGCTATGCTGGGTAGGTTTTGTCAGTGGGGCAAGCGGCTGGCAGCCACGTGCCCCACAACTTGGGCGATGGTTTGTTCAGTTGAAGCCGCGGCAGCTATTCAGCACGCCGCCTAGGTTGCGACGAAAAGTTTCGCGATCCATGCCGCCGACGTTCCGTGGGGCGTGATGCCATAGAGCTTCATTTTCGTAGACGGCTTTGGCTTGCGCCAGAAGTCCAGCGTTGCCCTTACCACGACGTCTGCCAATCGGTACGCCGCTGTCGCTGAGCTGGCGAAGTGAATCTTCTACGACCCACAGTGCGCCAGCCGGCGGCTGAGCGAGCCACTCGCCCGCACTTTCCCTTTTTGCCACGCTTCCCCCACTCTGTTGTTCGCGACATATCGTTATAATACCAAAAAAGGAGCCGAGAGGGCTCCTTCTGTGGTGAAGTCGAGTGGTTTACTCTTCTTCGTTTTTCTTGCGCTGACTTGGAGGTAGCGTTGGAACGTCTACCTTTTCGAAGCTACCGCCAGCTTTGGCGATTGCTTCCTGTGCGCCCTTGCTGGCTGCCTGAACTTTCAGTGTGACCTTGCCCGTGAGCTCGCCACGGATGATAACCTTGACGGTGTGGTAAGGGGTCGCAACCAGACCGGCTTCAGCGAGAGTCTTGTTGTCGGCAGTTTTGCCGGCAAGTGCCTCGAGCTGGTCGGTGTAAACAACTTGTGCCGGTACACGAATGCTCTTGAAGCCGCGCTTCTTAGGAATGCGGCGCACCAATGGGCCCTGGCCGCCCATGAAAGTTGCACGTAGTTTCTTGCCAGTACGTGAGTTCTGGCCCTTGGTACCACGACCGGCAGTTTTACCCTGACCGGCTGAGATACCACGGCCAACACGCTTGCGGTCTTTGTTGCTGGTGGTTTCCAGTTCGTTAAACTTCATACTACTTCTCCTCCTTGACTTCAGGGGTCTTGGCAGGAGCCTTCTTAGCCTTAGGCGCATTGAGCCACTGCTCGGCAGGAACAAGCTGCCTCAGTGCTTCAATGGTGGCGTAGGCGTTGTTGACCTTATTAGTCGAACCGAGTGACTTGGAAAGCAGGTTGTGGATGCCGGTCAAACCAATGATCGAACGGACAACACCGCCGGCGATAACACCGGTACCTGGGGCTGCTGGCTTCAGCAGCACGCGAGCACCGCTGACCTTAACCTCAACGTCGTGAGGGATAGTTGCCTTTGCAACAGGGATAGTAACCAAGTTCTTCTTGGCGACATCGGTAGCTTTCGCGACAGCTGACTGTACGTCAGCGCCCTTGCTTACACCGATACCAACGCGATTCTTGTGGTCACCAACGGCAACAAGTGCCTTGAAGCGGAAGCGACGACCACCTTTAACGACGCGAGCAACGCGGTCGATGTTGATGACGTACTCTTCGAAGATTTTCTCTTCGCGAGGTGCCTGCATGCGGTCGTTGCGACGTGGACCACGACGGTCTTGGCCCTGACGAGGCTGAGTTTGCTGTGTTTTGACGTCGGCCATACTAGAACTCCAATCCTTCCTTACGTGCAGCGTCGGCGAGTGCCTTCAGGCGGCCTGCATATTGACGACCGTTGCGATCGAAAACAACAGTTTTGACGCCAGCCTTCACAGCCTTTTTCGCAATATCGGTGCCGACCCAGGCAGCTTTGTCGCTCTTGCTGCCAGTTGCCTTCTCGGCTTTGTCGCTGGTGCTGCTAACGAGTGTACGCTGAGTGGTGTCGTCGATAATCTGTGCACTTACGTGCAAGTTGCTGATGTATACGCTCAGTCGAGGACGCTCCGTAGTACCGTTGACACGGGCACGAATGCGCATCTTGCGAAGCATCTGACTAGCGAGTTTTGTGGCTTTACTCATACTACTTTGCTCCTGTCTTTCCGGCCTTGCGCAGGATGACTTCGTCCACGTACTTGATGCCTTTACCCTTGTAAGGTTCAGGCTTCTTGAATGAGCGGATTTCAGCGGCTACTTGGCCAACTTTTTGCTTGTCGATACCACTGACGGTAATGAGATTCTTCTCAACAGTCAGGTTAATGCCGTCCATAGCTTTATATTCAATCGGGTGTGAGAAACCAAGACTCATAGTGAGAGCCTGGCCGCCACCGCTGACGCGGAAGCCAACACCATTTACTTCGAGCTTCTTTTCAAAGCCCTTCGTAACGCCCACAACGAGGTTGTTAATCAGCGCGCGCATCAGACCATGCTGTGCTTTTGCCATCTTCTCCTCTGACTTGCGGGTAACTGTCAGGACATCACCTTCGAGGTGAATGTCGACGTGTAGGAGTACCGGTGTGCTGAGCGTGCCTTTTGGTCCGGTGACGCTAATAGCGCCGTCCAGAACCGTGATTGTCACACCTGCCGGTACCTGGATAGGTAGTTTTCCGATTCGACTCATAGTTTATATTCCTTATTCCTAGTAGATCTTTAGGATTAACTCACCGCCAAGACGAGCCTTGTAGGCTGCCTGACCGGTCATGACGCCTTGGCTGGTCGAAACCAGAACAATGCCGCGACCGTTCTTGACGCGTGGGATTTCGCTGGCACGTGCGTACATACGACGGCCAGGGCTGCTCAGGCGCTTGATCTCGGTGATGACCGAGTTAGAACCTGGCTTGTTAATAGTGATGTGCAGAGTTGCTTGCGGCTTGGTTTCCTCAACGGTAACTTCAGCCAAGTAGCCGGCCTTAACCAGTTCGCGTGCGATGGTTTCCTTGATCTTGCTGCTTGGCAGTGAGATTTCGGCTTTACCAACGTTTGCAGCGTTACGGATGCGGGTCAGCATATCTGCGATAGGGTCTGTAGATAACATACTCATGATGCTTCCTTTCTACCAGCTGGCCTTGGTTACACCAGGGATTTCTCCCTTGCTTGCTTTTTCACGGAACTCAATACGACTGAGGCCAAAGGTGCGCATGTAAGCGCGTGGACGGCCGCTCAATGGTGAGCGGTTCTTGTGACGGGTTGGGCTAGAGTTCTTAGGCAACATTGCCAAGCCGTCCAAGTCACCGGCTGCTTTAAGCTCGGCTCGCTTTGCAGCGTACTTCTTGATCATAGCGTCGCGCTTTTTATCGCGAGCGATAACTGATTTCTTAGCCATTAACGCTTCTCCTCTTTCTCAAATGGCATGCCGTATGCACGTAAAAGTGCTTCTGCATGAGCTTTATCTTCGGTCTTAATCACAAAGTTAATCTGAAGGCCATGAAGTAACTGGGTGTCTTCGAAGTTCAGTTCTGGGAAGATGGATTGCTCAGTAATACCAAGTGAGTAGTTGCCTGCCTTGTCAAAGCCTTTGGTTGGAACGCCGTGAAAGTCACGAACGCGAGGCAGTGAGACATTGATGAGGCGGTCAAGAAATTCGTACATGTGCTTGCCACGGAGCGTGACGCCAACACCGATGCGGTTCATGCCGGCGCGAATCTTGAAGGTCGCGATTGACTTTTTAGCCATGCGATCAACAGGCTGCTGGCCAGTAATCTTGCGAATAGTGTTTACGACTACTTCGTGGTAGTGCTTATCGTCCTTGTGCTTGCCGATGCCAACATTCAGAGTAATCTTTTCCAGCTTTGGTACACGGTGAGGGTTGTCGAGCTCAAGCTCTTTTTGAAGATTAGCAACCAGCTCCTCTTTGTAGAGGCGCTTCAGACGTGGAACGGTAGTTGTGGTCTGGGCTGTTTTAGTAGCCATTACTTAATCTCCTTGTTGTTGGCGGCCTTGGCAACTCGTACCTTGGTGCCGTCCTTCTTAACCATGTAGCCAATGCGGGTTACTTTAGCTTCGTTAGCTGGATTGACCAAGGCAACTTTGCTAACTGGGATTGGCTTCTGAATCTCTTTAGTGCCACCTTGTGGGTTCAGCTGTGAGGGCTTAATGTGGCGCTTCATCTTGCCGATGCCCTCGATGGTAACGGCTTGCTCGGTTGGATGTACCGCAAGCACCTTACCGGTCTGACCTTTGAGCGCACCACTAGTGATGCGAACGATGTCATTCTTCTTGATCTTCATAGTAACTGGTCGGTTTGCTTTCATATTAGAGTACCTCCGGTGCAAGCGAAATAATCTTCATGTATCCGTGATCGCGAAGTTCGCGAGGTACTGGGCCGAATACGCGAGTTGCCTTCGGGTTCTTGTCGTCACCGATGATAACTGCTGCATTTTCGTCGAAGCGGATAGTTGAACCGTCTTTGCGCTTGATTGGGTTGGTTGTGCGGACCACGACGGCCTTTACAACGCTCTTTCGTTTGACGTTACCCGATGGGTTAGCGTCCTTCACGGTGGCGACGATAATGTCGCCAACGCGTGCGTAGCGACGCTTGGTGCCGCCGAGCACTCGGATACACAGGATGCTCTTGGCGCCGCTGTTGTCGGCTACTTTGAGGCGTGATTCCTGTTGAATCATTACTTCGCCTCCTCTACTTCCTCGGTAGTCTTTTTGGTGACTACTTCGGTCTCGTCTTTCAGTTCGACGTTGGCATGACCGGTCTCGATAACGCGACCGAGTGTCCATGTTTTGTTCTTACTGATTGGGCGAGTTTCTACGATCTCAACTTTGTCGCCAACGTGAGCTTCGTTCTTCTCATCGTGTGCGGCAAAGCGCTTGGTTACGGTATATTGCTTGCCGTAGACCGGGTGAGTTACGCGGCGAGCCACTGCAACCACGATGGTCTTATTCTGGACATCGGATGCAACGGTGCCGACGAGTTTGCGAGCCATAATTAGGCCTCCTCTTTCTCAGCAGCGAGCTCGCTTTGGCCTTTGACTAATGTCAAGGCTACGGCAATTTCGCGACGTGTCTTCTTAATTGCGTGCGGATTGGCTAATTCACCAGCGGCGCGGGCGCGCTTCTGCTCAACCAACTGAGTACGAAGCTCGAGTATACGGTTGCGCAGATCGTCTTGTGAAAGCTTCAGCAGGTCTTTTGTTACTTTCGACATGGCTTAGGCCTCCTCACGACGGATGAACTTAGTCTTAACTGGCAGTTTGTGACTTGCGAGACGCATTGCTTCGCGAGCGGTTTCTTCTGGAACGCCCTTCATTTCGAACATGACGGTGCCAGTTTTGACTTTGGCGACGAAGAATTCTGGGTTGCCCTTACCGCTGCCCATCTTGACGTCTTGCGGCTTGCGGGTAACAGGGGTGTGAGGGAAAATACGGATCCAGATCTTACCGCCACGCTTGATATAGCGGGTCATAGCCTGACGGGCAGACTCGATTTGGCGAGAGGTAATGCGCTCGTTGCCGATGCTCTGTAGTGCGTAGTCGCCAAAGGCGATGTAGTTGCTACGAGTAGCGACGCCATCATTCTTGCCTTTGCGGACTTTGCGGAACTTGGTTTTCTTAGGTAGTAACATAGTCGTAATTCCTCTTAGGCGTTAGTTTCGCCCTTGTAGATCCAAACCTTAACACCGACGACACCAGCGCTTGGCAACTGCGCAGTTGCCAGATGGTAGTCGATGTCAGCGCGAAGGGTATGCAGTGGTACGGAACCCTGGATTTCCTTCTCGCGTCGGCTCATTTCCGCACCATTCAGTCGACCGGCTACCTCGATACGAATACCTTTGGCGCCTGCATTCATGGTGTTCTGTGCGCTCATTTTGACCGCACGGCGGAAGTTAATACGGCGTTCGAGCTGACGAGCGATGTTTTCGGCAACCAGCTTGGCGGCTAGTTCCGGTCGCTTGACTTCCTCGATATTGATACGAACCTGACGATCCATAATCTTCTCGATGTCAGCCTTTAGCTCTTGCGCACCAGCACCACCGCGACCGATAACAACACCAGCCTTAGCAGTGTAGATAGTAACTGTTACGAGGTTTGGTGCACGCTCGATGTCAGTCTTGGCAATCGTGGCACGAGTGGCAAATTTCTTCTCGATCAAATCGCGAACCTTCAAGTCCTGGTGCAAGAATGTTGCGTAGTCTCGCTTGTTAGCGAACCACTTTGAACGCCAGTCCTTGTTGACCTGAAGGCGCATGCTAATTGGGTTTACTTTCTGGCCCATAGCTTATGCCTCCTTCTCGGCCTTTGTGTCGGCCGGCTTAGTTTCAGCAACTGCCTTGGCGGCAGTGGTCTTCTTAGGCTTCTCGACGCCATTCAGTACAACCTTGATGTGGCTGGTCTTCTTCTGGTAAGGGAGGGCGCGTCCCTGTGCGGCAGGACGGAATCGCTTGATGCGAGCACCGGCGGTAACCGTCAGGTGTTCAATAACCAAACTTTTCTCGTCGGCAGCGTGGTTAACAACGGCGTTGCTGCGAGCGCTGGCGATTGCCTTACGAACAGGCAGCGCGGCACGCTTCGGGGTGTGCTCGAGAATAACGAGCGCGTCGGCGACAGTGCGGCCACGGACAAGACTAGCAACCAGGCTAATCTTGCGTGGGCTCATACGTACGCCTTTGCTGAGGGCAGAAACTTGCATTACTTCTTACCCCCATGTCGGCGGAACTTGCGGGTTGGAGAAAACTCACCGAGTTTGTGGCCAACCATGTTTTCGCTGACAAATACTGGCACGTGTACACGACCGTTGTGAACGGCGATAGTACGGCCAACCATCTCTGGGAAGATAGTGCTGGCGCGTGCCCAAGTCTTGATAACGGTGCGATCGTTAGAACCCAAAGCCGCAACTTTCTTGGCGAGCTTAGGATCTACGAATGGACCTTTCTTAAGTGAACGACTCATAAGCTATTTCCTCTTTGCCTCGTGACGGCTTCTTACAATCATCTTGTTGGTTGATTTACGACGACGGGTGCGGGCACCGAGTGTCAGCTGACCCCACGGAGTACGTGGTGGCTTACCGGTACCGTGACGACCACCGTCACCACCACCATGCGGGTGGTCTACGGCGTTCATAACGACACCACGGACAGTTGGGCGGATACCCAGGCGACGCTTGCGACCAGCAGAACCGATCTTAACGTTTTGGTGCTGTTCGTTGCCGACAACACCGATCGTTGCCATACATTCGACGCGGAAGCGACGGACTTCGCCTGAAGGCATCT
>Ga0247769_1000168_pt1 | contig 14172 bp, 15 predicted proteins | sample UWRJL166409R6_FD_179942 | JGI IMG/M metagenome (GOLD analysis project Ga0247769, IMG submission 179942) | Plant litter microbial communities from Arlington Agricultural Research Station in Wisconsin, United States - UWRJ-L166-409R-6 | ecosystem: Environmental > Terrestrial > Plant litter >... | reverse complement strand
ACCTCCTAAAGACTCGATTCCACCGACAACGGACAACCCGTCGCCTCTGCAAACCATTCTACCGCACTGAACAGCGTCGTCTTTTTATCACACCTGCGTATACTCATTTGCTAGTTTAACCCTTTCGCACCCCCGATTCTTGATGGATTCCTCCACCATGACGACCGACCTAGTGCTTGGCTCGCCGTTGGCGGATGCCCTTAATGTGGCCATCCAGAACAAGATCGACGAACTGGGCTGGGCCAACCATGGTACCGAAGGCTCCGCCATGTCCGAGTACTTCATCTTGTTGCTCTCCAGCGGAAAGACTCAAACCGAGATCGCTACCGAAATCTCCGGCGACATCCTTGGACTAGGACCTGAGGATCAGACGGCCCCGGCATTTGTGAGCTGGCTGTTCGAACAAGCAACCACGCTTAGCGCACAGCATGGGGGCTCCGGAGCGTCCGAAGCAAATGGCCAGGGCGTTGTCGAGATGGCAGACAGCGAGGCCATGGAGACAGGCTTTGAAGGCATCAACGACAGCCCGTCAACTGAACTCCACGCGTAAGTGTGATGTCCGAAGACCTAGACCGTGTGGTTTACTAACAGTTCGCAGTCCCACCGGACCGAAAGCTATGCGGGTTGGCGCTGCCCGTGGTGGCGGTCGAGAGAAGCGGCTAGTGGGTCATATCAACCGCACGATGGACAGAACTCACGACTCCGCTCTCCATCGCGTGCGAGGGCAATCGGGTGTTTCTAGGGGGCTTCCAACTGGCCCCAGAATGGGCGTGGGCAGGCAACCGCGACCCAATGCCAATCGCGCCGCCAGTGTGGCTGCAGGTCTGGCGGGGATGACCAATATGCCGTTAGGCCCCCCGGGGATGAATGCGATGAACGGGATGGGTCCCAACATGAATACCTACATGTCCCCGGATATCCTCACCATGATGGAGCAACAGAACCGCATGCTACAGCAAATGCAGCAACAACTCATCATGCAACAGAGTTCCATGGCCAATGGCAACGGACACGGCCACCACGGGAAGTCCTTGTTTGAGCGCACTAGCAGATTGAACAACTTTCGGCGTGGCGGCGGTCACCACCACCAACAACACAACGGACACACACCGCATGGCCAACAGTCAGACACCCCGCAGATGGATACGACCGGGCAGCAGCAGGGCGAGGATGTTGAGATGGGCCAAGTCAAGCGAGAGCTGCCCAACCCGGACGAAACGGTCTGCAAGTTCAACCTTCGCTGTCAAAATAAAGACTGTAAATTTGCGCATCAGTCCCCTGCTGCACCTCCCGGTGCCACCATCGATGTCAGCGATATTTGCAGCTTCGGAGCGGCGTGCAAGAACCGAAAATGCGTCGGGCGGCACCCGTCTCCTGCCACCAAGACAGCGCACCAGAGCGAGATGGACTGCAAGTTCTTCCCCAACTGTGCGAATCCGAACTGCCCTTTCCGACACCCGAGCATGCCTCCTTGTCGAAACGGCGGCGAGTGCAAGGTGGCCAACTGCAAGTTTACGCACATCAAGACGGCCTGCAAGTTCAACCCGTGCACCAACCGAACATGTCCCTTCACGCACGAGGAAGGCCAACGGGGAACTTTCAAGGACAAGGTCTGGGTATCGGACGAGGCGAAGGAGCACGTCAGTGAGAGGAGGTTCGTCAAGGATGAAGAAGCGGAAGAACTCATTGTTCCGGGATCAGACTTGGGGGACGATCACATGCCAGAGGTGATTGTCTAGGCCACGCGCCGAAGGCGTGCGTGCTTTGAAAGCCGGGATGGGAAGAGGGACAAGGATGGCAGAAAGGAAGAATACCCAGTTCGGATGTTTGTGTAAGAAGTCAATGGATCTTGTTCGTGAGAGCGGAACTAGTTTCGGGGGGAGGTGGATTTTTCTTTGGAAGGGTGGGCTCCTGTACTATATGGCTTTGGAAGGAACATGGGCCAAAAAATGAGGCTTCTACTTGTGACGATCGTCATGGCGTTTGGGGGACCATGAGCATTCAATCGGGAACCGATTCGGCGTTGGCTTCTTAAGGGCTGGGATTGACAGTAGGGAGGAGCAGCGAACAGCGGAGGAGAAGCAGAGTTGGGTACAAAAGACCCGACGCCTTAAAAAGGCGAGTTGCCCTGGAAAGCGACGAAGGGTAACAAATGAAAAGTAGTGCCTCCCTCGATGCGAGCTCATATGATATGTTGTGCTTTTCATGCCATGTCCGTTGTCATACCTACTCGGTACTCGCAGGTGTGTGATTTAGGGTGGTGTCAATAGTGTGAGGCTGGGCGTGCCGCCGGTGCTGCCGGTGTGGCGAAGCTCTGACCATCTTCTGTCCGTCGTCAATCACGACAAAGCTGTGGAAGCGAAGGGCGAAACCCAGGAAAGAAAAGAAAAAAAGGCTCGCTCTGCTTCCGCACCATAGTAATTGGGGGACTCAAACTGCAAGAAGCGTGGATATGAAGGCCTGCAAACCGTCGTGGCCATGTCCATGTATAGCATCAGCGGGCAGCGTATAGCACGGCTTGCAAGAGCTGGAGAGGTGTCGTCGACCAGAACCGCCGCTTCACGGAGCCTCCCCAGAAGGCCGCGAAGACCCGCACCCACTGGCAAGAGACAGCCGCTCTCTATTGCCGTACTGGGCGGTGGACTGACGGGCCTGACGACGGCCTGGTACCTTGCGCAACACCTGCCCAAGACGAGAATCACCGTCTACGAAGCCACCAACCGGCTCGGCGGCTGGATCGACACGGTGAAGGTCGCTGTGAAGACCCCCGACGGTCAGAATGGCACAGTCTCCTTTGAGCGAGGCGCCCGTATGGTACATATCCCGCGCCCGGGCACCCTCAAGTGGGACGACATGGTGCTGTACGAGATGGTCAGTCCCCGCTGCTCCCTGCTCCTTGCTCCTTGCTCCGGCCGGTCTCCTCGAAACATGGCTGACTTCGGCCCTCCGCCCTCCCCGTTAGATCTACGACCTTGGCCTGACAGACAAGGTCCGGTCCATCTCCCGAGCCGTCCCCGTCAAGAATTATATTTATTATCCCGACCACCTGGTCGAGATGCCGACGCCGAAGCCGCCTACGGGACTACACGACTTACAGAAGCTGTGGACCACCCTGTTCAAGGAGCCTATATTCAAGCGGCTCCCAGCAGCTCTATGGCACGGTTGGAAAACCGCTCCCGCAACGTTCGAGAGCGTGAGCAGGGACCATGATTGGGTGTTAGTGAAGCTCGATTATAGCCATCCAGACAACATGTCGCTCGACGATTACTACACCAAGGTCACTGGCCAACCCAGCGTTGCCGATAATCTTCTGTCTGCCATGATTCATGGCATCTGGGGCGGCGATGTATCCAGGATCAGCAGTCGGCGCGATCCTTTTGGTCATATACACGACAGACCGGCCCTGGGCCGCAGGTGGGACAGTGACCGGGCTCTCGTGCCCAGCGAAGATGCAGCTCTATTCTGGGAAAGTTCATGGCGATTGGGGGCGCAAACGCAAAAGCAATGGAATTTCCGCTGGACGAACTGGACGACTCATGCCTCCAATGCTAGTCATATCTCCTTCGAGGGTGGCTTCAGCACCCTGACGACGGCGTTGGAAGAGCAGCTCGAACGCAACCCCATGGTTACGCTCCTGAAAAACGAGCCTGTCGGCTCAGTTCGTATGCATGCGACGAATACGATAGCTATAACCTCAAAGGGTGCGGCCAGACCAATGCTCTATGAAAAGGTGATATCCACCATCAACTCCCAGACACTTGCGTCTATCACGGGGAACAAACTTCCTAGCTTGGCGGATTCTCATGCCGTGACGATACGGGTGGTGAATCTCTGGTATCCAACTCCTGGCCTGAACGAACCCCACAGAGGCTTCGGCTACCTCATCCCCAAGACCGTCAGTCACGAGCTCAACCCAGAATGCGCGCTGGGCGTGCTGTTCGACTCTGACCGCGAGGTCCTGACGCAAGATTCCCCGGACACGGTCCCGGGTACCAAGCTCACCGTTTTGCTAGGTGGCCATTACTGGGATGACCTCCCTGCCGAACTGATTCCGGACTCTGACCAGGCCATCGAGATGGCGAAGGCCGTGGTCGCACGTCATCTTGGAATCCCTAAACACGAGAACGATCGCGCCGTGGCCAGCACTAAGCTCTGTCGGGAATGCATCCCGCAGCACTATGTCGGCCACTGGGGCCGGATGGCGCGGGCCAGGGGTGAGATCAAGAGTGCGTTTGGCGATTCGCTAGCTGTGGCCGGTCCCTCATACCAGATGCCCGGTGTTCTGGGTAGCATACGCGCCGCCCGAGATATAGCATTTGTTCTTGCGAGACCGGATGTCGTGGAACAGAAAGAAAACGACCCAAACCTTGCGTACCTATCACTGGTCGGCAGTACTGGGTTGGATCGGTTTTTCCACCCCAGCACGTGGATAGCTGGACGGAAGGCAAATATCCCGATGCGTTTTCCTCGTGAGCAGTCGGGGCTGAGAAAGAAGTCGATCATGGCTGGGGCTTACAGGTTCTTTAAGTACGATGTATCCCCTTTGCTTCGTGCCTTCTTGAGATGGCGGAAAGCTCGTCGGGGAGATAAATGACCGCTTTAGCTGCTGAGGACGTACCTGTAAGAGCACGGGGAGGTAAAATGGGGATATGGTGGTGTCGGCAGCAGGTGAAACTTTTCACACAACGACATAGGTATCTAGTTGGGGATGGCACATCTCGCACGCAGGCAACAAACGGGGCTCTTTGTCTTTATTGTGTACAGATATACAGATAGGTAGCGAGGCGTGTGTAAACGGGCGGATGGGTGGATGGGTGGTTCTAGGGCGGGCAGGGAGAGAGCATGGCGAAAAGAACACACACACACATACAATGTATAAATAGATCAAATCACCCATGTCTCTATGGATGGAGTACTTGCCCGACGACAAGGCCTCCTGAATGAGGCTTTGACACCTCTGGGGGTTGGATCTATCATTTAGTTTCCGGTCGAGTTTGTGGATAAGGCAAAACAGAATATATGGGAGTTTGTTTCCCTCCGTTGTTTTGCTTTTTGATCACATCATACATAAGGTAACCTACTTTAGGTAGGTAGGTACCTAGGTACCCCGTAGCGTTGATAATGAATGATCCAGTGATCTACCAATGAGCCAACCGCATAAACTCTACTTGCTCCGTACTCCTTATCAAACTCAGCAAGCTTCTTGTCGTGTTTGCGTCCACCCACCCACCGGCGATTCACCAATCTCACGCTGACGAGTCAGAAGAAGAGAAAAAAAAAGGGGGCGGGGGGGGGTTTGGTTTAGTTCATCGCGTTCAATGATCATTCATCAGTTTTTCTAGACCGTTTTGTTGGTGTGTGGTATCATGCAAGCCCTGACCTAAATAAACCATGCTATGCCAGAAGGGAGGGAACCGTCGTCGCTCACTGCAGCAGATCTCTCTTCTCTTCTCTTCTCACCTCTCTCTCTCTCCCTCTCTCTCTCAATGTCTCCCTGTCTCTCTCTCGCCGCTCATCTCATCCCCCTCAGCCAGTTTTGAGGGTTCTGCGCGTCTTCCAACCCATCGATGGTGAGCAAAGCCATCTTTATCTTTCCATTCCCACTTCCTTTTGACGCCGAAGACAAACGCATCGTACGGAACACACAGGGGAGAGTGAGGCCACTTTTAGGGGGAGGAAAGAACCATCCGGGAAATCGTCAGCTTCCCTGCCCTACGCCATGAAGCATACCCATAACCGCGGAAACTTAGCCTTGTGACCTCTTCTGAGATGGCATAAAGCGACGCAGAAAGAAAATGTTGTTTTTACAGGTATTGCCACCCAAGTTTACACGCTCCAACGAGGGGAGGAACGGGGGCAATACCATCGTCGTTTCGTCTCGGGATTTAATCAAGCACGACAAGGGGCGTGTTGCTACTGCTGCCCATGACGCCCCCTCCGCCGCCACGCTGATGTACTTGGCCGTTTGGTTGCTGGTGATGCTGTCGATGTTGATGTTGACCGGAGAACCTGGCTTGTTGTTGTTGCAGCCCTGGTTGTGGTGGCTGTGGCGGCTGCTGCGGTGCACCTGTACCGGGTGCTGAGGATAACTCTTGCGAGCGGCTAACAGAAACCCCTCCAGGCGGAGTACCGACAAGCGCTCTCACAGCGTCGTCCACAAGTGACATCAGTTTCTCTATGCCCGCTCCCGACTCAGCAGCAGCGCTAGTGCCTAGACCCTTAATCCCATCGCCTTGCACGGACCAAACTCGCTGCTGCAGGACCCTGTCAAACTCGTCGTTACGACTGCCGGGAATGGCGGCGCTATTGTCGCCGGCTTGCTCGGGGCGGCGGACGTGCCACATTGCCTTCCCTTTCCTGTTATGCGGCCTGATATCAAGGGTGAGAATACGCCGCGGCCCGAGGGAGAAACGCAAAGTCATCCAGTTAAGATTCTTGTGAAACACCTGGAATAGGCCCTCGTTCCTGGCGGCGATTCCCTTCCAGGCTTCCTCGATCTTTTCAACACCGCGAAACAAAGGCAAGGTAAAAATGAGCCAGGAAGGGATGTTCTCGAAGGCGTAATTCTCGGCTGCCGTTTGCAGAAAGTCGAGGACGCGCAGATGCGGATTGCCTCGGTCCAGTGTCACACCCACGCCTTGCTCTCTGGTGAGGTCGAGTCGTACTCGCCATGCGCGCGACTCTGGACGCAGGGCATCTGGTAGCGCCGTAGCCGCGGGGTCGTTGATGCCATTGTTGCTACCCCCGCCGCGGCGGTAAATAAACACAACCTCGCGAAGTGTGACGCTCACGGGCACAACGTCTTTGCCCGCCCGTTGGATAGCCTCGATGTAGTTGACGAGGCGGTCTAGGGATCGAAGACGGGTGGCCAGCAGAGTGACCACAGGGGTGCCCATGTCCGTGCGCAGCCGCAGGACGAACTGGCCGACACGGGCGTCGAATGACACATCATGGTCAATGTTCCCCTTAAGAAGCTGGAATCTGGACCTGTTGGTGACGGTAATCCTAGCCTCCGCAGTAATCTTGATTCGCGAGTCGCGTCGAGGCTGAGCCATCACCGCCCCCGCCACCCCATCATTATCGTCCGAGGGGGGCCGTATGCCACGGAAGCATATAGGAATAAAGTCCTTGGCCCATGTGGCTGAAAATGGCTCGGCGGCACCGCTTCGGGGTCTGAGCATGTCCGACAAACGCACGTATATTGCTGGCAGCTTGATTTTCAGTGGCAAGCTGTAGTTTGCTGATGGGCGAGAGGCGTGATTCATATGGTTAGTATGGAGTTCGCGAAGGTCGGTGATCTGCGAGATCATGCCAGTGACATAAACCGTCAAGTCTTCGAAGAAGGTGTCCGTCAGAATCAGCTGGCTTGTTGCCATGGGAACCTTCGTGAACAGTTTCATCCGCCCGCCTTGTAAACCCGGCTTCTGGGTAGAGCTAAAAATGCTTGTCAGCTAAAGGCAGTGGAAGGTGGGGTGGAGGAAATCGACATACAGCTCAACCAACCACCACTGGTCGCCGCCCAAGCTCATGGTCATGACCAAAAACCACTGCGGCGCCCAACCAACCTTGCGTAGCCAAGTGGCCTGGAAGACCTCTCTGGACTGGGAAGCTGCCTGAACCATGTTCCTGAGCTCCTCAGCCGGAATGAGGTTCTTCATCATGATCCAGCCAATACTCTTCACTCGACTGCTCAGATCCTTCAGCGTGTAGTACCACCTGAGCTGCTCTAGAGTAACGGGTCCGTCTTCTGCAGGGTTCGGACTCAAGTTGAGCCTCTTCTGCCCATCCAAGATGTGGGGTGAGGGGGGGAGCATGGTGAAAGAGCCGACCATGCTGTCGATCCGAACCGTGGCAGTTTCCCGGTCGAAAAGCTGTATCTCTAGCGACGAATCCAAAGGCTCGGTACTCGAAATCTCCAGGGATAGCCTTGCTTGCCTTTGGGAAAACCGAGGCTTGGCCACCAGCTTGCTGTAGATAGATCCGAGAAGGTACTCCACATGCCTCGCAATGACTGTGGTCAACAGCTCTTCGGTAGAAATCGTATCCACGCTGAACGGAATGTCAAAGTCCTTAACTTCCTTGTTGTCTCGGAACCACCTCAGGGCAAGGTGGCTCGGTGACTTCGGGTCAGGGACGCCATCGGGCCCAGCACCCGTGTTCACCCCTAGTATGATCCAACTCTTGGACCCCTGGGAATGGGGCCGGTTGACCCAGTATTGTATTGCCATCGCCCTGTTCAGCCTCTCAACCTTGAGAGTTTCTATCCACCTGGTGCGACTGAGCTCCACTGCCTGGTGCCAGAATTCCGTGATCTTGTGGGTTAGGACAAATTCGTGGAGGTACTTGTAGCATCCGGCCAGGCCGTCAGCTGAGAGAACGTCGTTGACCTTGGCTTCGAGGACCAAGCGCAGGGGCTCCGAAAGCTCTGCTGGTGCCGGGTTGAAGAGAAATCTGAAATCGATGAACCAAAATTGCTTGTCGAAGTCCTCGTCCCCAATCGTCAGGTCCACTTCGAATTCGCCCTCGACTCGGAAAGTGACTCTGCCGGACTGGATTGTGTATTCGGAAAAGGCAAGCGGAATCTTTTCACACTCATGAACGCCTAGGCGGACGTTCAGCATTGTGTTGATGTTGTCAATCCACGCCTCTCTCTCCTCGAGAGATATCGGTGGAGGCTCAAGGTACCCAAACTAGCTCAAATGTCAGCACCACCCCCCCGTTGAGCAACCAGACGAGACTCATCACTTACCTCAGGCATCCAAGAAATCTCGCCGGAGCTCAAAGCCTCCAGTGCCGTCTTCAAGTCGGGACTTGGCAGCTTAGCCCAATGAAGATCGCGCTTGGCATTCACGAGGTTAAAGAAAACCTGGTTGAACTCCTCAAACTTGGAAGCCAGATGGGACCTGATATCGATGAGTTTTGATACTTTACGGGCTTTCTTACTCCACTCGGCTATCACAAGAACTTTCACCCATCTTGTGTGCAGGTCTTGGGCGAATTTGAGAAGCTCGACCTTCTTGTGTAGGCTCTCGGGCGAGGTATCCTCCACTCCTGTGAACTGATAGCTGGCATTTCCATTGGCAATAGCTTGGGGGAGCGGTTTTGACGCGAGAGCTTTGATCTCCTCTTGGAGTTGGACATGACTGAACTGTGCGAGCCTTGCGACGATCAGCCCCAAGGGCAAGATGTCAGTCGTGATGTGCTGGATCTCATCAGGCAGGTCGTCCAGGCTCGAGTGGTGTGGTGCGGCAACAGTACCCATCATGCTGCCGTCATGGGGCTCGCTATCCACCTCCATCAGCGAGCCGTCACCGCCGTTTGCCATTTCCACGAGCGCCTTCCCCTTGTCCGAGATGTCGCGCTTCGACCCTCCGCCGTTGATACCGTTCATCCATGGGCCTCGATCGTGGTTCGTTCGTGTCCCGTTTTGTATCGGGTTCTCCATGCTGGAATAGTCGGCGAATCAGGAGCTGCGGCCTCTTTACCGTGCTCACGGCCTCTCCCTGCCACAGAACCCCGACTGCCGTCCCCAGTCTTCCTCCCTCAGCGGCCTATGGAGTCGTGAAAATGGGCGATGTGGCTCCAAACTCGCACCAAGGCGACGAAATCCAGGCACTCGCGCGCGCCACGTCAGACTTGGTGGATCTGCTAGACGAAGCGCGTTTAGTGGATTGACGATGGCCACCATGGAGTGCCCAGTGGAGCGAAACCTTGCAGGAAAATTGCCTTTGGCACGTCAGAAAGGGAAGGGGTGGTCCCAGCTCCGAGAAAAAAATCGATTCAATGCGCGTGAAGTATCCGTCGTCCTGCGCAGCCCTGCGTCCTGGATCCCGGGTCCTGGAGCTTGCAAATGAGTGAGTCGCAGGAGTACCCAAGATAATGAAGGTTCGGGGTTTCGTATCGTATCGTATCGTGTCGTATCGTATCGGGCGGGCAGGCGGGCGACCTAGCGGGGTGAGGTGAGGTGGGAAGGGGAAGGAGAAGTTGCGGCCGTCGTCGGGTGAAAGTGGAATGAATGAATGAATGAATGCGATGCGCGAACGCGATTTCAAGGCGAAAGGGCTGCGGGGTCCGCCGTCAAGTCAGGTCGCGGCCACAAAAGGTCGCTCCGGTCCAGCATGCGCCCTCCTGATAACGTGTTGGTATAGCGCATAGGACTGCACTGTCGGTCGGGAGGTGGTGGTGGGTGGCAGCCTCCGGACAGTCGGGTGGTGAAGGTTTGCTTTTCTGATCAAAGAACGGGCGCGAGCGCACCAGACGGGGGTTCTTGATTGAGGCTGGGCCTATCCAGCGAATCGCTACCCGGCAATATTTGGCTGACACATCATGGCACGTGACTCTCTCTCGGCTCCCTTCTGCGCTAAGCTTCCCAGGGCCCAAAGGGTAAAAGGCAAAAGAAAGATTGGCCCGGGCGCTCCCGAGCTTTGCCTGGCACCCCTGGGAAGTGAGGCAAAATCAGCTCAGCTACCTTCCAAGTCAGTTTTTCGATTGATGCTCGGTCCACGTTCCCAAACCGTCGTCGACCTTTCCCTCAACCCGCTCATTCCACCACCACCACCGTCTCCCCGCCCACCGCATCTGGCCCCATGGCGTCCCGGAGACTCGCTCTGAACCTCTCGAAGGGTCTGCGTGGCCGTGCCGGAGGTCTTTCCGTGCCCTTCAGACGAGGCCTCGCGACGCCACACCATGCTCCCGCGATCAAGACCGAGACAACAACGCTCAAGAATGGCCTGACGGTGAGCCGTCCGCCTCCATCCTCCATCCTCCACCAACCAGCCGCTCAATTGACCTCGTCTGACCCAAACTGTGCTTTCTCTCTATAGGTTGCGACCCAGTACTCGCCCTACGCGCAGACCTCGACCGTCGGCGTCTGGATCGATGCCGGTTCCCGGGCAGAAACCGCCGAGACCAACGGCACCGCACACTTCCTCGAGCATCTTGCCTTCAAGGTGCGATGACATCCTGCCGTGGTCCCACGCGCTCGCCCGCTGCAGTCAGCTAACCGGCTCGTAGGGAACCGAGAAGCGGACCCAGCAGCAATTGGAGCTGGAGATCGAGAACATGGGCGCCCACCTCAACGCCTACACCTCGGTTCGTCCGATTTTCACCCCCCCCTGACACACCTTTGCCACTGACATGCCGGGCAGCGCGAGAACACCGTCTACTTTGCCAAGGCTCTGAACGAGGATGTCCCCCAGTGCGTTGATATTCTCCAGGATATCCTCCAGAACTCCAAGCTGGAGGAATCGGCAGTCGAGCGGGAACGGGGCGTCATCCTTCGGGAGTCGGAGGAGGTTGAGAAGCAGCTGGAGGAGGTTGTCTTCGACCACCTGCACGCCACCGCCTACCAGAACCAGCCCCTCGGCCGCACGATCCTTGGTCCCCGCGAGAACATTATGGATATCACCAGGACCGAGCTGTCAAACTACATCAAGCACAACTACACGGCCGACCGAATGGTTCTCGTCGGCGCCGGCGGTGTTCCTCACGAGAAGTTGGTCGAGATGGCCGACAAGCACTTCGCCAACCTCCCGACCAAGGCGGCCGAGACTTCGGCTTACATCCTCTCCAAGAAGAAGCCTGACTTCATCGGCTCGGATATCCGAATCCGCGACGACACCATCCCTACCGCCAACATTGCCATCGCCGTGGAAGGCGTTAGCTGGAACGACGACGACTACTTCACCGCCCTGGTCACGCAGGCCATTGTTGGCAACTACGACAAGGCCCTCGGCAACGCACCCCACACTGGCAGCAAGCTCAGCGCCTTTGTGCACAAGAACGATCTTGCCACAAGCTTCATGAGCTTCTCGACCAGCTACAGCGACACTGGGTAGGACGATGCCCTTGACTTCATCCCGCGGCGTGGTTTGCTGACTTCATCTAGGCTTTGGGGTATCTATCTCGTCACTGACAAGCTGACCCAGATCGATGATCTTGTGCACTTCGCTCTCCGCGAGTGGACCCGCTTGGCTGGGAACGTTACCGAGGCTGAGGTTGAGCGTGCCAAGGCGCAGCTCAAGGCTTCGATCCTGTTGTCGTTGGATGGCACCACCGCAGTTGCTGAGGATATCGGGCGGCAAATTGTTACCACGGGGCGGCGGATGAGCCCCGGCGAGATCGAGCGCCGCATCGATGCGATCACCGAGAAGGACGTAATGAACTTTGCCAACCGGAAAATCTGGGACCAGGATATTGCCGTCAGCGCCGTTGGCAGCATCGAGGGTCTCTTCGACTACGCGAGAATCAGGGCCGACATGACCAGAAACACATTTTAAGGCGGTGCAGATTTGGGTAAGGGAAAAAGTGGACGGAGGTGGTGGGCCTAGTCAGTGTATTATAATCGGAGTTGTACTCCAGCCCCTAGATGTACTGTAGGGTCGGTGAGTAGACATAGAGCAATCGACTGTTTCTTTGTTCGCTGAGCTCGCACGGAGAAAGTTGAACGATGGTCAAGAACTCGTTTTACCAGTGTCTTGGCTGTGAAGCAACGTAAACGGTTGGTTTCACCGGCGCATTCTAGTTGCGGGAGCAATTCTCAGTCTTGAGATGAGACTAGTGATTGGATGAGAAATAAAGTTTGGATCAGACCAACACGAGCAAGCTAGTCGATAGGGTTCGCTTCTTCGTCGTGCCATGACTACAAGAAGGGTCAAGTAACAACATCGATGAGCCTCTCTCTCTCTCCCCACTACGGCGTCCTCGGATGTGGTTGGGGACGGTACACGCAATACATGTATAGATAGATATATCATATAACAGATTTACAATCTGATACTTTCCTACATGGCAGGGAGTGGCGAGCAATGCCTGGCTCCATTGCTAGAACCAGTATCGTCATTCTTCATCTTTCTCGTTTCAGTGATTTCACAATACTTCTATATGATAACGTGGGGATTTATTAGGGTTTGCAAGATACGGTGTTGGTGTTGCACCGTACCGAGCTTACCTACCAAGGTAGGTAGATATGTCGCGATGGCTGTGCCTAATCATGTCTACTACCTTGGGTCATTGACTGTGTATGTACCTAGTGAGTGGGTGGGTGAGTGAACTATATTGAAGCGTGCTGCTGTGTACCTAGGGATATTTGCATAGGGAAGGGGACATCAAGAAGTCTTGGGGAGTTTGTTCCTGCTGTCTTGGTCGTTGCCGTCTTTTGGTTATAGGCCAGCTTGATACGTACCTTACCTACCTAGGTAGTCACACATCCTGGAGATGGGGAACCTGTCATGTGGTAGATGGGTATCTACGAAGTCAGTGATGGTTATGTCCATACCTCGTACCCTAGGCATTACAAAAGAACTTTGAATGCTATTGGGACGACACCTTGAGCCTCGGCGACATCCTTCTGTTCGAAGCGGAGAAGAGGGACGGGAGCCAGCTCGTTCAGATAGGTATCATCCATGCTCTGGCCACACAGGGTGCATGTAGGGACGATGCGGGTGTGCGTTGCATGATGCCCACCCCTCCGGGCGCGTGTTAGTGTTACACACAAATATTTTGTGAGGTCGCACACTGAACCCATCTCGAGCCCATGTAGTGTCGAAAGTTTGGGTGGTGTGATGGTAGGACGGCCATAATCTGCATACCCGCTGCTGTGTACGGAATTGCCCACGAACCCTCGACGGTGTTTGTTTTGTGTACAAAGGTCCTGACATCTTTTTGTTTGCGGGTGACGAGGCTACTTGCTGCTCCGGGCCGTCTTCGCCAACCCACATGAGCAACGGAGCGGTACAAAGCTGAGCCGTCGGCAGACAGAGGGGCGAAGGCCACCACACGGGAATACCCAGTTCCAAACCGTCAATACCCCCTCCACCAGCCGGTAGCCCGCATAAGGTGTCCCCCCGACTCCCCTCGTCGGGTCGGCTGATGGTGACAGACAGACAGACAGACAGATAGATAGATAGACAAAAGGGAGTCATACTACTCCCTAGTGGGCGCATATCTCATGGACCCAGTCGGAGATAGTGAAGGACATACGCAGTATACCGCGATGTCCCGACACAGAAGCGGAATCCCTTGGAAGAAGGATGCTAGAGTCAGGACCGGATGAGCCGGCTCACCTGGCTTCGCGTCGAGGGAGGCTTAGTTTGGCTCACCGGAGCGCCGGTGAGACTTGAGGGCATCTCTATTGGCGTATTACACAGGCCTCGGCACTGACTGAGCAGGTTT
>Ga0247769_1000167_pt1 | contig 14189 bp, 5 predicted proteins | sample UWRJL166409R6_FD_179942 | JGI IMG/M metagenome (GOLD analysis project Ga0247769, IMG submission 179942) | Plant litter microbial communities from Arlington Agricultural Research Station in Wisconsin, United States - UWRJ-L166-409R-6 | ecosystem: Environmental > Terrestrial > Plant litter >... | reverse complement strand
AGTTCTAGGGGGGGATGTTGGTGGGGACTGAGAAGGCGCAGGAGGCTTACGTCTCGCGGCGTCAGGTCGGGGAGGACTGAAAACATGCTGTCCTGGCCAAAGGGATGCACGTCTCAAACCCCTCTAGGGCTGTCAGGCTGAGTTATTGGTACGCGCGACTTTTGAACGGCCATGCGCTTCCTTTTGTTGTGGATTTGTATATCTCTGCACAGGTAAGGTAGGTACGTACACAGCTGCATCTGAGCTTCCGCGCCTAGGACATCAACAGTGGGCAAAAGCTAAGACAGTGCGACGTCGTCGTGGGTTCGCGATTAGCACTGACTACTGAATAGTACCTGGCTCCCTGGGTACCTACCCCACGTTGCGGCGAAACAGCCTGGGTCCGTGCGCGTTGGGAGACAAGGATCGCACATGGCTGCCGAGTGGAGACGATGACCCAGTTTCGAGCCAGCTCTAACCTCCCCCCCGCGGTCATCAACCAATGTTAAGCGGATCGATCCCACCGCGCGGATTCTGTCACACCATCGACCACAGAAGCCCGGTCTTATATATCAGTTTCCAAGATGTCAATCTGTGGGGGTTGACGGGTTTATTCTTTCCTCGCTCTCAATTGTAACAAGTAGAAAATGCTTCCCTTGCCCACCTTTGCGCTTGACCAGGCTGATAAACCCGGGAAGACAGGAGGACTACGTACCAGCTTTCCCAGTATTTTGCACGCCCAAGTCTCTGAAGCCTCGCGTCACGAAGACGGGCCGGATTGGTTACTCGAACCGGCACCGATGGATTAAACAGTCCCCTCAAATGGGGGAACGCGGAGCTTGCGCCGAAATCTCGATCTACTGACCAGTACTCCCGGCATCGAGCCAAGTAAAGTAGTACGGTCCTCGGCTGCCACTCCGGGTTCCGTCGGGTTACCAACACCCTCCTCCAAAACCCCGCACGCAAATTGTCACCGTCTCTAATCAATTCCCACACGCAAGAACGACTTGGAGGCGACTGAGGAACATAGCCATGCTGTCCCGGGGACTGCTAGAAACCAGTACACAAAGAGAAAGACATGCAGATATGCTCGTCTTGCTTTCCCCCGAACTCGGTGGTCTGCTCGTGTGCTCACTCTCGAAGGTATCCAGGGGTTTACAGTGAGAAGTAGTTTTTGTGAGGTAATCCCGTAGCACCTCCCACGGTTCTGGATGCAGTTGCTCGTGTGGGTGTGTCTACCATGTCTCATTGTCCCTACCTGCGTCCGACTAGTGAGTGTCCTCCACGTTCCACCCTGCTGAGACAACTAAGCTCAAAAGGCGCCAAATCGTGAAATGAAGCGTGTGCTAGCAGTCCACACTCGGGATTTCTCGGAAGCAGCTTCCTATAGTATACCTATGTGACCGTAAGTAAGAAATTTTCGTCCGCAGTTTGCAGAGCAAAGCGGCTGGGTTCATCCCCAGGTCATAATGTGAGGGAAATTTTTTCTTCTCCAAGCTGGCGTTTTCTTGAGATTGGTTGAGAAATGGCGGTCTCTTCTCTTCGGAAACGGCTGCTTCATCCTCCAACTTTGGGAACCAATAAGATCCCGTGTAATGGCAATTCGGAGAAACGGCCAATGCCCCGATGTCGGCCAGAAGAGCCATCCTTGCAGCGGCGAAAACCGCACTTCCAGTGATCCAGAGAACGGTCGTCACTGAGTTGCAGTGGGTTCGGGGTCCCCCTATGAGATCAGACGTTAAATTTCGACCCGGCGCGATTTCCCTTAGCTGAATCCACACAGAGCGTATGTTCAAGCAGCCACGGCCAAACCCCCACCACTTGTTGAACAAGATGGAGCTTCTGATAGGTAGTATTCCAATCGAAACAACCCCGCTGAGGGGCTCTGAGGGGTGGTAGGACGGGGCTTCAGTCATCCGTCCATTCGGGAGAAAGCTGTGAGGCTTGGTGACACGAACGCAAATGCGGCTCTCACCCGTCGTCGAAGGTCGGGTGTAAAGAACCTAGAGCGGCGGCCGGTCCGAGGCAAAGCCGCAAGGTTTCACCACGCTGCCAGCGCCGTCCGATTGAAGGGCCTCGCTGGGCCTGTGCCGATGAAGGAGGAGGTATGGAACGGGGAATGCGGCCGAAAGAAAGGGTCCACTTTCCGGTGGGAGAGGGTGAATGCTCGCACTGTCACTCACAAGTCACAACTTTGCACACCTCGTAAGTATTGTACGTTTGAAGAATGTACTCCGCATTCATTCATATCCATTCCAAGTCTTTGCTGCTTCAGAGGGCAGACGGCGGATTTCTTGGGTGCTTGTGTCGTGAATATAATTATTCGCTGCTTTCACAGAACATTTTGTACCATGCACAATACAATACCTCGATAGAGCCGGAGTCCAAATCAGCCACCGTTGAAGGAGGAGAGACATCTGCGGAACATGTCATGTTCAATACCTGTACGAATACCTTGACCATACTCTGTGCCTCGCAGCCCGTAGTGCAATACAGGGAGCCATGACTTAACCTGTCAACGTCTGTGCGGCGTAAGGCGATCGTGAGACTTTAGAAGCAGCGTGAGATAAGGGCTGCGAGGCTGCCGCAGGCGTTGTTTGATTGGCGAGTCTGAATGCAACCGCCGTTTTCTGCTGATAATTCTTTTACAGCAGCCTTTCTACACGACTCAGGACCACGGGCAGCCAATGTCACAGCCGCCCCGCTGGCTCAAGTCACAGGATATGTGCCGAATCTCGACTGTATAGTAAATAGTTGCAGACCGCTCGCGCAACATGTACATTGGATGGCCTTATTTGGATTGTGTTGCAGGTGTTTGCGTACCCACTACATCCCAATTGCGACGTTGGTTTGCCAGCCGCAAGGGTCATTGGACACCTTGTTCGATGGGATGACGAGGAGAGAAATTTTTCTCTCGTTCTCCTTCACACCTCCAGACTTGGGCGAGATGAAGCCAAGGCGGGTTTTAGGCTCCGTGTGACCAAGGTGTGGCTCGGACGACAAGAAACACAACGGCGAAATCGAGATGCGGGGCATTTGAATTGCCCAGACGGCACTTTCCAAGATCCTCGCGCCGATCAGATAGATGAACGGGGGCGGCCTTGCTGTGATGAACGAAGCTGAGATACCTATCTGTTTGCCTCTGTGCCAGAACCTCCGCTGGTCAAACAATTGTGTTGCTATGCCCTACATCACCCAGAGTATTGTCAGTGAGTACCAATCTAGACAAAGCGACGAATGTCATCTCGGCCAGAAGCTCTGAGTGTATCTCTTGGGGCTGAATGGGTTGATTTCCGGGGCAGCGAGCTTCCTGTGGGCAGGCACATGCCGCGGCCCTTCCAGCACAAAGCCTCAGGACAGGCGACATCGGCCAATGAACTTTGAAAATGCGTCTGGCTGATTGGACACAAGACGCGGAACTGACGTCCTTCACGCCACGCCAGAGAGACAGGGGTGCTGCGAGGTGGTGGGTGCATTGCATGCAGGCGATGTTCGTGGATCTCGGGCTAGCTCGAAGTAGCCCTGCAATTGCAGACCGGGTGTGGGGTGTTTTCATCCAGACCTCCAGTACCTGTCCTCAGCGGGGACAGTAAGGTATTTCTCTTACACAGCGGCTTTTATCAACTTTATTCCAGTTAATTTGCCCTTCAGGTTGCTGCGGATTCTCAGCGGCGGCTCTAACTGGATTCGCGGGTTCTTGACACCCGCAAGCGGAGAGATCTGTTCGGGAACATTAACAAACCCCCAGTCAGCCCAGGCGACGTGCCGAGACCAAACTTGTCCTCAGGCGGCATGAGCAGCTCGGGATGTTTCGCACCGCTGGCTTCGCCGCATGTTGTGGATGTCATCACGAGCTCCCAATATAGGGCTTGAACACTGCGAGGAGACTGCGCTATGCTAGGCATGCCTCGCCGATTTGACTGAATAAGTAGCTTGGCACATTTGCGCTCTATGCTAGAGGATTGAATCGTCTTATGCGTTTCGCTGAAAATGAAGAGCGCGTTACACATCCGAGGTGTATAAGATATCCTCGGGGAGCTGGAGGTTTGCCGATCAAGAGGGATTTATGGTGCGTCTACTATGACTTGGCTCGGCTCCCAGATGATCTGTATGCACCACTACCCACGTGTGTCTCAAAATACAATATTTCACGTCCTGGGAGGAGTGACTACTACGACGTATCAATTGGCAACCAGCAAAGCCGGGCGTTCATGGCCTGTCCTAGGTGGTATCCGTGTTGGTGATGCGTTGTTTTTTTGACATGGGCGAACAAGAACAAAGATGGAAAGGGATCCCGTGCTGAGATGACCCACCTACCATCGGGTGCTTTCCATCGCCCACTGCACATAGCCTGGCGGGAACAGCCAGTTTGAGGGGAATGAGCTTATTGAGGTGACTCAAATGGTTAGATCAATTGCTTTCCCAGATGTGAGATGCGGTGGAAGGTTGAGGATTGGTGCTGCGTGAATACCTGCCCGCTTTTGGGGCACATCACCATCCCAAACCCTGGAAATGCTCGTTGCCCCACTTCCCCCACTCACTTAGTATGGTGGTCGGTTTGCCTTCAACCCGACAGCGGCTTTGGTCTCTGCTCCCTTTCTTGCCCTTGCGACTTGCCTGCCCCTGCTCCGATGCGGATGTTCTGTGTCAATTGCGCTACGAGAAACTGCAGATCCAGCCTATACATTGGTCGGGGATTCGCCTTGGCCACCAGTCGCTGTTTGCTCTCCCTCTTGCCGTCGTCCACCCACCGAGCCCGACTCGTTCATAAAAGCGTGGGCACCACCCCTCTTCCTCTACTTCCTTCTCTCCTTTCTTTCACGAATTTTCGATTCACCTTGCCGGCCCAAAGCCTAGACTCCTTCCTGCCTATCAATACTAAGAGCTCCAGCTCGCAACGAATAGGGGATCTATCCATCCGGCCCAATTGGTAAGTTCCGACATGCCCCTTCACGCCCGTCCCTCTTCCCATTATTGCCCTTAAAAGACGAACCGGGACCCGACTCGGAAACCCTATTGCTGTATGGACCAACTCGGCATCCGTTCGGCCGGCAAAATCCTTCCAGTAACGTTATTGGTGCGACCTGGGCACAGATCAGCACCCAAAGTTCATCCCAGCACTACGGACCCAATACCGAAATGTCACAATCGAGACCACGACGTCAGACTCCCGAGCTCGACCAGGAGAGCAGTACCCTGCACTGGAAGCGGGGTCAATGGATGAGAGCAGCTCTCCCGATGCTCCGGGGAACATTCAATTGAACGCTCGGGGACATCGGGGGCCGTCCGGCTCACACAGCGACCATGGATGGCCCTCCTGTTCTCTCCAGCTAGTTTGGCGGGGTGTGTGGGTGCAATGGGTTCGCTGGCGATGATTGCTGGCCATTGCCCCGTCCCCACTTTGGAGATACTCTGGAGCCCAGCGTCAATTTCCAGCTTGGCCGACCCCCGCTTCAATCACCACTGCCATAACGACTCTACGCGAAGCTTCAGAATAAAGCGATTTTGCCCTAGGTTGTATCGGCCAGCACCTAGTCGATGTACCGGCCTCCGAGCACAACAGTCCTTTGCGCTCGCCTATCACCCCAGGAATGGCAGGGCTCACACCATCCTATCACATCCCGAGAATATAGCCGCAATGGGGACGATAAGGCAGACGCAATTGGCCTGTCGTCATATCGCATCCCGCGCGGAGACATGTGGTTGTGAGTGGGCAGGCCCAGAATTGGCTGGGTGCACTCTCTGCACTTGCATCACGAGTCTGCCAGCCGGCTCGCAAGTCTCTCAAGGGGAGCACTGGTTGCATCACGCTAGCCAGAAATACTAGGAGCTATGTGCCAGTGCATCCACGCCATGTCGGCTCCAAGCATCCAAACTCTCGAGGCCCACACCGGAATGGGTGTTAGGTGCATACCTGCCTGCTGCTGTGTCCTCTCCTGCCACCTCTATGTGAGCCTGGGGCTCGCAGTTGGGGGTCACTTCAAGAGCAGTGGCCTGGGTTGCCCACAGGCTTGCGAGAGCAATAGAATTCACCGAGGATTTCCGTACCTCTTGGGCCAGGATATGGCCCCCAGCTTGGCACATATCCGTCACCACTCCTAGTCTGCATCCGATTTCAGTCATCCCATCTCCAGAGACCCACTTGTGTCGACAAATCGACAGTTCCGACTCGTCGAGACCCAGGTCTTGAGGCAGGACAGTCTCGATCATCTACCTTGGATTCAGATTGCACTATCTTAATCATGGTCCCTGTGCTAATCAACCTTCTCCCTCTAGTGCATTCGTTTGCTGTCCGAGCGGCCAAGCTGCTCTCGGTGCTTCTGCTACTTTGTGCTCCGACTCCAGGACAAGCGGCTGTTTGACCTGTCCTCCCCGGTGATAATCAGCCCAGGCGCCTGACAAGCAAAGCTTGCCTAGCATGGGCTTGATCGATGAGTTCGACGACCGTAACATACAACTTGAGGCCGAGTCCGAATCATACCACCCTTATGAATACCAAACAGAGGGAAACACCTCGTGGGCAGGGGCCCTTCCGGTGAAGCAGTACGAACACTCACCGCACGCAGTAAAAGTATGTGGTAGCTGACGCCTTCGAACACAGGGGACTGTATGATCCGGACCTTGAGAAGGATGCGTGCGGCGTAGGCTTCGCTTGGTACGAATGGACCTCGCATATGTCAAGACATCATGCTGACAGTGTACAGTCACATCAAGGGCAAGCCAAGCCACAAAATCGTTAGCGATGGTGAGTCCAACGACCAAAGCACTTGACATCAAGGATGAAATCTAACTCGCACAGCTCGGGGCCTCTTGTGCAACATGACCCATCGTGGTGCAGTGGGATCAGACGCACGAGATGGCGATGGCGCGGGTGTCATGACCTCCATCCCCCACAAGTTCTTTGTCAAGAATTTCGAATGGGAGGTTGGAATCAAGCTTCCCCCTCCTGGTCAATACGCAGTGGGAAACCTATTTTTCAAGCCTGATGCGGAGACTCTGCAGGAGTCCAAGCGGCAATTGGAAGATGTTGCCGAGTCCTTGGGCTTGAGAGTCTTAGGGTGGCGAGAGCCTCCAGTTGACTCGACGCTCCTCGGGCCGGCCGCCAAGTCTCGGGAGCCATCCATCGTCCAGCCTTTCGTCGTTCTGCAATCCGCATATGGGTCTGGGAATGCCCCTGAGATGACGGATGCGGACAAGTTTGATGACAGACTGTTTGAGAGGCAGCTCTATGTCCTCAGAAAGCGTGCCACGCACACCATTGGGCTTCAGAACTGGTTTTACCTCTGCTCCCTGTCAAACAAGAACATTGTTTACAAGGGGCAGCTTGCGCCGGTTCAAGTATACCAATATTACCATGATTTGGTAAATGCCGACTATGAGGCTCATTTTGCCCTTGTGCACTCGCGGTTCTCGACGAACACCTTTCCCTCATGGGATCGCGCTCAGCCTCTACGATGGGCAGCCCATAACGGTTAGTTCTAGACCCCAAGTCGTGTCGTGATGCCGCGGTGCTGATTCAACGTTCTAGGCGAGATCAACACCCTGCGTGGGAACAAAAATTGGATGCGTGCCCGTGAGGGTGTTATGCAGTCCGACGTCTTCGGCGACGAGCTGGAGCAGCTTTATCCTATTGTCGAAGATGGAGGCTCCGATTCCGCTGCCTTCGACAACGTTTTGGAACTTCTCACCATTAACGGTGTTCTCTCCCTCCCTGAGGCTGTCATGCTGATGGTCCCAGAGGCGTGGCAAGGAAACTCCCTGATGGACCCGAAGAAGGCTGCATTCTATGAATGGGCCGCCTGCCAGATGGAGCCTTGGGACGGCCCTGCCTTGTTCACCTTCGCTGATGGCCGGTTTTGTGGCGCCAATCTCGACCGCAACGGCTTGCGCCCTTGCCGATTTTATGTCATGGACGATGATCGCATTATCTGCGCCTCGGAGGTCGGCACCATCGCTGTCGAGCCGGAGAAGGTCATCCAAAAGGGTCGCCTGCAGCCAGGACGTATGTTGCTGGTTGACACACACGCCGGCCGCATTATCGACGATTCCGAGCTCAAAGAGGCTGTTTCCAGCCGACATGATTTCCGGCGATGGCTTGATGAGGAGCTGATCACTCTGCCTCGGGTGCTACAAAAGACCTCTGAAAACAGCAGCCTCGATCTCTCTCCAAAGCCCGATGACACAAAGCTGCACGAAGACCCCTTGCTACATGCATTCGGCTATACTTTTGAGCAAGTTAGCTTGCTGCTGGCCCCCATGGCTTCCGACGAAAAAGAGGCGCTAGGCTCGATGGGCAATGATGCTCCCCTGGCTTGCCTGTCACACGCCCCGAAGCTTCTCTATGAGTACTTCCGCCAGCTTTTCGCTCAGGTCACCAACCCGCCGATTGATCCGATCAGAGAGTCGATTGTCATGTCCTTGGAGTGTTATGTCGGTCCCCAAGGAAATCTGCTCGAGATGGACAGCTCACAGTGTGGACGGCTCCTCCTCCCCAGCCCCATTCTGTCAATTCCGGAGTTCAATGCTCTGATGAACATGTCCGCCATCCACTCAGAGTGGACTGTGAAGACAATTGACATCACATTCCCAAAGAGTGAGGGCGTCGAGGGCTACATCAAGCGCCTTGATCATATCTGCAATGAAGCGACAGCGGCCATCGAAGCACGCGACCGCATCATCGTTCTCTCCGACCGAAAGACCTCCAAGGATAGGGTCGCTGTCTCGGCTCTGCTTGCCTCCAGCATGGTTCACCACCACCTCGTCAGCAATAAGTGGCGCGCTATGGCAGCGATCGTCGTTGAGACCGCTGAAGCACGTGAAGTCCACCATATGTGTGTGCTTCTCGGCTATGGCGCCGATGCTATCAATCCTTACCTTGCGATGGAATGCATTTTGAAGCTCAACAAAGAGAAGCTCATCAAGAAGAAGCTCTCGGATGACGACCTCATCGCCAACTACAAGCACTCTTGTGATGGCGGCATCCTTAAAGTGATGAGCAAGATGGGTATCTCGACCCTCGCTAGCTATAAAGGAGCTCAGATCTTCGAGGCACTGGGCATTGATGACGATGTCGTCGATCGCTGCTTCAGAGGAACGGCCTCTCGCATCAAGGGTGTCACGTTTGAGCTCATCGCCGAAGACGCATTCCGGTTTCACGAACGGGGATTCCCGTCTCGCTACACTGTTTCGACCAAGGGCCTGCCCGAGTCTGGCGAGTACCACTGGCGCGATGGCGGCGAGCCACATATCAACGACCCTACATCCATCGCAAATATTCAAGACGCCGTCAGAACAAAGAACGACAAATCCTACGAGGCGTATTCCAAGTCAGAGTATGAGCAGATCAAGGCCTGCACCCTTCGCGGAATGCTAGACTTCAAGTTTGAGGATTGCGAACCCGTACCAATTGACCAAGTTGAGCCATGGACCGAAATCGTGCGGCGCTTCTGCACGGGAGCTATGTCGTACGGATCTATTTCTATGGAATCCCATTCCACCTTAGCAGTGGCCATGAACAGGCTGGGCGGCAAATCCAACACTGGTGAAGGAGGTGAGGATCCCGAGCGTGCCCAGAGACTGCCTAATGGAGATACAATGCGGTCTGCCATCAAGCAGGTCGCGTCTGGCCGGTTTGGTGTCACCTCCGCCTACCTAGCCGATTCAGACGAGATTCAGATCAAGATGGCCCAAGGTGCCAAACCGGGCGAGGGTGGTGAGCTCCCGGGTCACAAGGTCTCCAAGTCTATTGCGCGAACTCGTCACTCCACCCCCGGCGTGGGTCTCATCTCGCCCCCTCCGCATCACGACATCTATTCGATTGAGGACCTGAAGCAACTTATTTACGACTTGAAGTGCTCCAGCCCTCGGTCCCGTGTTTCAGTCAAGCTTGTTTCCGAGACAGGTGTCGGTATTGTTGCTTCGGGCGTTGCCAAAGCCAAGGCCGATCATATCCTGATATCCGGCCACGACGGTGGCACTGGTGCCTCTCGATGGACAGGTATCAAGTATGCCGGTCTCCCATGGGAGCTTGGTCTTGCAGAAACTCACCAGACATTGGTGCTCAATGACCTGCGCGGGCGTGTTGTTGTCCAAACAGACGGTCAGCTCCGCACCGGCCGTGATGTCGCTATTGCGTGTCTGCTTGGCGCCGAAGAATGGGGTTTCGCCACCACTCCCTTGATCGCCATGGGCTGCATCATGATGCGCAAGTGTCTTGATCCCTCAACGGTTGTCCGTACAATCAATGGGACTAAGACAATCCGAGAGGTAGTTGTTGGTGATCAACTACTCGATGAGAATCACCTTCCCCGCCTCTGTGTTGCCGTGGACGATATTCAGACCGGTCCTATGAAGGAGATACACTATCAGGAGTTTGATTCTCGTGACAAGAAGAGTTTCAAGTGTACTCCTGATCATATTCTCCCACTTCGGACCTATGGCACGGCCCCGTCTTTCAGCCACAACAAGACAGGCTGGCAAGTCTATTGGCTGACTCGCTGCCACCGTCATGGGCTCGAAGAGGAGTCAAGGCGTCTTAGATGGGATCAGGTAGCGCACTACCTATACCGAGATCTTGTTGACAATGATCACCATAACCCGACGGAAGAAGAGCTTCATAACCATCTGGATAGTCGTCTGGACGCTCATTTTCACCAGGGCAATGACAATGACCCGGCCTTTGATGAGTTACTTCGCCAAACAGCCAACCAGGAGCTTAAGAACGAGCCTGGTTTAGTCCGCGAAGCTCTACATAGCGCCGTCCAGGACTATATCGACAATGCAGTCCCTGAGGTTCCCGTGGACGAAGAGGTTGACGACGATCAGGATATCGATCTTGGGCCGGGGCCAGCCGAGGCCTTGTCAACACTGGGAGATTTGTCTCAGCTGTCTCTCCCTGCTAGTGGCAAATTTGACAAGGTTCGATCTAGCCTTAACAACGGGTGTGAGTGTCGTGGTGTTCGGAGGATCTGTCGCCGGTTTCCCAACGAAGAGCAAGCCCGCCTTGTCTACGGCCTCTTGAGGAGCGACCAACACCATCTCATTGACCCCTACATTGTTAGGGATGGGGACGACTTCAGCATGACGGTGACGCAGTACGAGAACCTATGCAACAAGGAGGTCAAGAAGAATCACCTGAAGCTTTTCCGCGCCCCCCTCGCGTTTCTGCCGCGTACCTTTCAACCAGCTCAATCTCTCCCCCTTGAGCCATACTATCTCGGGCTTTGGCTTGGTGATGGGTCTGAGTCTGGGCCTGTTGTCGTAAGCAGTGACTTAGAGACCAAGGTTTACCTCCATGCGTACGTTGAGCGTCTCAACGCTGGACGTCCTCCGGGTGCTCGCCCCTTACGTGTCACGGCAAAACTGTGTACTCCGGTTGGTACTCCGGTTGGTACTCCGGTTGGTACTCCTCGTGGGACCAATTACTTCGCCAACGTGGACACCTACAGCTACGGGATCTCCAGTGACATGAGCGCCGAAGGTTACCAGTGGAATCCAGTCCTTAACGGACTACGGGATCTTGGCCTCCTGGAAGACAAGAGCGGCGGTATCCCCGACTGCTATATGGCAGGGGACGAGGCAACTCGTCTCGCCGTCATCGCCGGCCTCCTGGACTCGGACGGATGCTATGTCAGATCGCACAATACCTACCGCTTCATCCAGGCTGGTGATGAGCACAAGAAGATCTCTCACGATCTCAGGGATTTGGCCAAGAGCTGTGGTATCTCAGTCACTGGTATCGATGAGGTTGAAGGCCAAAGCGTCGACGGATGTGTCCCTGGACGGCAGTATATCTGCTATCTTGGTAAGGGATCTATCAAGTTTCAGCAGTATCTTCTCATCCCTCGCAAGAAAATGAACTTGGAGAAGACATACTGCGCCCACGACGCCCGTCCGTTCACCGTCACAGATGTCCCCGAGGGTCAGTACCGGGCTATACAGGTTTCAGGGGGTCTATTCCAGCTTGAGAATGGCCTCATCACTCACAACTGCCACCTCAACACCTGCCCCGTCGGTATCGCGACTCAAGACCCCGAACTACGGAAGAAGTTCACCGGAACGCCGGAGCACGTTATCAACTTCTTCTACTACGTTGCCAACGAGCTCCGCGCTATTATGGCTAAGCTTGGCTTCAGAACGGTCAACGAGATGATCGGTCACGCCGAGCGTCTCGGGATGCGTGAGGACCTCAAGACGACGAAAACCGCCAATATCGACCTCTCTCTGATCTTGACTCCAGCGCATAAGCTTCGCCCTGGTGTAGCTACCTTCAACGTTCGCAAGCAGGATCACCGTCTCCATGTCCGCCTTGACAACAAGCTCATTTCGGAGGCTGAGTTGACTCTCGACAAGGGGCTGCCTTCTCGCATCGAGTGCGACATCATCAACACCGATCGTGCCATGGGTGCGTCTCTGTCCTACCACGTCTCCAAGCGCTACGGGGACGAAGGATTGCCCATGGACACCGTTCATGTCAACATCAAGGGCTCGGCAGGTCAATCGTTTGGTGCTTTCCTTGCCCCCGGTGTGACGCTAGAGCTGGAAGGTGATGCCAACGACTACGTCGGGAAGGGTCTCTCTGGCGGTCGGCTTATCATCTACCCGCCCCGTTCCGCTGTCTTCAAGGCCGAAGAAAACATCCTCATCGGTAACGTTTGTCTCTACGGCGCTACGAGCGGTACCTGTTTCTTCCGCGGCGTTGCTGCAGAGCGGTTTGCGGTGCGTAACTCTGGCGCGACAGCCGTTGTAGAGGGTGTCGGCGACCACGGCTGCGAATATATGACCGGTGGCCGTATTGTCGTCCTTGGTAGCACCGGTCGTAACTTCGCGGCCGGCATGTCCGGCGGCATTGCATACGTTCTCGACATCCATCGAGACTTTATGTCCAAACTCAACATGGAGATGGTTGAGGCAGGCCCACTTGAGGACAAGGACGAGATCTCATTTGTCCGCGGTCTCATCGAGGATCACCATCACTACACCGGGTCTGAACTCGCCGCGCGCATTCTGGTTGACTTCAACCGTGCCCTTCCTCGGTTCATCAAGGTCCTGCCAGTGGATTACAAGCGTGTCTTGCAGGAGGAGGCAGCGAAAGCTGCCGAGGCCAAGCGTGCAGAGTACAACCTCCCAATCGTTTCTGGCGTCGCTCCGAAGGCAGAGAAGAAGACGGCCAAGCTCCAGGATATCGAAGAGACCGTGGGAGACAACTCCGCCGACAAGAAGAAAGCCCTTGTCCTAGACAAGACGAAGGGTTTCATGAAGTACCAACGTCGGTCCGAAAAGTACCGTAGCGCGACGACTCGTACCAAGGACTGGGCCGAGCTGTCCTCCAGGCTCGACGAAGACGAGTTGAAATACCAATCAGCTCGTTGCATGGACTGCGGTGTCCCTTTCTGCCAGTCCGACACCGGCTGCCCAATCTCCAACATCATTCCCAAGTGGAATGAATTGGTATTTGCGGTGAGTATCCCCCTGCTTTCAGCAATCAACTTGGACTGACTTGGCTTTCCAGAACCAATGGCAAGATGCTCTGGACCGCCTAATCATGACGAACAACTTCCCCGAGTTCACCGGTCGCGTCTGCCCTGCACCTTGCGAAGGTGCCTGTGTCCTGGGAATCAACGAAGACCCCGTCGGTATCAAGTCTATCGAATGCGCCATCATTGATCGCGGGTTTGAGAAGGGCTGGATGGTTCCGAAGCCGCCAAAGGTTCGGACTGGCAAGAAAGTTGCCATCATCGGATCGGGTCCTGCTGGTCTGGCGTGCGCCGATCAGCTCAACAAGGCAGGCCACACCGTTACTGTCTATGAGAGGGCCGACCGTCTTGGCGGTCTTCTCATGTATGGTATCCCCAATATGAAGCTTGACAAGCGTATCGTCAAGCGCCGCACTGATTTCATGGCTGCTGAGGGCATCAACTTCAAGACTGGTGTCGCGGTTGGCGAGGATGTCCAACTCATGGACCTTAAGGCTGATAATGACGCCGTGGTGATTGCCACCGGTGCGACCGTCGCCCGAGATTTGCCTATCAAGGGCCGCAACCTGGAGGGCATCCACTTCGCCATGGAGTTCTTGCACAAGAACACCAAGTCTCTCCTCGACTCAGAGCTCGCCGATGGCTCCTACATCTCCGCTAAGGACAAGAATGTCGTCGTCATCGGCGGTGGTGATACTGGAAATGACTGCATTGGTACCTCGGTCCGCCACGGCG